>Ga0185299_10006405_pt1 | contig 12525 bp, 11 predicted proteins | sample PaiPotPPA55metaG_FD_128002 | JGI IMG/M metagenome (GOLD analysis project Ga0185299, IMG submission 128002) | Iron sulfur acid spring bacterial and archeal communities from Banff, Canada, to study Microbial Dark Matter (Phase II) - Paint Pots PPA... ...
TTTCATTGCCCGCTCCATCGCGGCCCTCGGATAAGTCTCCATGCTCCGCATGGTCTCCTATCCTCACCGCCCGCAAAGCGGACATATCATGTGCTATCTCAACCGGACATATCATGTGCTACCGACATGGAATTTCGACACTATTACTAACAGGGTGGCGTTGTGCTAGACTGTGCCGAAAATACCGGGCCCCCCCACCCCGTATCGCTTTGCCCTGAGTAGAACGGATCAAGAAATACAATCTGAATTTCCGAACAAGGAGACGAAATGAGAATTACAAAGCTGTTGTTGATTTGCATGTGCTGCCTGATAGTTGCACCGGCGGTTTGGGGCCAAACGGCGAACAGCTCTGCCAAGCCTGGCATCCTGGGATACCTGGACCCTAACACCGGCGCATTTCGCCCCGTGCCTGCAGCCGACGAAACTGCGGATGCTCTAACGACATTCGGTGGGACTATAACCGTTTCGTTCGCGATAACGGTGAAGTCCACCGGACTTACCAACGTGAGTTGCACCATCGAGGTTTCGGTGCTCGATGCGCTTACAAGCAGCCCGCGCTCCTATGGAGAGAGCGCCACTGCAGCCGCCACCGGGAGTGGGACCACAAGGACATGCAAGGTAACGCTACCTTACGCCTGGGCCCTCGCAACCCAAGCCAGCGACAATATGACGACCAGTTACTTCGTAACTGGGGGTGGATCAGTTTCGGCGCCGGTAGCGAGGAGCAGTACTCTCTCTCCACTGGACACGCGTAAAGTTCCTGCCAATGGCGCCACTACCGCGCTCACGGCCGCCGTCACACTGTAAACATTCGGGCGGGTCATGAAATATATGGCCCGCCTTTTTTGCAGTCTTTTTCAGTTCCAGTCCCTCAATCGTTTACCTCTGAATCGAATTCCGTTTCGGCCTGCGCGCTCTCCGGCTTCCCGCCAATTCCCTCTTTCTGAATATTCCGCATCACATCCATTATTCGTTCGTAAATCCGGACGAGATCGCGCCCCGGCAGCGGACCGGGATTGATCTGTTGGACGTTCTCAAACACAACTCGTTCGCGATCAGGCTCGTAGACTGGCAAATTGGTGTTCCGCTTCAATCGCCCAATTTCGACCGCAGCCCGTGCGCGCTCGCTGATCAACTCTACGAGTTGCCGGTCAAGCTCATCAATTTTTTTCCGCCAATCTGCGATGTCCATGAAGATCAATTCTCAGTTATCAGCCGTGGGAAAAAACTATCAGTAGGTATCATACGAATGCCTGGGAGATCCTTGTATCGAGTTCTATGGCACCCATCACGACATCTTAGCTGACAGCTTCCTCACAAAATCCCCTACCGCCTCCGCTTCCCTTCCCTGATTCTGCTCAATCGTTTCCACGACCGCGCTGCCTACCACCACGGCATCGGCAAACTTGCCAACTTCGGCAAACTGTTCTGCGTTTGAAATTCCGAAGCCTACCGCAATCGGCAGCTTCGTAACGCGCCGCAAGCGACGTACAAGTTTTTGGGCGTCGCCCGCCAACTGTTGGCGCGCACCGGTTACGCCGGTGCGGGAGACGGCATACACGAATCCGCGCGACGCCGCCGCAATCCGCTTCAACCGATCATCGGGACTGGTGGGCGCCGCCAGAAAAACCGGTGCGAGGTCATGCGCCCGCATCGCGCGCAGATATTCGCCTGCCTCTTCCACGGGCAAATCCGTCAGCAGCACGCCGTCCACTCCGGCATGGCGGGCCACCATGCAAAACTTCTCCATCCCCATTCGCAATATGGGATTCAAGTATGAAAACACAATCATTCCGGTAGACTGCGCATGCTGTCGCAGGTCGGAGGCCAGTGTTAAAACCTGCGCCAGCGTCGTCCGCTGCTTCAGTGCTCGCTCACTCGCCCGCTGAATGACCGGACCATCCGCCACGGGATCGCTGAAGGGCACACCCAGTTCGATCACATCCGCGCCCGCCTCAATCGCACTCAACACAATTGCTCGCGTAGTCGCGAGGTCGGGATCTCCGCAGGTCACGTACACCACCAGCGCCGGCTTTTTATAAAAAGATAAAGGCATAGGGAGAAATTATTGATTGTTGATTGCTGATAGAGATGACGATTCCCAATTAGCGATCAATTATCCAGCTTGAGGCTTTCGCGCATAATCCCGATGTCCTTATCGCCGCGCCCGGAAACATTTACGATGACTACTTCGGATTTCTTCATCCTAGGAGCGCGCTTGACCACTTCCGCGACGGCATGCGCCGATTCCAGCGCCGGAATAATGCCCTCGGTTCGCGCCAGCAGAGTGGTCGCGTTCAATGCTTCCGCATCGGACGCGGGCACATACTCGGCCCGTCCCGCATCTCTCAGGGCGGCGTGCTCCGGCCCAATCGAGGGATAATCCAGGCCCGCCGAAACTGAGTGGGTGTTCGCAATCTGTCCCGCCGCATCCTGCAGCACGTAGGAATAGGTGCCCTGCAAAACGCCAGGAGAACCTCCACGGAAGCGCGCCGCGTGTTCGCCGAGGGCCTCGCCGCGGCCTCCCGCCTCTACTCCGATCAGCCTGACCTTCTTATCCTTTATAAACTCGTAGAAAATTCCGATGGCGTTTGATCCTCCGCCCACGCAAGCAATCACCGCGGCTGGAAGTTTTCCTTCGGCTTTTAGAACTTGCGCGCGCGCCTCCCGCCCGATCACACGATGGAAATCCCGCACCATCGTGGGATAAGGGTGCGCCCCCAGAACGCTGCCTAATAAATAATGCGTGGTCCGCACATTTGTGACCCAGTCTCGCATCGCCTCATTGATGGCGTCCTTCAATGTCCGCGATCCGGATTCGACTCCGCGCACCTCCGCTCCCAGCAACCGCATGCGAAACACGTTCAGCTCCTGGCGCCGCATGTCCTCGGTCCCCATGTAGACGACGCACTCAAATCCCAGGAGCGCGCACACCGTTGCGGTAGCGACGCCGTGCTGCCCCGCGCCGGTCTCCGCGATTACCCGCTTCTTGCCCATACGCTGCACCAGCAGCGCCTGGCCCAGACAGTTATTGATCTTGTGCGCGCCGGTGTGCAGCAAATCTTCGCGCTTCAAATAAATTTTGGCTCCGCCCAGCTTCTCGGTAAGGCGCCGTGCGAAGGTCAGAGCGGTGGGACGCCCGGCATAAGTCCGCAGCAATTCTTCCAGCCTCTTCTGAAATTTCGGGTCACGCTTTGCCTTCTCATACTCGCGCTCCAACTCGTCGAGCGCGGCCATCAAAGTCTCCGGCACATAGCGCCCGCCGTAAATACCGAACCGCCCCGGTTCGCTCGCGAGCATAGGAGCGCCGGGCCGCATACTTACCGCGTCTTTTGCGGGAGGCATGGGGATTTTGACGTTCATTCTTGTTTTAGGAACCGTCGCCATTCTTAACCCGTCTTCCTATCGATTTCCCGAACCGCCTTCACAAACGCGCGCACCTTGTCTGGATCTTTCTTCCCTGGTCTTGCTTCGACTCCAGAAGCCACATCGACTCCCCAAGGCTTCAGAGTGTGGATCGCCTCCGCCACATTCTCCGATGTCAGACCGCCGGCGATGACAACTGGAACAGTTTTGCTCATATGCTTCACCGATTCCGCCGCAATCCCCCAATCAAAGGGCCTGCCAGTACCACCGGGCCTGTGCGAGTCTCCCGAATCGAGGAAGACGGCGCTCGTGCGCCTCAGCAACTCTTCCGAGAGAAAGAATCCAAAACCGTCCTCGGATGTGACTCGTTGACCTGGCATCGCCACAAACAACCGGCTACGAACATGCTGGACAAAATCTGTCAACGAACCGAGTCCGTCCCCGGCACTCGGATACACCTGCACCGCGCTCAATCCGGCTCGCTCCGAAGTGCTGGTCAACTTCTCCGCGGATTCCCCCACAAACACTCCGACTTTCTCTACGCCCTCGGGCAATTTCTCGACAATCTCCCGTACTGCCTCAACCGTAATGTTCCGCGAACTCTTCTTATAAAATACAAAGCCCACCGCATCCGCCCCGGCCTCGACCGCGGTCAGCGCATCTTCCAGATTCGTCATTCCGCAAATCTTTATCCAGGTCATTGAAAGATCAGGTCATGAAATCCAAGTCATGAAAGTCAGCCGCGGATAGAGGGTACTCGATCCCCGGTCGTCATTAGCTCCCGGAGAGCTTCGCCGGGACGCTCAGCACGCATCAGGGATTCTCCGATCAAAAATGCCTGATAACCCGCAGCGCGGAGGCGCGCGATATCTTCTGCCGAGCGAATCCCGCTCTCCGCAACACGCACCACATCTTTTGGAAATTTCTCGGCAAGCCGAAAGGCGGTCTCTCGATCCACCTTGAAGGTTCGTAGATCGCGCGTGTTTATTCCGACCAAATTGCAGCCAGCATCCAAAGCCCGCTGCAACTCTTCCTCATCATGCGCTTCGCATAAGACATCCAGACCTCGGGTGCGCGCCTCGCGCGCTAACACCATCAATTCCGTCTGCGACAAGGCCGCCACAATCAGCAATACGGCATCCGCCGAATTCGCTCGCGCCTCCAGCAACTGAAATTCGTCCACGATAAAATCCTTGCGCAAGCACGGCAGCTTAACCGTCGCAGACGCTTTTTGTAAATTTTCCAGCGAACCCTGGAAGAATTCCTCATCCGTCAGGACTGAAAGCGCAGCCGCTCCCGCGGATTCCAGTTCCTTCGCCAATTGCTCGACAAGAAACTGGGCGCGGATTAAGCCCTTCGATGGCGAGGCCTTTTTCAGCTCCGCAATTACTGCTATGCCAGACCGGTTCTTTTCCTCAAGCGTCCGCCGAAAGCCGCGCGGCACATGACGTTCCGCACTCCGCTCCAACTCTCGCAGGTCGGCCATGCGTTTTGTCTCAAGCACTTTCCGCCGGGTTGTCGCCACGATGTGATCGAGAAATGCAGTCATACTGGATGTTGCAATTATAGAAGACTGAGGCGACCAGCCCGAGCGTGACCGTGCGAACATGCAAAAAAAAGCCTCCGCCGCCCTCGCGGGCGGCGGAGGCCAAGGTTTGATCCGCTCCAGCTGTTACTTCACGCCAGCTGCTGCGGGTTTGAAGGCATCGGCGAACGCCTGTCCATTTGGCGTGCCCATCCCGGTTACGTTGTCCCAGCCGATTTTAGTGTGCAGCGCCGACGCACTGTTGCACGAGGTTCCGTCAAAGTCGGTGCTGGGCAGGGCTGAGCAGTCCATCCCGAAGGAAACCACCACCGCAGTGTCCTCTATGGAAGGATAGTCCCACAGAGCGCTGACAAACTTCGGCGGCGTGGCGGGAGTTGGGCCGCCCAATACCTGGCTCGGAGTGTAGTTATTGGTTCCGGTGGATTCGAGAATAGAGGCCTTCACGTTGGTTTTGGAGGTAACGGGAACGACGTCGGTGACGGCTCCCGCTGGCAACGTATAGACCCACTGAGCGGCTTGGCCAAGAGGCGTGCCTGCCTCTTGATTGGCAATTGCCCAGAGGGCGGAGAACATTGGGCAAGCAACGCTGGTGCCGCCCCATACCTGCCAAACCTGTTCCGGAACCTGGCCGGGAACGGAAATGGCAATCACCGCTCCGGTGAACGGATCCGCCAGCCAGCCAATATCGGGCACTTGCCGATACTTTCCGGGCAGTTTTTTCTGGAATGCAGGTTTCGGGAAACCGCCGAGACAGTTTCCGCTGCTGTCCTGTACAGCGCAGTTGCTTGGGCCGCCACCTGCACCAGCGTAGAAGCCGCTCTTCAACGGAGGATCAAATACCGATCCGGCGCTGGCCAGTTCAGCTTGGTTGTTTCCCCATCCTGACTGCCAGGCGATGGAGTTATCCGCGTTCAATGCGAGGCTTACTCCACCGACGGCGGTTGCCCATGGCGAATCCGCCGGGGCATTCACAGTGGCGGGAAGTCCGAAAGCCGTGTAGTCACCGTTGTCTCCCGAAGAGAAGTTGGTGGAGATTCCGGACATTGCGGCGATTTCAGAAATCAGGTTTTCGTTGTCCAGTTCGGAAGCGGGGGTGAAGGCTTCTACTGAGCCATAGCTGCCGGAAATGGAGTTGCCGAGATGGTAGTTAACAGCGTAGTACTCGGCTTCGTTCACATCCTGGAAGCTAGCGGAGGGCGGAACTACCAGGTCGATGTTGGCTCCGGGAGCGATAGCATGCGCCCATTCCACATCGATGTTGATTTCTACTTGATTCGGAGCAATGCAGAAACTCTGCGTCGGGGTGTAAATGATGCTGAAGTTCGAGGGGCCAAGCAAGGGCAACCCGAACATTGCCGAAAAGGCATTTGCGTCATTCTGAATGGTTGACGAACCGCACCAGTCAAGAATGACGATGGTCTGTCCGGACCCGGTGAACCCCTCGGCGTAAAGTCCCGTGAGATTGTAAGCAGTCTGAATGGGTGGTGGCGTGTAGCCGCAACCAGCGCTGGTCAGGGTCTGCAGATTTAAGTGATTGCCGGTGTAAGTCCCGATGGGAAGCTGACCATCGTTGTTGGTTGAAAACTGTTGCGACACCACACCGTCGAAGCAGTTTGAAGTATAGAAACTCGAATCCGTAGTCGAAGCGGCCGTCCTTGTGACCCCCGACTTGCCGGCCGGAAGCGTTGGCCGTTGCATCGCCGGGTGCTCATATTCTCCGGAGTCCAGTCCTGAAACCGATTTCACCAGCGGACCTGCGACTCCATCTACATAGGGATCGCTTGCGTTGGCTCGAATGATCTTGTTCCCGACCTGGTAGTTGTTGAGTTGAACGTGGAACGCCTTCTCCACGTCTCCGACCGTGCCACGCGCCCTTACAAAAAAATTGTCGTTGCCAACCTTTATGACCTTCAGGTTGTGCGATTCAAAAAACTCCTGAACGGTTTTGGCTTCTGCGGCCGTCGGTGCAAACCGCGACGCAATTTGCGAGCGGGTGAGCCAGTGACGGAAGTTGGGTGAAGTGCGATCGTACAAGTCGCGCGCTACCGCATCCATCTCCCCGCGGTTGTGCGCGTTCAGCCAGATGCTTACGTCGATGGTCTTCGACGGATCTACCGTTCCGAGATTCTTCGCCGTCGCAGCGTAGCCGGGAGTGTTATGGGCAACGAACTGTCCGACAGCCGCATTGGCCGGGAGAGCCGAGCATAGGGTTAGAGTTAGGGTTAGCACAACTAAACTCAGCACCATCGTCCGCGTTCGGTCGAAGTGGGCTGAGGAGTACAACGCGCCTGTATCCTCGTACATTGCTTCCTCCTGGGAAAACATCACATGTGTGGGACCTTACCAGCGGTTTTGACCATCAGCGATGGCCTGCGCCCGCGCTATCTACCATTGGAAGTGGCAACTTATTGTCGTAACTCGCTGCCTGAATTCAGCGTGGCTCGCTGCGCTGCGAGGGGCAGCAATGCTGAATTACCTTCCCCAAAGGTCCCGACATGCTAATGGCTTGGCCGAAGAATGACAATGAGATAAAAGGCTCCTGCAGTCTTTTTTCGCCAGAAAGCAGATGCGCAAATTTTTGCACTCAGGATTTCCGCTCTGTGTACATTATTGACAAACGGCTTCAATCTCCTTGTAAGGCTTCTCGGCATGCTCGGGATACTTGATCCCCTTCACCTGCATCATCTGGTCAAGTAGCGTGCCGGCGTCATGCAGGCCCACATCCGGGTCACTCTGATATGCCGAATCGGTCTGCGCTTCTTCCAGGGTGACCAGCCTGAAGCCTTTCTGCTTGAGAAGGTCCAGGGCATCGGGAAGAATCGTGCTGCTGTAGGCTCCCAAATGCATCAGCAAAACGTAGTTGATCTCGCGTCCGTAGATCAGCTTGGCTTGCTCCCGGCCGAGATCGAGAAATTCTGAAGCGGTGCTCAAATAGCTCGATCTCAGCCATTCAATCGACTTCTTATCGCCCTTGGCGACGCAGCGGGCATACGCCGTGTTCCACAAGTAGTCTTCCCAGTCGAGCGTCACCTGCGCGATTCTGTAGCCATGCGTCTGCAAATAGGAACGCACGGCGCGGCGCTTCTCGACCGTGTCTCCCTCATGAAGAAACGGATAGCGAAACCAGTGCCAGGTCTCTTTCGCGTCTGTATTGAGCGGCTCCAACTTTAGCAACTCCAGTGCGGGCTCGTTCTCGTCGATCTCGCGTTCGAACGCCTCGGGAGGGTTCTGCTCCAGATCCATGTGCGCGTAGGTATGATTTCCGACGGGTTCTGCGGCTGCCCAGACTTTCAGCGCCTCCGCGCCATCTGCGTTTCCTTCCAGCTTCTTCGCATTGATGAATCCATAGACCGGAGGCACGTGCCTTTTCTTCAGGATCTCCAAAACATTCTTAGCAGTGTCGACGCGAGTCACTCCGGGCGGGAGCAATCCGTTCAGTGGCAGATCATCGAAAGTGATGGCGAGTTTTTGAGCAAGGCCGGTTCCGCAAAATATCCAAAGCAGGGTGAAGGTGAGAAGCAAGGCGGGGGAGAGTGTAGATCGCGCAGACTTGCAGCGGACGACTCCACAGAAATTTTTCATCTCAGGAGTTTACTTCAGGCGCTAAGGAACGATGACTGCGGCTCCATCGATCGCGTCATTCTTGACGGCAGCGAGCGCCCCGTTGGCCTGGTCCAGGGAAAAAACAGTTACCTTGGGCTGGAGGCGGATGTCGGCCGCGATTCTTAGGAAATCGCGAGCGTCGGATCGAGTCATGTTGGCAACGCTGCGGATCTGACGTTCGCCCCAGAGGAGGCGGTCATAGTCGAACTCAGGGATGCGGTCCAGATGAATCGCATTGATCGCGACGATCCCTCCTTTTCGCAGGCTGGCAAGGGCGGAGATCACTACGTCGCCGCTGGGCGCGAAAGTTACCGCGCGATCGAGTTCGATGGGAGGCTTGTCGGTTTCACCGCCCACCCATTTCGCACCTAGCGAGGCAGCCAATTGGCGGTGCGAAGCGCCGCGCGTGGAAACGTATACCTCGCAGTTCCAGGAATGTAGAACCGCAATTGCGAGATGAGCCGACGCGCCAAAACCGAACAGTCCAACCCGGTCGCCTGGTTCCACGCCGGCCACTCGCAGGCTGCGAAAGCCGATGATGCCGGCGCACAAGAGAGGCGCGGCATGCAGGTCGTCGAGTTCTGGGGGGAGCGCATAGACAAAATCGCGGCGCGCCACAGCATACTCCGCATAACCGCCGTTAACCGTGTATCCGGTGAAAATCGGCGAATCACAGAGATTTTCCAGGCCGCGGCGACAGTAGGGACAATCTCCATCGACAGCGCCGATCCACGAGACACCTACCCGCGTTCCTGCCGGCAATTCGGCGGTGGCTCCATCAACGACGTCCCCTACGATTTGGTGGCCGGGGATTAGCGCTTCCTTGCGCGGCGGCAAGTCCCCTTCGACGATGTGCAGATCGGTACGGCAGACGCCGCAGGCACGAACGCGCAGGAGCACTTCATCGCCTGCAGGGGTGGGCGTGATCGTTTCCTCGATCTGAAGAGGATGTTTTGCCGTGCGTAGGATGGCGGCTTTCAAGACTTTGGCCAATTAGCGTGAGCGAGGTAACCGCAGCTATCACTCGCAGGATACCGCTTCTTTTTCTGGAATCTCAATACTGCCTAGGTTGTAGGGAGGAGCTACGAGGTCACGATAATGATTTGGAAGGCGTGCTGATACCCTCGGCCAAATCATTGAGGAACATCGCGGCGCGGGCGCCATCGGCGGCGCGGTGATCGCTGGAGAGAGTGAGGGTGACCATTGGGCGCACTGCGGGCTTGCCATCAACGGCGACGACTCGGTCGACGATGCTTCCGACGGCGAGAATTGCGGCTTGCGGCGGAGTGATAATCGCGGTGAACTGGTCGACATGATACATGCCGAGGTTGCTGATGGTGAACGTGGCATCAGCGATGTCGGCGGGACGGAGCTTCCCTGCCCGGGCTCGCTCGGCCACGTCGCGGCGCCGCTGCGCAATTTCGGCGACCGTTGCAATGTGCGCGTTGGGGATTACCGCTGCCACGACTCCGTCGTTCACTGCAATAGCGACACCCATGTTCACGTGGTCGTGGATGCGGATGCCTTCCGCGGTGAAGCTTGAATTCAAACGCGGGTGCTTGAGCAGAACCCGCGAAGTGATCGCGACCAGGAGATCCGTATGCGTGACGCGAATGTTGTGCGTACGTTCGATCTCGGAGACCAGCTTTTCCCTATATTCATTCAGCGCGGTGGCATCGATTTCACGGGTGACGAAGAAGTGAGGAACGGTGGTCCAGCTCTGCGTGGTGCGTTCGGCCATGAGGCGGCCAAGCGTGCTGGGTAATTCGAGGCTGGCTGACTTCTTGGAGACGGCGACGGATGCAACTGGCGCGCCTGCAGCTTGCACGTCCGACGCGAGAATTTCGCCGCCGGGCCCTGAGCCATGCAGGGTGGCAAGATCCACGCCCAATTCTTTCGCAAGACGACGAGCCTTCGGAGAGATTCTCGCGTTCTGGGCGGGAGAAGATTCAGACCTGGCGGCTGCGACCGGCGCAGCATGTGTTTCCGTCTTCCCCTGTGAACCAGCGCGCGCCGTGGGTGCGGCCGTTGCGGATTCCGCTTCCGTCGGCGGCTTTTCGCCGGGAGCTACGATCCAGGCGATTGTTTGCCCCACGGGAATGTCGGCGCCGACGATCCCTGTAATTCCCGCAAGGATTCCGTCCGCGGGCGCTTCGACTTCCATTACCGCCTTATCGGTTTCGATTTCGAGAAGCGGCTCCCCCTTGGTGACGCGGTCGCCATCCTGTTTCCGCCAGGCAATGAGCTTACCGGTTTCCTGCGCCATCTCGAGGGCGGGCATGACTACGCTGAAGGCCATAATGTTTTATTCGGGAAGGCTCCATTTTGGCCTTCAGTCCGAAACTCCGACACGCTCGGTTTTGGCGCTGGCTTCGATCATGTCGAGCACGCGAGAGCTGGGCGCGGATTCACTTTCGCGAGTTGTCGGCAACGGTCCGTCGACCGTGAAATAGTGCGCGCCCGCCACCAGGAGTTGTTCCGCCGGGAAGCGAGTGATGACTTCGTGCCCGGTGGGCGTGACCACGATTTCCTCTTCGATGCGCGCCGCGCTCCAACCATCGGTTGAGGGCCAGAAAGTTTCCAAGGCAAAAACCATTCCAGGTTCGATCGTGACTGGATGCTCGAACGAAACCAGGCGGCTGATCACCGGCTTCTCCCAGATTGCGAGGCCGATGCCGTGGCCGTACTGCAGAGCGAAAGCATCTTCTTCATTCTTAAAACCAAAATCCTGCGCTTTCGGCCAGACGGCGGCAATCTCCGCGGTGGTGCGTCCGGGACGTACCAGTTCAATGGCCGCGTCGAGATAATCGCGGCAGCGCTTGTAGGCGTCAACCATCGCGTGCGAGGCGTAGCCAACCGTAAAGCAGCGGTAGTAGCAGGTGCGGTATCCCATGTAAGAGTGGAGAATGTCGTAGTAGACGGGATCGCCCGGGCGCAGCACGCGATCGGAAAACACATGGGGATGAGGATTGCAGCGCTCGCCGGAAATTGCATTCACGGCCTCGACGTATTCCGACCCTAGATCGTACAGAACTTTGCTGACCAGTCCGACTGCTTCGTTCTCGCGGAGACCGGGCTTCATGGCACGGTAGAGTTCGTCGTAGGCGGCGTCGACCATCATTGCGGAAGTGTTGAGCAAAGAGATTTCATCCTGCGTCTTGATGACGCGCGCCTCTGACATGAGCGCCTGGCCGTCGACTACGGTGATGCCCTCGCGCTGCAGTGCGAAGAGAACGGGCAGTTCGATAATGTCGATGCCTACTGGTTCTTTATGCAGGCCGCGCTTTTCGAGTTCGATGCGGATCTTTTTTGCCACGTCTTCGGCGCGGCCCATCTGAGGGGTCATCGCGCCCCGCAGCATGGAGATTCCGGAGTGCGAGCGGCCGTCGAGCCACGGACAATTTAGCTGATGATGCTTGGCGGCGGAACCGAAGTCCCAGAGGATGGGTTCGTCGTTCTGCGGCAGCAAAGTGAAGCGATTCGCTTTATCCTGGGCCCATGTGCCGATGTGCGTGGAGGTCAGGTAGCGCACGTTGTTCATGTCGAAACACAGAAGCGCGCCCATCTCGGATTTGGCCAGCAAGGCCTTGGCTTTCGCCAGACGCTCGCGGCGCAGGCGGTCGAAATCGATCCGCTGTTCCCAATCGACTGCCATGGTTCCATGAGTTTTTAATGCCATAAATTCAACTCCTAGCCTCTAGCTGCTAGCTTTCCATGTTATTAAAGTCTGGCCGGCTTGCACATCAGCCTGGCTGCATCGAATACAGTTTGCTCCGTAGGCACCGTGGCGTCTTCTAACGGCGGGGAAAACGGGATGGGAACGTGCATCGCTCCCATTCGCTTCACCGGTGCGTCCAGATCGTAGAATGCGCCTTCGGCGATAACGGCGGCAAGCTCCGCAGTAACGCCGTAGCGGCCGTAGCCTTCGTCGAGAACAATCACTCGCGAGGTCTTCTTCGCCGAGTCGATCAAAGTTTTTTCATCCAGCGGCCACGTGGTGCGCGGATCAA
>Ga0185299_10006406_pt1 | contig 12522 bp, 10 predicted proteins | sample PaiPotPPA55metaG_FD_128002 | JGI IMG/M metagenome (GOLD analysis project Ga0185299, IMG submission 128002) | Iron sulfur acid spring bacterial and archeal communities from Banff, Canada, to study Microbial Dark Matter (Phase II) - Paint Pots PPA... ...
GCCCGATAATGTGATCGATACGCTCGAGCAGGCGTTGCTGCGTGCGAAGGAATTGCAAACGACCGTTCAGCCCGGTTGAGGATCATGAATCACCCACTGCAGTGCCGATGCGGAACTCTCAAAGGCTACGTCGTCCCTTCGGCAGGCGTGAATCGCTGCGTGTGCTACTGCAGCGACTGCCAGGCGTTCGCGCATTTTTTGGGCCGACCAAGCGAGATTTTGGATGCGCAGGGCGGCACGGATGTGATTCAAACCCGTCCTGCAAACGTCATCTTCACGCAGGGTCAGGAAGCTCTCGCCTGCATGCGACTCACGGAGAAGGGTCTCCTGCGCTGGTATGCCGCGTGTTGCAACACCCCCATCGGCAACACACTGCCTGGTTTTCGGATGTCATTCGTTGGTCTCGTACATTCCTGTTTGGAAGGCGCCGGCGGATCCATGGACGCCTCCTTCGGAACCGTTCGCGCGTACGTGAGCACGAAGAGCGCCAAGGGAGAAGTACGATCGAGCTCGATCGGCATGATGTCGGTCATTCTGCGGTTCATCGCCATGGTGGCGCGCGCGCGCATCGATGGCAGCTATAAGCGCACGCCCTTCTTTTCGCCGGACACGGGCGCCCCGATCGTGGCTCCAAAGGTGCTCAGCCGCGGCGAGCGGGAAAGGGTGATGAACGCCTTGTAATTTCACACGTTCAGCGCTCGAATTTCGTTCAGCGCTCGAATTTCGTCGACAAAATGATCGACGAGGTGGTCCGTTCGACGCCGTCCAATGCGCCGATGCGATCGATGACTTGATCCATCTCGGCAACCGATGCCGTGGCCGCAACGGCGATGAGATCCACATCGCCGCTCACCGAATGCAGCACTCGCACCTGGGCAATGGCGCGCAGCGCTGCGGTGACGGCGCGTGCCTCCTTCGGGCCCACTTTGATCATGACGTGCGCCCGGACGGCGCCGAGGCTATGTTCCGGCGCCAGCAGCGCAGCATAGCCCACGATGATGCCCTGCTTCTCCAGCCGCTCGATGCGGCTCTGCACGCTGGTGCGCGAGCGCCCGACCAGCCGGGCCAAACGAGCGGTAGAAGCGCGGCCGTTCTCCCGCAAGGCGAGAAGCAGCTTTTCGTCTATGGCATCCATGGCATTTCGCCGTCTTTTCCCTACGTAATGACGTAAATTTATCGTAAAAACGTCTAAAACGATCCTACCATTCGCAGGGCTCACGATCAAAAATGGTGGCCATCCCGGGGGAGAGCACATGAAAGACATCGTTATCGTAGGCGCAGGCAAGATCGGATCCATGATCGCGGAACTGCTGCGTGGATCCGGCGACTACGCGGTGACGGTCGTCGACCGCTCGCAGCATCAGTTGGATCGCCTCGAAACTGCTGCCCCGATCGCCAGAATCGCCGCCGACATCACGCAGGGCGACGCCTTGCGCAAGATACTGACCGGCAAGTTCGCCGTTTTGAGCGCCGCGCCCTACCACGCGACCCGGCTGATCGCCGAAGCGGCCAAAGCGGCCGGCGCTCACTACCTGGATTTGACGGAGGATGTCGCCAGCACCCGCGCGGTGAAGCAGCTCGCCGAAGGCGCCCGCACCGCGTTCATTCCGCAATGCGGACTGGCCCCCGGGTTCATCACCATCGTAGCGAGTGACTTGGCCTCGCGCTTCGACGAGCTGCAGGATGTGCGCATGCGCGTCGGGGCGTTGCCGAAGTTTCCGTCCAACGCCCTCAACTACAATCTGACCTGGAGTACGGACGGCGTCATCAACGAGTACTGCGAACCCTGCGAGGCCATCGTCAACGGCCAGCTGCGCGAAACGCAGCCGCTCGAGGAACTGGAAGAATTCTCTCTCGACGGCGTTTTGTACGAGGCATTCAACACTTCGGGCGGCCTCGGCACTCTTTGCGAGACTCTCGCCGGCAGGGTGCGCAATCTCAATTACCGCACCATCCGCTATCCCGGCCACGCGGCGATAATGAAGGCGCTGCTCAATGATCTGCGCCTGCGCGATCGCCGCGAACTCCTGAAGGATATTCTGGAGAACGCCGTGCCGATCACTCTGCAGGATGTCGTGATCGTGTTCGTTACGGTAAGCGGCTTGCGCGGCGGTCAGCTCATGCAAGAGACCTATGCCAATAAGATCTATGCGGCGCCGTTGGGGGGCCGCGTCCGCAGCGCCATTCAGATCACCACCGCGGGCGGCATTTGCGCCGTGCTCGATATGTTGAGCGCAGGCACGCTGCCGCAGTCCGGGCTCATCCGCCAAGAGGATATCAAGCTGCCGGCATTCCTCGCGAATCGCTTCGGCCGATGCTACGCATTGGCGGCGGCGGCCGCCAATGCCGCCTAAATCTCCACCACGCCGTTTACCTGCCCGATACTGTTCAATAGCAGGGTCGCGGTGCGGCGCGACGTGCGGCCCGGCTCACCGGCAAGCATAGGTGATGTCTCCCTGCGAATCGAGCAGCCCGTGGCGCATCAGCCAGTCGTGCGCATCCCCGGCGTCCGTGGCAAACCAAGCAGCGGCGCTTCCAAGCCTGAAGCTGTAGCCCCAGTCATCCATATCGCGGCAAATGCGCTCCAGGCTCACATTCGGCAGCGACTGCGCCAGAACCACTTGCAGGTAGCACACCGCGCTTTCTTCCGCGTCGTCTCCGCCCGCGTCCGTATCCAATCCGGCGCGCCGTTCCGGAGTCATGCAGATGAAATGCGCGCTCTCGTGCAGCACCGAGTGCAGCGGCGTATCGAGCCGCGCGAAGATCTTTGCACCGATCAGGCCTGCCTCGCGCTCGCCCCAATAGGACCCCGGGATGACCTCTTCGGGCGCCACCAACCGCAATTCCAGACCGTAGCGATTCAGGAGCAGCTCGAGACTCAGCCGATCGATGGCATTGACCAGGAGCACGCCGCTACCGCGCCTATCCCTTACTTCAAGCTCGTGAGCCGTCGCATCGCAATGGATACCAGGTCGCGCGCCATCTGCTGCCGCAGGATATCGGCCTCGTGCTCCTTTGCCAGCAGTATGTTCTCCTGGAAGCTATAGTCCTTCGACAGGCTGATGGTCTGCGCCGCCAGCAACTCCTTGTCGGTACCCTGAACGGCGAAAGTGACCGTGTACGTAAGTTCGTATTCGGTCGGAATGTTCTGCGCCGACACCGAGAGCGTGCGCTGCACGACCACATCCTTGGTCACGTCGATGGTCGCGGTGGAGTTCGCACGCAAGAGCTGCAGTGTGGCTCCCGAATTCTTCAGCTGATGCTCGAACTCGCGCGAGAAATCGGTATAAGGATCCTTGAGCGACAGATAGGGGCGCGCCAGAACGCCCGGCAGAGGATCGCTGCCCGCCAGCCGAAAGCCGCAGGCCGTCAACGCCAGCGCCGCGCCGAACGCCGCAACTGTGCGCAGCCCCTGGCGCCGGCGGCACATGCTGCGCACGCGGTACATGCGGCGGACGCGGCGCATGCAGCGAATTTCAACGTTGCGCGAATTCCCCCGGCGACTGTTCACGATGGCCATGGTGCGATTACACCACGATGTTGACCAGCTTACCCGGCACGATGATGACTTTGCGCACCTCGAGTGAGCCGATGAACTTTTGCACATGGGAGTCGGCGAGCGCCGCCGCCCGCACCGTGCCCTCATCGGCGCCGACGGCGACGGAGATGTGGCCGCGCAGCTTGCCATTGACCTGCACGACCATGGCAATCGCGGATGTTTGCAGTGCGGCAGCATCGACGGGCGTCCAGGGTTCGTCGATCAGTGCCGTTTCATGCCCCAAGGCGCGCCACATGGCATGAGTCACATGCGGGATGATGGGCGAGAGCCCGAGCACCACGATCTCCAGGGCCTCGTGCATCACGCTGCCATCCTGCAGAGAGCTCTGCGGAAACTTCGCCAGCGCATTCAACAGCTCCATTGCCGCGGCAATCGCGGTATTGAAGGTCCGGCGGCGCCCGATATCGTCGGTGATCTTCGCCAAGGTGTGATGCGCCTGCCGTCGAATCCCCCGCTGCACATCGTTCAGAGCCGCAGTATCGAGCGGCGCGGGCGCACCCTGCGACACGTGGTCATGCACCGCTTTCCACAGACGCTTGATGAATCGATAGGCGCCCTGAACCCCCTCATCCGACCACTCCAGGGTTTGCTCGGGCGGCGCGGCGAACATGGTGAACAAACGCGCGGTGTCGGCGCCGAATTCGTCCACCAGCGCCTGCGGATCGACGCCGTTGTTCTTCGACTTCGACATGGTGACGATGCCGCCCGACTCGACTTCTTCGCCGTCGGAACGCAGCACCGCAACGCGGCGCTGAGCCGTCTCGTCGAGCCGAATCTCGACCTCGGAGGGATTGAAGTATTCCACGCGGCCCGCGTCCGGTTTACGGAAAAATACCTCGTTCAGCACCATGCCCTGCGTGAACAGGTTTGCGAACGGTTCCTTGAATGCAACCGCGCCCAATTCGCGCATGACGCGGGTCCAAAAGCGCGAGTACAGGAGGTGCAGTATGGCGTGCTCGATGCCGCCGATGTATTGATCCACGGGCGCCCAATACTGAACTCGTGAATCGAGCACGGCCTTGTCATTGTCGGGACAGGCGAAACGCAGGAAGTACCAAGAGGAGTCCACGAAGGTGTCCATGGTATCGGTCTCGCGCCGCGCATCTCCGCCGCATCGTGGGCAGGCAACGGCGAGAAAGGCTGCGTCCTTGAGCAGCGGATTGCCGCTGCCGTCGGGCACGAGATCGGTCGGCAATATCACCGGCAGCTGCTCGTCCGGCACCGGCACGGTGCCGCATGCTCTGCAGTGAATCATCGGAATCGGACAGCCCCAATATCGCTGCCTCGAGATCCCCCAATCGCGCAGGCGCCAGGTGGTTTGCTTTTCACCCAACCTCAAGCGGCTCAAGTCCGCCGCGATCGCATCGACAGCGGCCTGAAATTCCAAACCGTCATACGGTCCCGAATTGATGCAGCGGCCATGTTCGGCATACCAAGGCTGCCACTTTCCGGTGGAGTATTCGCGGCCGCCCACGTCGATGACGGGTTTGATCGGCAAATGATATTTTTTCGCGAATTCGAAGTCCCGCTCATCGTGCGCGGGCACCCCCATCACCGCGCCCTCGCCATAGCTCATGAGCACGTAGTTGCCGACCCATAAGGGTATGGCCTCGCCGCTGATGGGATGGCGCACGGTGAGGCCGGTGGGCATGCCCTTCTTCTCTTGTGTCGCGAGTTCCGATTCGATGGCCGGGCCGCGCTTGCATTCCTCGATGAACGCTGCGAGTTTGGGCTGGCCGCGCGCGGCATGGGCCGCAAGCGGATGTTCCGCCGCCACCGCGCAGAAGGTCACGCCCATGAGCGTATCCGCGCGCGTGGTAAATGCATGCAGCACGCCGGCACCGCCGATGTCGTACGGAAACCCCAGCCGCACGCCCACGCTCTTGCCGATCCAATTGGCCTGCATGGCGCGCACGCGCTCCGGCCATCCCGGCATGTCCTTCAAGGCGTCGAGCAAATCCTCGGCATAGGCCGTGATCTTGAGGTAGTACATCGGAATTTCGCGCTTCTCGACCAGCGCGCCGGTGCGCCAGCCGCGGCCATCGATCACCTGCTCGTTGGCGAGCACGGTCTTATCGACGGGGTCCCAATTGACCACCCCGGTCTTCTGGTAGGCAACGCCCATTTCCAGCATGCGCAGAAACAGCCATTGGTTCCAACGGTAGTACTCCGGCGTGCAGGTGGTGAGTTCCCGGCTCCAATCCAAGGCGAACCCCAGAGATTTGAGCTGCGCCTTCATGTGGGCGATATTGTCGAAGGTCCACTTCGCCGGCGGCACCTTGTTCGCCATGGCTGCATTCTCGGCGGGCAATCCGAAGGCATCCCAACCCATGGGCTGCAGCACGTTTCTGCCGTTCATGCGCATGAATCGCGACAGTACGTCGCCGATGGTGTAATTGCGCACATGTCCCATGTGCAAGCGGCCGCTTGGATAGGGGAACATGGATAGGCAATAATACTTCTCGCGGGTGCTGTCTTCCTTGGCCTCGAAGCAGCGCTCCCGATCCCAATACTGTTGTGCTTCCGCCTCGACGGCGGCGGGGTCGTATCTTTCTTGCATGATTGGGCCTCAGAATACCCGACGGCCCGATGGCCGTGAACTCAATTGACCCTGGATTAAGCATGCTTAAGCTCAATTTATATGGCGCGCTTGGTCTCGCCACCCTAAGCGGCTGTCTATGGTTCCTGGCGGTCACACCCTTCGATCTCTATGGCCTCGCCTGGGTCGCTGCGGTACCCATGCTGCTCGCCGTCGACCGGGCGCCCTCCTTCAAGCAGGCCCTCCTCCTCGGTTGGTGGGCCGGCGTGGTCGAAACGGGGGGCGGCTTTTACTGGCTGATCGAGGTGATGCAGCGCTTCGCGGACTTCCCCTGGTGGGCCGCGGCGCTGGTGCTCCTGGTGTTCTGCGCGGCGCGCGCCGTCATTTTCCTGCTCTTCACCGCTATCGTCTGCGGTATTCGCGGGCGGCGCCGCGTGCCCATGACCCTCCTCGCGCCCCTCGCCATGGTCAGCTGCGAGCTCGTGGTACCGCAATTGTTTCCCTGCGGCCAGTGGATCTCCCAAGCCTGGCAGCCGCTCGTCATTCAGATCGCCGAGCTCACCGGGCCTCTCGGCGTGACCGCCCTGCTGATGCTGGTCAATGGCGCGCTCTATGATTTGGCGGTCGACGGCCGCGCCGCCCGCTATCCTGCGCTGGCGGCGGCGGCGCTGATGGCGGCAGCGCTCATCTTCGGGGCGGTGCGCATGCGGCAAGTGGACGACATCGCGGGCCGGGCGCCGCGATTGAAGGTCGGACTGGTGCAGCCGAATTTTGCCTACACCGTGGATGGCGAGTTCTCTCGTGACGAAGCCGTTCGCCAGTTGACCGCCCTGCAAACCGAGTCCCGCCGTCTGCAACAAGCCGGCGCGCAACTCGTGGTGTGGAGCGAGGGGAGCTATCCCGTGGCGCTGCCGCGAGATTTCACCGCCGATCTTCAACCTGAGTCCTTGGGAATGATCCGCCGCGGTTTGAGCATACCGGTCGTCATCGGCGCGGAAATGGTCGACGCGGCCCACGACGATGCGTTCAACTCGGCCATTCTGCTCGACGTCGACGGACGGGCGGCGGGGCACTACGACAAGGTGCGGCTGCTGGCCTTCGGCGAGTACATTCCCGGCATCGAGACCTTTCCCTGGCTGCGGAAGTTGCTGCCGCCCGGCACCGGTCGATTCACCGCGGGCAAGGGGCCCGGCGTGCTGACTCTGCGGGAACCCGGGAGTCCGGAGTGGAGACTCGGGCCGGTGATCTGCTACGAAGACATATTGCAGGGATTTTTGCGCGGCGTCGGGCAGCTGCATCCGAATCTTCTCGTCAATCTGACCAGCGACTCATGGTTCGGTGCCGAAACGGAGCCATGGGAACACCTGGCGCTGGCGGTATTCGGCAGTGTGGAGCTGCGCGTGAGCATGGTGCGCGCCGTCAACTCCGGCATTTCAGCGCTCATCGATCCCAACGGCCGCCTGGTGCAGAAAACCTACGCCAACGACCCTTATCGCAACCCGCGCAGCGAGGACGGCGTCGTGGTCACGGCGCCCTGGATGCCGGGCGGGCATACGGTGTATGTGGCTGTGGGCAATCTGTTCGCCTACCTCTGCATCGGGGCAACGTTGATTCTGATCGGCGTAGCCGCGAGAGCCGAAAACCGACCCTAGATTAGGGACGCGGGAATAAATCCTCCATTGCCGAAGTCTTCACCGTACGCGGGACCACTCGGGCGTAGTCACGCGCGAATGGCTTTACCCAAACGCACTGGAAGGAGAAACCTATGCTGCGGTTCTGGACCTTGCTCGCACTCATGTGCACAACCCCGTTTATATGCGGCGCTTCCTACGCTGACTCTGCGGCCGGGTCGGTCGATGAGGTAATCCAATGGAACAAGACCCTTCTAACGATCGTCCGCACTGTGGGAGCGCAGCCGGCAACCGTACACCCGACACGCAGTTTCGCGATCATGCACGCTGCGGTTTATGACGCAGTGAACTCGATCGACGCGACCCACAAGCCCTACCTCGTGCGCGTCGAACATGTATCGCCGCACGCCTCGCAAGAAGCGGCGGCCTCGGCGGCGGCTCATGAGACACTCATCACGCTGTATCCAGCGTTCCAAACCACGCTCGATCAGCAATACGACCAATCGTTGGCGCAAATACCGGACGGGGTGGACAAAACCACCGGTATCGACGTAGGGAAGGCGGTTGCGCAGGCCATCCTGACTCTGCGGAGCGACGATGGGTCAGCGGCCACACCGATTCCTTTCGTCTTCGGCAATGCCCCCGGAGACTACCAGTCCACTCCGCCCAATTTCCCGGCGCAACCCGTGTTCACGCATTGGCCTCGAGTGACTCCGTTCGCCCTCGAACGCGCGAGGCAATTCCGCCTTGGGCCGCCTCCGGCCCTCACCAGCGCCGAGTACACCGCCAGCTTCAACGAAGTGAAGGCGCTGGGCATCGCCAACAGCACTGCGGCTACGGCAGATCAAGCGCTCATCGGCCGCTTCTGGAACGGAGCGATTCAGAACTATTGGAACGAGATCGCCCAGGCGTCGGTTCAGGCGCATCACCTGACGACGGCACAGAGCGCCCGTGTGTTCGCGCTGCTCAATCTCACCCTTGCAGATGAAGTGATCGCCTTTTACGACACCAAGTACACATACAATCTGTGGCGGCCGGTGACTGCGATTCGAGCCGCCGCCACGGACGGCAACCCCGACACGGCGGCGGATCCAACTTGGCTTCCGCAAGCGGGTAAGACTGCCGCCGATCCATCGTACCCGGGCGCACATGCCTCGATCAGTGCCGGCGCCGCGTTCGTGCTGCGCTCCTTGTTCGGCAACAGTCAGATTCATTTGAACGTCACTTCTGAAGTGCTTCCCGGGGTCGTCCGCTCCTTCGACAGCTTCGCGGACGCCGAAAATGAGGCCTCCTTGAGCCGTATCTACGCGGGCCAGCATTTTCGCTCGGATGAAAATGCCGGCGAAAGGCTCGGCAGTTCAGTGGCCGACTTCGTCGTCGACAACTTCTTGACGCGCGTTCACAGGCGAGACGGTGAAGGGGACAAAGAGGGACGCGACTGATGGAGCGTCAGCGCCCAGGTGGGAACAACGAAATCACTTCGGTACTACCACCTCGGGCGCGGCCGCGAATCCACATCCCGATGGCAAACCATAGCATCATCATTGTAGCGGTCGCCAGAAGCCAGGATTTCCAAGTCGTCGTGGAAATGTGCGCTGCGAAATCACTCGTTGCGTCGCGAAAATCCAATTCAATCGCTCCCTCGCGCACCCGTGAGGCGGGGCAATCCACGATCAAGTTGCCGCGCCTGCTGGAGTAGGTGTCGCACCCCGGGGCGTGCCACAACGGATGATAGGCCTGCCGGAGGACCACTTGCATTCGCTCAGTCGAGGAAGTCGCGCAGGAAGAATCATTTCCGGACAAGGGACAGTCGGCTGCCAGACGAATATGGCTCCACGTTGAAAAACGGGCGTGGACGGCGGGCGCCGCATTCGATGGTTTCCACTCCTGCATCACGCGCATGACGAGATTACTGCCGGAACCGGTTTCGGCTCGAGTGAAATCATCCATGTCATAACAGTTGCTCACGCCGCGAGTCGGCGCGATGACCTGACCTTGCAGATGGTTGTCCTGGATCGCGACGTAATCGATGTCCTCCGGGCCGCGCCGAAAATAGTTGCCCTGCGAGGCCACCTTGTAATGCGGCGAGTGCAGCCAAAGTGAGGCCAAGGTTTCCGCCTGGAAGCCAAGCTGGAAGATCAATGCGAGACCGAGGCCAAGGTGCAGGCGCCAGCCCTCGCCAAACTCCGCAACGTATTTCCATAGCGCCGCGGCGCTCAGCAGACTCAATGGGAGGGCCAGGAATCCCCAGTAGCGGCCGGTTACGCCAATCGAGCGGAATCCGGGAAGGGGGCGCAATGCATCGAAAGGACTCAGCCAGACCGGGACGTGCAATGCCTTCAGGCTTCCCATACCCAGCACAACGCTGACCAGGGTGACCACGAGCAATGGGCGCCGCAGGGTTGCGGGTAGATTGGCGGCGAGCCAGTGCCGGTAGCGCCATAGGCAATACACCAAGACCGGACCTATGTATACGCTGAGTTCGTGGCCGTTGCCGTTTGCAGGCAGCACCTTTCCGCGCAAGGGCAATAGTGCGAACCACAGAAGCGAGAATGCGCTCGTGAATCTATCCTGTGTGAGACGCGGAAATGCCCCCTGCGCTTGCAGCATGGGCCAGAGGTATCCTGCGTCGAGGACCATGGCCAAGGCGACTGCACAAGCGAAAAGGACAACCGGCATCGCGGATCGGGCGGTAATGGCCAATACCAGGGCGTACAGTCCTATCCAGAACAAGAGATGAATGATCGCCACGGGCGAGCCGTCAATGGCCAACGCAAGTGCAGCCCCCATCAGCAATGCCGTCAACACCAACCGTACCGGTTTGCGTGCGGTCCACGCCTCCCTGCTCCATTCGATGCCAAAATGCAGCGCCCACAGCATCATCGGCAAAATCAAAAATGGTATGAAATCGAAATGTCCGTAACTCAGTCGGCAGAAAAAGAACCCGTTGCCGACGAACAATGCCGCCGCAAGAGTACGTTGTGCGTTTAACTTGAGCCAAAGGCCGGCATAGAGGTATGCGCCCGTGAATCCCACCAACAGATAAATTGCGATAGCCAGCTTCACTCCCCACAGCGGGCCGAGCATATAGCTCAATGCCATGCTGAGGGACATGAACGGCACTTGCGGTTCGCCCGCCATCGACAAGCCAGAGCACATGAGCGGCGTCCACTGCTTCGCCATGCCGAACATCGAGGCATTCCAGTACTGCAGGCTATGAAAGACCAAATATTGGTCTCCGTCCTTCGGGCCAGATTGGCTCAAAAAAACGATATAGAACAAGGCGTATACCGCCACAATCCCTAAGGACAGTGCGCTCAGCCACCGCCGTGCGGCCGGCCGCAGTGTGATCTCGCCAGGCTCGTTCATGAGCAAACGATCGGCACGCCCGTCACGTGGACCGATCCGCCTATCGCCATTGCAGCGCGTGAAAAACCATCATTCCGCTCGATCAAGAACAACTCCGGGCTGAAAGCAGCGATCCTAATCAGCCATCTTCTCAGTTCGATGTGCGGTTTACGGGGTGCGCCGTCACAAATGTGCGGGCTCGGAAATAGAGCGGACATCGGCGGGGATATTTCCTGTCTAATGAGTGGCGGCGCCGGCGTCCGCGATCGCATTCGCGATTTTTCTATCGAAGATCGAAGCGGATGTGCGCTCCGGCCATTGGATGGCTTCACCGGCTCGGTCCACGGTTCTTCTTTGAGGAATCGTCATGCGTACACTTTGTATTGCAAAGTTATCATGGCCGCCGCAGAAAAGATATAAGCACCGTTGCGCAGGGGCGCAGGATCAGCGCATAGACCCTGATCGCCGCCGCCATTGTTACAGTTGTAAGATCCGAACCGGCCAATCTGCCGTCGGTGTCGCTGATTTGCGTCGGTCCGCGAACTGCCGCATTTACCGTACAACTCGTACTGCTCCTCAAAATTTGTAGATCGCACCGACCGCGAAATCCACGCCGAACGTGCGCTCCGTCAGAGGGCTATTCTTCACGGCTGAGCCGATGAGGTCCCTGAGTCCGAGGCGCGTCACCAAACCCCAGTGCTCCGTCAGTGCATAGACGCTGGTCGAGGTCAACCCGACAGTGCCCAAACCCGATCCGGGCGTGTAAGCGGACATCGTGTTTCCCACCGCGGTCGCTTGCGCGGCTTCGGCAACCGTGACGCCAAAATATTTCTGATTGAACTTGCTGTCGTGCCAGTTGATTTGCGTGCCGAACGAGACATGCCACCGCGGAGTCGGCGCCATCCCAACGGAGGCTCCGAGCTGCACCTCGGTCCCGGGTTGGGATCCGAATTCTCGGTTGACTTTGAACTCGAAGGCGAAGGGTTTCACCGAGTAGGTCATGAATGCCCCTACGGCAGCTGCCCCGCCAATATCCGGTAAGCCTTGGAGACGCGGGGCATCCTTGCTCGTGCGGCCGCCCACGTAGTTGAGCGACATGCCCGCGCGGAAAGCGCCAAGATCCACGACATTGAGTCCGATTCCGCGGACGTCCGAGATGAACACCCGGTCGTGGAACAATCCATGAATATCGACATAGGGGAATGGGCTCGTCTTGGTGGTCTTCGATCCGTCGTATACGGGCGCCACTCGGGCTGCCAGACCGATGACGATCGAGGTCTTCCCTCCGACCGACGGTTCGGCATCCGGAGTGTCAGACAGGCTGATCGCCTCCGCGTCGAGCGCGGACTGCTTGCGGGTAGTCACATCCACTTCGTCGATTTGGTCAATGGGTTCCGCAGCCGTTTCTGCCGCCATTGAATGGCTGGACATACCGATCGTCAGCA
>Ga0185299_10006407_pt1 | contig 12521 bp, 10 predicted proteins | sample PaiPotPPA55metaG_FD_128002 | JGI IMG/M metagenome (GOLD analysis project Ga0185299, IMG submission 128002) | Iron sulfur acid spring bacterial and archeal communities from Banff, Canada, to study Microbial Dark Matter (Phase II) - Paint Pots PPA... ...
AAGAAGCCGGCCAAGAAGGCTCCAGTCAAGAAAAAGGCGGCAAAGAAAAAAGCGGGGAAAAAGCCCGCGAAGAAAGCTGCCAGGAAGCCGGCAGCGAAGAAAAAGGCAAAGAAGAAATCGGCGAAGAAGCCGGCCAAGAAAAAGGCCGCTAAAAAGGCTCCGAAAAAAACTGCGCGCAAGAAGGGCCGTCGACGTTAGCGGTTCACACGATCAGGCCGAATGATGGCGGAAGTCCGGCACTCTTTCCGGCTTCCGCCATTTCATTTATTTTCCGTCGGACACGATTGCGTCCGCTTCGATTTCCAGCAGCATCTCTGGAGAAACCAGGGCCGTGATCGCCATCATGGTGCTCGCGGGACGAATCTCGCTAAAAAACTCTCCGTGCGCTTTTCCTACTTTTTCCCAATCCGCAATGTTGGTAAGGAACACACGCGTGCGGACGACATCTTTCAGCGAAGCTCCGGCTCGCTCCAGCGCGCGCTCGATGTTCTTGAGGGTCTGAACCGCCTGCGCATACGCATCGCCCGCGCCGACGATTTTGCCTTCGGTTCCAGTCGCGGTTGTGCCCGCAACGTGGACATACGCGCCAACGCGAACCGCACGAGAGTAACCGACAACCGGTTCCCACGGTGTTCCACTTGAAATGTTGATACGCTCCACTTCCGCCTCCGTTTTCCTTCTTCCTTACGCGGTGAGTAGATTGATTGGATCAGATTTTTCGATCGGCGATGCAGAATTAGCAGTCACCTCCCTTGGCTGCCAACAAACACCTTGAAACCCCGCGCCCCGCGTGGGCTTCTAACTATGGTGAGTGGCTCGATGGTCACTTGCATTGGATCAGGATTCACGGTATCTAATCCGCACAAGGTTTTGTGCCGATTGGAACCATAGAGGTCCGGTTGAGGGGGAAGTGGGGCCATGGACATGGAAATGATTCCGGAGACGCATCCGCTGCAGCAGCTGTTTCTTGAACTGGTCGGCCGTCACTACGCCGAGGAGATCGGAATTCGCGATCCCCAACTCGTGAACTACGTCGCACATCTGCTGTCGGAGTTTTGCGATGCCGAGCAGTTGCTGAAAATCCGCAATGCGGCAGGCAAGCCGTTGAACGATGTGGGCGAGATGCTGATCGAGTCGGACCCGATCTATGGTCCAGCGCCCTCGTTCGATCGCGAACGCCAGGTCCGCAAACACATTGGCGACTTTACGCTGTTTTACGCAGGCATGTTTCCAGAGAGCATCAACCATTATCGCCTGCGCCGTCAGCGGGTCGAGAGTTTCGTGGATTGGATGAAAGCCGGGAAAGAAAGCTATTACATCGTCTCAAAGTTCGAGCACTTCGAATACGCCAAGGTGGCGCCGCTGTTCGCGCAACTCTCACAAAGATTTGAGCAGTGCGTTTATGGACTGAATCTGGTGAAGAACGAGCTTGAGGTGATGCAGCATCCGATCGCGCGGATAAGCAGCGAACTCATTATGTAGGATTGCAGAGGTGAGAGGTCAGATTGCAGAGGTGAAAACTCATGCGGGCTGAATTTGGGTTTTACCTGTGCAATCTGACCTCTCACCTCTGACCTTTCACGATCCGTCTGCCCGCGATGTCAAATTTCCCTTCCAGCACAATCCTGATCGCTTCGGGATATGCGATGTGTTCCTGCTCAAGAATGCGAGCGGCAAGCGTGTGCTCGTCGTCGGAGTCCAGTACGGGGACGGTCTTCTGCACCAGGATGGCGCCGTGGTCGAGTTCCTCATCCACAAAGTGCACCGTGCATCCCGACACTCTCACACCATAGGCGAAAGCCTGCTGCTGCGCTTCAAGACCCGGGAAGGCAGGTAGCAAGGACGGATGTATGTTGAGAATTTTTGCCGGAAACTGCTGCACAAACCAGGGCGAGAGCAGGCGCATGTAACCGGCGAGGCAGATGAGATCGACTTTGCTGTCCAGGAGTGCAGACACAACTTCGCGGTCGTGCTCCTCGCGCGGCTTATCTTTCGATGAAATGACAAGCGCGTTGAGTCCACGTTGGCGGGCGGTTTCAAGACCAGGAGCATCGGCACGGTTCGAAATCACGACAGCAATGCGGGCATTGGGTACCCTGCCTGCCGCAATGCTGTCGGCGATGGCCACAAAATTTGAGCCGCGTCCAGATAAAAGGATGCCGAGATTTTTCATAGGACAACATTATTCACCATCTGGAGTCGAGATGGAGCTTGCCCGTCTCCTTTGGATGCAGAATCTACGCGGCGAGGGAGACGCGGCAAGCCGCGTCTCTACAGGACAGGAGTCTAGCTGAACATCACCTTGCGATCGCCTTTGACGATGCGGCCGACGCTGTAGAATTTTTCTCCGGCTCGCTCCAGCAGCGTCTGCGCTTTCTTGAATTTCTTGGCGGGAACCACGATCAGCATACCGAGGCCCATGTTGAAGGTGCGGAGCATTTCTTCTTCAGCGACGTTGCCGAGTTTCTGCAGATGTTCAAAGACGGGTAGAACCGGCCAGGTGCCGAGTTCGATCACGGCCGATGTGCCTTTGGGTAGCACTCGGGGCAAGTTCTCGGTGATGCCGCCGCCGGTAATGTGCGCCAGCGCCGCGACGCACTCGCCCGCGATCATCTTCCGAATGATCGACCAGTAGCTGCGATGGGTTCGCATGAGTTCGTTGCCGACCTTGTTCTTAATCTCGCTGACAAAAGTCTCGAGAGAATAGCCAGCGATTTCAAAGAGCAGTTTGCGGGCCAGCGAGTATCCATTGGTGTGCAGGCCATTGGAAGGCAACCCGAGGACGCAATCCCCCACCTGCACGTCTTTGCCGCTGATGATGCGGTCGCGTTCGACCACTCCGACAATGAATCCGGCAAGATCGTATTCGCCTTCGGGATAAAACCCTGGCATTTCCGCGGTCTCGCCGCCGATCAGGGCGCAGGCGTTATGCTTGCAGGCTTCGGCAAGGCCGCCAACAATTTTTTCCGCGACTTCCGGGTCCAGTCTGCCCGTGGCCAGGTAGTCCATAAAAAACAAAGGCGCCGCACCCTGCACCGCGATGTCGTTCACGCAGTGATTCACCAGGTCGGCGCCAACGGTGTGGTGCATTTTCATTTCGAAGGCCACTTTTAATTTAGTGCCCACGCCGTCCACGCTCGAAACCAGCACCGGATCCAGATACTTCTTATCGACCGAGAACAAGCCGCCAAAGCCGCCAATCTCGCTCAGTACTCCCTTGGTAAAGGTTTTGTGGGCAAGATACTTAATGCGCTGCTTGGTGCGGTTGCCACGATCGAGGCTGACACCGGCGTCGGCGTAGGTGATGGAGTCGCCTTGTGGGTTAGGATGCTGAGCCACTTTTCAATCCGTCGTTGCCCGGGTGGAGAGATCTGATGCGCCACCGAGCCGGTGGAAGCGTTTCAGGCGCAACAAATTCTAGCACGTCTGGAGTAGCCTTCGGCGGGTGGCGGGTGTATCGCTGCAAAAAGAAAACGCCGGCCAGTACCGGGGCCTAAAACGAGAAGGATAAGGATAATGAGCTTATTTTGGTTGGTCGCTCTTCATCTCGTCTTTCTTCATTTCGTCTTTTTTTTCTTTCTTGTGATATTTGTGGTGGCGCTTTGCTTTGGTGTCGTCCTTTTTGTCCATCGGCTTGTCCATCTTGTCCATCGGTTTGTCCGCCGGCTTGTCCTGGGCAAACGCGAGCGACGACATCGAGACGGAGAGAGCAATGGCGAACAGCAACGTGAGTACCTTCTTCATATTTGGATGCTCCTTCGAATGTTCATATCTACACACGAACTCCCGGAAAATTCTGATTTGATTGTGCGGGGCCAGCGAAGTTGTAGACCTCGAACGAGGCTTTTCCAAGTGCAATAGCGAACACGCATTTATAATGCTGGTCCAACTCTTTTCTCCCGGAGACATAGATGAGAATTCTGATAGTTCTACTTTTCGCCATGCTGACGATCCCGTTTGAGGTGGCGCAACAAAACCAATCACAGGACACGACGCCCGAGAGCGCGAGGCAGGTTACGTCCAGGAAAGATAAAAGCAAGAAGGAACCAACGCCGGCGAGCACCGTACCTCCGGACAAGTCCACGGAAATCGGCAAGCCCGCGGAGCCAACCAAGGCAGAGTCAAGCGAAGCCACCGATAAAGATAAAGAAAAGGAAGAACATTACGATGTTGCGGAGGTTCCGCCCGCAATCACGCATCACCAGGTCGCGTTGAACGGCAAGACGCTCAATTACACGGCGACGGCTGGGAGGCTTCCCATCAAGCGCGGCGACGGCAAGATAGAAGCCGAAATGTTTTTCGTCTCCTACACTCTCGATGGACAAGAAGCCGGAAGGCGTCCGCTGACGTTCTCGTTCAACGGTGGCCCAGGCTCTGCCTCGGTGTGGCTGCACATGGGCGCGCTCGGACCGAAGCGCGTGGTGCTTCAGCCGAACGGTTTCATGCCGGCAGCGCCTTATCGTCTGGAAGACAATCCCAACACGCTCCTCGATCGCAGTGACATCGTCATGGTGGACGCGATGTCCACCGGCTACTCGCGCGCCGCGACCGCCGAACTTGCCAAGAAGTTTCTGGGCGTAAAAGGCGACGTACAAGCCTTCGGAGAATTCATCCGCCTCTACATCTCCCGCTACGATCGTTGGAGCTCGCCGCTGTTTCTGCTGGGGGAAAGCTATGGCACGACGCGCGCCGCCGGCATCGCCGGATATTTGGCTGATCATGGCATCGCTTTCAACGGAGTGACCCTGCTCTCGATGGCCGTGGATTTCCAGACTCTCGAATGGAATAAATCGAATGACCTGCCCTATTTTCTGCTGGTGCCGACATTCAACATGATCGCCGGCTACCATCACAAGCTGTCCGCCGATCTTACTCAAGATATGGCGAAGACGCGCGATGAGATCGTGCGCTGGTCGACCAATGATTACGCGCTTGCTCTGGGCAAAGGCGATGCCTTGACCGCTGAGGAACGCCGCAAGATTGTCGATCAACTTTCACGCTTTATAGGGCTGCGCCCGGAAGTGATCGAAGCGCACAGCCTGCGCATCGACGTTCCCACCTTCACCCACGAACTGCTGCTCGATCAGAAACTGGTGGCCGGCCGCCTCGATGGCCGGTTTAGCAGCCCAAATCCAGACGAAGATCGCCTCTTCTATGATCCGACCAGCGCCGCCATTCTGCCGCCTTATACCTCCGCATTCAACGGGTACCTGCGCACCGAACTGAACTACAAGTCCGACATGCCGTATAGGGTTTTCGCTTACGACGAACCCGGCTTCCAGAAGTGGGAGTGGGGTAATGCCGTGGAAGGCTTTCCCAGCACGGCAGGCGGCCTGCGCTCGGCGATGATCAAAAATCCGTATATGAAGATTCTGGTGATGGAAGGCTACTATGATTTGGCCACGCCCTTCGCCGCTGCCAACTGGACCATGGACCATCTGAACCTCGACGGGCAGCTCCGCCAAAATGTTTCGTACGCTACTTACAACTCGGGGCACATGGTGTACATCGATCGCGCCGAACACAACAAGATGAAAAAGGATCTGGTGGACTTCATGGAGAAGTGCCTGCCGAAATAGTTCGCGTGCTCGTGTGGGGACGGGCGCCTCGCCCGTCCAAGCCGAGCGCAGCTAGGCAGTTGCCTGTCGTCACAGCAATCCTGGATTCGCATTAGTGCTGGACATCTGACGCTTATCCCATGCGCGCCGCCGTCATCTTCGGATTGGGAACTTCATCGGCAGATTTGAGGCCGTTTCAAGCCGACTCAAGAACAGAGTGGCTGCAGGGCCTGCCCGCCGCTTCCGGCGACGCCGACGCCATACTTATCTTCGGCGGGGACGGCACCATTCACCGTCACCTCCCAGCGCTGGTGCGACTCCAGCTTCCGGTACTGATCGTCCCTGCCGGCAGTGGAAACGATTTTGCCCGCGCGCTGAAACTGCGCTCGATGCGAGACTCGTTGCATGCGTGGCGTGATTTCGAATCGGGGAAAATTCAAGCGCGGGCAATGGATCTCGGGGTCATCGTTCCATCCGCTGCGCCGGAGCGCACCCAATATTTCTGCGGCGTAGCCGGGTGCGGTCTGGACTCTGCAGCCGCTCGGCGCGCCAATCAGATGCCGCGGTGGCTGCGCGGACACGGCGGCTATGCGCTGGCGCTCTTGCCGCTGCTGCTCAAACTTCCCGCATATTCCATGCGGCTGACTCAGGTCAACGGTGAGAATTGCACCGATGCCGAAAAGCTAACTGTGCTCGCTGCATTCGCCAATACGCAGTTCTACGGCGACGGTATGCGTATCGCCCCAAAGGCCGATTTCGCCGATGGCAAGCTCGACATCTGCCGCATCGCCACACTGAATCCCTTCAAACTGTTTTGCATGTTTCCGACGGTGTACTTCGGGCACCATCTCCTGCTGCCCGAAGTTGAGTACTCACGGGCGGAGCGAGTCCATGTGCAGACCGAGACTCCGCTCGATATCTACGCTGACGGAGAGTTTGTATGCGAGACGCCCGCCGAGATTTCAGTTGCAGCGGGCGCGCTGCGAGTGATTCATCAGCCGCGCCAGGAATGATTTCGTATGGTGGAGCGACGGGCGTCTCGCCCGTCCAGTTGGGCAGACGGGCGGGGACGCCCGGCTCTCCACTAGCGTTGTCGCCCATACCGCGCATCGAGCGCAAGATTCAGTTCGAGCACGTGAACGCGCGGCTCGCCCAGAAATCCCCATTGCCGGTTCTCAGAGTTCTCAAGAACCAGGCGCGCGACTTCAGCTTCTGGAATCTTGCGTTCCGAAGCCACGCGACGAATCTGAAACTCCGCCGCCGCTGGCGAGATATCCGGATCGAGTCCCGAACCCGATGTAGTAACCAGATCGACAGGGATGGGAACACCGGGATTCTCGGCTTGCAGCTTGGCGACGTCTCCATTGACGCGAGCAATCAACTGCGCGTTGGTCGGGCCGAGATTTGAGCCGCCGGAGGCGCTGGCATCGTAGCCTGCAGCGCCCGCGGCAGAGGGCCGCGAATGAAAATAGCCCGGTCCCGAAAATGGCTGCCCGATCAGCCGCGACCCAACCACCACTCCGTCCTTCCCTTGGATTAGCTGACCATTGGCCTGCTTGGGGAAGATCAGTTGCGCGAGTCCGGTCACCAGTAGGGGATATAGAATTCCCAATAGGACTGTGGTCGCCATCGTCATCAGTACCGCTGTGATCAGATTTTTCTTCATTGTCTCTTCCCTACACCAGCCTGATGCCGGTGATAAACATGTCGATCAGCTTGATGCCGATGAACGGGACCACCAGTCCGCCAAATCCATAGACGAGCAGATTTTGCCGCAGCAAAGATTCGGCGCTCATGGCTTTGTATGCGACCCCTCGCAGCGCCAGCGGAATCAGAGCAACGATGATGAGCGCGTTGAAAATAACGGCCGAAAGTACTGCCGACTGCGGCGTCTGTAGCCGCATGATGTTCAACGCATTCAGCACGGGAAACGTTCCCGCAAACATTGCCGGAATGATCGCGAAATACTTGGCCACGTCGTTCGCAATCGAGAACGTGGTGAGCGCCCCGCGCGTCATCAGCAGCTGTTTGCCGATCGCCACCACCTCGATGAGCTTGGTGGGATTCGAATCGAGGTCGACCATGTTTCCGGCCTCTTTCGCCGCTTGCGTGCCGGTATTCATGGCTACGCCCACATCGGCCTGAGCCAGCGCGGGCGCATCGTTGGTGCCGTCGCCGGTCATTGCAACCAGCTTGCCGTCGCCCTGCTCGCGACGAATCAGATCCATCTTGTCTTTCGGAGTCGCCTCCGCCAGAAAATCGTCCACGCCCGCCTCGCGCGCGATTGCTGCCGCCGTCAGGGGATTGTCGCCTGTGATCATGACGGTCTTGATGCCCATGGCGCGCAGTTGACTGAAGCGCTCGCGCATCCCGCCTTTGACGATGTCTTTCAGGTAGATCACGCCGAGCGCCCGCTGATTCTCCGCCACCACCAGCGGCGTTCCTCCCGAGCGCGCAATCTGCTCCACGCTGGCTTGAATCTCGCGTGGCAGCGATGTGCCGAACTGATTTAGATATTTAATGATGGCGTCGACCGAGCCTTTGCGAATCTCCCGGCCATCGAGGTTCACGCCCGACATGCGCGTTTGCGCGGTGAAGGGGACGAACACTGCTTCGTGCGAAGCCAGTTCACGGCCGCGCAGGCTGTACTGCTCTTTCGCCAGCACAACAATCGAACGGCCTTCGGGCGTCTCGTCGGCGAGCGAAGAAAGTTGAGCCGCATCGGCCATCTCGACCGCAGTAATCCCGGGTGCGGGGATGAACTCCGCTGCCTGGCGGTTTCCGAGCGTGATCGTTCCGGTCTTATCGAGCAGCAACGTGTTCACGTCCCCGGCTGCTTCCACGGCGCGGCCGGACATCGCCAGCACATTGTGCTGCACCAGTCGGTCCATGCCGGCAATGCCGATCGCGGAAAGCAAGCCGCCAATCGTGGTCGGGATCAGGCAGACCAGCAGGGAGACGAGAACGAATACCGTCTGCGGCGATCCCGAATAAATCGCGAAAGGCTGCAACGTAACTACAGCAAGCAGAAAAATGATGGTCAGGCCCGCCAGCAGAATATTGAGCGCGATCTCGTTCGGAGTCTTCTGCCGCTCAGCGCCCTCGACCAAAGCGATCATTCTGTCGAGGAAGGTCTCGCCTGGATTCGAAGTGATGCGGACTTTGATCACGTCGGAAAGCACGCGCGTGCCTCCGGTGACCGCCGACCGGTCTCCTCCGGCTTCGCGAATCACGGGAGCGGATTCGCCTGTTATCGCAGACTCGTCCACCGAAGCAACGCCTTCGATGACTTCGCCATCACCGGGGACGAGTTCGCTCGCCGCAACCATCACAACATCGCCCGAGCGCAGCTTCGCACTCGGCACAGTTTCTATCGAACTGTTTGGCAGCAAACGCCGGGCCTCAGTTTCAGACCTGGCTTTGCGCAGCGTGTCTGCTTGCGCTTTGCCGCGCCCCTCGGCCATGGCCTCCGCGAAATTCGCAAATAGCACCGTGAACCAAAGCCAGAGTGTGATCTGCAGATTGAATGCGAAGCTTTGTTTTTCGCGGAATAACAGCACGGTCGTCAGCACGCTGCCCACCTCGACCACGAACATGACCGGATTCTTCATCATGGTGCGCGGGTCGAGCTTGACTACGGCATCGACCAGCGCCCGCCGGATGATTTTTGCGTCCCATAAACTCTTGCTCTTTTTCTCTGCCATGTTTTGTCTCAGAAAGTTTTCCCTGCCATCATCTGCAGATGTTCGAGTACGGGTCCCAGACTAAGAGCCGGGAAAAATGTGAGCGCGCCCACGATCACAATCACCGACACCAGCAAAACGGTAAACAGCGGCGTAGTCACCGGGAACGTACCCGCCGAAGTGGGCACGGTCTTTTTCTTCGCCAGGTTGCCGGCAATCGCCAGCATGGGAATGATCATGAAGAAGCGCCCCACCAGCATCGTCATTGCGCCCGCAGTGTTGTACCAAAGCGTGTTACCGTTCAGGCCCCCGAATGCGGAACCGTTGTTCCCAGCCATGGACGTGAACGCGTAGAGGATTTGGGTCAGGCCGTGTGGACCCGCATTGCTGATGCTCGATGTGCCAAATCCTTCGACCGATGAAATGGCGGTGAGCACCAGAATGATCAACGGGAAGACCAGCGTGACCAGCATTGCCATCTTCACGTCGTAAGCTTCAATCTTCTTGCCGAGATACTCTGGCGTTCGCCCAACCATAAGCCCGGCAATAAACACCGACAGCACCACGTAGATCAGGATGCCGTACAGGCCCGCGCCCACTCCTCCAAAAACAGTCTCGCTGAGCATGATGTTGACCAGCGGCACCATGCCACCCAGCGGCGTAAAAGAATCATGCCAGCTGTTGATCGCACCGCAGCTCGCATCGGTGGTGATGGTCGCGAACAATGCGGAATTGGCGATGCCAAAGCGGACTTCCTTGCCTTCCATGTTGCCGCCGGGCTGCAACGCCGTGACATGCTGGTCAATTCCGTGTAGAAGAGGATTGCCTCTGGCCTCAGCCCAATACGCCGCGGTAACACCGCACAGGAAGAGAGCTGCCATCGCCGCCCAGACTGCCCAGCCGTGACGTTGCGACCCTGTCATTCGGCCCAGGGTGTAAGTGAGACCTGCCGGGATCGCGAAGATAGACAGCATCTGCAAGAAATTACTAAGTGGTGTGGGATTCTCAAAAGGATGGGCGCTGTTGGCATTAAAGAATCCGCCGCCGTTCGTGCCCAGCATCTTGATCGCCTCTTGAGAAGCAACCGGTCCTTGCGCGATGGTCTGGTCGGTCACGGTGTCCATTACGGCTTTGCCGTCCGGCCCGACCATCGGCTTGCCGTCCGTTCCAGTTTTCTGGACCTGCTGCGGTTCGATCAGCTTCGCGGTGTCATACGGCTTGAGGTTTTGCACGACTCCCTGAGAAACGAGAACCAGGGCATACACGATGCAGGCCGGCAGCAGCACCCACAGGGTGGAGCGGGTCATATCGACCCAGAAATTCCCGATGGTTTCCTTTTCCTTGCGCGCGATGCCACGAATGAACGCGACTGCCAGCGCGATGCCCACCGCCGCCGACGCGAAGTTGTGATAGGCCAGTCCAGCCATTTGCGTGAGATAGCTCATGGTCGACTCGCCTGAATAGTTCTGCCAATTGGTGTTAGTGGTGAAGGACGCAGCAGTATTAAAGGCCAGTGCCGGAGGCACGGCGGCAAACTTCTGCGGATTCCACCAAGGCAACAACTGCTGCGCACGCTCAATCAGATAAAGCAGCAGCATCGAGACGCCGCTGAACAGCAGCATAGTGAAAGCGTATTCGGTCCAGCGCATCTCGTGCGCTTCATCGACACCGGTAAGGCGATACAGCAACCGCTCGACCGGTCGAACCACGGGATCGAGAAAAGTGCGCTCATGGCTGAACACTCTTGCCATGAACACGCCAAGCGGCTTGGTGAGCGCCAGAATTACAGCCAGAAATACGAAGATCTGCATCCAGCCATTGGTTGTCATTTCAGAATTTCTCCGGTCTCAGCAACGCATATAGCAGGTAGACCATCAACCCTGCACTTACAATCAGCACGATGATCGATTCAGCGTTCATAATGATTTACCTCAGGCGACTAGTCCTCAGCGAATTCGATCGCAGAATTGCACATAACCCAGCGATAGCAGGAAGAACGCTATCGCAACCACGACAAAGATCACGTCTTGCACGGAACCCCCTCCTAATGCAAACTAACTTCTCGTCACGATCAGAACTTAACCAGTATGGCCAGGTTCAGGCGGTTCTCATCCTTGCTGAGATCCGGTGTCCACCCCGAAACCTGCGAGCCAGCGGGCCCCGTATTGCCTCCCGGCGGCGTAACCCCACCGCGCCCTGTGAAATAAGGAACGTTCGCCGCGCGATGGTTGTACTCCCAGCGAAACGTTATGTATTGACTGGGCATGTAATCGTAGGTTGCGGTCATGTCCCAGGCCTTGTAGGGATCGCCGGGATTTTCCGTGAAATAGGGCGTGCCGGAGATCGCGGTCGCACCGTTGATGGGCGGCAACAGTACCAGGTAACGGCCTGGATTGTTTATCTGGCCGCCTCCGAGCGTTACTGCGTAGCGGTCTTTATGGAACCACAGTCGGTTGTAGATCATATATCCAACAAAGCTCTGCTTGGGATTAACAATGCGCTGCCCCCCGACCACCTTAACGGTATTGCCGAAGCAGCTAACGCCACCGCCGCTTTCGCAGCCCAAGTCTCCGGTAAACGAAAAGGCCGCTTTGTCCAGAAGTCTCCCAGGATTGTCGTAGTACTTCACTTCGATACTGTCGTCCGTGTGAAAGCGCGTACGGTTGGGTACTCCCAGCGTGTCGGTGCCCATGCCGTAGTTATTCAAGATAATCGACACCGCACCGTTCGGACGGTAGTTGATCTGCCCCCCGAGCCCGGGCTTCTTGTTAAATTTGCCGTACGATTGCCAACCGTTGATGAACCAGGGTTCAATTTTCAACTTCGCTGTCGGAAACACCTGCAGGCGTACACCGTTAAAAAACCACGGTGTATTTGACGACACATAAGACGGTTGATAGGCCCAGTTATCGAAGTTGTAATAACTGAACAAACCGATATAAGAGACGAAGATGCCGGCGTCGAGGTTGATGCCGTGCAGCGCATTGAAGTGATACCCGCCATACGCCTCTGATACATAACGATAGGCATTGTCGAGGTTCCACTGGCCGTGAGCAACGCTGGCGTCGTTTCTGGGTGTCGTCTGGGAGTACATGCCAAACTGCGTCATCAGCCGGCCACGAACATTGTCATAGTGAAAATCGCCACCCACTCCCAGTTGCGTCACTTGTACTTCGCCCGACCGAAATACTTCACTCGACCCGCTGATCGTGTTGTCTCTTGGATTATTGAAATCGTAGATATACGAAACGTCGGCTCTGATCTCCGGCGTGAAGAACTT
>Ga0185299_10006408_pt1 | contig 12520 bp, 9 predicted proteins | sample PaiPotPPA55metaG_FD_128002 | JGI IMG/M metagenome (GOLD analysis project Ga0185299, IMG submission 128002) | Iron sulfur acid spring bacterial and archeal communities from Banff, Canada, to study Microbial Dark Matter (Phase II) - Paint Pots PPA... ...
CAGGGCCGTGCGGCAGGCGCTGAGGCTGCCGGAGCCGCAGTACTGGACCGGCAGCGCGTCCTGGACGGATTGGCCGAGGACGCTGCGCAGGTCCTTGCTGACGTAGCCCCACCAGCCGAACTGGAAGGCCGAGCCCTTGTGTGTCTGGGCGAGGTTGTCGGACGGGACGGACCCGGCGACGGTGATCTGCTGGTCGCCGGAGGGGGAGTCGTTGGCGGGCAGGTCGGCGGCGAGGGCGTCGAACAGGCCGGTGCCCATGCCGGTCTGGAATTCGGCGGTGAGCAGCTGCGGCCACCAGGCGTCGAGCAGTTGGATGGCGGCGGCGTTCTGGAACGTGGTGGCGCCGTTGGAGGTGGGCAGGATCTGCCCGCCGGCGTTCATCCACGTGGTCAGCTCGGTCACGAGCGCCTGCTGCGTCGAGTTGGTGATCGGCTGACTGTTGATGACCTTCAGCAGCAGCGGCAGTACCTCTTTCGCGCGCAGGTCGGACAGTGCCGCGTTCTCCATGACGTCGGTGAGTGAGGCCTCGGTGAACTTGGCGCCGGTCGCGAGGTAGTTGAGGATGCCGGTGTTGAGCAGGTCGGCGCGTTGGACGGGGCCGTAGCTGTAGTTGCCGTCCGCGGCGGAGTAGTCGAGGGCTTGCTTGTTGTTCCAGCTGATGTAGTAGTCCTGGTCGGTGGAGTTCGGGTGCGCGGAGGTGGCTGTGTCCTCCTCCGTGTACGCGGTCGGGCTCCAGTTCACCCATTCGTCCGCGCTGGTGCCCCACAGGGGCAGGTTGGGGTCGGTGCCGGCGGCGCGCACGGGGTTCATGCCGGAGTTGTAGTAGGCGGTGTGCGCGGAGTTGACGTAGAACCAGTTGAAGTCGAAGTCGACGTTCGAGGCCGCCTGTTCGAAGCCTGCGGTGGTGGACATGATGCTCGGATCGTTGAACATCATGAACCCGATCGCGGAGTCCGCCTCGTGCATGTACGTGGAGCGCTGCACGGTGTAGGCGACGGGTTTACCGCCGATGGTGGCGGTGTATTCGACGAGGCCGAAGTTGGTTCGGTACATGACCAGGTTGTAGGAGCCGGCTGCGGTCTCGTCGGCGAGGGTGGGGTTCCACGAGTCGGTCTGCTCGATCTTCTGCATGGGGGTGCACACGCCGTTGTCGAGGTACGCGGTGGAGGCGGTGGTCGCGGCCGTGCCGTCGGTGTTGCACAGTTGCACGGCGAAGGTGTCGGCGGTGCCCTGTTCGCCAGAGGTGGCGGACCAGGCGTAGCTAGGGCCGCGGCCCATCTCGACGTAGAAGTTGAGGCCGGCGAAGGAGACGCCGCGTGCGCTGATGCCGGGGCCTTGGACCTCTTCGAGCATCAGCAGTTGCGGGGCGAAGTAGCCGGTCTGCGGGCCGAAGACGGCGATCGGGTTTCCGGACGCGGTGTTCTTGCCGGAGACGACGAGCGCGTTGGACATGCCGGGGTGTTGTTGGCCCGGTGCGGGCACGTCGACGCCGGGTAGGGCTCCGTTGTTGAACATGCCGGCGACGACGGACGCCTTGGAGCGCACGGCCGCGGGCAGTTTCGCGGAGATCTTCTTCAGCTGCGCGGCCGTCGCGGCCTTGACCGCCGCCGACTGCGCAGCCGCTGTCCCCGCTGTTTCAGACGCCGTTTTAGACGCTGCTGTGGACGACGTCGTGGCGGCGCTCTTCTTCGCCGCGCTGGACACGCCGGTGCCGGTGGCGTTCTGCACGATATTCACGGCCTGCACGGATCCGGTGTCCGGCATGGCGAGGCCGGTCTCGCCGGTGGCTTCGCCGTAGGGGAAGGTCTGGCCGTTGTGCAGGGTGAGGGTGGCCTCGGGGTCGTTCTGCTCGCGCAGCGCGTTCCAGACGGCGTCGCCCTGGGTGACGCCGTACTGGGCTTCGGCGGCCTGCTTGACGAGGGCGGACTGGAGTTGGGCGCCGCCGCCGTTGCCGAACAGGGCGCCGATGACGTCGGCGATGGCGATCAAGTCGGACTCGGTGAACGGGGTCATGGACTGGCCGGCGAGGTCGTATTCGCCGGGGAAGTCGTTGGCCGCGGTGACCGCCGCGATGTACGCGTTGACGCCGTTGAGGTAGTCGTCGATGTCGGATTTGACCTGCGCGCCCTGGGTGCCGTCCGCCGCCAGCGCGGTGACCTGGGCTTGGAGGTCGGCGCTGGTGTAGGGGGCGCCGCGCCACAGGTTCTGTTCGAGGGACTGGTTGCCGGAGTCGCCGCCGGCGAAGGAGGTGAGTTCGCCGCGGCCGAGGTGGCGCAGCAGGTCCATGACCCACAGCCGGTCCTCGGCGCCGGCGTATCCGGCCCCGTATTCGGTCTCGGCGCGGGTCTGGCCGGTGACGTGTGCGATGCCGGAGTCGTCGCGCACGATGGTGACGCCGGTCTCCGGGGACTGGGTGGATTGCACGTCGGCCGACGGCACGCCGAGGGCGGAGCTGTTGTAGAACTGGTTGATCTGCGAGTCGGTCAGGCCGGTGGCGGCGTTGACGAGGCTCGAGTAGGGGCCGAGCTGGTCGTCGTTGTTCGACGGGTGGGTGCCGAAGAGTTTGAACAGGATGATCTGGGCGAGCGTCTCGTTGCCGTTCTCGCCGGGCGGCAGGATGTCGTAGCACTGGCCGCCGCAGTCGTCCACGACCTGGAGCGAGGTGGCGGCGGGGCGGGCGGTGGTACCGGCGGAGGCGGCGGTAGCGGCGGTGGCGCCCGCCGCGAGCAGGGCCGCCGCGGTGGCGGCGGCGATCAGCCGGGTGCGGCGGGTAGTGGTGGTGCGGGTACTGCGGTGTGGGTCGTGGCGCATGGGTGTCCCTCCCGGGGCATGCGGGGGTGCACGGGAAGTTACGGCGGTCTGGCGATCCGTCAACTTACTGCTCGGTAAGGTCATGTGTCTGCCAAGGCCGCCTCCGGCACGGGTAAAAACATGAACGCGAATCTTTGTTCGCAATCTGTGTTGCCCCAGGGTCCGCCCGCCAGGCCGCCCGCCACCCCACCGGGCCGCCGCTCAACAGCCGCCCGGCTCCGCAGCCGCGCCTCAACCGCGCAGCTTCGCGTTGAGCCGGGCGGCCTGGCGCGTGAGGTGGTCCCGTTCCGGGAGGCTGAGCGCCGCCCTGGCGGCTTCGGCGTAGAGGCGGGCCGCGGTCGCCGGGTCGCCGTCGCGCTCGTGCAGGTACGCCGCGACCGCGGTGTAGCGGGGCAGCGCGGGGTCGAGCTGCGCGAGTGCGGCTAGGCCGGCCCGCGCGCCGTCGGCCTCGCCGAGCGCGACGGCGCGGTTGAGCCGGGCCACCGGGCTGCCGGTCAAGCGCACCAGTTCGTCGTACCACTCGACGATCTGCACCCAGTCGGTCTCCTCGGCCGTGCGGGCGTCGGCGTGCAGGGCGGCGATGGCGGCCTGCGCCTGGAATTCGCCGAGCCGGTCGCGGGCGAGCGCGGCCTGGAGCACGTAGACGCCCTCGGCGATCAGCCCGGTGTCCCACAGGCCGCGGTCCTGCTCGGCCAGCGGCACGAGCCTGCCGTCGGGGCCGGTGCGTGCCGGGCGCCGGGCGTGGTGCAGCAGCATGAGCGCGAGCAGGCCCGCGACCTCCTCGTGGTCGATCCGGGCCGCCAGCTCGCGGGTGAGGCGGATCGCCTCGACGGCGAGGTCGACGTCGCCGGAATATCCCTCGTTGAACACCAGGTAGAGCACGCGCAGCACCGTGGCGACGTCGCCGGGCTGATCGAACCGGACACCCGACACGGTCCGCTTGGCCCGGCTGATCCGCTGGGCCATCGTCGCCTCGGGCACGAGGTAGGCCTGCGCGATCTGACGCGTGCTCAGACCGCCGACAGCGCGCAGCGTGAGCGCGACGGCCGAGGCCGGCGTCAGCGACGGGTGCGCGCACAGGAAGTAGAGCTGGAGGGTGTCGTCGACCGCCTCGGCCGGGCCGGGCGCGGGCTCGCCGTCGACGCGCACCTCGCGGCGCCGCCGTGAGGTCTCCGCGCGGGCGGCGTCGAGGAACTTGCGCCAGGCCACGGTGACCAGCCAGCCCTGCGCGTCGCGCGGCGGGTCCTCGGGCCACGCGCGCACGGCCTCGATCAGGGCGTCCTGCACGGCGTCCTCGGCCGCCGCGAAGTCAGCTCCGCGACGGACGAGGACGCCGATCACGGCCGGGGTGAGGGTCCGCAGCCGGGCCTCGTCCTGCACGCGTTACTCCGTGATGGTGCACGGCTCGCCCAGGAACGGGCGCAGCTCGAGCCACTCGTGGATCGGCTTGCCGTCCGCGCCCGGGGCCGCAGACAGCTCGCCGGCCAGTTCGAGCGCCCGCTCATAGGTGTCGACGTCGATCACCATCCAGCCCGCGATCACGTCCTTGGTCTCAGCGAACGGGCCGTCGGTGACCGGCGGGCGCCCCTCGCCGTCGTAGCGGACGAACGTGCCCTGCGGGGAAAGCGCCTGGCTGTCGACGAACTCGCCGGTGCCGACGAGCCGGGCGGCGAAGTCCTGCATGTACTTGAGGTGGGCGGAGACCTCCTCCGGCGACCACTGGTCCATCGGCACGTCGTTGACCGCCGCCGGGGCGCCCCGGTAGTGCTTGAGCAGCAGGTACTTGGCCATGGGTGTTCTCCTCGGTGCGGTACGGCCCATTGTGGCCGTGTTCGCTCCGGGGACGAAGCGGCGCGCGGGTTCTCGACATCCCGCCGCGAAATTTCCCGGGAAATTTTGCCGTGCAGCCCGGCGACGCCGTACGCAGGGTGATGGCACCCTGGATACACGGCCGCGGCCGGCCTGTGAGCGTAGGAGGTTCACAGACCGGCCGCGGTCCCCGCGTCTGCCGCGCGCAGTGCGCGAGGACGGGGAGGGGGGTGGTGTCGGCAGAGACTACAGGCAGAGCAGGACGCTGACGGCGCTGTCGCACAGCAGCAGGCTGACCTCGCTGCCGCCGTCGCCACCGTGACCGCCGCCGTCGTGCCCGCGGTTCTCGTGGACCGGGGTCTCCATCGCCTGAAGGTCGAGCAGGGACATGGTTCCTCCATCGGGTCGCCGGGCCGCGGCGGTCGCCGCGGCTGCCGGTGCATAGGTGTCGTACTGGTACTGGTCTTGCATTCCGACCCCCGGATTGCCCGGGGGCGGGTCTATGGGCGGCGGTCAGTACGCCGCAGGGGCGGCCGCGATCCCGGGGCCTGCGGCGGGGCGCGGGTCGGGCGGGCCGAGGAAGGGCAGGTGCACGGGCCGGTCGTGCAGCACGGCGCCGGCCGCGAGCAGCACTCCGGCCGTGCCGGTGGCCAGGTCGGTCGAGAGCCGGTGCAGCTGGTCGCCGGGGAACGCCAGCGTGCCGCGGAAGCCGACGGCATGCCAGGAGAGCCGACGCAGCTGGTCGAGCGCGTCCGGGCCGCCGCGCGGGGGCCCGGGTACGTCGGCCGAGGGCGCCGGGCGGGTACGCGCGGCCGGATACGTTCCCGGGCGCGGCAGCGCGCCCCGACGCGGCGGCAGACCTGGTCCGGACTGCAGTGGTGACGACAGCAGTGACGACGCTGACGGTGTGTCACCGGCCGCGACCGCGAACCCTGCGACATGCCCGACGTGACCTGCGTAACCGACGTGCCCGGCGACAGCGCGCGCAGCAGATCCGGTGGATCCAATGGACCCAACATGGCCCGCGTAGACGGCCGGCTGCAGGTCGGCGTCGGCGAGGGCGAGCAGCAACCCGGCGCGGCCGGCGAACAGCCCGGCATGCGCGTAGAAACGGGAGGCCGAGGCCTTGCGGATCGCGCCGAGGGCCGCCCGGAACGCCTCGTCGTCCCGGTGCGCGAGGTAGCGCCGCAGCACTAGGCCGATGCCCGCGCTGCCCTCCGCCAGGTACGGCAGCGCCCGCCAGCCCTCGCTCACCCGCATCGATCCGTCGCGCTCGGAAATCGTGCACTGTGCGAGGTCCATGCGCAGCGCGGCGCGGGCCCGGGCGAGCCAGTCCTCGTCCGCGGTGTGCTCGTACAGGTGCAGGAACAGCAGCGCCGGTCCGCTCGCCCCGCGCAGCAGCCCCGCGCGGGCGGGCTGTCCCGCACTGCCGCTCTGGGCGCGTTCGCGTGTCCTGGCAGCGTCCTGATCCGCAAGGAGCTCCACGGCGAGGCGCCCGGCCTCCACTGCAGCTGCGCGCAGTCCGCTGTCGCCGGTGCCGGTGCCGGTGCCGTGTGCGAGGTGCAGCAGGTTCAGGCCGATCCCGGCAAGTCCCTCCGCGAGGTCCGGGCCGAGGCGCTGCCAGCGTTCCGCGAGTGCCATATCCGTCAGCCGGAGCGCGGCATCGCGGTGCCCGAGCACGTCGAGGACGTGGGCGATACCGTTGGCACCGTCGTAGAGGCCGAGGCGCACGTCGGACGGAAGGTTCGCGGCGCGGGTCAGGAGCCAGTGCTCATATTCCTCGGGGATCGGTGCGCCGGTGGCGTGTAGGGCGTAGAGGACCCCGGCCGCGCCGTGGGCGAGGCCGACACCCGCGCCCGGGTGCCCGAACTGGCGGATGTCGCCGGGGAAGAGCCGGTCGGTGCGTTCCGGTGTGCCGGCCGCGGTCAACGACGCGGCGAGCGAGTCGCGCAGGGCCGGCCAGTTCGCTCGCAGCAGCGGTGCGTCCACGTCCCGGGGCGAAGCTCCGCCCGGCGCGTCACCGCTCTGCGTTGTCGCGTGTATTGCTGCGTGCTCGGCCGCGGCGGTGATGGTCTCCACGGCCTCGTCCAGGAACGTGCCGGGTACCTGCGGGAACTCGGTGCGGATCGCGTCGGCGAGCGCCCTGGCCCGGCTGCGGTCGAGCGGCAGCAGCGCGGTGAGCGGCAGAAAGAGGGCGAGGCGGAGGCAGGCGAGCGCGTAGCGGTCCACGGCCGGCCCGGACAGTGTGCGCGGCGCCTGGAACGCGCGGGCGGCCAGCAGTTGCCGCCCGGATTCGCCGACCGGGGCGGCGACCTCGAAGTCGATCAGGGCGACTGAGTCGTCGGGCCGCACCATGATGTTGAACAGGTGCAGGTCGTTGAACACCACGCCGTGCGTGTGCAGAGCGGTGACCGCGACTTCGACCTTCCCCGCGAGGTCCAGGGCCCAGACGGTGTATTCGCGTACGTTCGCGGCGTCCGGGTCGTGCCCGATCAGCGGGAAGCGCTCGGCGAACAGAGTGTTGAGAGTGCGGCCCTCGATGTATTCGAGCACGAGGAAGCAGTGCTCGCCGACCTCGATCCAGTCGAGGACCTCGGGCCCGGCGCCGCTGCCGGCGGCCAGGCGCAGCACGTCGCGCTCGCGTTCCAGGCGGGCGGTCGCGTCGGAACCGTCCCCGAGCAGGCCCGCGTGCGGACGGGCCTCCTTGAGCACGACCGGGCGACCAGTGCGCGTGTCGGTGCCCTGGTATACGCCGCCGCCGTTGGAGAAGTGCAGCGCCCGCTCGATCCGATAAGGCAGGTCGGCGACGGACTCGGCGCGGCGCGCGGCCAAGTGCGGAGCGAGGAAGTCGGGCAGCGGGGCCCACGGCGGCGGGTCGAAGACGGGGGTGCGCCGGTCCGGGACGAGCCGGCCGTCCGGATCGGCGATCGCCGGAACGGACTCGCCTGCGGCGTCGAGGCAACGGCGCTGGGTGAAGGCGCCGTAGCGCACGTACAGCGGGCCGGCTTGGTAGCGCAGGTCGCTGAGAATGTACGGGCCGACCGTTCCGGCGAGCGAGTCGTCGAGCTGCTTGAGGGTGCGTTCGAGCTCGTCCTCATCGGCGGGATAGAGGGTGGCGAATTTGCCCGAGGAGCCGCGCTCGGCGTATTTGGAGTTGCGCAGGAACAGCAGCCCGGGCGAACGCAGGAACTTGAACGGCAGCCGGGTCGCGGTGCAGTGCGCCCACAGCGTGTCGAGTACCGACGCGGCGTCGGCGGGGGTGACCGAGACGTGGATCTTCCAGCCCTGGTCGGGTAACCGGTGGTCGTCGGGCAGCAGCCGCCACCAGTCGCCGGTCGGGCCCGCGCTCCAGCCCGCGGGCGGCGGGCGCCGTATGTGGGCGAAGGCGGGAGCGAGGTCCTCGCGGGCGGCGGGGTGGTCGTAGAAAAGCGGGTCGGCCAGACAGTACGCCTCGTACCGTTTGTCCATGCGTCGTCCTCCCCTGATGCGGCGGGGCCGCCGTCACCGCCCCGTGTACGGACCGAGTTATCTCAGCTCGCGTCGACGCCCAGCAAGACAGCGCGCGGCGGTCGAGTGCGCCCCGGGTGTCGCGTACGGCCACCCAGCGGTGTGAACGACCGGTGAACGGTGTTCCGGCGTGTCGGACCGTGCGGCGCCGGTGGCCTGCCCCGCTGTGGTACTACACATTCGGTGGACGATCGCACGGGTGTTCCAGCGGTCGGTGCCGGAGCGGACCACCCCTTGCGCGTCAAACGATGCGCGAGGGCGCACGGGCGCACGAGACGGCGCCGTACTGGACGTTGGCGGTGCCGAGCGGCAGGCCGGGGCCTCGTGCGCGGGGCGGAGCGCGTGCTTCAGTATTCTGATGCGCTGTCCGATGACCCGACGGCCTGACAGCCTGACGCCGCGGCGCGCGATACCAGTCCTTTCCGCGATCTAGACCTATTTCTCTGTCTGCTTCACCGCACGCAGTCCCCGCAGTCCCCGCAGTCCCCGCCGTGGCGCGCGCGGCTGTGGGACGATGGCCCCGCCATGTCCCAGACGCTGCGTACGCCCGCGACCTTGTGTCCGCGCGCACTTCGCGCCGCCGTGTTCGCGGTGGCGTGCGTGCTGCTGTCCGCAGTCACCTACGCGGTGGCCGGACACGGGTCCGCCCCGCTGTGGGCGGTACTCGCCGCGCTCGCCGTCGTCTATCCGGCGGCCTGGGCCGGCAGCGGACGCGGCCGGGGTCCGGCCGCGATCGCCGCGCTGAGCGTCCTCGTTCAGCTGGGCCTGGACTACTGGTTCACGCTCGCGCAACTCGACGCGTCGGCGGTACGCGGCTGCGGACTGATCCAGGCGCTGCCGCCGATGGGCGAGTCCATCTCCTGCGCCCGAACCGGTGCGCCGTACGCGGCGGCCCTCGCCCCGGACGGCGCCGTGCACGTGGGCCTCGGCCTGCTGCTCGCTCAACTCGTCGTCGCGCTCATCAGTGCCCTGCCGCTTTCCCTCGGCGAGCACGCGCAGCTGACGCTGTGCCAGTGGCTCGCAGAGCGTACGGTGAACGCCCCCTGGTGGCCGATCTTCGCGCTGGCCCTGGTGCGCCGCCCGGCGGTACCGGCCGGTCCGGAGCGTCCCGCGCCCGCACGGCCCGGCGGTCAGCCGCAGCCGACCCGCGTGGACCTGCGCCACGCCCTGGCGCGCCGCGGCCCGCCCGACAGCACGGCCCTGATGGCCGGCTGACAGCGTCGCTCCCCGCGACCTGCCCCGCCTAGCCGCCGCCCCGCCGACCACCGGCCCGTCAACCCGACGCCCGGCCGGTCGCTGACGCCGCTGCCCCTGCTGACCCTGCCCGCGGTCCCTTCCGACCATTTCCGCGCCGCGCCGTCCCGCGCACTCCACGTTACGCATCGTGCGTTGCGCGCTCCACGCACCGCGACGCGACTTGGGCCACCCGGGCAATCCGCACAGCGAGCCAGCGTGCCGCCCGCCCTGCCATGTGCAGCGCCGCGCACGTCCACCGTCTTGAACTCTGCATATATATCTGCATCGGGAGTTTTCGTGAGCACATCCCGTCCCGCCACTGCCGCACGCCGCCGCGTCGCGTGGCAGCAGGCCACCCTCGCCAAACGCCACCGCCAGCGCCTGGCCGCCACCGTCGGCATCACCCTCGTCATCGCCCTGTTCGCCGGGCTCGTCATCGCAAAGGCCGCCAACGGCCACCGCGCGACCCCGACCGCCTCCGTCACATCGCCCGCCACATCCCCCGCCCTCAGCTCGCCGGCCACCACGGCACGCGTCGTCGCCCAGGCCACGAGCGTGCCCGCCGACGTCTACGCGGCGATCGGCACCGGCGGCACCGCCGCCCAGGCGCAGGCGATCCCCGGCGCCGGCCGGCTGACCGTCGGCGGCAAACCGCAGGTGCTCTACCTCGGGGCCGAATACTGCCCCTACTGCGCGGCCGAACGCTGGCCTCTGGTGCTCGCCCTGAGCCGCTTCGGCACGTTCACCGGCCTCGAACTCACCGAATCCTCGTCCTCCGACGTGTATCCGAACACGAACACGTTCACCTTCCAGCACGCGACGTACACCAGCGCGTACCTGGCCTTCACACCCGTCGAGCTCTACGACCGCAACGACAACCCGCTCCAGACCGCCACCGCCGCGCAGCAGCAACTGCTGCAGACCTACGGCCAAGGCGGCATCCCGTTCATCGACCTCGGCGGCACGGCCGTGCTGCGCAGCAGCGGCTACAGCCCGCAACTGCTCGCCGGGATGGACTGGACGCAGATCGCCGCGTCGCTCACCGACGAGTCCAGCCCCGTCGCCCGCGCGATCGTCGGCACCGCCGAACGCATCACCGGCCAACTGTGCCGACTCACCGGCAACCGGCCCGGCACGGTCTGCCAAACCACTGAGATCAGCTCCCTGGAGGGCGCCTCGTGACCACCACCGCCACCACCGTGCCCCGCGACCGTGACCTCGTCGCGGCCCCGCGTTGGATCGCCCCGGCCGCGCTCACCGCCACGGCCGCGGGACTGGCCGTCTCGGCGTATCTGACGATCGCGCACTACACACAGACCGTCGCCCTCGCCTGCCCGGCCACCGCCACGATCAACTGCGAGAAGGTCACCAGCAGCCCGCAGTCCGAGCTCCTCGGCATCCCGGTCGCGGTCCTCGGCCTGGTGTTCTTCGCCGCCATGGCCGCCCTCGCCGTCCCGGCCGCGTGGCGCCCCGGCCGGCCCCGGTTGCGCGCGGTCCGCCTCGGCTTCGCCGCGCTCGGGGTGTGCTTCGTCGTGCGCCTGGTGTACGCGGAACTGTTCGAGATCGACGCGATCTGCCTGTGGTGCACGGTCGTACACGTGCTAGCCGTCGCACTGTTCGCGATCACCGCGCTCGGCACGGCAGCAACCGCCGCCGTACCCGAACCCGCCTGACCCCGCACTACGCGCACGTCGCCCGGGCGCTCTCGCCCGCCCGGGCAACCCGCTCCTTTCAGTCCGCCCTCAGCCCGCGCTCCACTGCACGAGCGGCGGAACGAGGTGCGCGCACGTCGGGTTGCCCTTCTCGTCCGTCAGCGTCAGCCGGGCCCGCAGCTGGCCGCGCTCGACTGCCTCGGCGAGCATGGCCGGGGCGACGGCGTCGAGCATCAGCTTGCCGCGGCGGAACATCGTCGCCGTACCCGCGCCGTCCAGGGTGACCCAGGACAGGTACACGAAGCGGCCGCCGAGCCGGTTCTGGATGTACGGGCCGTTCAGGACCAGGCCCTCGGCGCCCGTCACCGCGGTGCACGGCAGCGTCCAGGAGACGCGTTCGGCGTCGGCGGGCTGCGGGTCGAGGAGCTCGCCGGGCTTGTCCTTGCCCTGCACCGCCACGTGGATGTTCTGGTACCCGCCGGGGACGTCGCGGCTCGGTCCGCAGCTGCGGCCGGGCAGGTCGGTTCCGATGATCCGCAGCAGTAGCTCGTTGCCCCGCGTGGCCATGCCTGGCTCCTCGTGCGCGTGGCCCGAAGCGGTTCCGGGCGCCTCGCTCCGATGCTAACCGCGCCGGGCCCGCTTCGGCGGCCGGTACGCCCGACTTATCCGCTACCAGGGCAGTTGGCCGCCCGCGTGGAAGAAGCCGCCCGTCGGGCCGTCCGGGCCGAGCTGCGCCATGCGCACGATGACCTCGGCGCCCTGCTCGACGCTCTGCGTCCCGGTGCGGCCGTTCAGGTCGGTCGCCGTGAAACCGGGCTCGACCGCGTTGATCCGCAGGTTCGGGAACGCCTTCGCGAACTGCACGGTGACCATGTTGACGGCGGCCTTCGACGCCGGGTAGGCGACGCCCGGGTAGAAGTGCGTCGGCCCGTCCGGGTCGGCGATCCGGGTGATCGAGCCAAGGCCGCTGCCGACGTTGACGATGACGGGCGCGGGGGAGCGCTGAAGCAGCGGCAGGAACGCGTGGGTGACGCGGACGAGCCCGAACACGTTCGTCTCGAAAACCTCCGCCATGTGCTCGCCGGTCACCTCCGCGGCGCCGACGATGCCGTTGTCCGCGCCGCGCGCCTCGATGCCGGCGTTGTTGACCAGCACGTCGAGTCCGCCGTCGGCCTCGATGAGCTTCGCTGCGGCCTCGACCGTCGCACCGTCCGTGACGTCCAGTACGACCAGGCGCGTGCCGAGCTGTTCGGCGGCGGCGCGGCCGCGCTCCGCGTCCCGGCTGCCGATGTAGACGGTGTGGCCCGCGGCGATCAGGCGGCGGGCGGTCTCGAACCCGAGACCCTTGTTAGCTCCGGTGATCAATGTCGTCGTCATGCATCCAGCCTCCGCCACGGCGCGCAAGTCAGCCAGCAGTCCCGTCTTCCTAGGAATAGCGGTACCAGGCAAGTCCGGCGGCGCGCAGTGCAGACTGAGGAAGGCAGTGCAGACTGAGAAAGCACGCA
>Ga0185299_10006409_pt1 | contig 12520 bp, 8 predicted proteins | sample PaiPotPPA55metaG_FD_128002 | JGI IMG/M metagenome (GOLD analysis project Ga0185299, IMG submission 128002) | Iron sulfur acid spring bacterial and archeal communities from Banff, Canada, to study Microbial Dark Matter (Phase II) - Paint Pots PPA... ...
ACGTAGCGGCGCTTCACCGTGCGTGCCTGCAACTGGCGCGTGAGGACGGTCTGCGCTTCGAGCGTGCGCGCCACCACCATCAATCCCGACGTTTCCTTATCCAGCCGATGCACGATGCCCGCGCGCGGCAAACCCGCGGCGGCGTCGCCGTATCGATACAGCAGGCCGTTGAGCAGCGTGCCGCTCCAGTTGCCCGCGGCCGGATGCACGACCATGCCAGCGGGCTTGTTGATGACCACGAGCGCATCGTCTTCATAAACGATCTCCAGCGGCACCGGTTCCGGCGTGAACGCGAGCTGTTCGGGCAGCAAATCGGGAATCAGCGTGATGGTGGCGCCCAGCGGCACCGGCTGCCGGATCTTTGCAGGCGCGCCGTCCACCTGCACGCGTTGCGCATCGATCCACGTCTGCAGGCGGCTGCGCGAGAATTCGGGGAATAAGCGCGCCATGACCTTGTCGAGGCGCTCGCCGGCGTACTCGTCGGGCACGAGGATCGTGCGCGGCGTCTCAGCGTCGGCGCGGCGCTCGTGCAGGTTGGTGGGCACGGGTTTGCCATGAATCTCGGATGCAACATCCGGCGCAGCTGCCGGTTCGGTCAAATCGTCCGGGCGTGCGTCGTCGGCCGATGCGCTTGGGCTATAATCTTTGCTGCGATCTTTGGTACGACTTGTACTTGAGCGGGTCATTTAGACTGAAAAGCTGGGAATTAGCCAGAAAGGCATGAGCTAGAAAATGCAAGCACTGATGCGAGCCGTGAATCAAGCTTTGAGAACCGTTTTGAACCCTGTGCGCCAGTTGCTCCGGCTATCGTCGAACTCGTCGGTCAGGGTCGTCGCGCTGGCTGCGGGTGCCGTCATCGTTGCGGGCTGTCATGGTTTGCCCGAGAAAACCGACGAAACGGCAACGTGGAATAACGGCAAATTATACTCGGAGGCGCAGGATGCGCTGAGCGGCGGTGACTTCGGCAAATGTGCGAAGTATTTCGAGAACCTGGAAGGTCGCGATCCGTTCGGTCATTTTGCGCAACAAGCGCAGATCAATGTCGCTTACTGCAACTGGAAAGACGGTGAAACCGCTTCCGCAGATTCGGCCATTGACCGCTTCATTAAGCTGCATCCGGATCACCCGGACATCGCCTACGCGTATTACCTGAAAGGCATGATCCACTTCAACGACGACCTCGGTTTGTTCGGCCGTTTCTCCGGCCAGGACATGAGCGAACGCGATCCGAAGTCGCTGCGCGAATCGTACGACGCGTTCAAGGTCGTGGTCGACCGGTATCCGCAAAGCAAGTATGCGCCGGACGCTGCGCAACGCATGCGTTACATCGTGAATGCGCTGGCTTCGCACGAGGTGCACGCGGCGGATTATTACTATCGGCGTGGCGCGTATGTGGCGGCGATCAACCGTGCTCAACTCGCGATTCGTGAATACCGGAATGCGCCGGCAACGGAAGACGCGTTGCACATCATGATGCTGTCGTACGGCAAGCTCGATCAGCCGCAACTGGAAGGTGACACGAAGCGCGTGTTGGCCGCCACGTTCCCTGACAGCCCGTATGTCACCGGCAAGCAGCGGCCCGGTAAGGAGAACAAATCGTGGTGGCAGATTTGGTAAGCGTTTCTGGACGCTGACTGTTGCAATAAAAAACCCGGCTTTTTCGCCTACCCGTACCACAAAGGTGTTGGCTTTCCTTGATTAAAAACGCGGAACCCTTATCCAATAAGGGTTCCGCGTTTCATTTTTTGCCGAAGATATTTACGGAAAGTAAAAGACCCGCAATCCCTGGCGGGACGCGGGTCTGAGGGTAAATCAGTCAATATCCCAACACCTTTGTGGTACGGGTAGCTTTTTCGCCGGGTTTTTTTATTGTCTGAAAAGCATGCTTGTCTACGAGTGAAACACCGCGCTTATTCGTCCTCTTCAGCGACCGCCGTTTCCGGATCAGTGAAAAACGCGCGCACCACTTCCAGTTCGCGCGTGCGCTTGAATGGCGGCAGGCTTTGCCAGATGCGCCGGCCGTAGGGTTTATCGACGAGACGGGTATCGCAGATCATCAGCACGCCGCGATCCGTTTCCGCACGGATCAAGCGGCCCGCGCCCTGCTTCAGCGTGATCACCGCCTGTGGCAATTGATGCACGGCGAAGGGGCTCAGGCCCTTCTTCGTCAATGCATCCAGCCTCGCCGATAACACCGGATCGTCGGGCGGAGCAAACGGCAGTTTGTCGATGACAACCAGCGACAGCGCATCGCCACGCACATCCACGCCTTCCCAGAAGCTTTGGCTACCCACCAGGATCGCGTTGCCGTAGGAACGGAAGCGGTCGAGCAATTCGGTGCGGCTCGCGTCGCCCTGCACCAGCAGCGGATAGTCCCAGCCACGACGTTCGATGGTGTCACGCAACCGGTTTGCAATCCGGTCGACCGCGCGCAACGTCGTGCACAGGAAGAACACGCCCCCCTTCGATGCCTCAATCACAGGCAGTGCTCCATCGAACACAGCGTCGGTGAAATTCGGCGACGACGGTTGCGGCAAGTTACGCGGCACGTACAACAAGCCTTGCGTCGGGTAATCGAAGGGACTGGGCAGTGTCATCGAACGGCGCGCGTTCAGGCCCATTTGCGCGGCGTAATGCGTGAAATCGCCACGCACCGATAACGTCGCCGACGTGAAGATCCACGCACGCGGCACACCAGCGCGCTGCTTCGAAAAAATCGGCGCGACGGATAGCGGGGTCTCGTGCAGTTGCACCGTATGCGAGAACACTTCGATCCATCGCACCATCTCGTTCGGATCGGCTTTTGCAGCCGCTTCGGCTTCCTCGGCTACGGCCTTTTCGACGGAAGTCGGCGGCGCGGTCCAGCCGCCTAGCAAGCCCTGCAACTCACGCGCGCGACGCAGCAATGCGCCGAGCGACTCCGCCCGTTCAGCGTGTTCGCCGAGCGCTTTGGTAAGCGCGTCGAGATGCTCTTCCAGCGTATCGAGCGCGTCGAATAAGGGGTGATCGTCGGCAAGCTGACCGAGCGACATACGCACCGAATCTTCCTTGAACGCCAGCCGCACATCGCGCGCCGCACGTTCCAGCGCGGCGCCAAGTTTCGTCCAGTCGGAGAAATCGCGGGCGTGGCTCAAGCCTTCCGCCACGGCGTCGCGGGCCAGTTCGAGAAACTGCGTAGTGGATACCGTCTCGCCGAAAAATAGCGTCGCGGTTTCGGGCAACTGATGCGCTTCGTCGAAGATGATGGTGTTCGCGGTCGGCAGCAACTCGGCCATGCCCGTGTCGCGCAGCATTACGTCGGCGAAGAACAAGTGGTGATTCACCACCACGATGTCCGCCTGCTGCGCCTCGCGCCGCGCCTGCATCACAAAGCACTCTTTGTACTGCGGGCATTCCTGGCCGAGGCAGTTGTCGCGTGTGGACGTGACCATCGGCCAGACGGGCGAATTCTCGGGCACGCTCGCGAGTTCGGCTTTGTCGCCGGTGCGCGTGAGCTTCGCGAAGCGGATGATTTCCTGCAGATGGGACGTGTCCTGGCGCGTCGGCAAACGGCCGTTGTCGGCGGTGCGCTGCAGGTAGTAGTGACACAGATAATTCGCGCGCCCTTTCAGCATGGCGACCGACACCGGCACGGCGAGCGCGTCGCGCACGGTGGGAATGTCCCGCTGGAATAGCTGGTCCTGCAAGTGCTTCGTGCCGGTCGAGACGATCACCTTGCCGCCCCACAACATGGCCGGCACGAGGTACGCGAAGGTCTTGCCAGTACCCGTGCCCGCTTCCACGATCAGCGTGTTCTCGCCGCCGTCGATACCCGTCGACGCCGTCGCCACACCAAGCTCGTCTGCACCGTCCTCAGGCACGACCGGCGCATCCGATGGCCCGAGTTTGCGCGCGGGACGGCGTTGCGCGTCGAACATCGCGGGTTCGGGCATGGCACGCCCCGACGCTTCCATGGCAGCCGCGACCGCGCGCGCCATCTCGACCTGCGAAGCACGCGAACGATAACCATCGATATGCCGCGCCAGCAGACCCTCGGCGGCAAAAATCGCGTCGAGTTCAGTGCGGCGCTTCGGTGCGAGCGTGAGCGAAAGCGAGGGGTCGACGACACCCGCCTTCGCGGCCGGCTTCAGCACGGATTCCGCGTTCTCTGTGAGGGCATTGTCGGGCGAATTCAAAGGGGCGTTCCTGCTTGTGTTCCTGCTCGTAACTGGCGTAAGCCAAGCTTGTTTCCACCCTGCCGGCAAGGCGGCCTGGGCAGCTGGCATGAAGTTCTTCCGGGCCACGCGCGTCACGTGCCTCAAGTATCTTAAGTGCTTGGTATCTTAAGTGCTTGAGCGCCCGTCCGGTTCCAGCTGCAATTGCAGCAGGATGATTGTATCTTTGACCTTGAGCTTGCGCTTCTTCAGGCGCCGAATCTCGAAGTCGTTGATGCCGGGAACGTCAGCCATCTTGCCGATAAGACTATCCAGGCCGTGATGCTCCGCCTCCAACTGCCCGATACGTTCTCGGATCGTGCCTGTGTCGACTGCTGCAGGATATGCATGCATATACTCGCCTCCCCTGGTCGCGGCGAGCCGCTTCACGTCACTGGCGGCATCGCCCGAGGTTGCTGTCCGCCCGGCCCCAGCTTACTTCGGTTGCTGCTGTTGCTGTTGCTGCTTAAGCTGTTCCTGATGCGCGCGATCTGCTGCGTCCTGCTGTGCACGCTGCGCCTGCTTGGCGGCTGCTTCCTTCTGCCGGGCCTGGACTTCCGCCTGATGCTCGGCAGCATCACGTTGCTTGGCCGCAAAGCGTTCCGCCTTGTCCTCGCGTTCCTTTGCGTCCTGCACGCCGCGCGCGGCGGCATCGGCGAGCTTCTTCTGGTAATCCGCCTGCTTGCGATCGAAGGTAGCCTGGTTCTGTGCCCGCTGCGGCGCTTCTGCATTCCGCTGCGCCGCGGACAACTCGTTCTGGCGCTGCTTCTCGGTGAACGATTCCTCGCTCGCCTTCTCGCTCGCCGCGCGCTGCGGCGCTTCGGACACGTACTGCGCGCGTTTGATCGCGGTTTGCTGGTCCCGCTGCTGCGCATGCAGCTGACGTTGTTCGTCGTCGAGCGCCAGCTGTTCCTTCCGAATCTGCTGGCTCACCTCGCGCCTGGCCTCGCGCGCGACGCCCAGGCAGTGATTGACGAAGAAGTCGCTGTAGCAATCGTGCTGCTTGACTGCGTAGCGATAGTTATTCTCCTCGCTGCGCACATCCAGCGCCTTCTGGCGCGCACTGAAACCGTTTGGGTCGGCCGCTGCGTCGGGCGCACTAGCTTCGAGTGCGCCGGCCGACTGACTTGCCTGCGCGCCCGATGCGGCTCTTGCGGTACTGCCTTGCGCGCCCGTCTCGACGAGCGGCGTTTGCGTGACCGACGTGCTCGGGTCGATGGGCTTCGGCATCTGCGCCATCGCCGCCGGCCCGAAACTTGCGCAGGCCAGCGCGAACAGCAATGCGGCGACGAGCCGGGTGACCTGCAAGACGTGCAGCGACGACTTTGTCGGCCGCACGACGGCAACAGCGCCACCCGATGCGGTCAGACCGGTCGAGGCGAACGAATCGACTGGAGCAGTCGGCAAGGCGGGCGAAAGGCGGGAAGTCGGCAACGTGATAGCCAGCGTGATAGACAAGGAGACGGACAAGGTAGTGAAAGCAGCTTCTACGATCCTGAAATTCTATCACCGCGCGCCGGAGCCCTCCGGCATTTATGGCAAAATGCCCCGCTTCACCAACCCGGCAAACGTGTTCGCGCGGCTTTTGTGAAATGCGCGGCACGAAAAGCCCTTGATGAGCCAGCAGGCTGACGCAGACCCCCATGACGGAAACCGTAGCACTCAAGATTGTCCAGCGCATCGCCACCGAGTTGAGCGTGCAGCCGCGGCAGGTCGCCGCCACCGTGCAACTTCTCGATGAAGGCGCAACCGTTCCGTTCATCGCCCGTTATCGAAAGGAAGTGACAGGCAATCTCGACGTATCGAAAGGAAGTGACAGGCAATCTCGACGACACGCAATTGCGCAATCTCGAGGAACGGCTCATCTATCTTCGCGAGCTGGAAGACCGGCGCGCGGTGATTGTCCAGAGCATCGACGAACAGGGCAAACTCACGCCCGAACTGCTTGCAGCCGTGGAAGGCGCCGACAGCAAGCAGGTGCTGGAAGACCTGTATCTCCCGTACAAACCGAAGCGCCGCACCCGTGCGATGATTGCCCGCGAAGCCGGCCTGCAGCCGCTCGCGGACGCCCTCCTCGCCGATCCGAAGCTCGATCCGCAGGCGGAAGCTGCACGTTTCGTGGACGCTGAAAAAGGTGTCGCCGATATCAAAGCCGCGCTCGACGGCGCCCGCGACATCCTCTCGGAGCAGTTCGGCGAGACGGCGGAAATTCTCGGTAAGGTTCGCGATTATCTGTTCAAGCAAGGCAGCGTGATTTCGACCGTTGTCGACGGAAAACAGAACGAGGAAGGCGAGAAATTCCGCGATTACTACGACTACTCGGAGACCATCCGCACCGTGCCGTCGCATCGGGCGCTTGCGCTGTTCCGGGGTCGTAATGCGGGCGTGCTGACGGTCAAGCTGGGATTAGGCGGAGAACTCGATGCGCAAGTACCGCATCCGGGCGAAACGCTGATTGCAAACCATGTGGGCATCGCGAACCAGGGTCGTCCCGCCGATAAATGGCTGGCAGACGTGTGCCGCTGGTGCTGGCGCGTGAAGGTCCAGCCGAATATCGAAAACGATTTACTGACGAATTTGCGTGAAGAAGCCGAAGCAGAGGCCATTCGGGTGTTTGCACGCAACCTGAAAGACCTGTTGCTCGCAGCGCCTGCGGGCCCGAAAGCCGTGATCGGCCTCGATCCGGGCATGCGCACCGGCGTGAAAGTGGCCGTGGTCGATCGCACCGGCAAGCTGCTAGCCACTGACGTGATTTATCCGCACGAACCGCGTCGGGACTGGGACGGCTCGCTGGCCAAACTCGCGCGAATCGCGGCGCAGACGCAGGCCGAACTGATCAGTATCGGCAATGGCACGGCGTCGCGTGAGACCGACAAGCTCGCGAGCGAACTGATCGCGAAACATCCGGAACTGAAGCTGCAGAAGATCGTCGTGTCTGAGGCAGGTGCATCGATTTATTCGGCCTCCGAACTGGCATCGAAGGAATTTCCTGATCTCGATGTGACGCTGCGCGGTGCAGTGTCGATTGCCCGTCGGCTGCAAGATCCGCTCGCAGAACTCGTCAAGATCGATCCAAAAGCGATCGGTGTCGGCCAGTATCAGCACGACGTCAACCAGCGCGACCTCGTCCGCTCGCTCCCCGCTCGCTCGACGCGGTAGTCGAGGATTGCGTGAACGCGGTCGGCGTGGACGCCAATACCGCATCGGTTGCGCTGCTCGCGCGCGTGTCGGGGTTGAACGCGACGCTCGCGCGCAATATCGTCGATTTCCGCGACGCCAACGGTCCGTTTGCGTCACGTGATCAATTGAAGAAAGTGCCCCGTCTCGGCGATAAAACCTTCGAGCAGGCCGCTGGATTCTTGCGCATCAACAATGGTGTGAATCCTCTGGACCGTTCGTCGGTGCACCCGGAAGCGTATCCGGTCGTCGAACGGATCCTGGCGAAGATCAACAAACACGCCGCCGATGTCATGGGCAAGCGCGAAGCGTTGGCGGGCTTGTCGCCGGCGGATTTCGTCGATGAACGATTCGGCCTGCCGACCGTGCGCGACATCCTCGCTGAACTTGAAAAGCCGGGCCGCGATCCGCGTCCCGAGTTCAAGACGGCCACGTTCCGCGAAGGCGTCGAAAAGCTCTCCGATCTCACGCCGGGCATGATCCTGGAAGGCGTGGTCACGAACGTGGCGGCGTTTGGCGCGTTCATCGATATCGGCGTGCATCAGGATGGCTTGGTGCACGTATCGGCGATGTCGACGAAGTTCATCAAGGACCCGCATGAGGTGGTGAAGGCGGGTCAGGTGGTAAAAGTCAAAGTGCTGGAGACAGACGTGAAGCGCCAGCGGATTGCGCTCACGATGCGTCTGGACGACGACTTCGCCGCTGACGGTTCGTCTGCGCAACAACAGCCACGTGGCGCGCAAGACCGCCGCGGCGGCGGTGGCGGTGGTGGAGGCAGCGCCCGCGACATCCGTGGCAATGCGGGTGGCAAGCGTGAACCGGAAGCGGCCAGCGCGATGGCGGCAGCGTTTGCGAAGTTGAAGAAATAAGTGAAGAAATAAGCGGACGACACTGCTCGATAGAAATGAAAACAGCCCGTCTCACGACGGGCCGTTTTCACTTAACGATCAATTCGGGCAGCGTGTATGCAATATTCATACACGCTCACCATCAGATCTCAATCTTCGTCCCCAACTCAACTACCCGGTTCGCGGGAATACTAAAAAAGTCGGTCGGCTTGGCGGCATTCTGATGCATCCACGCGAACACGCGTTCGCGCCACACCGACATGCCCGGCAACTGCGTCGGCACGACCGTCTCCCGTGCCATGAAAAACGATGTATCCATGAGTTCGAATGTCATGTCATGGGTACGGCCGATTTCGTGCAGCACCGCCTTCACGTCGGGCGTTTCGTTAAAACCATACTGCGCCTTCACGAGATACAGCCCACCACCCGCGTCCTTCACTTCCACTCGCGCAGCGTCGTCGACATACGGCACATCGCGCGTCACGAAATTCAGGAAGATAGTGCGCTCGTGCAGAACCTTGTTGTGCTTCAGGTTGTGCAGCAGGCTCACGGGTACGAGCGAGTCGTTGCCGGTCAGATAGATTGCCGTACCCGACACCCGATGCGGTGGATGCGCGAGCAATCCCTGCAAGAACGGCATCAACGGAATACCGTCGGCGGCGGTTCGGTCCTTCACGATCATGCGGCCCTTGAACCACGTCATCAGCAGGAAAAACAGCACCCCGCCGATACCCAGCGGCAACCAGCCGCCCTGCTCTATCTTGAGAAGACTGGCGCCGAAGAACCCGACATCGACGATAAAAAACACGCTGATAATCGCGCCCACGAGAAACTTGTTCCAGCCCCACAACTTGGTCATCACGACCGACGCAAGAATGGTCGTGACCAGCATGGTCGCCGTGACGGCCAGTCCATACGCCGCCGCAAGATTCTCAGAGCTTTTGAAGCCGATCACAATACACAGGATGATGAACAACAGCATCCAGTTCACGACCGGAATATAAATCTGCCCGATCGCAAGATCCGAGGTATGCAGGATCTTCATGCGCGGTACATAACCGAGCTGGATTGCCTGGCTGGTCAGCGAATACGCGCCTGAAATCACGGCCTGGGACGCGATCACCGTCGCAATAGTCGACAGGATCACCAAAGGCAGCAGCGCCCATTCCGGCGCCATGAGAAAGAACGGACTTTCCCGGGCTTCCGGCGAGTGCATGAGCAGCGCGCCCTGACCGAAATAATTGAGCAGCAGCGACGGCATGACGATGCCATACCAGGCGTAGCGAATCGGCTTTGCACCGAAGTGCCCCATGTCGGCATACAGCGCTTCTGCGCCGGTCAGCACCAGCACGACCGACCCGAGCACGATATACGTTTGCAGCACGTGCGCGGCCATGAACGAAAACGCGTAGTACGGATTCAACGCGATCAGCACGCGCGGCATTTGCACGATGTGATACACGCCAAGCACGGCAAGCGTCAGGAACCACAGCACCATGATCGGGCCGAAGAGCCTGCCCACTACCGACGTACCGCGGCGCTGGATCCAGAACAGCATCACGAGAATGACAATAGTAATGGGAATGACGTAATTCGAGAGCGCCGGCGTGGCGATTGCCAGCCCTTCCACTGCCGATATCACCGACATGGCCGGTGTAATCACCGCATCGCCGTAAAACATGCACGCGCCGAAAATGCCGAGCATCATCATCACGCCGGTCGCACGCCCGGGCCCCTTCAACGTGCGCAATGCAAGTGTCATCAACGCCAGCACGCCGCCTTCGCCGTTGTTGTCGGCGCGCATCACGAAGAGCACGTATTTGATGGAGACGACAATCACGATCGCCCAGAACAGCAGCGAGATGACCCCGAGGACGGAAGCTTCGTTCAGTTCGATGCCATGCGACTTGCTGAATGCCTCTTTCAATGCATACAGCGGGCTGGTACCGATATCGCCGAACACTACGCCGATTGCGGCCAGTGCCAGGGCAGGCAGCGGCTGTTTGCGCTCGTGCGCGTGGGTCATATTGTTCATAAACGCGGGAGCCGTCCGAAGCGGAAAAAAACGAACGCCATTCTAACGTTGCGGGCGGCGCCTGACCGGCCTGTTGTGATACCGCGACGGCCGGAGCGAGACGGCAGTTTAGCATTGCGGCGGAGCCGCGAAGGTGCATGGGCGGCGCTTTCCGCCCTTTATCGGCGATAGGCAAAAAAACGCCGTTCGATTGCATTGGATTGCGAATCAAACGGCGTTTAGTTTCGTTTTTTATTCTTCTTTTTTGTTCTTCTGAGTAACGGCCGGCCGGGGTCAAAACAGGCTCAGCCCCCGATCAAGCGCGATCGTCTTGTACGCCGCGCTTGATCCACGCACCGAGATTGTGCGGTCGCACGGTATCCCATTCCTCAAACGGTTGATGAATCCACGGATTCGTCTCGAGGAATTGCACGTAATAGTCGGGCTTCACCTTCGAACAGCCCTTGTACCAAAGCACGGCCGAGCGCACTGCGGTGACAGCCGGATAACGTTCCTTCAGGTGCTGCTGCACGCGCGCGAGCGTCACGCCGGAGTCGACCAGGTCATCCACGAGCAGCACGTTGCCCGACAGTTCGCCGCGCGTCATGGTGATGTATTGGCCGATATCGAGCGAGCCCTGCTCCGTGCCCGCCGCCTCGCGATAGGAACTTGTCGCCAGGATGGCAAGCGGCAGGTCATAGATGCGCGAAAGCTGGTCGCCCACACGCAAGCCGCCACGTGCGAGGCACAGGATATTGTCGAACTTCCAGCCCGAGTCGTGCACGGCGAGCGCGAGCAGTTCGATCAGCCGGTGATATTCGTCCCAGCCTACCCACAGGTTCCGGTCGTCGTTGCGCGGATCTTTCATCGCGATCATGGTGAAACTCTTTTCAATATGTACAGCTATGTACGTCTGTTGAATATACAAAAGTGGCCGCTGATTCGCGGCCACTTTGGTCGAAGCTACACGTCGAGGCTACTTAAACCTTGAACGGGTGACGCAACAGGATGGTTTCGTCGCGGTCCGGACCGGTCGACACCATGTCGATAGGCACGCCCGCTACTTCCTGGATACGCGACAGGTAGTCACGCGCATTCGCCGGCAAGCTATCCCATTGCGTGATGCCGATGGTGCTTTCCTTCCAGCCGCCGAACGTCTCGTACACTGGCTCGCAACGGGCCACTTCCGACGCGCCGCGCGGCAGGATGTCGACATCCTTGCCGTCGAGCTTGTAGCCCACGCACAGCTTCACTTCGTCCAGGCCGTCGAGCACGTCGAGCTTCGTCATGCACAAGCCCGAGATGCCATTGATCTGGATCGAGCGGCGCAACGCGGCGGCGTCGAGCCAGCCGGTACGGCGCGGACGCCCGGTCACCGAGCCGAATTCCTTGCCCACGGTCGCGAGCGTCAGGCCAACCTGCTCCTGGCGGTTCACGTTGTCGGCGTCATACAGCTCGCTTGGGAACGGACCTGCGCCCACGCGCGTGCAGTAAGCCTTCGTGATGCCGAGGATGTAGTTGAGCTTTTGCGGACCGACGCCTGCACCGGCAGTCGCCGCGCCCGCCACGCAATTGCTCGACGTGACGTACGGATACGTGCCGTGATCGACGTCGAGCAGCGTGCCTTGCGCACCTTCGAACAACAGGTTGCGGCCAGCATGGTTTTCGTCATAAAGACGGCGCGAGACGTCGGTCACCATGGGCGCGAGGCGCTCGGCGTAACCGAACATGGTGTCGAGCGTTTCCTGATAATCCACGGCGGCGGCGCCCAGATAGCCGGTCAGCACGAAGTTGTGGAAATCGAGGGTTTCGCGCAGACGTTCCGCGAACACTGCCCGGTCGTACAGATCCTGCACGCGCAGGCCACGACGGCCGACCTTGTCTTCATACGCCGGGCCGATGCCGCGACCCGTCGTGCCGATCTTCGCCGCACCGCGCCGCGCTTCGCGCGCCTGGTCGATGGCGATGTGATACGGAAGAATCAGGTTGGCGGCTTCGGAGATGAAAAGACGCTTCTGGACGTCGACACCCACCGATTCCAGCTCGCCAATTTCCTTGAAGAGCGCTTCCGGCGACAACACGACGCCATTGCCGATGTAGCAGGCGGTGCCGGCGCGCATGATGCCCGACGGAATCAGCCGAAGGATGGTTTTCTTGCCGCCGATGATCAGCGTATGGCCGGCATTGTGGCCGCCCTGGAAGCGCACGACGCCCTGGGCGTGGTCCGTCAACCAGTCGACGATCTTGCCCTTGCCCTCATCACCCCACTGGGTGCCGACCACGACGAC
>Ga0185299_10006410_pt1 | contig 12520 bp, 6 predicted proteins | sample PaiPotPPA55metaG_FD_128002 | JGI IMG/M metagenome (GOLD analysis project Ga0185299, IMG submission 128002) | Iron sulfur acid spring bacterial and archeal communities from Banff, Canada, to study Microbial Dark Matter (Phase II) - Paint Pots PPA... ...
GGCCTGGTGCACGTCAGCAACCTCAGTTGGACCAAGCGCGTGAAGCATCCCTCCGAGGTACTGAAAAAGGGCGATCGCGTAAAAGCCGTGGTGCTCGCCATTGAACCCGACAAGCGGCGGCTGTCGCTGGGAGTGAAGCAGCTTCAGCCCGATGTCTGGGAAACCTTCTTCGCGAAGCATCACGTTGGCGATGTGATTCGCGGCAAAGTGCTGCGCGTGGCCGCATTTGGAGCTTTTGTCGAGATCGCCGAAGGCGTGGAAGGTCTGTGCCACAAGTCGGAAGCGATAGATGGAAACGGACAGCCGCTGCATCTTGAACCCGGTGCGGAGCACGACTTCAAGATCATCAAGATGAGCGCGGAAGAAAAGAAAGTCGGACTCAGCATCCGCGCCGTCGGTGAAGAGGCTTCGCGCTCCGAGGTCGAAGCTTACAAGCAGCCGGTCTCGAGCACCAGTTCAACGATCGGCGAGCTGATCTCGTGGAAGCGCGCCAGCAACGAGAACAACTAAGCGAGAGCTCAGCCAGCACTCAGCACTTAGCATTCAAGAAACTTCACCATCGGAAATATTACTTCGCCGGCTCAGTCACGGTCATGATCTGATCCGCCTTTACATCTTTCAGCGTCTGCCGCACGCCGCTCGGCCAGCGGATTTCAATTTCGCGCACCAACTCTGCGCTCCCCAACCCGAAGTGCACCCGCTTATCGCTCGAAGACTGATAGCTGCCGCTGGTAGAAACCGTCGCAAACTGGTCTCCCGCAGGAGTTGAGATCCGCACCTGCGCCCCGATCCCATCGCGATTGCTCTTGACTCCCACCAGATTAAGGCCGATCCAGTGATTCGCCGTATTCGTCTCATTCAGCAGAACCCACGCCGGACCGTTGTTTGACGTGACCACCGCGTCCAGCTTCCCATCATTATTAATGTCGCCAACCGCCAATCCGCGCGCCGCCCACTCCTGCCGGAAAACTTCTCCCGACGACGATGAAACATCCACAAATTTCTTCCCCTGTTCGTTGCGCAGAAGCATAGGAGGCTCGCGATACCGCAGGCTCGGCTCATTGACCTGGATCGTATCCATTACGTGTGATTGGACGATCAACAAGTCCTTCCAGCCGTCGTTGTCGTAATCGAGAAACCGCACTCCCCACCCGGAGTGCAGCAAAGAAATTCCCCCCAGACCGGTCGCCGGAGTCGAGTAATCGAACGTGCCGTCTTTGAGATTCGTGTAGAGAGCGTATCGCTGATGAGCAAGATCGGTAATGATGATGTCCGGCCAACCATCGTTGTTGTAGTCTTCGAAATCCACGCCCATCCCCGCGAAACTGCCGCCATTGCCGTCGAGCCCCGCGCCGGAAGCAAGGCCAACTTCTTCAAACGTGCCGTTGCCGCGGTTGTGAAACAGATATTCCGGGATGGAATCATTGGCCAGCAGTATGTCAACCCAGCCGTCGTGGTCGTAGTCGGCAATTGCCAGCCCGAGGCCCTTGCCCGGCTTGTCCACGCCAGCCTGGTGCGAAACCTCACTGAATTTTCCGTTGCCGTCGTTGTGATACAGCAAAACCGATTCCCCCTTGAACAGATCAGGATGACAATACGAGCGAAAACCCTTTTCATGTTGCCCGCAGTAAATGTCATCAAAGTCCCATTGCATATAACGGGCGACGATCAAGTCCAGCCTGCCATCGTTGTCGTAGTCCACCCAGGCGGCGCTGGTCATCCATCCCGAGCCGCCGACGCCGGCCGTCGCAGTCACATCCGTAAACGTTCCATTTCCGTTGTTGTGATAGAGCGTGCTGCGTCCGTATCCCGCCACGAAGAGGTCTTCGAATCCATCGTTATCGTAATCGCCCACCGCGACGCCGGTTGAATATCCGATCCCAGTAAGCCCGGCTCTCTCCGTAACATCTTCGAATGTGCCGTCAGGCTTCTGGTGATAAAGGCGATTCCAATATTTGGGATCATCCTTCTTCGGGATTGTGCCTTTGGGCGTAGGATCATCAATCCGTGCCCCATTAGCGAAAAAAATGTCGAGCTGACCGTCATTGTCGTAATCAAACAACGCCACGCCCGACCCCATGGTTTCGAGCAGATATTTCTTGCTGGTAGGCGAGGCCTGCTGCCGGAAGTGGATCCCCAGCTTCTCCGTAACATCGCTGAAGTGGCCGCCAACCGGGGATTTTTGACCCTGAGCCGCAACAGTCGCATTCGGATCAACAGCGGCATAGTTGAAAGAAGACAGAACCAGTCCGAGCAGAACCCTTGTGCCGAGCGATGTCTGTAAGCCACTCATGTCAGGAGAACTCATTTATAGCTTGCGCAATCCGGTCGCTCTTGTCGGACTTCGACATACGACAGCCCACTGAACCACGCAGTGCCTCTACTTCCGCGCGTAGCGGGTCTTGCACTGGGGACACTCCAGCACATGCATCTTCCCGCTGAGCGGAATGGTCGGGATGATAAAGAAGAATACAAGGAATCTCATTCCGGTTCTTTGAATGAACTGGGCCTGGGTCCCGCAGGTTCCGCAGCGCAACAGTTCTGTTGTGGTTTCGGACCCCCAGAAAAAAACCTTTGTTCCAATGATTAGCATAGCCGCGCCAGTCTACTACGCCAAAGCCAATTCGAGAGCACTCATCCATGCGGGATTTCTAGATTGGGATTAAGAGCGTCACACGATAGGAATGAAGGTGTTGCGTCGCCGGCACACGCAGTTACAGGAATGTTGAAATGACCCGCGCGGTACTTTCAAGTTTGATAGTGAATTTCTTTGCGTACTTCGCTGCCCTTTGTGACCTTCGCGGTTAAAAGCTTTTCCATTGTACCCTGTGAACCCCTGTGCCCGGCCTGAGCGAAGTCGAAGGGAATCTGCTGTTGACTTTTTGCCACCCGCACCTTCGGACACCTCGTTGACTTGTCCCCGCCCCCAACCTAAGATGTGCAACAGAAATGCCCGATTCCTCCTCACTAGTAGGACAAACCATCTCGCACTACCGGGTGATCGAGATGCTCGGCGGCGGCGGCATGGGAGTCGTCTACAAGACGCAGGACACGCGCCTCGACCGCTTCGTAGCTTTGAAATTTCTCCCCGACGACCTCGCCAAAGATCCCCAATCCCTCAGCCGTTTTCGGCGCGAGGCCAAAGCCGCCTCTGCTCTCAACCATCCCAACATCTGCACCATCCATGACATCGGCGAGGAAAATGGCAAAGCCTTCATCGCCATGGAATGTCTCGAGGGCCAGACTCTCAAGCATCTCATCGCCGGCCGTCCCATGGAGCTTGACCGCCTCCTCGATCTCGCAATCGAGGTTTCCGACGCTCTCGATGCCGCTCACGCCGAAGGCATCGTTCACCGCGACATCAAGCCCGCCAACCTCTTCGTCACCAAGCGCGGCCACGCCAAAATCCTCGACTTCGGCCTCGCCAAGGTTACCCACCCTCGCGCCCAGGCCGAACCCTCCGCCGCTACGCTCGCCACCCTCGGGGTCGATTCCGATCATCTCACCAGTCCCGGTTCTGCGCTCGGCACCATGGCGTACATGTCTCCCGAACAGGTTCGCGGCAAAGAACTCGACGCCCGCTCCGATCTGTTCTCCTTTGGCGCAGTTCTCTACGAAATGGCCACCGGATCGCTCCCCTTCCGCGGCGACACCTCCGGCCTTGTCTTCGATGCCATTCTCAATCGCGCCCCAATTCCGCCCGCGCGCTTGCATCCCGACATTCCCGCTGAACTCGAACGCATCATCGGCAAAGCTCTCGAAAAAGATCTCGACCTCCGCTACCAGAACGCCACCGAACTCCGCGCCGATCTCAAACGCCTGCGCCGCGACACCGGCTCAGGCCGCATCTCCTCCGGTTCTGTCCCATCCGCATTTTCTTCACCCACACACTCGGGATTTTCCACCCCTTCGGCGGCCGTTCCTGAAGCACCAGCAACTCCGCCCTCTGGAACCGCAGCCCCTCATCCCTCGAACAGCTCCGTCATCGCAGCAGCCGCCTCCCGCAACAAAGGCAAAGTTCTTTCCCTCGGCGCGTTGCTCCTCGTCCTCGTTCTGGCCGCCGGTTATGGCGTCTACCATCTATTGAATCGCCGCAGCCCCGAAGGCCCCGCCAAAATCGCAAAAATCAGCAACTGGAACCGCTCGATGGACTATCCTGCCATCTCCCCCGACGGCCGCACCATCGCCTTCACATCGCCCGTCGAAGGCTACGACCAAGTCTTCGTCATGCTCACTTCGGGCGGCGAACCCCTCCAACTCACGAAGGATGAAGGCAACAAGACCGTCCTCAACTTTTCCTCCGATGGCACCGAAATCTACTTCGCCCAAACCTTGGGCAACTCCGACATTTGGACACTTCCCACCCTCGGGGGCACTCCGAAACACCTGGCCTCCGGCAACGCAGTCGTCCCTTCCGCCGATGGTCAATCATTATTCATTCAAAAGGCCGACGGACGCATCGTTCGCTCCCCGAGGTCCGGCTCTGGCGAAGAATCGCTCTTCAACGTCCCTGTCAGCTCCTTCTACCGCTTCGACCTGAAGACTTTCCCAGATGGGAAGAGCCTCCTCCTCACTTCCTCCGCCGGTTCAGGAAAAACTTCCTTCCAGCGGCTTGATCTTTCGACCCATCAGATCGAAAACCTGGGCGACCTTGCCGATACCTCGCAGTTCACTTCTTGGGCCGCGCCCGGCAAGAGCCTCTACGTCAGCCGCAAGATCGATGGCATCACCAATCTTTGGGAATTCTCCCTCAAAGATCTTTCCCTGAAGCAGATTACCTTCGGCCCCGGCCCGGATCGAATTCCCATGGCCGATCCCAACGGCAAGGGCATTTATTTCGTCAATGGCAGAAGCGCCGGAGCTCTTACCCTCTATCGCGCTGCCACTAAACAATTCTCCGATGTCATCACAGAAAGTGTCACCCAGCCGGTGCTCTCCAATGATGCCCGCCGTCTTGCCTATCTGACTGTTCCCGAGGAAGGTCGATCAGGCGAAGCGGATCTCTGGATTTCTGACGTCACTGGCAATAATCGTTTAAGGCTCTCCACCAGGCACGTCTCTTTGGAAACTTTGGCCTTCTCCAACGACGAAACCAGATTTCTTTTCGCCGATAGATCCGATGAGCACGCACGGCTCTTTATCATCAACACCGACGGTACCCACCTTCGCCAGTTACCCTGGCCCGGCGAGTGGGTCGGCTTCGGCATCTGGGAACCCGGCGATCAATCCATCGTTCTGGGCGGCGACGACAGGAACAATCGCACGGAAAAAAATTGGAGAGTCTTCCTGAACGATTCTCCCCCCGTCCCTCTGTACGAAGGCTGCGGTACCGCCGTTGATTTGTCTCCCGACCACAAATTCATCATCGGTACTTCACTCTGGAGCGAACATCCCGGCATTTACCAATACTCCCTCGCCGACAAAAAGTGCACGACCCTCAAATCCGGCATCACCACCTACATCGCCTATTTCGCGGAGGACGGAAAATCCTTTATCTACTCCCTCGCCTCCAATGGCCAAACCACGATCTACCGCCAGCCCTGGCGCAATGGCACCCTAATTGGCTCCCCCGTCCCTGCCCTGAAACTCCCCTTCGCCCTCCGTGAAGACTACATGGGCAACGCCTTCATCGTCTCCCGCGACCTCTCCACCATCGTCTACGCCCGCCCCAGCGGCCACGACGACCTCTACCTCCTCTCGCAAAAATAACCCGCACATGACGCTGCCCTCCTTCGCGCACTTCGCGGCAGTTCTTAGCGAACTTCGCGGTCAAAAGCTCTTCCGTTTTACTCCGTGAACCCCGTGTCCCCCGTGATTAAGATCTTTGATCTTGCGTGTGCATCGCCCCCTACGCAATCCGCCCCAAAACGATTAAACTTAAAGGTTCTACTATTAGTTCCAGCCCGCCAAGCGGCGCCGGCCGCCTGCGGCAATCAGGAAGGCCATCATGTCGCTCAACAGTTTCAACTCCCGCTCCACCTTAAAAGTCGGCCACAAAGAATACGAAATTTACCGCCTCGACGCTCTGGACCAGCAAGGCATCTCCACCAAACATCTCCCCTACTCCCTGCGCATCCTTTTGGAAAATCTCCTCCGCACCGAAGACGGCCGCAATGTAAAAAAAGAAGACATCCGTTCGATGGCCGCCTGGGGTACCAAAGGAACGACTAAAAACTCCAAGCCCGACACGGAAATCGCCTTCACCCCCAGCCGAGTCCTCCTCCAGGATTTCACCGGAGTCCCCTGCGTAGTAGATCTAGCCGCCATGCGCGACGCCATGCAACAACTAGGCGGCGACCCAGCCCTCATCAATCCTCTGCAGCCAGTCGAACTGGTGATCGACCACTCCGTCCAGGTCGACGAATTCGGTACCGCCAACGCCTTCGACGTAAACGCTCTCCTCGAATTCCAGCGCAACAAAGAGCGTTACTCCTTCCTCCGCTGGGGCCAAACCGGCTTCCGCAACCTAGCCATAGTCCCCCCCGACACCGGCATAGTCCACCAGGTAAATCTCGAGTATCTAGCCCGAGTAGTCTTCGTCCAGGAAAAAACCGGACCAGATTCCAACGGCCCCCGCACCGCCTACCCCGACACCCTGGTAGGCACCGACAGTCACACAACTATGATTAATGGCCTGGGCGTGCTGGGATGGGGCGTGGGCGGCATCGAGGCCGAGGCCGCGATGCTCGGGCAGCCCGTTTCGATGCTGATTCCGCTAGTTGTGGGCGTGAAGCTTACTGGACGCCTGCGCGAAGGAGCGACCGCTACCGACTTGGTTCTGACGATTACCGAGATGCTGCGCAAGCACGGAGTCGTGGGAAAGTTTGTCGAGTACTTCGGCCCCGGCCTGCGCGATCTGCCGCTGGCCGACCGCGCCACTATCGCCAACATGTCGCCCGAATACGGCGCCACCTGCGGCATCTTCCCGGTCGACAAAGAAAGCCTGAAGTATCTGAAACTCAGCGGGCGCAGCGCCGAGCAGATTGCGCTGGTCGAGGCCTACTGCCGCGAGCAGGGACTCTTTCACGACGACAAGACGCCGGAAGCGGAATACTCTGAATTGCTCTCGCTCGATCTAGGAACGGTTGAGCCCAGCCTTGCCGGACCGAAGCGTCCGCAAGATCGCGTGATCCTCTCGCAAGCTGCCGATTCGTTTAACAAGGCGCTGCCCTCCCTGCTCAAACCCAAATCGAGCGCGGCCACCGCATCTGCGACCGCTACTCAAACCGCGAAAGCTGGAACTTCCGCAACCTGGGAGCAGGAAGGCGGCAGTCCCGCAAACATCGGCGTCGAAGATCCTAACGTGCACGAGCACGTTGCGCCGTGTGTGAAGGACGTCTTGAAACACGGCAGCGTGGTGATCGCCGCGATTACTTCCTGCACCAACACTTCGAATCCATCGGTGATGATCGGCGCGGGATTGCTGGCGAAAAAAGCGGTCGAAAAAGGATTACAGGTCCCGCCCTGGGTGAAGACCTCGCTGGCGCCCGGATCGAAAGTCGTCCGCGATTATCTGGAGAACGCCGGTCTAACCCCGTACCTCGAGAAGCTGAAATTTCACATCGTGGGCTACGGCTGCACCACTTGCATTGGCAACTCCGGCCCGCTGCCCGCCGAAGTCTCTCAGGCCATCGACGAGAAAGAGTTGGTCGTCGCTTCCGTGCTCTCCGGCAATCGCAACTTCGAGGGCCGCATCAACTCCGAAGTCCGCGCCAACTATCTGATGTCGCCGCCGCTGGTGGTCGCTTTCGCGCTCGCCGGACGCATCGACACCGACCTCCGCAAAGACCCGATCGGCAAGGGCAAAGACGACAAGCCGGTCTACCTTGCTGACATCTGGCCCACGCAACGCGAAGTCGAAGACGTCGTCGAGCGTTCCGTCACCGCCGCAATGTTCTCGAAAAGCTACGCAGAAGTTTTCGCGGGAGATGAGCGCTGGCGCAGCCTCAACGTCCCCAAAGGCCAGACCTATGCCTGGGAAAAAAATTCCACCTACATTCGCCGCGCCCCTTATTTCGAGGGCATGAACATCGAACCGTCGCCCGTCGAAGAGATCCACAACGCGCGCGTGCTCGCCGTGCTGGGCGACAGCGTCACCACCGACCACATCTCTCCCGCCGGCTCCATCAAGAAGGACGGCCCCGCCGGAAAGTATCTGCAAGACCACGGCGTCAAGCCCGCCGACTTCAACTCCTACGGCTCGCGCCGCGGCAACCATGAAGTCATGGTCCGCGGCACTTTCGCCAACGTTCGCCTCCGCAACAAACTGGTCAACGTGGAAGGCGGATTCACCCGCCACCTGCCCACCAACCAGGAGATGTCGATCTTCGACGCTTCTCAAAAATACATCGCGGAAGGAACACCGCTGATTATTCTCGCCGGAAAAGAATACGGCTCCGGTTCCTCGCGCGACTGGGCAGCCAAAGGCCCGCGCCTGCTGGGCGTTTCCGCCGTCATCGCCGAGAGTTACGAGCGCATCCACCGCTCAAACCTGGTCGGCATGGGAGTTTTGCCTTTGCAGTTTCTGACGGGGCAGAACGCGGAGTCGCTCAAGCTGACTGGCGAGGAAGTGTTTGAGATCACTGGCATCTGCGATTGTGTCGAACATTTCGCTGCCGGACGTCAGGTGAAAGTGCGCGCGGTGGGCAATAGCAAGACGACAGAGTTCAAGGCCCTGGTCCGCATCGACACGCCGCAGGAAGCGCTCTACTACGCTAACGGCGGGATTCTGCAGTATGTGCTAAGGCAGTTGCTGGCGGCGAAGCCCAGCGCGCAGACTGTGGGGGTGTAGGGAGCCACTTGGAACAGGCCGTTATCTCCATGAGACTAAACCCTTTGCAAACATATGGAATCTTTGTCTAAAGCGCAGCGTCTACAACCGGATTTGTGTAAAGAAGATCGCAAAATACTTTACACAACGCAAATTGGCAGGTAGCCTTTTTCGACCCTGGTCAGCGGAGATCAGGGTCGCAACCCCGATTGTGGCCGCGTACACCCTCAACGCATACTGGAACCATGCCAACGGAAAGCCCCCTCTTATTAGGCAAGCATATCCGTCTCGAACCGCTGGACCATCGTCACATCGAAGGCCTGGCAGCGGCTGCGGCCGCTGACCGATCCCTCTACCAATGGAGCCCGGTGCCGCAAGGCAAGGCCGAGGCCACCACCTATGTGAACACCGCGCTGGCTTGGCGCGACGCCGGTACTGCAGTGCCCTTCGCAATCGTCACCTTAAATGACGGCGTGATCATCGGATCCACGCGTTTTTGGAACATCGAGCGATGGGCGTGGCCGCAAGGAAATGTGCGATACAACCGACAATCCCCACTTCTCGCAAAAGACGCGAGAAATGGGGCACCCCAGCCCCTTCCAGACGCTTGCGAGATCGGGTATACCTGGCTCGCGCGCTCAGCCATCCGTACCGCGGCTAACACCGAAGCCAAGCTGCTCATGCTGACGCACGCTTTCGAAAACTGGCAGGTGCTCCGCGTCTGCTTTCACACCGACGCTCGCAACCAGCGTTCCCGCGCCGCCCTCGAACGCATAGGCGCGAAGTTTGAAGGAATTCTCCGCGCCCATCGCATGGCCGCCGAATACATCCCTCGCGACTCGATGCGGTATTCGATCGTGGAGGCCGAGTGGCCTGATGTGAAAGAACGGCTGAGTCAGCACGCGCGCAAGGCTCCGGGTAGTGTCTGTTCAGACACTACCAGGCTCCGGGACCGGGTTAATCGAAACCTTTCGCGCTGCTATAATCAAAAATTGCGCCCAATGTTCACGAACCGACTGATCCGTTCTACAACAGTTTTATCCATCCGCCGCAACGGCAGCGTGGTGCTGGCCGGGGACGGCCAGGTTACGCTCGGCGAGTCCGTCATCAAACACACGGCGAAGAAGATTCGCCGCCTCTACAACGACAAGATCCTCGCCGGATTTGCCGGCTCCACCGCCGACGCCTTCACACTCTTCAGCCGTTTCGAATCGAAACTCGAGCAGTACCACGGCAATCTCGGGCGGGGTGCGGTAGAACTGGCGAAAGACTGGCGCACCGATAAATACCTGCGCCATCTGGAAGCGCTGCTGCTGGTCTGCGACAAAGAACAGACATTCCTGCTCAGCGGACAAGGCGACGTCATCGAGCCCGACGGCGGAGTGGCAGCCATAGGCAGCGGCGGCCCCTACGCCCAGGCCGCAGCCGAGGCGCTCTCCCGGCACACGCAACTCAGCGCCCGCCAGATCGCTGAAGAAGCGATGAAGATTGCGGGCAAGATGTGCATCTATACCAATGATCAGGTAACGATTGAGGAACTGTAGAGGGTCGTTGGTCGTTAGTCGTTGGTCGTTGGCTCAAACCGAAACGGCGAACGACTAACGACGAAGGACCAACGACTGAATTTTATGGCTATCTATCTCCCTAGCAGCGCCGAAGAAGAACAACTCGCACTTGACGAACTGACTCCACGCGAGATCGTCGTCGAACTCGACAAACACGTGATCGGCCAGAAAGACGCCAAGCGCGCCGTGGCCATCGCGCTGCGCAACCGCATGCGCCGCCAGAAGCTGACTCCGGAGTTGGCCGAAGAAATCATCCCCAAAAATATAATTATGATAGGGCCGACGGGGGTGGGGAAGACGGAGATTGCGCGGCGGCTGGCTAGGCTGGCGAATTCTCCGTTTCTTAAAGTGGAGGCTTCCAAGTTTACTGAGGTTGGGTATGTGGGGCGGGACGTGGAGTCGATGGTGCGGGATTTGGTGGAGATTGCCATCGATAATGTCCGCGAGGAGAAGCTGGAGGATGTGGCGGACAAGGCTGAGCTGAATGCGGAGGAGCGGCTGCTGGATATTCTGTTGCCGCCTTCGCCTCCGCCGCGCGCGGGCGAGACTACTACTGCCGGAGGAGTGGTGATCGACAGCAGCACCTCTTTGGCTGAGTCGTCTTCGCGCACGCGGGAGAAGTTGCGGCAGCAATTGCGCGAGGGGAAGCTGGACGAGCGGCAGGTTGAGATCGACGTGCGGGAGCGAAATTTTCCATCTTTTGAAATTATGACGAACCAGGGTGTTGAGGAGATGGACATCAACATAAAGGACATGCTTCCGAACATCTTTGGCGCCCGGACCAAGAAGCGGAAGATGAAGGTGAATGAGGCTTTTGAGTATTTGATTCAGGAAGAAGAACAGCGGTTGATCGACATGGATCAGGTTACCCGCATGGCAATTGACCGGGTGGAGAATTCGGGGATTGTGTTTCTGGATGAGATCGACAAGATAGCTGGGCGCGAGGGCGGGCATGGTCCGGACGTTTCGCGCGAAGGCGTGCAGCGCGACATTCTGCCGATTGTGGAAGGCACCACCGTGAATACTCGCTATGGCATGGTGCGGACGGATCATATTTTATTCATTGCAGCCGGGGCATTTCACGTTTCCAAACCCAGCGATCTTATTCCTGAACTGCAGGGGCGGTTTCCGATTCGGGTGGAGCTGCAGTCGCTTACCATGGAGGATTTTGTACGCATCCTTACTGAGCCGAAATCATCTTTGGTGAAGCAGTACACGGCTTTGCTGGAGACTGAGGGGGTTAAGCTGGAGTTTACGCCGGAGGCTTTGCAGGAAATCGCGCACTTTGCTTTCCGGGTGAATGAGAGTACGGAGAACATTGGGGCGCGGAGGCTGCATACGATTATGGAGCGGGTGCTGGATGAGCTTAGCTTTGACGCTCCGGAGAGAAAAGGCGAGCACGTTGTGGTGGATGCTGACTACGTGCGAAAGATGCTTACCGATATTGTTAAGGATCAGGACTTGTCGCGGTATATTCTGTAGAAAATCGTTAACACCCTTCAGCTTCGGTCAGGGCGGGCAAAGGGCAGCGGGCTGGAATCAAGATGACCCGCGCTCGAATACCTGGTCCTCCAACACCTGTTCCTCCTACACCCGGTCCCGCAGGGGCTTGAAGGGCCTAGCCCAATGCGCCACTCTCGCGATAGCATTGCTATTGCGATCGGGCGCAGGCCCTCACCATGGCAATCAAGAAGAAGAACTCGAAGCACAGTGTCAACGGAAACCGTAGGCGTAACGGTGTAGCCGGGTCCAAGGCCACAGGAATGGGCCTCCGCACCTACTCGATCCCTGACACTCGTCTGGAGCATCCCAACCTCTCTGTACGTCAGCACATAGAGAAAGACAAAGACGGCGCCGAGCACGTCCGATACGAGGTTACTGGAGATTTGAACGCTCCAGTCCCGCCCATCCGCGACTCCAAATATCTCGACAAGAAGCACGGCATCGAGATCTACCGCTACATGCTGCTCAACCGCAAAATGGAGACCGCGCTCGAAAATCTCTACAAGCAGGGCAAGGTGGTCGGTGGAGTCTATTTCGGACTCGGCCAGGAAGCCTGCTCCTGCGCCTCTGCCTACGCGCTCGATAAGGACGACTGGTTCGCGCCGATGATCCGCAACCAGGGCTCGCTGCTGGTCCGCGGCTTCCGCGCCAGCGACACCATGATGCAGTACATGGCCAAGGC
>Ga0185299_10006411_pt1 | contig 12518 bp, 8 predicted proteins | sample PaiPotPPA55metaG_FD_128002 | JGI IMG/M metagenome (GOLD analysis project Ga0185299, IMG submission 128002) | Iron sulfur acid spring bacterial and archeal communities from Banff, Canada, to study Microbial Dark Matter (Phase II) - Paint Pots PPA... ...
AGGGCCGGGCGCTGGCAACCGAGCAGGATTTCGCCGCCGAAAAGATTGTCACCGACGAAACGCCGGCCGAAGAGATCCCCGAATACACGCAGTTCGATCCGCAGCAATTGGATCAGCTCATGTCGGAAGGTTTGTCCGACGAGGATCTGCCATCCATGTCGCTGCCTCGCAAGGGGCCTGGATCGGAAGCGGAAGCGGAAACACCGGAAGAAGTCGGCAAATCGCATAAAGAATAATGTCTTGCGCCGGCATCTGCTGGTGGAAAAGAAACGAGAAACGTGAAAACAGAAACTGGAACTATGGAGATTAGCGCCAAGTTAGTGAAAGAGCTCCGCGACCGAACCGGCGCGGGCATGATGGAGTGCAAGAAAGCCTTGGTCGAGGCCAAGGGCAATCTGGCGGAAGCGGAAATCATTCTCCGTAAGCACGGAATCGCTTCGGCATCGAAGAAGGCGACGCGTACTACACGGCAGGGCATCGTAGGCAGTTATATCCATCCAGGCGCGCAGTTGGGGGTGCTGGTGGAGGTGAACTGCGAGTCCGATTTCGTCGCCCGGACCGACGATTTCCAGAATCTGGTGAAGGATCTGGCCATGCAAGTGGCGGCTGCGGACCCTCAGTTCATCCGCAAAGAGGACGTCACACAAGAGGTTCTGGACAAAGAGCGCGACATCCAGCGGGGGCGGGCCTTGCAGGAAGGCAAGCCAGAAAAAATGATGGACAAGATCGTGGAAGGGCGGATGAGCAAGTTCTACGAGGAGATCTGCTTGTACGAGCAGCCGTTCATCCGCGATAACGCCACTAGCGTAGGCGACTTGATCAAATCGGCGATTGCAAAACTTGGTGAAAACATTTCGGTTTCGCGCTTCGTTCGCTTCAAGGTCGGCGAGGCGGCGCTAATCGAGGAAACAGCGGAGACGTCGCCGCCACAAAGTTAATGCGGCGCACGCACTAGCAGGTCGGAGACCTGCGCCACCTGAACATGTAAGTCTTCAATCCGTGCCCAAATACCAGCGCATCGTTCTCAAACTCAGCGGCGAGGCGCTCGCCGGGGGCGGATCTTTCGGTATTGATCCGGAGCGCGTCAAGAGCCTGGCGGCCGAGATCGCCGAAGTAATCAAGACGGGCGTGCAAATCGGACTGGTGGTGGGGGGCGGCAACTTCTTTCGCGGTGTCGCCGCGGCGGCCATGAATATGGATCGCGTTGCGGCCGACCACATGGGCATGCTGGCCACGGTCATCAACGCCATAGCCCTGCAGGATGCGCTCGAAAAGACGGGCGTGCCGACGCGCGTCATGACGGCTATACAGATGCATCAGGTGGCGGAGCCCTACATTCGCCGGCGGGCGATCCGGCATCTGGAAAAGGGGCGAGTAGTGATCTTCGCGGCCGGCACGTCGAACCCCTATTTTTCCACCGATACCGCCGCCACTTTGCGAGCGCTCGAAATCCACGCCGACGTGATCGCGAAGGGCACACGCGTATCCGGGGTCTATGACAAGGACCCGCTGCGTCACACCGATGCCGTGTTGTATCGAGAAGTGACTTATCATGAAGTGTTGGCCAAGGCCTTGGCGGTGATGGACGCTTCGGCAGTGGCCATGTGCCGAGATAATCGGCTGCCGATCGTGGTTTTCAATTTAAACGAGTTCGGAAATATAATGCGTATGTCGATGGGCGAGCCCATTGGAACCCTCATTCACTAGTCGAACTTATGAAAAACGAACCGCAAGCAACCCAAACCACAATAACCTTTAAGACCGTGAAGGAGGTTGAAACCAACGCCAAGACGCGGATGGAGAAAGCCCTGGCAGATCTCCAGCACGACATGGCGGGAGTTCGCACCGGGCGCGCTTCAGTCAATCTGCTGGATAACGTGCGCGCCGATTACTATGGCACTCCGACGCCCTTGAATCAAATGGCCACGCTGCACGTTCCAGAGCCGTCGCTAATCACGGTGCAGCCTTGGGATGTTTCGCAGATTGGCGTAATCGAGAAGGCCATCCGCTCGGCCGATCTAGGACTGAATCCAGCCAACGACGGAAAACTCATTCGCGTGCCGATTCCGCCGCTCACCGAAGAGCGCCGCAAGGAACTGGTCAAGAAGCTTCATCACCTCGCCGAAGATCATCGGGTGGCGATGCGGAATGTGCGGCGGGACGCGAACGAAAACGTAAAGAAGCTGCTCAAGGACAAAATCATCAGCGAGGACGAGGATCGGCGGGCTCACGAGGAGATCCAGAAACTCACCGATGCGAGCATCCAGAAACTGGATCAGGCGTCTAAGGCCAAAGAGAAAGAGATAATGGAGCTAAAGTAGGTGCGCCGATAGGATAGAGTTACAATCCTATCGATGACCTATCCACAGAGGCTCTTGCGCCGGGTGGCATATTCCGCCCTGTTTTGCCTTTCGATTTCGGTCGCGGCTGGCGCTGGCCGCCCGATTTCCGAGACCGATATTTTCTCGTTCCAGTGGCTCGCGAATCCCCAAATTTCGCCCGACGGATCGCGCGTTGTGTATGTGCATGTCACGGTGAATTCCAAGCACGATGGCTATGACACCGCGCTGTGGATCATACCCTCGAGCGGTGGCGCGGCGCGACAATTGACCAGCGGACCGCGAGATTCCTCACCGCAATGGTCGCCGGACGGCAAGCTGTTGGCGTTCGCGCGGGCAATTGAAAAAGACGGCAAGGTGCAGCCTCCGCAAATCTATCTGCTTGCGATGGAGGGCGGCGAGGCGCGACCGGTTACCGATACGCCAAAGGGCGCTAGCGGACCGGTTTGGTCTCCCGACGGCCATGCGATAGCGTTTTCATCCAACACCCTTCCATCGGACTTCGACAAGAAAGACAACGAAGAGAAGAGCGACGTCCGCGTGATCACTAAGGCCGTGTATCGCACGAACGGCTCCGGCTACCTGGAGGCGGATCGACCCAATCACATCTGGACCATCGAGGTTCCCAAGGTTCCGGGCGAGCCGCAGAAAGCTAAGCAGATCACCTCTGGCGAGTTCAGCGAAGGTGACATCGTGTGGTCGCGCGACAGTTCGCAGATTTACTTCACCTCGCGGCGGGTTGTCGAATCCTACTACGAAACGCCGCATACCGATTTGTATGTAGTGAAGGCCAGTGGCGGAGACATCACAAAAGTCGCCGGACTGGAAGGCTCCATTCAGCAGATGGCGCTGAGTCCGGATGGAACGCGGATGGCATTCGCCAGCGAAGTCGCAATCGGCAAGGACGGAGTGGAGCGATCTTATAGCCAACCGGACCTATTCATCACGTCACTCCAACCCGGATCGACGCCCAAGAATTTCACCGCAAACTACGACTACGATATCGGCGGTGGAATTGGCGGCGATCAAGGTCCACCGCGGGGAGGAGGGCCGTCCAAGCCGTTCTGGAGCAAAGACGGAAGGTACGTCTTTATCGTGGCGGCGGAAGAGGGCCGGGCGAACCTTAAGCGCATCGATGCGGAAACCGGAAAAGTCGAACCACTCACAACCGGCGATCACGATATTTTTGCTTACAACGCCACGCCGGATGGCTCCAAGGCGGCACTGCTAGTTTCGACGCCGACCAATATCGGCGATATGTATACGGTCGACGTCGTGTCGCACGAAATGCGCCGGCTTACCAAGATCAACGAAGAGCTGTTCTCGCAGCTGAACCTTACCGAGCCGGCCATGATCTGGTACAAGAGCTTCGATGGGAAACGCATTCAGGCGTGGGTGCAGCGCCCGCCCGATTTTCAGGAAGGCAAGAAGTATCCACTCATTCTCAATATTCATGGTGGACCGCACGCGGCCTACGGCTACACGTTCGATCATGAGATCCAGTGGATGGCGGCCAAGGGCTATGTCGTGCTTTATCCGAATCCGCGCGGCAGCACCACTTACGGCCAGGATTTCGGAAACGTAATCCAGTATCATTATCCAGGCGACGATTTCAAAGATTTGATGGCAGGCGTGGACGATTTGGTCGCGCGCGGCTGGTTGGATCCGGAAAAACTTGGGGTCACGGGCGGGAGCGGCGGCGGATTATTGACCAACTGGGTGATCGGACATACGCAGCGCTTCAAGGCCGCGGTCGCGCAGCGCGATATCGCCGATTGGTCGGACTTCTGGTATACAGCCGACTTTACGCTCTTCACTCCCACCTGGTTCCACGGCGCGCCCTGGGAACAGGAGGCCGATTTCAAGGAGCGCTCCCCAATCACCTACATCACCAAGATCACGACCCCGCTGATGTTGATCGAAGGCGAGGCCGATTACCGTACGCCTCCCGCGGCCGGCGGCGAGCAGATGTTCCGCGCGCTGAAGTATCGCAAGATTCCGACCGTGATGGTGCGCTTTCCCGGCGAATCGCACGAGCTTTCGCGATCCGGCGTGCCCAAACATCGAGTGGAACGGCTGCAACACATCGTGGCCTGGTTCGACAAGTATCTCCAGGGTCAGGAAATTCACACCTACGACGTGCAGTAAAGCGTGGGTGAGACGGCTCTGCCAGAGGGAGCCATACCGTGCATCGAAACCGGACAGCTTGTAGCGAAAACGAACAGTGGAGTCGCCGGGTGCATTCGTAGCCAGCCCCGATGTTCCCCAAACGCCCCGTCGGCCAGGAAGAACAAATGGAATGGGAATTGCACTGACAAGCCGCTACCGGCCTCGCCAAACAGGACTCTAAAGAAATGATCTACTCCAGAAGTCTAACGACATTCCTTGTGCTCACACTGGCTTTTTCCGTTGCCGCCCAAACCTCGGAGGTGTCTATTGGGGAGCCCAAGCTTCCGCCGGTGATCGGGCCGCTGATAAAACCTTTTCACATCCAGCGTCGCATTGTCTCTCCAGCCAGGCTGACGGACACGCGACGATTGGAGTCGCTGGTTCGTGCCGGGAATCTGTACCTGTCGGTTCAAGACGTAATTGCACTCACGCTGGAGAACAATCTAGATATCGCGGTTCAGCGCTACGCGCCATTTCTGTCGAGAGAAGTGCTACGACGGACCGAGAGCGGTCAGTTCTTGCGAAATGTTGTGCAGCCGATCAGCCCTGGACCGCAGAGCGTGAGTCTGGCTGGTGTTACATCCACCACGGTCGGCCTTCCCGATACTGGATCGGGTGTCAGCTCCGGCGGCGGCCTGGTCATTTCCATCGGCACAAACCCGCCAAACTTAGATCCGATTCTTTTTGCAAATGCGAATTTTCAGCATCAAACCAGTCCTGAAAGCAACCAGTTTCTGGTTGGAGTTCCTGCGTTGGTGAATGACACCCGCGCGTTCCAAGCCGGCTATTTTCAGCAATTCATCACCGGAACTTTGGGCCAGCTCACCTTCAGCAGCACAAGATATCATTACAACAGTCCCGCGTTTGAGACTAACCCGTTCACCAGCGGTAGCCTGGATTTTTTCATACAGCAGCCTCTGCTGCAGGGTTTCAGTATCGCCGCGAATAACCGCTATATTCGCGTCGCGAAAAACAACTTGAAAGTCAGCGATCTCCAGTTAAAACGGCAGGTTATCACCACTGTGTCCGCCGTTTTGAATCTTTACTGGGACTTAGTAAGCTTCAACGACGATTTGCGCATCCGAGAACAGGCTCTTGCCACGGCGCAAAAGCTGCTCGAAGACAACCAACATCAGGTCGAACTAGGAACGTTGCCAAAAATTGAAGTGACTCGCGCGCAAGCGGAGGTTTCGTCGACTAAGGAAAATTTGTTGATTGCACAGACAAACGTCTCGCAGCAGGAGATCGTGCTGAAAAACGCTCTGAGCCGGAATGGCGTGGCCAGTCCGAATTTGGACGAGGTGCATATAATCACTCTCGATAAAATTGTCGTGCCGGAGAAAGAGGACCTGAAACCGACTCCGGAACTGATCGATCAAGCGCTCCGCACGCGCACTGAGCTCGAACAGGCCCGTATCAACCTCGAGAGCTACAAGATCAACTTGGCCGGAACGAAGAACGGTTTGCTGCCGACTTTGAGCGCCTTCGCCGAATTTACGAACAACGGCCTATCAGGGGATCCGAATGCTTTGACCCCAGGTGTGATTCCTCCCCAATTTGCGATCGGCGGATACGGAAATGTTCTGGCGCAGATTTTCCAGCGCCACTTTCCAAATTACTCGGCGGGGTTTTCGCTGAATATTCCCTTCCGCAATCGCCAGCCACAGGCTGACTACGTGACGGACCTGCTCACCGTCCGCCAAAACGAACTGCTCCTTCAAAAGGCGATCAATCAGGTTCGTGTCGACGTCAAGAATGCCGTGATCGGGCTCCAGCAAGCCCGCGCGAGATACGAGACTGCGGTGGCAACCCGAACGCTCGCTCAGCAGACTTTGGATGCCGAACAGAACCGGTTTAAGTTCGGCGAGTCCACAATCGCACTGGTAGTGCAAGCTCAGCGCGATCTCGCAAATATTCAGGAGGCCGAAATTCAGGCCATGGCGAATTACACGCATGCCAAGATTGCATTCGACGATGCAGTCGGACAGTCATTAGAGGTGAACAACATCTCTATGGCCGAGGCCGCTGCCGGACGTGTCACGCGCGAATCCACCATACCGGAACAGATTCCGGCGAAGAAATAGTGAGGAACGAAATGAGAAAGACTCAAAAAGGTTTGGCGATCGTTGCAGCTTGGAGCTGCCTGGCTTCGCAGTCGATGGCCCAAGGTCCCCAACAAAGGGTGGAACCACCCCACGCGCCCATCTTCATACGATCGTACGAAGGAGCCCGGCTTGCACCGCTCGAAATGAAAAACTCGGACCGGCTGCGGAGCCTGATTCGAGCGGGTAAGCTCTATCTCACAGTGCAAGATGCCATCGCCGTAGCTATAGAAAACAATCTGGATTTGGAGTTGGACCGGTATGGCCCGCTGGGGGCCGAATGGAATCTAAAGCGGCAGCAGGCCGGCGGACCTCTTAAGGGTGTTACGATCGGCAATACGCTTTCTAACCAATCTACCAGCGGACAAGGCGTGATCGGCAGCGAGGTGGCCGCCGGACTGGCCAGCAATGGGGGAGGAAGCAATAGTACAGGTACAGGCGGAGTTGTTCAACAAATCGGACCCATTACACCCAATCTTGATCCGGTCTTCCAGAACGCGACTTCCTTTCAACACATCACAACCCCGCAGCCGAACCTCACGGTAAGCCAGGTGTCCTCCCTGATCGATTCGCGGCATATCATTAATTCGTTTGTCCAACAGGGGCTGATCACGGGCGGTTTTGTGCAAGTCACTGCCAACGAGTCCTATCTGAAAGAGAATGCCCCCACGAACAATCTCAATCCTGGAGTCGCGCCGGTGGTTCAGATTACCGTCCGTCACTCGCTCATGCAAGGCTTCGGCGTAGCGGTCAACAGAAGATTTATCACGGTGGCGGAAAAACAGGTAGGTGCATCGCGCGAAACGTTCCGTTCTCAATTACTGAATCTGGTCGCGATCGTTCTGAACCTCTACTGGGACTTAGTGGCTGACGATGATGACTTGAAGGTACGGCTACGGGCCCTCGAGGCCGCACAAAAGTTCCTGGAGGATACTAGGAAGCAAATCGAACTGGGCGCGATTGCCAGGGTCGAACTGCTTCGACCTCAGGCCGACTATTCCGCGCGGCGGCAGGAGCTTGAGATTTCTCAAGCCACGGTACGCCAACAAGAGAATCTGCTTAAGACTGCCATGAGTAAGAATGGGCTGGAAGACCCGCTGATCGATGCGGCGGACATTGTTCCGCTCGATCATGTTGAAGTTCCTGAGCAGGACGATCTGCCCGGCTTGCGCGCTCTTCTGGGGCGGGCGCTCGCCAAACGGCCGGATGTCGCACTTGCCAAGATCAGCGATGAGACTGGGGAAATCTTCGCGCTCGGAAGTACCAACTTTCTATTACCGACTCTACAGGGCGTTTATGCTACATGGGATGCCGGCCAGGCGGGCGTTCCCGTCCCGGGCAATCCACCCGATCCTAAATTCGTGGGCGGCCTTGGAACTGCATTAGGCCAGGTCTTTCGCCGTGATTATTACAGTCAGCGTCTGGGCGCCAGTTTTAATATACCGCTGTACAACCGGCAGGCTCAGGGCGACTACGGGATAGACCAGTTACAATTGCGCCAAGGGGATCTCATCGAACGCAGAAATATGAATGCCATTCTAGTGGCTATCTCCAACCAGATGGTCGCGCTGCGGCAGGCTCGCGCGAGGTATTCGCAGGCTGCCGACACGCGCGCTCTGCAGGAGCAGTTGCTCGAAAAAGAGCAGCAGATGTTCAGTTTCGGCGGCGCAACGATCACAGATGTGGTCGCCGCAAGGACGACTCTGTTGGCGGCACAGCTCAGCGAGGTCGAGGCGCTCGCCGCTTACGGCCGCGCGCGTGTGGCACTCGACCAGACGCTGGGTGAGACACTCGAGGTGAATCATATTTCAGTCGAGGAAGCACTGAACGGCCGTGTGTCCCCGTAGCGCACGCACTCCTGCGTGCCGCGTTCACATTCTTTGTGAACGCCCTACCAAATCTTGCACGGCTTAGGTCGAACCATCGGCTGGCCCACCCGGCATGCGAAGGCCTGGCCGAATTCAGGCATGTTGGAAACGACGCCGTTGACGCGATATTCGAGCGGCGAATGTGGATTTGTGATGGCATCCATGCGCTTGGTTGCGGGCCGTTCATCGCCGCAAGCCCACTGTGCCATGCCGATGAAGAAGCGCTGATCCGGCGTGAAACCATCGATAGGCTGAAGATCTTGGCCTTTGGTCGCGCTCTTCCATGCCAGGTAAGCAAGGAACGTGCCACCCAGGTCGGCCACGTCTTCGCCGAGCGTCAGCTTGCCGTTAATCTTGATGTCGTCCACAATGGTGTACGACGAATACTGCTCCGAAACGCAGTCCGCCCGCTGTTGAAACTCTTGGGCATCGCTCTTGGTCCACCAGTCTTTTAAATTGCCCTTGGCGTCGAACTGGCGTCCCTCGTCATCGAAGCCGTGTGTCAGCTCGTGTCCGATCGTAGCGCCGGTGTCACCATAGTTCGGCGCATCGTCCATTTTGGGATCGAACAGTGGCGGCTGCAGAACGCCGGCGGGAAAGTTGATGTCGTTCATTTGCGGATCGTAGTAGGCGTTCACCGTTGGCGGCGTCATTTCCCACTCGGTCTTGTCCACGGGCTTTGCGATTTTCGCCAGCTCGCGGCGCGATTCGAAAGCGGTCGCGCGTTCGACGTTGCCGAAATAGTCTTCACGCCCGATCCTGATCGAGCTATAGTCGCGCCATTTGTCGGGATAGCCGATCTTGTTGACGATGCCGTGCAGCTTCTCGAGCGCGCGCTGTTTGGTTGCGTCGCCCATCCAGGGCAATTGGCGGATCTCGCTTTCCATGGCCGCTTCGATGCCCTTGGTCATGACCAGCGCTCTCTGCTTGGTATCCGGGCCAAAAGTCTTTCGAACGAACTCCTGGCCGAGAGCCTCGCCCAGGTCGGCGTCCACGCGTCGCACGCAGCGCTTCCAACGCGGCGGCATCTCCTCCAAGCCCTGCAGATATTTGTTATAGAAATCGAAATTGGCCATGACAAACGGCGACGAGAGATAAGGCGCCTTGGCGTGCACCAGGTGCCAGCGGAGATAGGTCTTCCAATCCGCGAGGTTTCGCGACTGAAGCAGCGTCTGAAGCTCTTTATAAAACGCCGGCTCAGTAACGTTGATGGTTGACGTGTCGGGCACGTTGGAAGTTTTAAAGTAAACGGCCCACTGAAATGCGGGAGTGATGGCCTGCAACTGAGCGCGCGTCATTTTGTGGAACTGCTTGTATGGATCGCGCTTCTCCACGCGAGTCAACGACACTTTCGCGAGCGCCGTCTCTATGTCCATCACAGTCTGAGCATGAGTCTTTGCGATTTGCGGATCTTCGCCCAGCAACGCAAACATCTTCTGCATGTGCTCGACGTATTTCTGCCTGGTTTCCTCCGACTTGGCGTCGGTTTTGACATAGTAGTCTCGGTCCGGCAGGCCCAGTCCTCCGGCCGTGGCAAAAGCGATGATGCGCGAAGAGTCGGCATAGTCCTGATTGGAGCCGAAGCCAAACATCATGTGGCTGCCGGAAATATTGAGATGCTCGCGGCCAAGAAACTCAGCAAGATCGCGCGTAGATTTGAGCGCGGCAATCTCATCGAGTCCCGGCTTCAGGGGCGCCGCGCCGGCTTTTTCCACCGCCGACTCGTCCATGCAAGCGTAGAAGAAATCGCCGATCTCGGTTTCCACCAGACTGCGACTGGCAGCCGGTTTGGACGCCTGTTCGAGAATGCCCCACAGGAAACGCTGGTTGTCTTCCGCGAGTTTGCCATAAACATCCCAACGAGCCTGGTCCGGCGGGATCGGATTCTTCTTTAGCCAAGCACCGCAAGAATACCGGAAAAAATCAGTGCAAGGATCGGCCGAGCGATCCATAGAGGAGACGTCCAAGCTGGGACTATAGGGCAGTGCGAACAGCGGTGTGTCTTTATTCTGGGCCAACAGGGTCTGCGCGAATAGTGCAGTCGTGATGATAAGAACAAGGAATGGGAGTCTCACACTGCTATGGTAGACAAATTTTCCATTCGCTACGACTATGCTAGAATCGCACGAAGATCTAAACCCGCGGGAAGAACGATGCCCGCATTTCGCCTAGGAGGATCGTCGTGAGATTAGACGAAGGCGCCCGAAGTATATCTCGAAGGTCTTTTTTGGGGACTGCCGCTGCCAGTGGCGCGGCACTTGGCGCGGAACGAGAAGATATCCAGAGCACGGATGGCACTAACAAACGTGCGCGCGATGCGTATCGAATCCGAGTAGATACCGCGCGTCAGGAGCGCGATGCACCGCAACCCGATGCCGTCGACAACGGCGATGAGGTGTTATACGCAACTCGAATCGGGAATTACTCGAAGGGGCTCCCGCACAACGATTTGGGTGAAGCTGATCCGTACGCTTACGACCTTTTCACGCAAGCGATGCATACCGGCACGCAAGCGGCCATGGATCAAATTCCGATGGGCAACCCGGATCCATCTAACAGACTCAAGCTCGTGAATCCGTGTTCCGGGATTGCGTTCGATTTACAAGGAGCTGACTCTCATCACATGGCGATCCCTCCTGCGCCGGCTCTAGCGAGTGCACAGGCGGGCGGAGAGATGGTGGAAGCCTATTGGCAGGCGCTCGCCCGCGATGTTCCGTTTTCGCGGTATGATTCCGATGCGACCACGCAGGCCGCTGCGGCGGATCTGTCGAAGCTTTCCGACTTCCGCGGTCCGACGGTCAATGGCCAGGTCGCCACCGGGACCTTGTTTCGCGGGTTTACCACCGGGGATCTGGTAGGGCCCTATGTCTCGCAGTTCCTGCTGAAGCCCGTTCCGTTCGGTGTCCAGTGGGTGGAGCAGCGCATCCGGACCATGCTGCCAGGCATCGACTTTCTCACACAATATTCGGACTGGCTGAGCGTTCAGAACGGCGTTGCTCCAGCCACCGCAACCGGCTACGACCCGGTGCGGCGCTACATCCGCAGTGGCCGCGATCTGGCGCAATGGGTCCACATGGACGTGCTGTATCAGGCCTACTTCAACGCCATGCTGATCATGCTGACGCCGCCCGATCCCACCGATGACGTGACCGGTGGTGGTATGGGCGTACCGCTGAATCCGGGAAACCCATACGTGGGTTCCACGAATCAGGTCGGATTCGGCACCTTCGGCCAGCCGGCGATCGCGACGGCCGTTGCGGAAATCGCTACCCGGGCGCTGAAAGCGGTGTGGTATCAGAAGTGGTTCATTCATCGACGGCTTCGACCGGAGGAGTATGGCGGGCTGGTGCACAATTACCTGACCAAAGGCCAGAGGTACCCGATTCATAGTGACGTCGTGAACTCGGCGGCTATCGCGCAAGTGCAAAAGCGGACCGGCGGATTCTTGTTGCCAATGGCGTTTCCAGAAGGCTGCCCTGTACATCCTTCCTACGGCGCCGGACACGCAACGGTGGCGGGGGCATGCGTGACCATCCTCAAAGCGCTGTTCAACGAGTCCTACGTGCTACCAAACCCGGTTGTCACGACCGACGACGGCAGCGCGTTGGTGCCGTACACGGGCGCTGATGCGGGCCAGCTCACGGTGGGCGGAGAGCTGAACAAGCTGGCGGCGAACGTCGCTGTGGGCCGAAACATCGCGGGAGTACACTGGCGGTCCGACTATGCTGAATCACTGAAGCTGGGCGAGGCCATCGCGATTAGCGTTCTGAAAGATCAAAAGCTGACCTATGGCGAGACCTTCGACGGATTCACGTTTACCAAGTTCGACGGCACAAAAATCACGGTGTAAAAGCCGTCCACTGGTACATCTAGTACGAAACAGTCCTCCATCAGCGCATTTGGCGTGAATGGCCCTGTCAAGTCATTTAACTAGGTAACCGAAACGGCCGCTGGATGGGTCATCTAAAAAGGTAACCCAAGACGCGAGTAAGTCAGGATCAGATTTTCGCTCCAGTGTGCTTGTTTTCTCGAACACAGTG
>Ga0185299_10006413_pt1 | contig 12517 bp, 12 predicted proteins | sample PaiPotPPA55metaG_FD_128002 | JGI IMG/M metagenome (GOLD analysis project Ga0185299, IMG submission 128002) | Iron sulfur acid spring bacterial and archeal communities from Banff, Canada, to study Microbial Dark Matter (Phase II) - Paint Pots PPA... ...
GCATTCGTGCGCGTGAACTCCGTGTCCATCCCATACACCGTCTCGAATTCCCAATTCCCGCCGACGTGATCGTCATGCGTATGCGAATTCACCACAACGATCGGCAATTTTGTAAGCTCCGCCGTGACCTTCTTCACGTCGCTAATCCCCATCCCCGTATCGAAAAGCAGCGCCCGCTTGTCCCCAACAATCAAATACCCGATCGTCTCTTCCGCCTGGTGCGGCTCGTAAATCGCAAAAACATTTTTGGCCGGTTTGTATACCTCAAACCACGCATCGCTGACCGCCACCCGCTCCAGCGTCTTATACTCCGGCCGCGGCAGCGCCTTGCACCATTCCGGAACTTCCGCCGAAGCCGCATCTCTCGCAGCGATGCTTCCAGTCGCAATCGCAAGACATGCGGCTAACGCCAACCGCAAACTCACTTCGCCCCCGTAAAGATCGCTTTCGGTATCGCCATGTGCACGCCTTTATTTCCATCCACTAATTCCGCAATGCTCAAGTCCGCAGCCACGCTCGACAGCATATAAGCGTCATCGCGCGAAAGATGCTTCTCCGTCATCAAGAAATCGATCATCTCGCGCACCGCCAGCTTCGTAGCCTCATTCAAATCCTCATGCAATCCCATCGTAATAAAACTCGTCGGAGTCTCCGCGCGCGGCCAGCGCAGATGCATGTCCTTGCGCACCACAAATTGAAACGTCCCGATCAGCGAAGTTTCCATCGCCGTAATGTCCACCTCGCCGTTCCCCTGCCCGGCATGCCCGTCGCCCACCTCAAACAGCGCTCCCGCCGCGTGCACTGGAATATACAGCTTCGTCCCCGCCACCAAATCCTTGTTGTCCAGATTCCCCGCATGAATCCACGGCGGATTGCTGCTGAACTTTCCCGTCGTCTCCGGCGGCGCCACACCCATGCTGCCGAAAAATGGATGCAGTGGAATCTCGATGCCCGGAGCGAACCGCGCCACCATCCGCTTCTCGTCCAGCGGAATAATTTTCATCTTCGGATACGGATAATCCTCCGGCAGAAATCCCCGCCCCGGCCCGAAACCGTTATAAGCGTAAGGAATCGCCAGCCGCACCGAAACAATGCGCACCTCCAGCACGTCGCCTGGCTGCGCATCCTCGATGTAAATCGGTCCCGTAAGAATGTGCCCACCCGGCCCTTTATCTTTCACCTGGTCGTAAATGTCGCGCAGCGATTGCTCTACCTGCTCCGCGGGCACGCCGGCGCTCTCCAATCGCTTCGGGCTCGAAGTAATCAGCGTCTGAATCTCCACCGTGTCGCCAGACTTCACGCGCAGAACCGGCGCCGCGCTCGCATCGTAATACCCCCAAGCAACAGTCTTCGGCCTAGGCTTAAGCGAATACGTCGCCGCCGAATTCGTTTGCTGCCCAGCCGCCGTCACCGCCGCGATCAAGACTCCACACACCGCCAGACCAATACGCCTCATCGCTCCTCCCGATTCGTAGAACAGCACCAAGTCCACCACTAAAAGTTGCAACCACACCCAGCCGTTGTAGGGGCGTGCTTTAGCGCGTCCCAGCCCGCCGGAGGCGCCTTCACGCCGACGCAACACCTCGCCCTACTTGTTTATCCGTTCCTCCAACAACACTTTCACCGTGTCGCCGACCTTTTTGCCGATCGCTTTCCGTATGTCCGCCTTCACAGGCAACTTATGTGTGCCGTCGCCGAGAGCCATGAACGAGCTCCGAAATGGATGACCATCAATCTTGCCTCGCACCTTAACCAGACCCCGCGTTCCAAAAAACTTGACCGACTCGGACCAGACCACGTATATCCAGCCGCCTTTCTTGGGGCTTTTTCGCAGCTTAGGCCGTGAATGTTTTCCTTAACATCTTTGCCTTCCCCGTCCCTGGCTTAACACCGACAAAAGCAAAACAAAACCGAAACGTATCGCGACCATATCCGATGTACGTGCAAATGTAGCGGCCGCGGACTGTCGCGGGCGCCTTTACGCTGCCCTAGTCACCACCACTACGACGACCGAGGTGCGCTTCGAAAACTAACTCGTAAACCGAATCCATTGCGTTTCGCTGATGTCCTACCCGCGCTCCTTTTTCGGTAACAACCCCGCCTCATCCTCCACCACAAACGAACAAAGCCGAAACGTATCCGGGTCTGCCCCAGAAAGCCGCGCCAACCGTTCCGCCACAAGCTGCGCCGGAATAATATCAATCAAAAACTGCCATTCGCTCGCAATCTCCGGAAGCTGGAAAGCCAGTTCCCCCGCATCCTCCGGCAACTGCTGCCCAATCAACATCACCCGCGCGCCCAATTTCCTCAAATCGCGCGCAAGCGCCAGATCCTGTTCTCGCATGCGCGCCCCATCGATCCAGATCCCAAACCGCATATCCTTCTCAACAATCTCCTGCGGCCCATGCCGAAAGCTAGCCGCCCCCATAGCCGTAGCCGGCGACTTAACGCCCTCCTCCCACATCAACCGCGCCTCATAAGCGCTACCCAAGCTGGATCCCCGCGCCAAAAAATAAGTAGTGCTACGTGGAGACAGCCACCCCGAATTTTCAATCTGCGCCTGCCATTTCGGAATGTAGTCCCCAGCCGCGGAGAAGGCCCGCGAAAGCGAGTCCGCGAGCGAAGCATCAGTAGGACAGCCATTTCTGGCTGTCCGCACTATCAAACTCGCAAGAACCCCCGCCGCCAAAGCCAAAGTCGTATATGTGTTCACCGAAATGGCGTGATCCAGCGCCACGGGAACGACAATCGCAATCTGTGCCTCGCGCGCCAGCGCCCCATCCGCCGCATTCGTAATCCCAATAACTGTCGCGCCGCTCTCCCGCGCCTTCTCCAGCAACTGCACAATCTCCACGCTGCGCCCGCTCCGCGAAATCACAATAAGCACAGACTCCGCCGGAATCGCCGCAAACTGCACCAGCTCCGAAGCATCCACCAGGTAAACCGGCCGCCCCCCAACCTGAAACAGCGCCGAAACAGTAAGCCCCGCATGCCAACTGCTCCCAATCCCAGTCAAGTACACACGCCGCCCCGCCAGCACCGCAGCCACAGCCGCATCAAGCGCAACCCGCCCCGCTCCCGCCAAGTGATCAAGCGTCCGCTGTAACTCGTCAGGCTGGCGCAATATGTCCCACAAGAAATGAGTCATTGTCGAAGCGCCACAATGTTCAGGCGCGAGTGGAGCATGGTGCGTCGCGGAAGCCGAAAAATCAAGTTACGTCGCATGCTTCAATTCCGCACAACCGTCTTGGGGCTCAGTGAAGTGCCTTACTTCGCAAGCTTAGCCAACCATGCCTTGCGTTAGGTGTACACATAGATGTACACTAACCGCGAGGAGCAGTTTATGAGCACAATCAAAGTCGGTGTGCGCGAGTTTCGCGAACGCATCGCCGCATTCCTGGAATCAGCCACCCCTGTTGCCGTCACAAGGCGCGGCGAAACTCTCGGTGTCTACGTTCCAACACCCCGCAAGCGTCCCAACACAGCCGAAATTTCCGAACTGAAGGCTGCAGCAGACCGCCTCGCCAGTGCGCTCGCTGACGTTGACGAAGAAGAACTAGTCGCCGAGTTCAAACAACTGCGTCGCGGCAAGCGCTCATCCCGCTGAGATGATCGTTCTCGACGCGAACATCCTTATTCGCGCCGTCCTGGGACGCCGCGTTCGGCAGTTGGTCGACACATACGCAAGTCAAGGTATTCGCTTCTTGGCACCTGACGTTGCTTTTGATGACGCCGAAACGTATCTGCCTCTCCTCTTGAAGAAACGCGGCAAGCCCCACGCCGACCTTTCGGCATCTCTCCGCTACTTGCGAAACATCATTGAGCCAATCACTCCCGAACTCTATGGCGTCTTTGAGAATGACGCCCGGCAGCGATTGCGCGGTCGAGATGAAAATGACTGGCCGATACTCGCCACAGCACTTGTACTGGCATGTCCCGTGTGGACCGAGGACGAAGATTTTTTCGGCACCGGCGTGGCCGTGTGGACCACAAACCGAATCGAAATCTTTCTCAAGGAGCAAGCGAAGCCAGTTGAGCCTCAGGAGGGGTAGTGCCGGGCTTCGTAGCCAGGGCACATGTCTGGGAGATTGGTCTTACTATTCATCTTCGAGCGGCCGTCGCACCCGCGACGCAAATTCTGGGTCCGCGGCTCCAAACGAATTAAAGTTCTTGCGGGCGGCGGCCAGGCTAAGTGAGCCGTTAGGCCCTCCGCGGACTACCTCGGCGTCATGATCGTCCTGGCCATCATCTTCCCACCAACAAACCGGGCATATCTCAAATCCGCCTCGCCCGTATAGCGTCTTAAATTGGCAACACGGGCAGCGGTAGGTCTTGTCAGGCTCGTCGCGCTCAGAAACATTCGTGAACATTGTGAAACTCGGCATTAACGAGTCTTATCACGGATGCGTCATGTCTTCGGGTCGAACCAATACATCGAATTCGTCGCCGGTGAGAAAACCCAGCTTGACCGCGGCGTCTCGCAGACTGATGTTCTCCTGGTGTGCTGTGTGCGCCACCTTCGCCGCATTGTCATAGCCAATCTTCGGCGATAGCGCCGTCACCAGCATCAGCGAATTCTTTACGTACTTGTCCACTTGCTCGCGGTTTACTTCAATTCCCTGCACGCAGTGCTCGACAAAGCTGTTGCAAACGTCCGCCAGCAGTTCCACCGAATGCAAATAATTGAAAATCATCACCGGCTTGAAAACGTTCAGCTCAAAATTTCCCTGCGACCCCGCAAACCCAATCGCCGCGTCATTCCCCATCACCTGCACCGCCACCATGGTCATCGCTTCGCACTGCGTCGGATTCACCTTCCCCGGCATAATTGACGATCCCGGCTCATTCTCGGGCAACGTCAGCTCGCCCAATCCGCACCGCGGCCCTGAAGCCAGCCACCGAATATCATTTGCAATCTTCATTAGCGAAGCCGCCAGCGTCTTCAGCGCCCCACTCGCAAACACAATCTCGTCGTGCGCCGAAAGCGCCGTGAACTTGTTCGGATGCGACCGGAACGGCAGCCCGGTCAACTCCGCAATCTTTCGCGCCGCGCGTTCCGCAAATTCAGGATGGGCGTTCAGCCCGGTGCCCACCGCCGTCCCGCCAATCGCCAAATCGTAGAGTCCATCGAGCGCCACCGCGATGCGCGCACCGTCGCGATCCAGCATGTTCACCCAGGCAGAAAACTCCTGCCCAAACGTAAGCGGCGTAGCATCCTGCAAATGCGTCCGCCCAATCTTCACAATGTCCGCAAACTCCAGCGACTTCGCCAGCAGCACGTCGCGCAATTTCTTCACCGCGGGCAACAGCCGCCGTGCCGTCTCCGTAGCCGCCGCAATCGACATCGCCGTAGGAAACGTATCGTTCGACGATTGCGACATGTTCACCATTCGGATGAATCGGCTTCTTGCTCCCCATCACCCCGCCGGCAATCTCAATCGCCCGGTTCGAGATCACCTCGTTGACGTTCATGTTCGTCTGCGTCCCACTGCCCGTCTGCCATATCCGCAGCGGAAAATGCTCGTTCAGCTTCCCCGCAACCACCTCGTCCGCCGCCTGCGCAATCAGCCGCGCCTTCTCCCCTGGCAGCTTCCCCAAATCCTGATTCACCAGCGCCGCCGCATTCTTTAATATCCCAAACGCCCGGATCAGCTCCGGCGGCATCGTGTCCTTGCCAATAGCAAAGTGCACCAGCGATCGAGCCGTCTGCGCCCCGTAATACCGGTCCGCCGGTACCTCCATCTTCCCCATACTGTCCGTTTCGGCGCGCGTCGGCCCCTGCCCAGATGCCGTGTCGTGCGCCGACACTGTCCCGTCGGTAGAACCCGGCCCGTCGCTAGGTGCCGCCGCCGTAAACGATGGAAGATTCGACTTGGCCCGGCCAACCTCAGACATAAGTCTCTCCATAACCGCCACCAAATCTTACAGCAACCCGCGTTGTGTAGCGCCGGCATCTTGTTTACCCTGAACCTTGAAGGGCCGGCGGTTGTAAAACAGACCAATACTGCTGTTTACTATTGATAAAGAAGCGAAGTTCTGTTACTCTCTTGTATGTCGCCTCATCGAATCCCGCAAGTTCTTTCCTTCCTATTACATCCGTGTAAGCCGTGCATTATCAAGGAATTGCGCACACTTTTGCGCAACGGCAACCGACTATCCCCTGCAATTTCAGCAGGTTCCGCACTCTTTCTATCGCAACGGGGGTGGGGGGGGTATACCGTCAGGGAGGGATCGTTGCGAGGAACCGAGGGGCAGGTCAGCCGCGGAAGTCAGACCGATGTTGCGCCCACCAAGCACGCCAAGCTGCAGCGTCCGCCGCAATAGAAGCGCCGGTGATGTCCCGCAGTGCCTGGAAGACCCAGCCACGCGTGGAGTCGTCCAAAGTCTTATCGTCCGTCATCTTAAGCAGATCAGGCACAGCGCGCAGCCGCTGCTCACGAGTAAGCATGCCAGACTGCGCCAATCCGCACCCGCCGCGTTCCCGCACCAGCGGCGAAGGATCGCTGCGGAACGCCTCAAGCAGCGGGGCCACAGTCTCATCCGTGCCCAGCAGCGACAATCCCTCGACCGCCCAATACCGTGTCTGCTCATCCGGGTCATGCCGATGGTCCATCAGCGTAATGAAGGCCCGCCGCGTCTCCACGCCGCGATTCCCCAGCACGCCCAGCATCCACAAGGCCCAAGGCCGGGCCGAAGGCTCTCTCCGGATGCGCTCAATCAGGGTGTCGGCGCTATCAGCACGTTTCGGCAAGTTGTACGCGGCCAGCTCGATTTCCAGAGCTGCGGCACGCACATGCAAGTCATTGGAATTCAACGCCGTAGTCAGGAGGCTAGGGAGTTGTCCCTGTAACTCTAACTGCCCAAACCAGTTATCAACCGATTTGCCGATCAGCTCGAGCGCCCCGTCATAGTGATTGACCGCCCGCTCCAGCAACCGCTCCGCCTGCTGTTGCGCCGGCAAATTGGCCAACTCTTCGATTTCGTGGTCAGACAGCTTGCCAGGCGAAGCCGATTGCGGTTCGCTCTGCTGCAGTTGCAAGCTGAACGAGAATTCGTCCCAAGCCGCCCGAATAGGCGCCGGAATCGCAGCAGCAAAGAGGATCATAACCAGCGCCAAGCTAAGAACAACCGTCACGCTCTTAGCCCCACGCGGTTCGGCTGCAGCAGTAGCATCGCTGGAGGTAGCGTGTAGCGGTTCGGCTATCGCGGAATGGCTGGAATTAGCTGTGGGCTGGCTGGGCATCAGGTTTCGGCTCCACTTCGAGCCTAAGTACCTGATTAGCAACGAACAATAGTACGCTGGGACAGGCGTGCCTCGTCGCTAACTGGGTCATGTATAATTACGTGAGGGGCTTTTTCACGGTCAATGGGTGGGGATACCAATTCAGCGATGAATTCAGCGCAGCCTTCTGCTTCGGTGCAAGCTTCCGCCTCGGTGCGACCTTCTGCTTCCGTACGCGCCCGGAGGCGTCTGCGCTTCCTGCGCACACGCCTGCGCGAATTGCGCATGATCGGAAAAGCGCTGGTTTCCACCAAGCACCCCATTCTGGTGCACATTATTCCGAACCGGCGCTGCAATCTGGCCTGCACGTACTGCAACGAATTTGACGATTTCTCCAAGCCCGTGCCGCTGGAGGAGATGAAAAAGCGGCTGGACATCCTGGCCGGCATGGGCACGTCGATTATTACCATTAGCGGCGGCGAGCCGCTGATGCATCCGGAGATCGACCAAGTTATCCGGCACATCCGGAGCCACGGCATGATTGCCGGGATGATTACCAACGGTTTTTTGTTGGACCGGAAAACCATCGAAAAATTGAACGCAGCCGGTCTGGAGCATTTGCAAATCAGCATCGATAACGCCATTCCGGATGAAGTTTCGCTGAAAAGCTTGAAAACGCTGGATACGCGGTTGGAATGGCTCGCGCAGTACTCGGTTTTTCAGGTGAATATCAACTCCGTGCTGGGCAGCGGCGTAAAAAATCCGGAAGATGCGCTAAAAATCGCACACCGCGCCATTGAATTGGGATTCACGAGCACGGTGGGAATTATTCACGACAACAATGGCCAGCTAAAGCCGCTGGGCCCGCGCGAAACGGAAATCTTCGAAGAGATCATGACGCTGGGCAAGCGTTCGTTTTCGCGCTTCAACGAGTTTCAGCACAATGTGGCGCGCGGCCGCGAACACAACTGGCGCTGCCGGTCCGGCTCGCGTTATCTCTATATTTGCGAGGATGGTCTGGTGCACTGGTGTTCGCAGCAGCGCGGCTATCCGGGCATTCCGCTGACGCAATACACACCGGAAATGCGCCATCACGAATATTTCACGGACAAATTCTGCGGGCCGCGCTGCACCGTTTCCTGCGTGCAGCAGGTGGGAATTCTGGACAATTGGCGCGACCCGCAAACCCGCAAACCGAAGCCCATGGCTCCGCCACCAGTTCCCGCCGCGCAGTTAGTGCAAATCGGCTCGGTCCGCAGCGACAGTTAGAAACGACGATCAATAGCTGACATCGGTGTTTTAACGGCAGTGTTTCCTGTCAATGCACATTAGTCCATTCGGCCAATTGACGCTAAATTTTAGCTTTTCGAAAATGTGACCATGGCAACTGCGGCGATTGAAATCGAAAATCTGACGAAGGATTATCCCTTCGGTTTTCTTCACCTTAAGAAGAAAACCTCGCTCGAAGGGTTGACCATGAGCGTCGAGAACGGGGAAGTGTTCGGCTTCCTCGGGCCGAACGGCGCGGGAAAATCCACCACAATCAAATTGTTGGTGGGGCTGATCTTTCCGACCGCGGGCACGGCGCGCATTCTCGGGAAACCCATCAGCGACATTTCCATGCACGCGGACATCGGTTATTTGCCGGAGCAGCCGTATTTTTATGATTACCTAACGGCCGCGGAACTGCTCGATTATTTCGCGCGAATTCACGATTTGCCCGCGCAAGAGCGCAAGGCGCGTGTAGACGCCATGCTGAAGAAGGTGGGCCTGGAAACGGCGCGAAAAATTCAGCTTCGGAAATATTCGAAAGGTATGTTGCAGCGCGTGGGACTGGCACAAGCCATTTTGCACGATCCGAAAGTGGTGATTTTAGACGAACCGATGTCCGGACTCGATCCAGTGGGGCGGCGCGAGGTGCGCGACATTATTCTGGAGTTGAAACAGGCGGGGAAAACGGTGCTGTTTTCCACGCACATTTTATCTGACGCGGAAATGCTTTGCGACCGCGTCGGCGTAATTGTTGGCGGAAAATTGCGCGGCGTGGGCGCGCCCGGCGAAATTGTGGGGATGAAAGCGCACGGCATGGAAATTCTGTTCGAATACACCGGCGATTCCAACGGTTTGCGGGGCTTGCTCAGCAAAGCAACGCAAACGGGAAGCCGATATCGTCTGCAGGTTGCGGAAACGGACTTGTATGCAACGATGCAGCAGCTTTGCGGCGCGGGAGCAAAGATTTTGTCGGTCTCACAGGTTAGGGCCACGCTAGAGGCATATTTCATGCACCTGGTGGAGGCGGACCGCGCGCAGGCGCCGGCGGTAGAGGTGAGCGGGAAATGAGGCGCGTCGGAATAGTGGCGCTGAACACGTTTCGCGAGGCTGTGCGCGATCGCGTGCTGTACAACCTGGTATTTTTCGCGTTGGCGATGATTGCGGCATCGATTTTGGTGGGCCAAATCTCGATTGGCATCGAAGAGATGGTGATTGTCAGCCTGGGCTTGAGCGCAATTTCGGTGATCGGATTGTTGATCGCAGTGTTTATCGGCGTGGGTTTGGTCTCAAAGGAAATGGATAAGCGCACGTTGTATGCGCTGCTGGCCAAGCCAGTGCGCCGCTGGGAATTTTTATTGGGGAAATTCGGCGGGTTGGTGCTTACGTTGACGGTGAACACTATCGCGATGGCTGTCGGCTTATTTCTTGCGCTAGGCGTAATCAAACAAAGCGACGAGCATCTGGCAGGGTCCGTGCTCGTGGCGGTCTATTTCATTTTGCTGAAGCTCGCACTGGTCGTGGCCTTGGCGCTACTGTTTTCCTGTTACACAACGCCGCTGCTTGCGATTTTGTGTACGGCGGGGCTTTACATTGCGGGATTGTTCGTAAAGGAGATGCGCGCTTTTCAAAGCGACACGGTTTCACAGGCGGTGCAATCGGTCTTGCGCGGACTCTCATATATATTGCCGAACTTTGAAAATTTTGACGTTATGGCCGCCGCGGCGCACGGACGCGCAATACCGGGAGTATTGATCGCGCAGAACACGGCCTACGCGGCGCTCTATTGCGCCGTGGTGCTAGCCGTTGCTACCGCCATCTTCACAAGGCGAAACCTAAAATGAACATGGGGGCTTCGCGAACGCTGCTGTGTGCCGTTTTGCTGCTGGGCTTTACCGGCGTATGGCGGCTGCAACATGGCATTGACGCTCAATTGAACACGACACGCCAGGAGCAAGATGAGCTGACGTTGCGCTCGGGCGCGCTGGTGAAGGCCCTAAGCCTGGAGTATGCTCCGCTGGCGGCCGATCTGTATTGGACGAGGGTGGTGCAGTATTACGGTGGGAAGCACGAAAGGCAGCAAACCAATCTCGACCTTCTCTGGCCTCTGCTTGATGTGACCACAACTCTGGATCCCAATCTGATCGTCGCGTATCGCTTCGGCGGAATGTTCTTGAGCGACTCCCCACCGCGCGGAGCCGGCAAACCCGAGCAGGGTATCGAGTTGCTGCGGCGTGGCATTCGCAACAATCCTGAATACTGGCGCTTTTACGAGGACCTTGGCTTTATCTATTACTTTGACCTGGGTGATTATCCCAAGGCGGCAGAGGTATTCCTTGAAGGAAGCAAAAAACCTGGCGCGATGATTTGGATGAAAACATTTGCCGCGAGGATCAGTGAAAAAGGCGAGTCTCCTGAGACTTCTACGATGCTGTGGAGCGAAATTTACAACTCCACGAGCGAGCCTTCGATTAAGGAAAACGCCAAGGTACATTTGCAACTACTTCGCGCAAGAACTGATTGCGAGCAACTGAACAAGCTCGCCGAGGAATACAAGAAACGCGCTGGGCACCCTCCGGCCAACATGCGTGATCTCGTGAAGGCCGGCTTGCTTCCCGGTTTAGCGGCGGACCCAGTTGGCATTCCATATTGGTTTGACTGGGAAGGCAACGCGCAAATAAATCCTGCAAGCCCGCTCTTCAAAGAGCAACGCGTCGATAACAAGCGGCCTTAAGCGCGGTCACTCGCTGACGCAAAGAAGAGTCATGTGCGGATCAATGCTGATTTTGCTTGGCGCCGACTGGGTGGGGAAGTGAAATGTGGTTTCGGGGCCAGCGGCAATCACTATTCCCAACTGCGTGGGATGCCCGCCGGCAGCATTTGCGTAGAGCGGCACGGGCGCTATGAAGGAACGAGGCACGCCTGTCTGAAATAGTTTTCCACGCACGACGAAGCCTTTTTCAGAGTGGTGAACGGAAAACTCCACGTGATAGTGGGGAACGCCGGTTCCGCGCACCCAATCTTCGAAGAACCATTCCATCGAACGCCCGCCCTCCAGGTCCATGCCCGGTGTCATCACTGCTTCAATTTCGCGTTGCAGGTCCGCGCTGGAAAGAGCGCGATAGGCATATTTGCCGGCCAGTGTGTGTAGCAGTGCGACAAAGCGGGTGTCCGGATCTTTCGCTCCAGGCTGGCGCAGCATCTCGCGCAGCATGTGAATCACCCAGGAGCCCTTCGGATAAATGACCTGCTCAAAACCTTCCGGCGATTTTGAAGAGGTCAAGCGCGTGCCTAAATCGAGAGCGCCGATTTCCGAAGGCGGCTGTTCGGCGCCCGGCAATTTCTCGACCAAGTGCTGACGATAGCGCGCCAGCCACACGCGCAAGGAGTGATTGGCATTCTTTTGGCTATCAGCGAACAGCAGCGCCATATAGTTGGCGAGGGCCTCGTCGATCCATTGATCGCGATACGCGCTCCAACCCACGACGTTGCCCCACCATTGGTGAGCCACTTCGTGAAAGGGGACAAGCTCGGTGAAATGTTCCTGTCCATTCTCTGAAAGTCCGGCACGCTGCTGGACCGCAGGCGGAAGAAAGGAAAACGTGGAGATGTACAAGAGTCCCGGCCAGCCCTGGCCGAAGGTTCCGGGAATTTGCGAAACGCCGAGCTTCTGAAACGGAAATGGTCCGCTGAAGTTTTCGTAGAAGCGGATGGAGGAGTCGATATCGCGACCGAGTTGTTTGAGGGCGTCCGCGGGGCTCGGCGGCACAGTGGGGAGGATCTGCATTAATTTCGTGGCACGCTGGCCCTCTGGGCCGAATGGCGACGGCATGTTCGGGACGTCAAAGGGCGAAGACCCCAAACGATTGTTGAGCGCCTGCTCCAGCATTCGATTGGCGTAGACCTCGACCGAATGTCCTCCCGCAGCAAAGGCAGCAAACGCGTAGTCACCCAGATTGAAGCCGGCGACGGATGCGGGCTTCTCCGTCCGCCAGTGAGCGACGCGGAAGTCGCCATCTTCGCGCT
>Ga0185299_10006414_pt1 | contig 12517 bp, 8 predicted proteins | sample PaiPotPPA55metaG_FD_128002 | JGI IMG/M metagenome (GOLD analysis project Ga0185299, IMG submission 128002) | Iron sulfur acid spring bacterial and archeal communities from Banff, Canada, to study Microbial Dark Matter (Phase II) - Paint Pots PPA... ...
ATCTCCATCCTCGAAATCGGCGATGGCGTATTCGAGGTGAAATCGACCAACGGCGACACCTTCCTGGGCGGCGAGGATTTCGATGTCCGCCTTGTCGAGTATCTTGCCGACGAGTTCAGGAAGGACAATGGGATCGACCTGAAAAAGGACAAGCTCGCGCTCCAGCGCCTTAAGGAAGCGGCCGAAAAAGCCAAGATCGAATTGTCGTCGGCGACCCAAACCGAGATCAACTTGCCCTATATCACCGCCGACGCCACGGGACCGAAACATCTCACCTTGAAACTCACAAGGGCGAAGTTCGAGGCGCTTGTCGACGATCTGATCCAAAAAACCGTAGAACCGTGCCGCAAGGCCTTGAAGGACGCGGGGCTTACTGCGGGCGAGATCAATGAAATCGTTCTCGTCGGCGGCATGACTCGGATGCCCAAGGTGCAAGACGTGGTCAAAGGCTTCTTCGGCAAGGAGCTGCATAAAGGGGTCAATCCCGACGAAGTCGTCGCGATCGGCGCGGCGGTTCAGGCCGGCGTCCTCCAGGGCGATGTAAAGGACGTGCTTTTGCTCGACGTGACGCCTCTGTCCCTCGGCATCGAGACCCTCGGCGGCGTGTTCACGCGGCTGATCGAACGGAACACGACGATTCCGACCAAAAAGAGCCAGGTATTTTCGACCGCGGAAGACAATCAGACGGCGGTTACCATCCGCGTCTTCCAGGGCGAGCGCGAAATGGCGGCGGACAATAAGCTGCTTGGCCAGTTCGATCTCGTCGGGATCCCGAGCGCGCCGCGCGGCGTGCCGCAGATCGACGTCACTTTCGATATCGACGCCAATGGCATTGTCAACGTATCGGCGAAGGACAAGGCAACCAACAAGGAGCAGCAGATCCGGATCCAGGCCTCCGGCGGCCTCAGCGAAGGCGATATCGATAGAATGGTGAAGGACGCCGAGTCGCACGCTTCCGAAGATAAGAGACGCCGTGAACTCGTCGATGCCAAGAATCATGGCGAGGCGATGATTCATACCGCCCAGAAATCCCTGGCGGAATTCGGAACCAAGGTCGCCGAAGCCGACAAGAGTGCGATCGAGGCCGCGATCGGCGCCTTGAAGTCGGCTCTTGAAGGCGAGGACACCGAAGCGATCAAGGCCAGGACGAATGACCTTGTGCAAGCGTCCATGAAGCTCGGCGAAGCGATGTATAAGGCCCAAGGCGCGGCGCCGGGTGCGGAGGGCGCGAATGCCGAGACAAAGGACGATGTCATCGATGCGGACTTCAAGGAAGTCGGCCCCGACGACAAGAAGAAATCCGCGTAAACGAGCAGGGGGTCCGCGAGAATCGTGCCTCCTAAGCCCGTTGCATTCTAGGCCCGTCGAGGGGAGAGTCGATTTCGCGCAAAGCGGATCACCCTCGCAGCCGTATGTATTCGGGTGGCGTTTCTGGCGAACTCAGATTTCGCTTTCGCGGATCATGTTTTGGCGTGCACCGGGGATCTTTCCTTCGGCGCGGGGGGCGATTCCGGCGGTCCCTCGACCTTGCCGCCCGCGCCATTCATGGTGCGGAAACTTGCCTAAACGGCGCGGGGCTGGCATCGAGATGCGGTTGGAATGGCGCCCGGGCTACATAAATCTTAGCGGAGGGGATAGGCGGCGCCCGGAGCACCCGCGAGAAGCTCCTGGCCTTGATTGGAACGCGAAGCGCGATGATGAGACGGGACTATTACGAAATTCTTGGCGTTGCCAAAAGCTGCACGGACGCCGAGATGAAAGCTGCTTTCCGCAAGGCGGCGATGCAATGTCATCCCGACCGCAACCCCGGCAATACGGAGGCCGAAATTCAGTTCAAGGAACTGAACGAAGCCTATCAAGCGTTGTCGGATTCGCAGAAACGGGCGGCTTACGATCGCTACGGTCATGCCGCCTTCGAACATGGCGGTTTCGGAACCGGAGCCGATGGTTTCGCGGCGTCGATGGCGGATATTTTCGACGACCTGTTCGGCGATGTGATGGGCGGGCGGCGCGGTGGCGGACGCAAGGGCCCCGCGCGCGGATCGGATCTCCGCTACAACCTGGAAATTTCGCTCGAACAAGCGTTTCACGGCAAAACGGCATCGATTAACCTGCCAGCCTCGGTCGCCTGCGAGGCTTGCGCGGGATCCGGTGCCAAGGCTGGCGCGAAACCCCGGCTTTGTCCCACCTGCGGCGGCCAGGGGCGCGTGCGTGCGCAGCAAGGCTTCTTCGCAATCGAACGGACCTGTCCGCATTGTCATGGGGGCGGCGAAATCATCGATGATCCATGCCGGTCCTGCGGCGGCTCGGGCCGCGTCACCCGCGAACGCCGCCTTTCCGTCAATATTCCGCCTGGCGTCGAGGACGGGACGCGGATCCGTCTCGGCGGCGAAGGCGAGGCTGGAGCGAAAGGCGGTCCGGCGGGCGATCTCTACATCTTCGTGTCGACGAAGCCGCATCCTTTTTTTCAACGCAACGGCGCCGATCTTTTCTGCCGCGTTCCGATTTCGATGGTCCAGGCGGCGCTCGGTGCGGAAGTCAGTGTGCATACGCTCGATGGCGGCGAGGCAAAGGTCAAAATCCCGGAAGGCAGCCAATCAGGCAAACAATTCAAGTTGAAAAACAAGGGCATGCCGGTGCTGCGATCGCGCGATACAGGCGATCTTTATATCGAGGTGACGGTTGAAACGCCGCAAAGTCTCACCAAGCGGCAACGCGAACTCCTCACCGAATTCGAAGCGCTGTCCTCGACAAAGACGCATCCGGAATCCGCTGGCTTTTTTGCCAGGATGAAAGACTTCTTCGAGAATTTGAGCGGGCAGTGAGCCCTTGGCGCGCGCAACCCTTGCTCGTTTCATTTATTTATGTTTTGTGACGCCTCGCCCTTTGCTGGCGATTTTGCGGGGAAATAACCCTGCATCATGAGGGAGGGACTTTTTTGCGTAGACAACCCGCGCGCGCGACCCGGCGCAGCTCGTCAAGGCCCAACACGCCGATCGAGGAGCGGATTGCCGATGAGGCGCGCTTCTTCAAATCGTGGCTCGACAATCCAGCAGTTGCCGGCGCGGTCTCCCCATCGGGACGCTTTCTTGCGCGCATGATGGCGCGTTACGTCGATCCGCGCAAAGCGGGGCCAGTTGTCGAACTGGGCCCGGGCACCGGCGCGATCACGGAGGCGCTTTTGGCGCGCGGCATCGCGCCAGGGCGGCTTTATCTCGTGGAATTCGACCCTGGCTTTTGCAAGCTCCTTAAGCGGCGCTTTCCCGGCGTCCATGTCATCAAAGGGGATGCGTATCAATTGTCGCAGACCTTGAGAGGCCGGTTTCGCCGGCCGCCGGCCGCGATCGTATCGAGCCTGCCGCTCTTATTGAAACCCGAGACGCAAAGGCTTGCGCTCCTCGCCGATGCCTTCGGTTGCATGAGCCCGGACGGGTGCTTCGTCCAGTTCACTTATGGTCGCGTCTCGCCGGTGCCCCGTGACAAAGCATCGGCGCTCGACTTTCACGTCGAAGCTTCCCCGCCGGTCTGGTTGAACCTGCCGCCCGCGCGCGTCTGGATTTACCGGCGTCAGGCGCAGGCCAAGAGCGTGGTGCAACCGCGGCCGAACCCGGCGCAGGAATTCTTCGACAGACTCAAGCTCGGGACCGAAAAGATCCATCTCGACTTGAAGAAAGAGATCGCCGCCGCGAAAGCCAGGCTTCGAATCGAGACGAGACCTGGCCAACCCTCGCGGAAGGAACTGTGGACGGAGCCCCGGTTAGACGGCTTGCGCAAGGCGTCCGGCATCGATCATTTGCACCATCCGTAATGAGCGCGGCGGCCCCTACCGAGCAAAAAGCGGCCGCTGCCCGCGAAAGGCTTATCGTTGCGCTCGATTTCGCGACAATCTGGGAAGCCGAGGCGCTCGTGACCACGCTCGGAGACAGCGTGAGTTTTTATAAAATCGGTTTGGCACTCGCCTGTGGCGGCGGCCTGCCCTTTGCCCAGGATTTGATAACGGACGGCAAAGAGGTTTTTCTCGACCTTAAGCTGCACGATATTGCCACCACGGTGGGCCGGGCCTGTGCCCAGGTCGCCAGTCTCGGCGCCAAGTTTCTGACGATTCATGCCTATCCGCAGACAATGAAAGCGGCAAAATTGGCCGCCGCCGGCTCTTCGCTGCGTCTCCTTGGCGTCACAGTCTTGACGTCTTACGATGATCACGATCTCGCTGACGCCGGCTATGCCTATGGCGTCCGGGACCTCGTGGCCCGGCGTGCGGCGCAGGCCCGTGAAGCAGACCTCGATGGGTTGATCCTTTCCGCCGGAGAGGCACCTGCGATCCGCGCAAGCCTCGGGCGCAAAATGATCCTCGTGACCCCTGGAATCCGGCCAGCGGGCGCTGAGGTCTCCGACCAGAAAAGAACAATGACGCCCGGCGCCGCCATTGCCGCCGGGGCAGATTATCTCGTCGTTGGCCGGCCGGTGACGCAGGCGAAGAATCCGCGCGAGGCGGCGGAGGCGATCATTGCGGAAATTGCCGCCGTCCAGTCATAAAACGCAAAACGCCGAGCGTACCTCCGGCCCGGCGCGCGACCCTGGCACGCATCGAATGAGCGGTCCTGAATCGAAGCGAACATAGACGATCGCGATGACGACGCGATGACGGAGTTCCCTGCTGAAAGCGCAATTTGGCAACAAAAACGGCGGCGCGGCCGCTTTTGCCGACGCTTTTCCTTGCGGGCGCCGCGGATTATAGACAGGATAGGAGTGGGATCGCGGGAGATCGATCATGAACGAAATGCGGCTCGTCGTTGCCGGAGCGGCCGGACGCATGGGCCGCGTCCTTGTCGAGATCATTCGGCAAACGCCGGGCGCCCACCTCACGGGTGCGATAGAACAGCCCGATTCAATCGCGATCGGCCAGGACGCGGGGCTGCTCGCCGGCTGCGGCCAAATGGGTGTCCCAATCAGCGGCGACGCTCTCGCAACCGTCGCGGGCGCGGACGGAATCCTCGATTTCACCTCGCCGCAATCGACTGTCGGGCTCGCCGCGCTCGCCGCGCAAGCGCGAATCGTTCACGTGATCGGCACGACGGGTTTGGGCGCGGACCATATTGCGAGGTTAGAGGCCGCCGGGCGCCATGCCGTCGTCGTGCGCTCGGGCAACATGAGCCTTGGGGTCAATCTCCTTGCCGCGCTCGCCGAGAGGGTCGCCCGCGCGCTCGGGCCCGAATACGACATCGAGATCCTCGAAATGCATCACCGCATGAAGGTCGATGCGCCATCCGGCACCGCGCTTCTCCTCGGCGAAGCGGCGGCGAAAGGCCGGGGTATCAAGCTCGAACAGCATTCGGTTCGCGCGCGCGACGGTCACACCGGCTTGCGCGGAACCGCTGATATCGGCTTTGCGTCGCTGCGCGGCGGGACGGTGATCGGGGATCACAAAGTAATTTTCGCGGGGCCTGGCGAACGAGTCGAACTCGCCCATATCGCGGAAGATCGCAGCATTTTCGCGCGCGGCGCCGTGCAGGCCGCGCTCTGGGGCAAGAACCAAAAGCCGGGCCTTTATGCGATGACCGATGTGCTCGGGCTCGCCGGTTGAAATTTTACCCGGCGCCGGTTCAACGAGGAGTGCCGCATGAATGTATGACGCTGGCGGCGTCTTTGGCCGGGTTGGCGGCGGGCCTGACAAGCGCGTCCCGGTCACCCCATATTTTAGTTTTCGCAGCGCTTGCAAAACTACCTCGCATGACTTTGGACTCCACGCATCCGGCTTTTTCGGCCCCCTATGCGCCGGAAGACGAGATTCTTGCCGCCGAGCTCCTCGCGCATGCTGGACTGGACCCTGCGGCCGAGGCGGGGATCGACCGGCGCGCCTTGCGTCTCATAGAAGCGGCGCGGTCGAAATCGATCCGCATCGGCGGGGTCGAAGATCTTTTGCGCGAATATTCCCTGTCGTCGGAGGAGGGTCTCGCCCTGATGGTGCTCGCCGAATCGCTTCTGCGGGTGCCTGACGATCTCACCGCCGACCGGCTCATCGAAGACAAGCTCGCCTCGCCGCATTGGAGCCGCCACGCCGGGGACTCGGAGGTGCTCCTCGTTTCGGCCGCCGCTTGGGCGCTTGGGGTCACGGCGCGCGTCATCGGCAAGGGCAAAACGGCGGAGGGGGTGGTCGCCGCGCTGGCGCACCGGATCGGCATGGGCGCCCTGCGCGCTGCCGCGCGGCGGGCCGTGCAGCTCATGGGATCGCATTTCGTCTACGGTCAAACGATCGAGGACGCCTTGGAGCGAGCTCGCTCGACGAACGGACGGCGCTATCGCTATTCTTTCGATATGCTGGGCGAAGGCGCGCGGACGCAAGCCGACGCACGGCGCTATTTTGCTTCATACGCGAAAGCGATTGACGCAATCGGCGAGTCGGCGGGGCAGGGATCTCTGCCGGAGCGGCCCGGCATTTCGGTCAAGCTGTCGGCGTTGCATCCGCGCTACGAGCCTTTGTCGCGTCCGCGCGTGCTCGCCGAGCTCGCGCCGCAAGTTGCCCAACTCGCGCGGATGGCCAAACGGCACGATTTGAACTTCACCATCGATGCCGAGGAAGCCGACCGGCTTGAGCTTTCGCTCGATATTGTCGATTTGTTGCTGACCGATCCCTCGCTCGCGGGGTGGGACGGGTTCGGTCTCGCGGTGCAGGCCTATCAGAAGCGCGCCTTGGCGGCGATCGATTACATTGCCGCGGCGGCGCGCCGCTACGATCACCGTGTGATGCTGCGGCTCGTAAAAGGGGCTTATTGGGACACGGAAATCAAGCGGGCGCAGGAGCGGGGTCTTCCCGATTACCCGGTATTTTCACGCAAGGCGATGACCGATCTCAATTATCTTGCGTGTGCCAAAAAGCTCCTTGGCATGCGAGACATCGTTTATCCTCAATTCGCGACCCACAACGCGCTGACAATAGCGACAATCGTCGAATCCGCTGGAGCTATCGAGGGCTTCGAATTCCAGCGCCTGCACGGCATGGGCGAAGATCTTTTCGCTGCCTTGCGGTCCGAGATTCCCAAGCTTGCGTGCCGGATCTACGCGCCGGTCGGTATTCATGAAAACTTGCTCGCCTATCTCGTGCGCCGTCTTCTCGAGAATGGCGCCAACTCCTCGTTCGTCGCGCGCCTCGGCGATCCTCGTGTGCCAAGTTCCGAGCTTATCGTCAGGCCGCACGTCATCATAGGCGATAAGGACCGCGCCCGCGCGCGCCTGCCGCTGCCCGCGGATCTTCACATGCCCTTGCGCAAGACCGCTAACGGAATCGAATTCGGCGATCGTCGAGCGCTTGCCGCCCTCACCAAGGCGATCGCGAAATCCGCGCGGATGCGGGAGGCGGCGCCAATCGTCTCTGGCGCGCGGCGCGAGGGAAAGGAGCGTGAGATTGTTTCGCCGATCGACGGGTCGAAGATTGGTGTTGTGCGCGAGGCCACGCCCGGCTTGTTGGCGGAAGCCATGCGCGAGGCGCGCGCGGGCTACCGTCTTTGGTCTCGCGTGCCGGCGAGCTCGCGCGCGGACTGTCTCGATCGTGCCTCGAAACACATTGAGTTTGAGGCGCCAGCATTGCTGGGCCTGCTGCAAGCCGAGGCGGGCAAGACACTGGAGGACGCGATCGGCGAATGGCGGGAGGCAATCGATTTCTGCCGCTATTACGCGCAAGAAGCGCGCCGGCTGTTTGAAACCGCGACTGTCATGCGCGGGCCCACCGGCGAAGACAATCGATTATATTGTCATGGGCGAGGCGTGTTCGTCTGCATCAGCCCTTGGAACTTTCCGTTGTCGATCTTTCTCGGCCAGGTAGCGGCGGCGCTTGCCGCCGGAAATAGCGTCCTCGCTAAACCCGCCGAGCAGACCCCCTTGGTCGCCGCCATCGCCGTCGCGCTTTTGCATCGCGCTGGCGTGCCCGGCTCGGCATTGCATCTCTTGCCGGGGGGCGGCGAGCTTGGCGAGAAGCTTATCGCCTTGCCCGGCGTCGCGGGGGTGGCTTTCACAGGCTCGATGGAAACCGCCACAAAGATCAATCGAGGATTGGCCGCGAAGGCGGGGCCAATTCCAGCGCTGATCGCGGAGACTGGCGGGATCAACACGATGATCGTCGATGCGACGGCCCTGCCGGAACAAGTTTGCGATGATGTCCTTGCCTCCACTTTTCGCTCGGCCGGGCAACGCTGCTCCGCGCTCCGGCTTCTTTGCGTCCAGGAGGACGTCGCGGACAAGATGATCGCGATGATCGCCGGGGCGGCACGAGAACTCTTGGCCGGCGATCCGCGCGATACGCAAGTCCAGGTCGGCCCGGTCATCGATGGCACCGCCGCGGCAAACCTTAATGCGCATATCGCACTGATGCGAAGCTCGGCGATTGTCCACTTCGCGGGCGAGATACCGTCGAGCGCGCCGCCGGGCGGGTTTTATGTCGCGCCTCACATTTTCGAAATTGCCGCCGTGGGCGATCTGAAACGCGAGATATTCGGTCCGGTTCTCCATGTTGTTCGTTACAAGGCAGCCGAACTTGATGGCTTGCTCGATTCGATCGAAGCCAGCGGGTTCGGGCTGACCTTGGGAGTGCATTCGCGCATTGACGCGACAATCGATCATATATTAGGCCGTCGGCTGGCGGGCAATTGCTATGTCAATCGTAATATGATCGGGGCCGTCGTTGGCACGCAGCCTTTCGGCGGGTTCAATCTGTCGGGCACCGGGCCCAAAGCGGGCGGGCCGCATTACCTCAACCGTTTTTGTCTCGAACAAACGGTCTCGATCAACACCGCGGCGCTGGGCGGGAACGCTAGTCTCATCAACAACACGCAATGATCTGCAAGGAATGCTTTTCGCTTATTGCCTAAGCGTAATGCCGTCAAAGTCGGGCGGTCCGCCGCTTAAAATGTAAAAGTCTGGATTTGATATACCGGTCAAGGTCGGATTGGCTACTTCCCTCCAACCAAATGCCTCAATTATTTTCGCAATGCCGGATATGGTTTTATTTAATCGGGATACGAGCTAGTGGCGGCGCGGGCTCCGGGATCGGCGCGGGCGAAGACGCGGTCCGCATTAGACCCTGCATTTTCTTGCGTTTGGCCACATAATAATAGCCGACACGGAAGAGCGCCGCGGCGCGCTCCTCATTGCCGTCCGCGAGTCGATAGGCATTAGCGAGATAAGGGACGGCATACATCAGGTTAACTTCTGGGTCGAGGAGACCACGCGCGTCGCCTCGATACCCCATCCCACGCGCCGTCGCATATTTGATCTGCAGCAGGCCGAAGCAATGGTTGTGGACGAGGCGCGGATTATAGCGGCTTTCGCGCATCACGATGCGATGGACGAAGGTCTCCGTGACACCATGAATCTTGGCCTCGCGGGCGATCATCTGGTCATAGGTGGTTGGCCGCTGCGCCGGACGCGCGAGACAGATCGAACCAGCCAGCAACGCGGCGGCTGCGGCCAACGAAATGCGAAGCACTGGTAAAGCCTGCATCCGCGGCATGTGAACGCCGATTAAGGCCTCAGAAAGGCGCCCCGCGCGGCGTCAGATTTGCCGCGCGATCATCATGTTCTTAATTTCGGCGATCGCTTTCGCCGGGTTCAGGCCCTTGGGGCAGGCCTTGGCGCAATTCATGATCGTGTGGCAGCGATAGAGGCGGAAGGGATCCTCGACATTGTCGAGCCGTTCGCCGGTCGCTTCGTCGCGCGAATCGATGAGCCAGCGGTAGGCTTGCAACAACACGGCGGGGCCGAGATAGCGATCGCCGTTCCACCAATAGCTCGGGCAGGATGTCGAGCAGCAGGCGCAAAGGATACATTCGTAAAGCCCGTCGAGTTTTCCGCGGTCCCGTGGCGTTTGAAGCCATTCTTTTTCAGGGGTTGGCGAGGTTGTTTGCAGCCAGGGCTCGATCGAGGCGTGCTGCGCGTAAAACACTGAGAGGTCCGGCACGAGATCTTTCACCACCGGCAAATGCGGCAACGGATAGATTTTAACCGCGCCGTTGACGTCGTCCATGGATTTGGTGCAGGCGAGCGTATTCGTCCCGTCGATATTCATCGCGCACGACCCGCAAATGCCTTCCCGGCAAGAGCGCCGGAAGGTCAGCGCCGGGTCGATCTTGGATTTTATCCAAATCAACGCATCAAGAACCATCGGGCCACAATCGTCGCGATCGACGAAATAAGTGTCGACGCGCGGATTCTGGTTATCGTCTGGGTTCCAGCGATAGACGCGGAATTCCGTGAGACTCTTGGCATCGCCGTGCTTCGGCCACGTTTTGCCGGTGATGACGCGCGAATTGGCGGGAAGTGCGAATTCGACCATCTGGTCTTTTTACCTCTTCGCTCAATACACCCGCGCCTTCGGCTCGATAGATGGCATCTCGTTGGTCATCGTGAAGCTGTGCACGGGGCGGTAATCGATCGAGACCGTGCGGGCATCGGCGTCGATCGAAGCGAGCGTATGCTTCATCCAGTTTACGTCGTCGCGCGCGGGAAAATCTTCCCGCGCATGGGCGCCGCGGGATTCGGTGCGGCGTGCCGCCCCATCCATGGTGACAACTGCTTGCACGATAAGATTGTCGAACTCCAAGGTCTCGATGAGGTCCGAATTCCAAATCAACGAGCGGTCTGTGACCGAAATCTGGTCCCTGGCGGCCCACACTTCATGGATGAGCTCCGAACCCTCCTCCAAAGTCGGCCCGGTGCGATAGACGGAGCAATGGCTTTGCATCACCTTTTGCATCCTGAGCCGCAGCTCGGCGGTCGGAAATTCGCCCTTGGCATGGCGGAAGCGGTCGAGGCGGGAAAGGGCCTGATCAGCGGAACCTGCCGGAAGGTCCGCCTGTTTGGCTCCCGTCGTCGCGAGTTCCGCCGCGCGCAAACCGGCGGCGCGGCCGAAAACGACAAGGTCGATGAGCGAATTCGAGCCAAGTCTGTTGGCGCCATGGACGGAAACGCAGGCGGCCTCGCCGATTGCCAGGAGGCCGGGCACGACGGCATCCGGATCAGCGTCCTTCTTGATGATGACCTCGCCATGAAAATTCGTCGGTATGCCGCCCATGTTGTAATGCGCGGTGGGCAGCACCGGGATCGGCGCCTTGGTCACGTCCACGCCGGCGAAAATCCTGGCGCTTTCGGAAATACCGGGCAGGCGTTCGTGCAGGATCTTGGGATCGAGGTGTTGGAGGTGCAGATAGATATGGTCCTTGTTCTTGCCGGCGCCGCGGCCCTCGCGGATTTCGATGGTCATCGCGCGCGACACCATATCGCGCGGCGCAAGGTCTTTCACCGAAGGCGCGTAGCGCTCCATGAAGCGTTCGCCTTGAGAATTGGCCAAAAAGCCCCCTTCGCCGCGCGCGCCTTCGGTGATGAGGCAGCCGGCGCCGTAAATGCCGGTCGGATGAAACTGCACGAATTCCATATCCTGCAAGGGAAGCCCGGCGCGCAGCACCATGCCGTTGCCGTCGCCGGTGCACGTATGCGCCGAGGTACAAGAGAAATAAGCGCGGGCGTAGCCTCCGGTCGCCAGGATCACAAGTTGCGAACGGAAGCGATGAATGGTGCCGTCGTCGAGCTTCATGCAGACGACGCCGCGGCAGCGGCCGTTCTCCATGATCAGATCAATCGCGAAGAATTCAACGAAGAACTCGGTCTCGTAACGCAATGCCTGACCGTAGAGCGTGTGCAGCATCGCGTGGCCAGTGCGATCGGCCGCGGCGCAGGTGCGCTGCGCCGGTGGACCGTTGCCGAATTTGGTGGTCATGCCGCCGAACGGGCGCTGGTAGATGCGGCCGTCCTCGGTGCGCGAGAACGGCACGCCCCAATGCTCGAGTTCATAGACGGCGGCCGGCGCATTGCGGCAGAGATATTCAATCGAATCCTGATCGCCAAGCCAATCCGACCCCTTGACGGTGTCGTACATGTGCCATCTCCAATCATCTGGCCCCATGTTGCCGAGCGCCGCCGCGACGCCGCCTTGCGCCGCGACCGTGTGCGAGCGGGTCGGAAATACCTTGGTGATGCAGGCCGTCCGCAGCCCCGCCTGCGAACAGCCAACGGTCGCCCGCAGCCCCGCGCCGCCAGCGCCGACGACGACAACGTTGAACGTATGGTCAGTGATCGGATAGGCGGCGCCGTTACGAGCCGGAGCGGCGTTGCAGTTGAACGTAGCGTTGGACGTCATGCAATCGTCTTTCGAAATTTCGTCTTTAACTTACGCGATAGTCGCGTGACTGGCCCCTCAGGTAAAGCTCAGTTTCAAGACCGCGTAAATGCAAGCCAAGCCGATGCAAACCGAGAAAAAAAGATTGCCCATCAGCGCCCACTCCTTCAGCTGCGCGGCATGCACATAATCGTCGATAATCGACTGCATTCCGAGCTTCATGTGGAAGACCCCGGACAAGATGAAGAGAAGCATCAAAATCGCCGGAAGGGGATGCCCGAGTTCGGCTCGCACCGCCGCGTAATCCTTGCCGAGAAGCGACAAGACGATTGCGACGAAAGCGATCGACAAGGG
>Ga0185299_10006415_pt1 | contig 12515 bp, 4 predicted proteins | sample PaiPotPPA55metaG_FD_128002 | JGI IMG/M metagenome (GOLD analysis project Ga0185299, IMG submission 128002) | Iron sulfur acid spring bacterial and archeal communities from Banff, Canada, to study Microbial Dark Matter (Phase II) - Paint Pots PPA... ...
CCTCCGGGCGCGCCGACGCCACATACTGGCGACATTCCTGTGATGATGGTGCCCAACGCGCCCATTCAAGGCTCACAAAGACCGCGCACAGCAAACGTAGATCCGCAGGAACTCCGGCGCGAGGCCAATCAGGTTCTGGAACTCTCGAAATCAATTCAATCAGACTTCGAGTCGGTGAGCCGGGGATTGCTTCCGAAAAATACGATCGACAAGCTCAAGAAAATCGAAAAGCTATCTAAGCATTTGCGCAACCAAATTGAGAGATAGCCGCTCGAAAGCCAGTGAAATGTGAGTAGAGCGATGGTTCATTTCTGAAGAAGGAGGTACGCCATGAAAGGTCTTGCGCTTTTGTTTTGCACGCTGGTTTGCCTGGGTCCGCAGGGAACCCAGGTTCGGGAATCTGCCGGCAAGCAGGAAGTTGAAAAACACCAGCTGGTGCTGGAGCCGCCGGCGCCCCCGCAAGCTCAAAGGCTCGATCCGGCCAAGCTGCGTGAGGAGGCCGACGAACTGGCGAAGCTGGCGCAATTGGTGCCGCAGGACATGGGACAGGTTGCGCAAGGCAAGCTGCCCAAGGATGCCATCGACCGGCTTAGGCGCATCGAGAAAATCTCCAAGCGCCTGCGCAGTGAACTGGCGCCCTAAAAGAAAAAGGCCACCGATGCGAAATATCGGTGGCCCGCATGTTGTTTTCGTTCTTCCTAGAAGCTCACCTTGATGCCGAACTCCAGCTGCCGCGGGGCTCCCAGATTGAACACGCCCGAGCCGGTTCCAGTTTTCGACGAGATGTCGTTGTTAAGATTGGTTCCGTCGTGTGTAAGAATGGTGCCATTGACGTTGCCGTCCGGCCCGTATTGTCCCGGAGCAAACGGTGTCACCTGGTTGGTGAGGTTTCCAACCAACCGGAGGTAGTTAGCCAGGCCCAACACATTGTAAGCGGCGATCGACGGCTCCACGGTAAACCTTTCCCTGACCTTGATCGGCCAGGAAAGGACCGCACTGACTTCGCGGAATGTATGGTTGCCCGTTGCACCCGGCGGCGGCGGGGCGACGAACGGCTTAACTGCGCCAAGGTTTTGAAGGTCGGCGGTCGTAAACAGCCCTTGAGTCACCAGGGCCTGCCCGGCTGGCGTCAGAGTGCCAGCCTGGGTACTGTTCCAGCTGGCGATGGAGTTGCCCAGGTTGTGCTGATTGACTGAGCGCATGAACTGCCCCGGCTTGCCGGCCGACTGCCTGCTGTTGACGGGGAAGAGGTCGCCCACTGTACCGTCTCCGGTAAGGTCAGTGCGGTAAATCTCGCCTCCGGTTTCCTCAGCGGGCGCAGTGGCCGTTGAAAAGAGCATGGTCGTCGGCGGCGCAGATGCGAAGTTGCCGATGATGCTGAACCGGGGACCCTTATGCGCTATATCGAAGGTCGTACCGAACTTGAATTGGTGCGTTCGGTCAAGCGAGGTCGGTCCGGTGAAGTAGCCAGGATTATTGTTGTCGAACGCGGTGGCGCTGAAGTTCTGGTCATTCCCTCCATCGCCCACAAACCGGGACAGGGTATAAGCCACCGTCACATCCACGGCGCTAACACCCCGGAAGGGATTTGCCACTTGCTGCTTGTAGGAGGTTTGCAGAGCATTGTAGACCGACCGGCCTTCGGGGAATTCGAAGTCGCCCTGTCCTACATTGCGGTTGATTCCGCCAAATGCCGCACCGCTGACGGCCGCTGGACCGCCGCCGAAGGCGTTGCCAGAATCCAACCCATCGGAGGCATAGTCGTTAATCGTTACAGGACGCGGATTGCCGAGCGAGTCAGTGTAGAAGCCGCTCGGACAAGGTGCACTGTAGCTGGCTTGGATCGTGGCCACTCCGCAGTTGGTCAGCGTGGTAGCGATTGCAGCCTGAGCGGAGGCAAGGTCCAGGAATCTGGCGTCGCCCACGTGATTCCTGTCGATGGTCAACATGAAACGCGTGCTAACGTTGCGGATATAGTCGGCAGTAAAGACGCCCTTTCCGATTTGACGCTGTACGCCGAAATTGATCTGATAGGAGCGGGCGCTTCGGTAGTTCGGGTCGTAGGCTGAGAGACCTTGGATAGCGGTGCTGATTTCCAGGGTATTGCCCACATAGCTCGGGTTCGCTGTTGGACCCTGAGCCTTGACTGCCGCCTGAAATTCTTGCTGCAAGTCGAACACCAACGGGCCGGATACAGAGATCGGGGTGTAGCAAACTTGGGTCCCGAGGTCTTGACCGTTGACCGAGGTAACAGCACCCATTCCCGGAATGTTGAACGAAGTATCTCCAAAAACATCCTGGCCGCAGGCCAGACCAGCACTCTGGAAGAACAAACCTTTGGCCAGTTTCGCAGGGCGATCAAACAGAGTGTTGTTGAAAATGGAGTTCTCATAGTAGATGCCGAAGCCGCCGCGGATCGCCGTCTTGCCGTTGCTCTGTGGATCCCAGGCGAACCCAACCTGCGGCCCGAACTGAGTATTGGGCTGCTTGATTTGATTCCCAAGTCCAGCGCCAAACTGATCTAATAGATTTCCAGTGCAAGTAATGAGTGTGGTCGCAGAGCAGGGGATCGGCGCCAGGTCACTGTCGCTTCGGCCGGTGTCCCGGTTGTAGCGCAAGCCATAAGTGAAGGTGAAGTTAGGCTTAATTTTCCACGAATCACCCACATAGGCCTGAAAACGATGGTCTAGCTGCCCTCCAGCCGGGTAGCCGAAATTCGGTTTCTCCGTGAAGAAGCCCTGGCCATTGCCCAGGATGGCTCCGAGAAGAGGATATGTGGTTGGATCGGTCGTGGCACCGCTGCCAGGGAAGAATGTGGCAACTTCCAGGAGTGGCGCGATGCCAAAGAAGCTGGCGAATCCACCGCCGTTGATGTCGTTGTAACCGACGCCAAAACGGAAGATGTGCGACTTATAGACCTTGCTGCCGTCATACTTAACTTGTTTGTTGCTCTGGAAGGTCTGTTGCGGAGCCAGCAGGTTGGGCCCTGACAACTGCACGCCGATGTCAAAGAACAGAATCTCGTCATTCGGCAGAGGGTTAAAGAAACTTGCACCCTGTGTTCCATCCCCAATCAAGTTATGGAATTTGAGGTACCCAAACCGGAAACTATTGGACCACGACCCCTTGTTCCAGTCCGCGCCGACGGCGTGAGATTGGGTGTAGTCCCGATTCTTATACACCTGGTAGTCGTAGCCGAAATTAGCCTCAGACAGGTTCCAGTTATTGCTGTAGCGATAGAAAACGTGGATGTCTTTAGTTGCGTTCCAGTCCAGCTTGCCCGTAAGGTCGGTATCGCGGAAGGGCGAGAGAAATCCTCCGCTAAGCGCCCCGAAGGGCGCGGGGACCGTAAGCGGCAATTGGCCATCCTGCTTGTTTCTTTCGGCATTGAAGAAGAAGAAAAACTTGTCCTTAATGATAGGTCCGCCAACGCGGCCGCCGAAGTTGTTGCGCTGGTAGTATCCGGTCTGATCGCCCGGGAAGGCCGCAACCCCGGCATTCCGATCACGCACGTTATAGAAGCCTTGCCCGTGAATCGCATTGGTGCCAGACCGCGTGGTCACGTTGACCGAGCCGGCGGACGTGAGTTCGGTCGAAAGGTCGAGACCCGACCGGCTGATGTTGAATTCCTGGATGGAGCCCAAACCAATGTTCTGGGTGGTGGTGCCGACCGTCTCGTCGCTGATATCGATTCCATCGAGTTCGATACGCGGTGTACGTCCGAACACGCCGTTGATCGAGATCGAAGAATAACCGGCCTTGGTGGGATCGAAGGTTTGTCCGTCTTGAATCTGGACGCCGGGTTCGAGCTGCGCGAGATCAAGGAAGTTGCGTCCGTCGACCGGCATCTTGTCAATCTGATCTGCGGTCAGAACGCCCTGCACTGTGGCCTGCTCGGTGTTTACCGTAACCGCAGAACTCTGCACCTCGACCACTGTGCTTCCCTGCCCGATTTCGAGCTTGACGTTGCCGGATGAAGTCACGGCCACCTGGACAATCACCGGAAGTTGCGTCGTCTTGAAGCCCGCCGCTTCCACGCGGACCACATAATCCCCGGGGATCAAACCACCCGAGTTGTAGGTGCCGGATGAGGAGCTGGTCACGGTTGAGACTTGGTTCGTCGCCTTGTTTGTGATCGTAATCTTGGCGCCACTTACGACCGCGCTCGAGGGATCAGTGATTGTGCCTTGAATACTCCCTTGGGCTACTGTCGTCTGAGCAAACGACACAGAGGACACTAGCAGGAGGGAAAGGGCAATCAAAGCCAGCAAGGCAAATTGTCCACCACGACGGAAAGAGTTGGGCGTCAACATCGTAAACCTTCCTTTCGGAAATGTTCTCATCGTTGTCCTCACTATTTAGGTCGAACCTGTTTTGATAGGTTTGTTCTGGTTGCTGACAGTGAAGCTGAGCACCTCGACTGCACAGCAAAACGGGACAGGTCCCCGCCAAAGGCCTGACACACTATCCCCCGACCTAGCAACTAACACACCAAAGCATTCTAGGTTAACAGTCATTGTTTTCAATGAATTGTAACCATGATTGCCGCAGACACTCCTTGAATTGGAAGAATGGCGAGCTGGTTTCTATGAATTTGCGTATAAATTCGCGCGAAGCACTGGTCCTACCAATCGTCCTGGCTAATGTAGTTTGGCCCGAATGGCGTGAGCACGACGCAGCTCTCCGCGTTCGCGCACAAGAATCGAGTGTAAGCGGCAACCCAGCCCTGGCTATTACAAAATGTCCCCGCAGTGGGAGCGGTTCTTTTTTGAAAACCAACTGCAGTTGCGAGCGGCTCAGAAATGTCCACTGCCCGAGCGCACTTACGTTTCAATGCCTTGCCACGAATCACTCACCGGTCTCGCCGCGGGATCCTCTTGCCTTGCGAGTCAAGTGTGGAGTTAAATTCTGATGCCATGAAAAAACTTATCGCCAGCTTTCTGTTAGTTATCAGTTCTGTAATTCTGTCAGGATCAGTCCAAAGCTCATTAGCTCAACAAGCCATCAAGGCAGTAAGCGCGCAGGCGCTGGAGAAGCTTTCTGTCGACACACCGAAAACCACGGTTCTCGGCAATGCCTTCATCGCTCCGAAGGATTGGTCCATTCGTGTCAAAGGGCCGGCAACCATCCTCGAAGCCCCGAGGGGGACTCCTGGGTCGCACTCGTCGATGTGCAGGCCAAAGGCCCGGATGAAGCCCTAGCCGCCGCCTGGCAGGCCTATAAGCCAGACGCGAAGTGGCCAGTCAAAGTCAGCAACGATCTCTCCGACCGCGATGGCTGGAGCAAGCGCCGCGCCTACGAATACCAAACCTCGCCCAACGAGAAGCGCGGAGTGGCCGCGATCCTTCTTTACTCCGGATCAAGTTGGACCGTTGTCATCGAAGACCTGGCGGACGCGGTCGCCGGAAAGCGCGGCGCGCAAGTTGCCCTCATCTATAGTCGTCTACTGCCCAAAGGCTACAGCCGCGAGTCGTTCGCCGGGAAGAAAGCGAATACGCTCGATCGGGCGCGCATTGCGGAGCTCGGCCGCTTCGTCGAGCAGGGACAAAAAGTGCTCGGTGTGCCGGGAGTCAGTCTTGGCCTGGTGCAGGACGGCAAGGTCGTCTTTGCTGACGGTTTCGGAGTGAAAGAGCTTGGCGGCACCACAAAGCCGGATGGCGACACGCTGTTCATGATCGCATCGAACACCAAGGCAATGACTACACTTCTGCTCGCGAAACTTGTCGATGAACACCGAATTACATGGGACATGCCGGTCACCAAGCTGCTTCCCAGTTTCAAACTTGGCGACGCCGAAACCACGCGCAGCGTTCTGGTGAAACACCTGATCTGCGCCTGCACCGGCATGCCGCGCCAGGATCTGGAATGGATCTTCAATTACGGCGGCATGACTCCCAAGAGCACGCTGGCTCTACTGGGGTCCATGCAACCGACCTCAAAATTCGGCGAACTGTTCCAGTATTCCAACCTCATGGCCGCGGCCGCGGGATATACGGCAGCTTATGTAATCCATCCGGATTTGGAATTGGGAGCCGCCTACGACAGCTCGATGCAATCGTATGTGTTCGATCCGCTACAGATGAAGGAGACGACGTTCGATTTCAAGCGAGCATTCTCCAGCAACCATGCGGGCTCGCATTCGCCCAGCGTCGACGGCAAACCCGCCAAGGCGATGACTGCCATTAACGACGCTGTCATCCCCGCGCGCCCTGCCGGAGGTGCGTGGAGCAGCGTGCGCGACATGCTGAAATATGTTTCCATGGAACTCGCCGACGGCAAGCTGCCCGATGGAACGACATACATCTCCAAGGGCCCACTACTGGAGCGGCGCGCACCGCAGGTCAGCATCGGCAAAGACACGACTTACGGTATGGGCCTGATGGTCGATACCACGTATGGAATCCCCGTCGTTCATCACGGTGGTGACCTGATCGGATATCACAGCGACATGATATGGCTGCCGGAGCAAAACGTCGGGGCCGTCGTCCTGACCAACGGCGACCCCGGATGGATTCTCCGCGACCGCATTCGCCGCGAATTGCTCGAAGTTCTGTTCGACGGACACCCGGAAGCCGAGGCGCTGCTCAACTCTGATGCGAAGAGCTTCTACTCCAGTCTCCAAGCTGAGCGCAAATTGATGACGATCCCGGCCGACGCGGGCGAAAGTGCTAAGCTAGCCAAGCACTACACCAATACTTCGCTGGGAGAGATCAATGTGAGCACGTCGGGCGCGGCAACCATCTTCGATTTTGGCGAGTGGAAAAGCGAAGTCGCCAGCCGCAAAAATCCGGATGGCACGATTTCATTCATCACTACGGTGCCCGGCGAAATGGGATTCGAGTTCGTAGTCGGTTCGGGAGCGAAGCGAACGCTGACCATGCGGGACGCGCAACACGAGTACGTGTATGAAGAGCACTAAGACTGGAGCGCGAGCACAGGACGCGTCATGTAACGTGTAGTAGAATAATCGGACTAACCTTAGTCGGGGAGTGGCTCAGCCTGGTAGAGCACCTGGTTCGGGACCAGGGGGTCGGAGGTTCAAATCCTCTCTCCCCGACCATTCATTTTCAATCTCTTAGTTCCGCTGATCGGCCCACTGTTCGCTCACGAGCCATCGGCGGAAATAACGTTCACTCGGTTCTCTTTTTGCCAAGGAACGATCATATCCTCGCGATTTTCCCCCGATGGCGAGATGATTGTCTACACCGCGGCATTCGATGGCCAGCCGCCTGAGCTGTATTCTGTGCGGCGGGACTATCCCGACTCCCAGCCTGTCGGGATCAAAGGTCGCACACCTTCTCGCCGTATAGCGCAAAGGCGAACTCGCCCTTCTGCTCTGGGCCAAGTCTCTGGCTCATTTCGTGGTCGAGGGAACCCTGGCAACGGCTCCGATCGGCAGCACCACCCCTCGCGAAATTGCCGAGCACGTTATTTCGGCGGACTGGTCGCCCGATGGCAACGATCTAGCCATCGCCCGCTGCGTCGACAACAGGTGCCGCGTGGAGTCTCCTCGGCAAGCCTCTCTACGAAACTGACGGCTGGATCGATCAACTTCGTGTTCTCACCCGACGGAAAACATCTCGCCTTCCTGCAGCATCCGTACGGAAGCGACGATCGAGGGGACGTCATGGTCTCTGACCTCTCCGGCTCGATGCGCAAGATTTCGACAGGTTGGGAGGCGGAAGAGGGTCTTTCCTAGACGCCTTCCGGCAAAGAGATCTGGTTCTCAGCCACCAATGCCGGAAGCGACCTGACCCTTCACGCTGTTTCGCTCGATGGAACAGAGAGGACCGTGAGTTCCCAAGCCGGGGCCTGCGCATTCAGGATATTTCCGCGGCTGGGCAGGTTCTGCTTTCGCGCGATGAACTTGTTTCGAGGACCGAGTTGTTCTCCGGCGCTTCTCCGCCGCGCGATATTTCGTGGCTGAATTATTCCTGGTTTCCCACGCTGAGCCGCGACGGCAGTCTGATCGCGATCCTCGACCAGTCACACTTCGGCGGAAAACTCCGCCCTACCTGGCAATTGGGCTTGGTCTCCATGCGCCACGGCTATTTTGGTTTCGATGTGGACTGGCCGGCAAGAACAGCGCTATGAGCTATGAGACTAATACGGGTGCCTTATTCACGGCGGATGGAATGAATTAGCCGTACATCTCTATGTCAGTCACCGCCTAACCATAGTCAGTATTGATGGGAGAAGATGGCCTCAGGGCCCGAAAGTTCCACCGGGACAAAACCAACACTCAGCGGTGTGAAGAGCAATGTTGCTAGGACGGACGGCGCGCCTAGCGTGTCGAAGAACGAACACTATCATCCGATAAGACTTTAGAAGTTCATCCCTTTCGCCGACAACAACGCAGCACACTCAGGGACGAGAGGACAGCACGCCTGTTGGCGTTAGGAATGTCGGAAATAAAACCTTTCCGGTCTACTGAATCCCAGAAGACCTGGCCTCGATTTCTACGAACAACCATATTTTGATTGGCGTTCTGCTGATTCAATGCTTGTTGCGACGTATCTATTCGTTATTACCCTTCCGAAGTTCGTAGTCATCGGCAGTGGGCTTGTCCCTGTAAACGTGGCTTGCCGTAAAACTGGGCATTCACTTGCCTTACTCAGCTATCGGAACCCCCTGGACGCACCGTAGCACGCGGTCCCGGCGAACGGCAAAGTAGGGTCAACTAAGGAGGAACAAGATGATAAGTACTAACACTAGGGGTCTTGCATCAAAAAAGTTCGTGCTGTTTGCAGTTTGTTTGTTTTCTTTGCTGCTGCTGGTAGGTGGGTTTACCCAGCAAACAGTTGCCCAGACCGTCACAAGCGGTGACATTACTGGTACGGTGTCCGATGCCTCCGGAGCCGTCGTGGTAGGCGCGGAAGTATCGTTAACCAGCGTCGCGGAAGGTACCACGCAAACTACGACGACCAACGCTTCTGGTCTGTACCGTTTTTCTTTCTTGAAGAACGGTGACTACAAGCTGAGTGTTGCCGCAAAAGGCTTTAAGGGTTCCTCCGAAAGCATTACCGTTGGTGTGGGACAGGTTGTTGCCGCCAACTTCAAGCTCGAACTAGGCGCGGCGAGTGAAGTCGTGGAGGTGACGGGCGCCGCTCCACTGATCCAGACGGAGAATGGCGACACCTCGACCACCTACAACGAACTCCAACTCAAGGCGCTTCCGGCGCCGGGGGGAGATATTACGTCATACGCGTATACCGCCCCCGGAGTCGTGGTCAGCAATGGCGCGGGATACGGCAACTTTTCCGCCAACGGTCTGCCCAGCGTGTCGAACCTGTTCACGGTCAACGGCAACGACTACATGGACCCTTACCTGAATCTGAACAACTCGGGCGCCAGCAATCTGACTCTGGGTTCGAACGAACTGTCAGAAGTTACGGTGGTCGAAAATGGCTACACCGCCGATTATGGCCGTCAGGCGTCGGCGCAGTTGAATGCCGCCACCAAGTCGGGAACGAACTCGTTCCACGGCAACGCGACTTATGGATATAACGGAAGCAACCTGAATGCCAACGACTGGTTCACGAATGCGAACCCCGATCCAACCTTGCGGAACCGGCCTCATGCGGTTAACAACGTGTATGCGGTTTCAGCAGGTGGCCCAATCGTAAAGAACAAGCTGTTTTTCTTTGCCGACTATGAAGGGTTGCGCATGATCCTGCCCGGCGTATCGGGCGCGGTAATCGTTCCCACGGCCGCATTCGGCAACTATGTCCTTGGTCAGGTTCCGGCGGCGGCACTGCCCTTCTACCAGAACATCTTCAGCCTTTATGCTGGTGCACCGGGTTCCGCTGGTGCCAGTCCTTTGCCTGGTGACGGGGGTTGCGGCGACTTTAGTGGGACGGCGGGATTTGGCACCGGCGGCACGCCTTGTGCCCAGCAGTACACCAGCAATTCGAATAACCTGATCACCGAGTGGATCTTTGCCGGTTCGGTGGATTACGACATGAACACCAGGGATCACCTGAAGGGCCGCTACCAGATGGATCGTGGAGTTCAGGCTACTGGGACCGATCCGATCAACTCCGTTTTCAACGCCACCAGTATTCAGCCGGAGTACAACGGGCAGTTGACGGAAACCCACACCTTCAACAGCACTACGGTAAATAACCTCATTATTTCCGGAGCTTGGTACAAGGCATTGTTTGGCCCTCCGAGCTTCGCCAAGGCCGTTGCTACCTTCCCTACCACGTTGATCTTCGGTGGAACGGCTGCGCCTTTTACGGCGCTCGGTGGTGCGGACTTCCAGTATCCGCAAGGCCGCATCGTGACTCAGGCTCAGCTCAGAGACAACTTCTCGAAAGTGGTCGGTAATCACGATATCAAGATAGGCGCTGACTTCCGCCGTAACCTAGTCAGCGATTACTCGGCCCTGTCTGGTACCAGTGGCGCGCTTAACATCCTCTCGACGACTGAGTTCGTAAGCGGAGTCACGGGCGCTGCGGGTTCGTTCTACAACGCCAGCTTCACGAATGTGGGGGCAGTTAAAATTAAGTTGTATAACGTCGGTGTCTATGTGCAGGATCAGTGGAAGATTACCAGCAAGCTGAACCTGACACTGGGGGTACGCGTGGACCGCACTGCCAATCCGAGTTGCTCGGCCTGCTTTACGCGGCTAAATGCTCCGTTTGAGCAACTCGGCCACGATGTGGGTACTCCGTACAATGCCACGATTTCGACCGGGCTGAAGTACGCGTTCCCGGATGTGGAGAAGGCGGTTTTCTCACCTCGCTTCGGGTTCGCCTACAGCTTGACGCCAACAACTGTAATTCGCGGGGGCTTCGGAATTTTTGATGATGAATTCCCCGCGCTGGCCGTGGATCGCTCACTCACCAATGCCCCAACCGTGGGCAATTTCTCGTCCAGCGGTGCAAATGGCGAGTCGCTCGCGCCTGGGGCGGGAAGTGTCTATGCCGATGCTGCGGGGGTGAATGCGAATTTCCAGAGCCAGTTTGCGTCAGGGCTGACCTTTGCCAACCTGGGTGGGCCGGGGCCGAACTACTACGCCACGGAGAACAAGCTGTTAAACCCGAAGTTTGCCGAATGGAACCTGGAAATCCAGCGCCAGTTGGGCAGCAGGTACAGCGTTGGTGTCAACTATGCCGGCAATCACGGCTACGACCTCATGATGGTTAACACGTTTCTGAATGCGTTCTGCAAAGGTTTCGTCGCTGATACGCCTCCTCCGTATGATTCGACGAATCCCCCTGCCCCGGGCCTGGAGCAGGGTTGTCTGCCGGGCGAGACATTTGGCGGGCTTGGCACAACCGCGACCGATCAGCGATTCAGCCAGATCTCATCCCTGAATAACACCGGCTATTCCACCTACCACGGGGTTACAGCCAGCTTTAAGATGAAGCCGACGCATGGCTTCTCAGGGCAGGCCAACTACACCTGGAGCCATGGTCTCGACACCTGCTCCAATAATTGTCTGTTGCCGTTCGTTGCCAACACGCTGGTCAGCCTGCGCTATCAGGCGTCTCCCACCCTGCCGGGCAGCTCTTATGGCAACTCAGACTACGACGTGCGCCATAACTTCAACCTCAACTATGTTTACCAGACACCTTCACACTGGTCGAGCTCCTTGATGAACCGGGTTGTGGGCGGTTGGACGGTGGGCGGAACACTGTTCTACCACTCCGGCCTTCCTTGGAGTCCGGTCAACAGCTCATCCCGGGGCTTGCTGGATAACGCAACCGGACTGCGGACGACTACTCCGTTGGCACTGTTCAACGGTGGAAAAGTCATAAGCCATTCCTGCGGCAAGGGTGCCGCCCAGGCGGGAGCTGGAATTGGTGGCGCCCCGTGCGCCATGGGCACCGACTTCCAGGGCCTGCCGGTCTTTGCCAGCGCCACCGATGGCACCCCGGTCGAGGTCGACCTGGGCGGGGTTCGCAGCTTTGGCAATGCACGCAACGCGCTGCGCGGACCTGGATTCTTCGATACAGATCTCTCTATCTTGAAGAACTTCAAGATCGGCGAGCGCCTTGGATTTGCCGTGGGAGCAACCGCCTTCGATGTTCTCAACCACCAGAACTTCGACCTTCCAGTCAATAGCGTTACCAGCGGTCTCTTTGGGAATATTCTCTCGACCATCGGGACCAACACCAACCCCTACGGCGCGTTCTTCGGTGTGCCTCTAAACGGCCGCATTCTGCAAGTCAACGCGAAGATAACCTTCTAAGTTGGTTTGCAGTCGTTCTCGCACGGCGGTCTCGAGAGAGACCGCCGTGTTCATTTGATCTTCAGGCCTCGCTCCTCAGGCCTCGGTCCTTAGGTTCAAGGAAGGCAGCCGTGACGTTTCCTAAGCTCCTCCTCCCCGCAGTTCTCCTGCTCTCGTTCAGCGCGCGGGCCCAATTCAGGAGTGCAGGTGTTGGCAATCTGAGAGTGCTCGTGATTTACACCGACGACCGTGCGGTTACGGGTCATGCCCGGGTGCAACTGATGAACAGTGCCAGCAACAACTCGGTAAGCGAGCAGTTCACCAACGATCTTGGCGA
>Ga0185299_10006416_pt1 | contig 12514 bp, 7 predicted proteins | sample PaiPotPPA55metaG_FD_128002 | JGI IMG/M metagenome (GOLD analysis project Ga0185299, IMG submission 128002) | Iron sulfur acid spring bacterial and archeal communities from Banff, Canada, to study Microbial Dark Matter (Phase II) - Paint Pots PPA... ...
TTTCCTTTTCGTAAAAGGCGTACGCCGCCGCGTCGGCCTGCGACTCCTGCGGGTCATATTGCCGCCAGGGACGCACCTTGACTTTGCGCGCCAAACGGATTTCTCTATCGCAGCACCAGCAACGCATGGTCGTCTCCCGGCGGCCTGATCAGTTTCGCCGAACCGTCAGAAACATATTTTCATATTTTTCCGCAACCCCTTGTCGGCTAAGCAGTTTCAGAAACTGTCCCTTCCGGTCCCTTCTTCCGGTCCCTTCCGGTCTTCGCTTCCGGTCTTCGGTCTCCCTTCCGGTCTTCCGTCCCTGTCCCTTCGGGTCCCCTTTTTCTGTAGGTCTTGCTGCCGTTCATTCGAGAACTCTGCCACGGAACACGAGATGCGGCAAGCGACTGCCAGGCCTGAAAAGACGCCAATGTTCATCATCCCTTGAATTATCTGGAAACACTTCAAGCAGAACGCCACCCTCCAGACTTAACCGGAGCCCCCCCATGTCGTCGCCAGAGACGGCTTGCACACGAAGTGGGCATACATTATTGATGAACATTTCCATTTTTTCATCACAGAGTGTTCCATGTGGCTGTGTCCAATCAAACTCTTCTCGAAGTTCAAGGCATTTTGCACGCGGCTCATTCCTGTCGCCCGATGCGACGAGAATTCCCGACCCAATAGAAATACGCCAAGCGCACATGACATGAAACGCATATTCCCCTAGCTCCTTCTCGTCTCCCAGTCGCGTAGTGATCCTCTGGCGCTCTCCGAACTGAAAACTCTGGAGATTTACAGATCTTGTAGAATCCCACAAAGCTTTCCCGCAGAGGCAAGAAAAGCGCGCTACAATTCTGTCCTTCAATTCTTCACTCATGAATAATCATCCTCACAAACCAACAGAATAGCTCACTATAAATTCAAGAGATTTCTTAGGATTTGCTCTATGTCCTGAGGGTCGTAGTTTTGTCCACTAATTATTTCGTGAAGTATCTCTTGGATCTCTACGTCAGCTCCGTACTCCTTGTATTTCTTGATAAGTTTCGCTACATCCTCATTCTGCCTCTTACGGTTTTGATTCGCCCTAGCACTTTCCCTCTCGAGTCGCTTAGCATCTTCAAGCATCTTTTCCGCTCGTTCGGCGGCATCTTCGGCGGCATTAGCTATGACTCTTTCGCCATCTAGCTTCTCCTTGATGAATTGTTTAGCTCGCTCCTTTATCTGATCGAGCAGAAATCTTTCTATACGCTTTAGAATCTGGTTCCCGAGGCCCTCCATCTGCACCCTTGCCGTAGAGTTCCTTGCTAGATCGAATGCCAATTTGGTATCGACCGTTACAAGCACCACGATCCCAGCTGGAATAGCCCAGGCCTTGATTGTAGCAAGTATTGCGGCTGACTGCAAAGCTGACGCTGCTGCTGCCTCGGCCGAAATTGCGGCAGTTCCGGATCCCAGAGTTTCGGCCATAATCGCCGCTCCTCCAGGCGTGAGCGCTCCCGTCATTAGGCTGTTCAATCCCAGAGGATCAATTCGATTTTCGGGGTTATCCAACGCGTAACGGTACACGTTGGGGTCTCCCGCAGCCAGTCCAAGCGGATCCTCTACGGTCCACCGGCCGACTTTCGAATCGTAGTCACGTGCACGGCTGTACTGAAGCCCAGTTTCGCTATCGAACTCGCGACCCGTCCACTTGTATCTGTCGCCATTGGTCGGCTGCGTCTCGGTTGCATTGCCGAACCCATCGTAATCAAGATGATCAAGAACCGTGCCGCTGTTGTTGACGATATCGCGAACGGAGCCTAGCCGGTCAGTCAAATACCACGCGGCCGTGCCACCCGCGCTGATACGGGCAAAGATCTGGTCAACGGCACCCCCGTGAAGGTAGCGCGTCTGGAGCGCACTGCTCCCATTAAGATCCGCCCAGGCCTCGACGCCATCGTAGCCAAAGCGTGTCACGGTAGTCGTGCCCGAAGACTGAGTCCAGACATCCTTCTCCAAACGATTGCCCAGGGCATCGTAAACATAGGTCGCCAGAGTCAGAACCGTGCCACCATCGGTGGCACTGTCCTTGGCCCAGACCATGTGGTTCTGGTTATCGTAACCGTAGGTCCAGGTCTCGGCGCTGCTTCCCCTGCTCTTCTTGGTGAGGTTGCCCTCGGCATCGTACGTATACGTCCAGACGCCGTCGTTCGTCAACTGGTTGCCAGTGCCGGTGGTGTAGCCGGACATCGTCCGGTTGCCGTTGAGATCGTAGCTGTAGGCATTCGTGCCGTCGTTTGTCAGCTCGTTGGCGGCGTCATACGTGTATGTCTTCGTGGCGCCGCCGTTCAACTGCTCGCTTTGCAGGCGGCTGACCAGGTCATACGTGTACGTGTAGTTGGCGATCGAGCCGCCGCTGGCGTTGAAGTCTTGCAGGTTGGTCAATCTCCCGACCATATCGTAAGTGAGCGTGTTTGACGCAACCTTGTTCACGCCGCCCAGGTCGCTGTAGCGCGTCTGGGTGGCAAGTTGATTCCGGGCCGTGTAGGTCAGATCCATCCGTAGAGGAGTCTGGCTAGCGCCGCCGAACTGCCGGCTGGTGAGCCGATTGACCGAGTCGTAAACCGAGGTCAAGACGCCGCCGAAAGAATCCTGAAGCTGCGTGCGGTTCCCGACGGCGTCGTAAGTCGCGGTCAGAGTAAGGGCGAACGGTTCTTGGGTCTGGGTCACCCGATTCAGTGCATCGTACGCCATCGTGTAGGCGCCGGCATTGTTAAGCGCGGTCAACAGGTTGCCGTTCGCATCATAACTGAAGGTCTGGGTATTGACGGTGCTGCCCGAAACGACCCAGTTCTCCTGGGTCAAGCGATTGCCCGCGTCGTAGGTATTGTCGACGCGCCGGCCGTCGCGGTCGGTTGTCGAGGTCAAGCGATTGGCCAGATCATAAACGTATGTAGAATTGTGATTGAGCGGATCGGTCTGCTGGGTCATGCGGTTGGCGGCGTCAAACAGAAAGGTCGTCGTGTTGTTGACGGAATCCGTCACGCTGACCACGTTGTTCGCGCCATCAAAGACCGTGGTCGTGACGCCGCCGCGGGCGTCCGTAACGGCTATTTGTCTATTCAAGGCATCGTAAGAATAGGTGACCTTATGGCCGAGCTGATCAATCGTGTTGACGACATTTGAATCGGCATCGTACACCGTGGTGGCGATGCCGCCGCCAGGGTCTTGCACGGTGACGCGCCGATTAAGGCTGTCATAAGTCGCCGTCAGCGCGTTGCCCAGGGCATCTACGGTCCGGATGACATTGCCGGCCGCATCGAACACGGTCGTGACGGTGTGGTTCAGGGCGTCGGTTACCCCGACGACACGGTTCAAAGCGTCATAGATCATGCTGGTGGCGTTGCCGCGGGCGTCGATTTGGGCGATCACGTTCCCAGCGGCGTCGAAAACGACCGTGGACAGGTCGCCCAAAGCGTCCTGGGTTTGCACACGGCGGTTGAGCAGGTCGTAGCTCATGGTCACGAAGTTCCCGCGCGCGTCTTGGACCGAGAGAACGTTGCCCTCGGTGTCATAGGTCGTCGTGACGCGATTGCCAAGGGGATCTTGCACTGCCGTCCGCCAGCCGCGCTGATTGTAAGTCAGGGTGGTCGTGTGGCCCATTGGATCTGTTGTGGATGTCAATTGTCCGGCTAGATCGTAGGCAAGTGTTGTGACGCCGCCAACGGGGCTTTTCTCGGTCAGAATTCGTCCCATCGCGTCGAAGGTCATCGTCGTGGTGTGGTTGTTCCCGTCTGTCGAAGTCGTCGCCCGTCCCAGCGCGTCATAGACGCTGGTCGTGGCCTGGTGGAGCATGTTGCCGTAAGCGTCGGTTTCGGCCGTCTGCCAAAGGCGCTGGTCGAAGTTGTAGCTGGTGTCGTTGCCGAGTGGGTCAGTCTTCTCGACAAGATCATTTGCTGGATCATAGCTGTACGTCCACAATCCGCCCGCAGCATCGGTGACGTTGATCAAGCGGTTCTTGGAGTCAAAACTCGTCGTGGTCACATGCCCAAGCGGATCCTGGGTCGTGAGCAGATTTCCCGAAGAATCATAGCTCAGCGTGGTTAAGTCGTTCAGGGAATCACGGGTCACTTGCAAGCGCCGGTTGGCGTCATACTGAAATGTCGAAGTATGCCCGCGCGTCATGGCTGTGACTCCTGGCTGCCAAGTGGATCGCACCAATCAGGGCCTCTACTAGAGGTTATTCACCTGACTCGCAAAAAGGGGCCACGCAAAATTGGTCCCGCGCGTGCGAATATTGCCGCAAGTGCCGACGGCGCAAGGAGAAAGTTTTTTCTAAAAAAGTCAGAAAATCTTTGCCGGAAGCCCTGTGTCAACGGTGCTTGTGAATCAGCATGCAAAGCTGGGTCACGGCGCGTCTGTGAAGTTTGCGCGCCGCTTCCACGGAGCAGTGAAACTCGGCGGCAATCTCCGGGTAGGTGCGATGATCCAGATGCATGCGAATGACGCGCGCGTAGCGGGGCGGCAATTTCTCCATCCCTCTGCGGACTGCCTCGCCTTTCTCTTTTTGGTCCAGGGCCCGGTCGGGGGAAGGGCTGTCCGAGAAAAGATGCCGTCTCACGACGGGACCGATGCGCTCGTCGTCCAGGGACACTTCGCGGGTTGCCTGGCGCTTGGCGGTCTGAAACTCCGCCAGCCAATCCGCCGCATTGTGATTGAGAATGCCGACCAGCCAGGCGAGGAACTCCTGCTGGCTGCTGCCTTTGAAAGCGGAAAACCCGCGCTGCGCATCCAGAAAGGTCGCCTGCACGAGGTCGGAATCGCTCCACTTGGGGCGAACGGGGGCCGGCCTGGAAATGTGCTGGGCGCGGCGGTGCAGCGCGGCACGACAGATTTCCAGTGCTTTGCCCAATGCTTCCCGCGAGCCCGCACGGGCGCGGGCCAGGAGCGCTGCAAAGGACCTGCCTTCCCTGGGATTTCGAGATGGGGACATGATCGCCTGCCTTTCCTGAACGGCGCAGAGTGTGACATGATTGGCGAAAATGGATTACGGAACGCGGCGAGCGCCGCACCGGCACGGACGAGAGGACTCCCCGAGAAGCATAGCATACAAAAGGGGATTTTCCTGGCACGGAAAATTTTCCGTCCGGTTGGGCGTTTTTTCCCGCCATAAGTAGTAGAGGATCGTTTCCTCGGATGCAGAAACGCGTCTTCCCCGCGCCTGCACGGGCCGAGAGGCATCCCTGTCCATGATTAACGCAACACGAGATCAGGGGGAAGTTTCATGAAACCCGTCGCCGTTCTGGTCAACGGATAGCGAACCGTCAATTCAAACGCAGATATCGTCCGCGGGCGCAGCAAGGACGCCCTGCGCCCTCCTTTCACTCACCGCGGCCACCAGGAAGGTGCGCGCGGCAACCAAGGACCTTCTTTGAGGAAGCTGAACCATGTCAGCCAGCGCATCCCCTCCGTCCACACCGGACGGCGATCTATCCTCCTTGCCGGACGAGACGCTGCTTGTCCTGGCACACGACGAACATTGCTCCCTGGCGGCGGACACTGTGGTGCTGCGTTACTGCGGCCTGGCGGAAAGCCTGGCGGTCCGGTGGGTGCGCGGGGCGCGGCTGGGGCGCGCAGAAACGCCGGACGCCAAGCAGACGGCATTGCTGGCGCTGGTCGAGGCGGCGTGCCTTTTCGATCCAGCGCACGCCGGGCCAACGTGCTGTTTTTGCACGTTCATGTGGAAGTTCGTTACGGCACGCCTCTCGAATTTCGTGCGCGACGTATGCCGGCTTGGCCGGCGACAATGTCGCCTGGTCATTGTGGACGATGCTGGAAAGGAAGACCGCGCCTCAACCGGTCCCCACCATCGGTGGCTAGTGGACGGCGGCAGTGATCCGGCTCTGATTCTCGAGGCGCGTGAGCTTCTCGAGTCTCTTGAGATTGTGCTCGACAGCCTCGTACCGATCGACCGGTTCTTGTGGGAGCGCTTCGCCAGCGGGGACAGGCAAGGCGTTATCGCGCTGGAAATGGGGGTGTCCTGCCGGACGCTGAAGCGACGCCGGGCGACATTCCTGCGCCAGATCGCAGACCGACTCCACCGACAACTTCTGAGGCAACGATCATAGCAATAAACCTCTGACGGAGAACGACGATGCTGCGTTATCTCTTTGGTCCTGTAACCAAGAACTTCGCCGAGGCCAATCTCCAGTCCGCCCGCGCCGCCGGGGCGTGTCTGTGCTTCGATTCATGCGGGCAGACGGACGTGACGATCGGCCCGGCTGATAGCTGGGCAGATGTAATGGCCAGGCTTCCAGGGGGGTGGCGGCCTGACGCCGTCGTACTCTATATGCCTTATACGCGGATTCCGAGTTGCTTGTGGTCGGCGCCCGTGCCGATTGTGGGCCTGGCGGCGGATTGGAACTTGCTGTGGTCGTGGTATCGGGGGTGCCTGTGGCGGTGCGACCTGGTGCTGACGGATGCGCTGGGGGTCGAGGTCATGCAGCGGGCGGGGATTCGGCATGTGCGGCAGGCGAATTTGTTTGGACTGGATGCGAGTGCGCCTCTCGCAGAGAACGCGGAGAACGCGGAGAGGGACATCGATGTGCTTTTTTGTGGGAACCTGCATCCAGCGGCTCAGGGCGAACGGTTGCCGTGGCTGGAGCGGGTGGCGCGGCTGGGGGAGCGCTGGAATGTGCAGATCCATTCCGGGGTGTTTGGCGAGGCGTACTGGAAGCTGATGCGGCGGGCGCGGATTGTCTTTAACCGCAGCGTGCGTGGCGAGTGTAACAAGCGTGCCCTGGAGGCGGCGGCCGCTGGAGCTTTGCTATGTCAGGAGAGTGAGAATGTCGAAATCCGGGCCTACTTCCGTGGGAAGGAAGACATTTCTCGCAGAGGCGCAGAGAACGCAGAGGAGATAGGGAGCCAGTCCCCATTTCCGGAGTGTGTGTTGTATGATGAGCACAACTTGGAGGAGTTGTTGGAATATTATTTGGAGCATAAGGAAGAGCGCAAGCAGATCGCGGAGGCGGGTCGGAGGCGCGTGGGGGAATATACATTTGAGAAATTGTGGGAGCGACAGGTTGTAGCCATTGAAGAGGAGTGGGAGGTGTTGGAGGAGCGGGCACGGAAGCGGGTGGCCGGGGATGTGAATCCCCGGAATCCAGCGGTCAAGCAGGCTCCGAATGAATCCTTGTACGCGCGGGTGTGGGAGGTGCTCTCGAGCGGGCAGGCGGATGCGGAGCTGGCTCGGGACCTGGCGGGGGCCTTGATCCAGGCGCCGCATGATGCGGGGCTGCATAATGCCCTGGGGGTGATCGAGCAGCCGGGGAACGCGGCCGTGGCGGCGGGGCATTTCGGCAGGGCGGCGGATAGCGATCCGCAGAATGTCCTGGCCGGGCTGAACCTGGCGGAGGCGCTGGCGGTGTGCGGCAAACGCGAGGCGGCGGTCGAGCAGGCGCGGCGGACGGCGGCGGTTCTCAATGACTGTGCAGGAGCTCGGCGCATTTTAACCCGAAGCGCCAGCGAGGGGTCTGGCTGGAGCCCTTGCTGGCGCGGCGGGTTACAATGCTGCCATGCTGATGTGGGTTGTGGGACACGATTCCAATCGTGTCGAGGTTCTCAGGACGAAGACACGATTGGAATCGTATCCCCCAACACGATCGGAATCGTATCCCACGCGCCGGGCAGAATGCTTTCCTGCGATGGGCCGCACTTTCCTACGGGGTTTGACTTCTTCCGGGTGGAGTGGGAGAGGGCGGGGTGGATGTATGCGGGATTGCCGGAGCGGGAGGCGGAGGCCAAGCTTCGGCTGGTGAAGTGGCGCCTGAGCCTTTTGCTCGCCGAGCTGACGGGCGATGTGGCGTATGGCTATGAGGCGGTGCTGGCGCGGCCGGATTTGCCGGTGTCGCGGGCCGTGCTGGGGGTCAACCTGCTCAGGGCCGGGCGGGCGGCGGAGAGTATCGCGCATTTGCGCGAGGCGGTCTGTGCCGATCCGTTCGATAACCAGGCGGCGCGGCTGCTCTTTCAGGCTTATGGGGCGGCGCAGCGGGGCTTGGACCAGCGGCGGCTGGCGCGGGAGCGGCGGCGGCTGCTCAGGGCGGCGCCGCAGGCGGTGCAGGCGGATGCCTGGATTACCCAGTGCCCGCCGGTGGGCGATGAGCTGGTCTCCATTATTATCCTGTGCTGCAACCAGGTGGAGTACACCCGGCAATGCCTGGAGAGCGTGCTGCGGCACACGCGGCCGCCCTATGAGCTGGTGCTGGTGGACAACGGCTCGACCGACGGGACAGCCGAGTACCTGGCGGAGATCGGCAGGCGGTTGGGCGGGCCGGGCCTGGTTGGAGCCTCGGAGAGGCGGCAGTCGATAGCCAGGGACGTGAGTCCCTGGAGGGCGGACGGGGCCAGGGGAGCGAGCCCTGAAAGGGCGACAGTGGCGGGCTGCGAGCCTGATGCTGCCGCCCTTCCAGGGCTAAAACACAACGATGCGGCCGTCGTTCCAGGGGCTCACGCCGCCTGGCTATCCACTGCCGCCCCGCCGGGGCTAAAAACGACTAATGCCGCCGCCCCGCCGGGGCTCAGACCGGGGCAATCCACGGCTGGCCGACTGGGGACTGCAACGGGCGTCCACATTATCCGCAATGAGACCAATGTCGGCTTTCCGGCGGGGTGTAACCAGGGGTTGCAACGGGCGCGGGGGCGGTATGTCATTTTCCTCAATAATGACACCATTGTCACCGAGGGCTGGCTGGAGGGGTTGGTTCGCTGGAGTTTGTTTGAATGGCCGAAGGTGGGCATGGTGGGGCCGGTGACCAATTTCAGTTCGCCGCCGCAGCAGATCGGCGTCGATTATCAGGAGCTGAGCGGCTTGGCGGGCTTCGCGGTCCGGCAGCGCAACAAGTTCGCCAACCAGGCGCAGCGCGTGGAACGGTTGACGGGCTTCTGTCTACTGGTGCGCCGGGAGGTGCTGGACAAGATCGGCGGCTTCGACGAGCGTTTTGGGCTGGGCTTTTTTGACGACGATGACCTGTGCGTGCGGGCGCGGCAGGCGGGGTTTGAGCTGCTGCTGGCGCAGGATGTGTTCGTGCACCATTTCGGCAACCGCACGTTTCAGGGGCTGGGGGTCAATTGCCGGGAACAGCTCACGGGGAACTTCGAGCGTTTCAAGGCCAAGTGGGGCGAGGAGCGCGTGGCGGGGTATCTGTTGATAGAGAGCACCTCACGCAGAGGCGCAGAGGACGCAGAGAAACGAGAGAACTCATGCCAGGGCGAGGGTGCTGAATCAACAGCGGTATCGAGCCACGGCACTCCAGAGAGCGCCGGCAGCGAATGCTCCTGCTCCGCGCTCTCTGCGCCTCTGCGTGAGGCGTTGGGCGTCTCGCTGTGCATGATCGTGCGGAATGAGGAGCACAACCTGGCGGCGTGCCTGGAATCCACGGGAGACCTGTTTGCGGAGAAGATTATCGTGGATACCGGCTCCGCGGATCGGACGAAGGAGATTGCGGCGGGGTTTGGGGCGCGGGTGTTTGACTTTGCCTGGGTGGATAGCTTTGCGACGGCGCGGAATGAATGCCTGCGGCATGCCACGGGACGCTGGATCATGTGGCTGGATGCCGACGATCGGCTGGATGAGGAGAACCGCACCCGGCTGCGCGCGCTGTTCGCCGGCTTGAAGGACGAGAATGCCGCCTATGCCATGAAGTGCCTGTGCCTGCCCGATCCGGTTTCGGGCACGGCCACCGTGGTGGACCATGTGCGGCTGTTTCCGAATCATGCGGACATCCGCTGGAAGTATCGCGTGCACGAGCAGATCTTGCCGGCGGTGCGGCTAAAGGGCGGCGAGGTGCGCTGGGCGGACGTGGTGATCCAGCACGTCGGCTACCAGGACGCGGCCTTGCGGCGGCGCAAGCTGGAGCGCGATCTGCGGCTCTTGCACCTGGAGAATGCCGAGCATCCGGACGACCCGTTCACGCTCTTCAACCTGGGCTGCGTGTTTCAGGAACTGGGCCAGGTGCGCGAGGCGCTGCCGCTCCTCGAGCGCAGCCTGGCGCGCTCGCAGCCTGGCGACTCCATTGTCCGCAAGCTGTACGCCCTGATCGTGCAGTGCCATCGCCAGCTGGGCGAGCACGAGCAGGCGCTGGCGGCCTGCAAGACGGGGCAGCAGCATTATCCGCAGGACTGCGAGTTGCTGTTCCAAGAGGGCCTGGTGCGGCGCGAGCACGGCGACCGGGTGGGCGCGGAGCGCTGCTTCTTGCATCTCATGGAGCACTGGGAAGGGAGCCACTTCGCCAGCCTGGACACGGGGCTGCGCAGTCACAAGGCGCGGCACAACCTGGCCGTGCTGTACCGCGAGCAGGGCCGGCTGGCCGAGGCGGAAGCGCAGTGGCGCGCCGCCCTGGCGGAGCAGCCGCAGTTTACGCCGGCCGTGAATGGGCTCAGGCAACTGCGGGACGCCAGGCAGGCCGTGGCTTCCTGAGGGACGGGGCATCAATCGTGGCTCCGCCGGGACAGACCCGGCGGCGGCCATCGGTATGTAGGCAGCGGTTACTGGCCATCAGTCATCGAGCCACCGGGACAAGCCCGGTGGAGTCCGCGGCCAATCAACAAATTCTTCCTCGGTCAACACGGGTACGTCGAGCTCCACCGTTAGCCATACCGCAAACTCTTCACTCCCTTGGCGCTTGGGCCATGGCGCCTGCCGCAGCCTCCTCCCCGGCGAACGGATAGGTGGCGAACAGGGCGCTGCCGAGCCCCAGATAGGGGTCGTCCAGATCCGCGTGCAGGACCTCCTTGTAAAGCGGCTTGAGGATTCGCTCCGGCCGGACCAGACCGGTCCGGGCGAGCAGGTCATGGATCTGGGTGCGGCGCGTGGTTTCGTTAAGCCGCGTGTCCAGAGCCAACGCCTGCCACGCGGCCAAATCCTGGGCGGATGCCAGGGGCAGCAGCGTCCTGCCCGCAGCGGTTGGCACGCCCTTCACGTCAGCCACATATTCCTGATGTTGAGCCGCCGGGGCCAGCACCGCCTTGATGCCGCGCTCGATCATTCTCTTGGAAATCGGCGCGACATTCACAAACCGGTCCGGATTCTGCTTCTGGCGCAGCGCCTCGGCCTGCTTCTGATGATAGGTCCGCAGCACGGTTTCCAGCTTACCTTCGCGGCGCGCTTGCCCGGCATAGTCCTCCAGGAGCCGGAATTGCTGCAGCCGGTCGAGGAAGGTGCGCGGTTCATAGATGCCGGGGAGAATGTCCAGCACCAGGCCGTCGGCGGTGCAGACGGACGTGGCAATGTTGCCGTGCAGCGTGCGCGTGACCTGGACGCCGTTGCCGAAATCAATGTGCACCAGGGGCACCGGCCGAACCGTTTCCCAGACCGGCTCGAAATTCGCCGCGATGAAGCTCGCCACCTGCTCGTTGGAGAACAGCACGGTTCTCGCCAGGCGGGCGTTCGTTCAGCAGAACAGATCATCCAGTTTGCCCATCATGTGGAAGAGCAGCACCGGCTTACGCGACTTTTGCGCGGCCTGGCAGGCCTCGGCGAAGCTGGCATGCCAGTGCATCCGTCCGGGCGAAACATGCGGGTTCACGAAGGCTTTGCCTGGGGCGGCCGGCGCGGTGGAGTTGTGCTGAATGACCGCGAGCGCCGGCGGCTCGATCACCACGGTTTTGGCCAGGTCAGCGGGGACCAATTTCTGCTGCGCGACACCCTTGGCGGAGTCTTTCTTCCCGGCTCTAGCCGCCCCATGTGCGGATCGGTCCTGGGCCGGGGTTTGCGCCGACATGAGACCGGCTGCCCCTGCCAGCACCAGGGAGCCGATGAAGCACACACCGAGCAAGCGTTTGTTTTGGCGGACCATGTTCTCGACCTCTGTTACAAGACCCGGCTGTTCAGCCGCCGGCTTCGCGGCCATGACAACGTTCATGACCTGCGCCATTCTACCTCCCTGGGAGGTGCGTAATTGTAACAGGTGAGTAACGGGCCTGGAGGCGAAAGGGCTGGCGCCGGGTCGCCGGGTTCGAAGATCTGGCACTACCACGACGAAGAAGCGCACTGCCTGCCAGCGGCGGCGTTTGCCGAGTGGAGAAGAGAGCTTCGCGGCGCGGCTTGCTCTGATCATCGGGGGTGCGGGGACTTTTGTCCTGGGACAGCATTCGGTCGCGTTCTGAGCTAGGGTTTGGTAGGACATCCTGATCTCCAGCGCCACGCCAGAAGGCCATCCTATGCCGTTACAAGATACCTTCACCCTCGTCGTCGCGATCGTCTCCGTGCTGATCGTCATCCGGCTGCTGTTGCCGGAAATCCTTGCGCTCCTCGGCCGGAACCCGCTGCAGAACGGGATGGCCGGCGGCTCCGAGGACGCCGACCTCTACTGGCCAACCAAACTGGACGGCGATCTCTACCAGGAGATGCTCGCCCTCGGCTTCAAGCCACTGGGCACCTACTGGGAGCAGATGCCCTTCATGCGGCGCTTCGAGGAGTTTGTCTTGCACCGGCCCGGCGAGAAGTGCTTTGGGATCCTCTACCCCAACAATCAGATCATGCCGCGGCGGGCCTCTT
>Ga0185299_10006417_pt1 | contig 12513 bp, 9 predicted proteins | sample PaiPotPPA55metaG_FD_128002 | JGI IMG/M metagenome (GOLD analysis project Ga0185299, IMG submission 128002) | Iron sulfur acid spring bacterial and archeal communities from Banff, Canada, to study Microbial Dark Matter (Phase II) - Paint Pots PPA... ...
GCCAGGCTGCACCGCCTCCTCAACGATCCGGCGTTTGTCCGCTTCACTGAACTTCCGCCGATGCCCCTCGCGTGCCGGCGGCACGATCGGCTCCGCGCCGCCTTAAGTCATATGACTAAGGCTATGACTAAGGCTATGACTAACGCTATGACTAAGGGTAATGACTTAAGCCCCGGCGCCGGTAGAGTAGTTTGCGGACCGGTGGCTGCGGCTCGGCTTTGAACTTCGCTCGCCAGTTGCCGAAAGCCTTCAGCGGAATCCCGTGTGCCTCGCAATACTCCCGCTGATTCAACTCGCTATGGCGCCACGCCTCATGGTGCGCTCGCCAAAAAGCCTCACCGTACCGCTCCCGAGCTGACGCCATCTCGTCCTCCACCTGAAAATTTATCGGCGAGAACAGATCGCGTCCGAACCGCGAGGAAACAAGCGTGCAAGAAATGGACGCTTACGAAACCGTAAGCGTCCATTTCTTACACGTCGGTCAGGCTTTGGCGTTTGAAGGGGTCCAATTCCAGGGGAGAAGCTCGCCGAGCTTGGTCATCGGATGGCCGTTGGACATGCGTTCCAGCACGTCCTTGAGGTAGGCGAACGGCTCGACGTCATTGAGCTTTGCAGTGGCTAGCAGCGAAGCGACGACTGCCCAGCGGGCCGCGCCGCCGTCGGATCCGGCGAACAGGTGGTTCTTGCGGCCGAGGGCGATGGGGCGGACGGCGCGTTCGACCGTGTTGTTGTCGAGTTCGATACGCCCGTCTTCGAGGAATCGGGTGAGGGCTGGCCAGCGTGCGAGCGCATAACGAATGGCCTCGGCGAGGGGGCCGGCGGGCGGAACGCGGCCGAGCTCCATCTCGAGCCAAGGCTTCATCATCTCGATGAGCGGCCGGGCGCTGGCGTTACGAACATGCCGACGCGCGTCTGCGGTGCCGCCCTGGATCGATCTCTCGATCGCATAGAGTTCGGCGACTCGCGCGCTTCCTCACCGGCCCACATGGATGTTGAGTCAATCGGTCGCAGTGATCACCCGGCTACAGCCGGACGCCACCGCTGTTCCGGCGCGCGCCAATCCACACCATCGATCAGCGACGACAACTGCGCCGAGGTCAACGACAGCGTCTCGCCGGGCTCGACGCTCGGGGGCCACAGAAAGACACCGTGCTCGAGCCGTTTGGTGAACAGGCAGAGCCCGCTCCCGTCCCAAAAGATGATCTTGATGAGGTTAGCTCTGGTGCGGCCGCGGAACACGAACAGATGGCCGGAGAACGGATCCTGCCGCAGCACGCTCTGTACCAGTATGGCGAGCCCGTTGATGCCCTTGCGCATATCTAGGTAGCCCAGCGCCAGGTGTACTTTCACGCCTGGAGGAAGCAGTGTCATGACACGGCCCCCGCGGCCGCGGGCCCTGCATAGGACGGTGTACCCGCATCGACGACCTGCACCGTGACGAACGTTGGCGCTGGCATTGCTGCCAGCTCCTGCTTCCATCGACGTAGAACACGACGGTCGATGCCATAGCGGCGCGCCACTTCGGCGACACTCGTGTGCCGCCTTGCGCCGCCTCTTCGAGTATCCGGCGTTTATCCGCTTCGCTGAACCGTCGTCGATGACCCTCGCGCGGGCGCGGAACAATGGGGCCTCCCGACCACGAGGAGGGATAAGTCAGGTGACTTAAGGGGGGACTTAGGGGATGACTTAACGGCGGACTTAAGGGGGGATTTAATCCCCGACGCCGGTAAAGCAACTTGCGCTCAGGCGGCTGTGGCTCGGCTTTGAACTTCGCCCGCCAGTTGCCAAAAGCCTTGGGCGGGATGCCTTCCGCCTCGCAATACTGCCGTTGATTCAAGTCGCTGCGCTTCTACGCCTCGTGGTGCGCCCGCCAGAAAGCCTCACCCTGACGCGTCCATGATCGGATCTCGCTCGCCATCTCGCTCTCCTCAATCTGTAAATCGAAGGGGAGAAACAGATCGCGTCCGCGGGTCATCAAACAAGTGTGTGAGAAATGGACGCTTACCTTACTCAGATACTCAGAATTCCTGAATTCCCTGATACCTGCAAAAAATTCCCTGTTCTTTGAAATGTTTTCCCTGTTAATTTGCGTAGGGAATTGCGCGAAAAGTGACTGCGGCGCAGCGGTTTCTTGCTACGAAATCGGTCTAGGGAGCCCCGAAATCGCAAAATTCCCTATAAAATTCCCTGTTAGCAGGGAATTTGCCTGGAGACGGGTGCGATCAGCACTGCGTCGCCAGCCAACCAGTCTTGTTTTTAGAGAGTTTTCTTTCCTCGATGAGAAAGGCCCGCCAAATGCGGGCTTTTCTCATCGCCAATAGTCTCTGGCGACCGACGTTCGAGCTTTTTGGGCCGAGAATTCCCAAAAGTCTCCAGCCGAATCCAGGAAAACTCCCGTTTTCTGGAGACTCCCCTTGGAGACCGAAGAATAAATCCACTGCGTGCCGGATGCGGCAGTGCTTTTCGGTCTCCGCAAAGGAATCCTACGGATGGCGGACATCCGCGACTTAGCCGGCGATTAGCCTCAACTTTAACGACGGAGCCGAAGGTCGTGGAGCGCCTGTAAATGTTTGCTTTGGGAGACAAAGCGGAAATGCTGCGAACATGTTTCGATGTCCGAGTCTGACCAAAGCGGACAGGGCAGCCCGAGAAGGAGAATGCTATCAGCTGCAACGGATGTGGCTTGATCATGCGATGAGGATCGTTGCGCGAGGGCTTCGAAAGGAAGGATAAGTATTCAAGACGTAGCAAATCATCTTTCCGCCATCGGTCCCCACTCCTACCCTCGCCCGCTGGCGGGGGAGGGAGTTAAGGCTGCAAGCAGCAGTCACTTCGCGTATTTGCCCGAAAGCTGCGGGGTGATGTCCGGGTACGCCCCCGGGGTCTTCTCCTTGGCCTCTTCGTGCATCTGGAGGCGGGTTTTGCGCGCCCAGCTGCGCTTGAGATCGTCCTTAACGCCGAACTTCAATCGGCCGAGCCCTTCGGTTTCTAGCTCGATCGTATCACCGTCCATGAATGGATTGAGACCCCGGTGATTGGTGCCCGTGGCGACGATGTCGCCGGGTAGCAGCGTATGGATGGTCGACAGCCAGGCGATGCACTTGCCGATCTTGTGGCCCATATCGTCGGTGTTGAAGTTCTGCATCAGCACGCCGTTGTTCCATAGCCTGATTTGCAGCTTCAGCGGGTTCTTGATCTCGTCGGCGGTGACGAGATAGGGGCCAATCGGCGCGAATGTGTCACGGCTTTTCATCTGGAAAAACACGTTTCCCGGCGGCGGCAAGCCGCGCGCCGAACCGTCGATGAAGTTCATATAGCCGAAGACGTAGCTCATGGCCTCGGCTTCGCTGACACAGCTGCACTTCTTGCCGATGACGACCGCGATCTCGGCCTCGCCTTCGAAGATCGTGGCCGGCACGTCCGGCAGGACCATCGTGTCGCCATGTCCGATGATCGCGCTCGGCGATTTGTGGAAGGCGTTGATCGGCGCCGGCGTGTTACGCGTGCCATCTTCCATGTAGTTGACCGCCATGCAGTCGATCGTGCGCGGACCCGGCACCGGCGGACGGATGCGCACGCTCGACACCGGCACTTCGGCGCCGCGCGCCGCCGCCGCCTCGAGCCGCGGCTTGTAGCTGCCCCAATGCTCGATCAGGCCATTCATTAAATCGCCCGGGCCGGCATGGGGGATGTCCTTAACCGCGGCGCCGACGTCAACCACGGCGTCGTTCTTCAGCACGCCGAGCTTGAAATCATCGAAATAGAGTAACTTCATCGTGTGCTCCTCACCTATTGTGTCGTGCTTGCGCCCAAGCAGGTCGGTCGCCACGCCAATCTCTCCGGCGATGAGCTTATACCGCTTCTGGGCGGGGCGAGAACCGGCTTGTTCGTGTGTCGCCCATGCGCGCGCGATCTTGGTCGCTTCGGGGTCAAAGCGGACGTCGGCGGCGGCTCGCAGTAGCTCAGGAATGTAGCGATGGTTATTATTGTCAGCCGCCACCCCAGAGCGATGCCGGAAAATGACCAAATCAGAAGCGGACTGCTGGAGGTGCGACAAGAAATGTGACGGTGGTGCGTCTGACCATTTGAATTAGTTGTTGAGTAACAGACGGCGTAGCCGGGTCTATCGGATGGCGCGGCAAGGTATTAAAGGGGTGGGAGTGGTGGCGATGCGACAGCGCATTCGCATTAAAGGAGAGAAGCGATGGACCTGAAGGGCGTGGTTGCACTAGTGACGGGCGGCAATGGCGGGCTGGGGCAGCGCATCTGCCACGCGCTCGCGCAGGAGGGCGCACATGTGGCTGTCATGTACGCTCGCAGCCGCGACCAAGCGGAAAGCGTCGCCAGCGAACTAACGTCGCGTTATCAAATCAACGCTCAAGCTTTCGCCTGTGACATAACCGACGGCGCGGCTGTGGATCGGCTGGTAGGCGAGGTAACCCAGGCCTTCGGCCGCCTTGATGTTCTGATCAATGACGCCGCTTACAACGTCTCGATCCCCTTCGGCGATCTCGACAATCTGACGCTGGAGGTATGGGACAAGATCATGGCCATCAACCTGACGGGGCCGATGCGCTTGACCAGGGCGGTAGCCCCTATCATGAAGGCCCAGGGACGAGGCCGCATCATCAACATAGCTTCGGTAGCAGGGCTCAGCCCCACCGGCTCTTCTGTCGCCTATGCCGTGTCGAAGGCGGGGCTCATTCATCTGACGCGTTGCATGGCGGTGGCGCTAGCACCTGAGACGCTCGTCAACTGCGTGGCACCGGGCCTGCTGGACGGCACTCGCGCGACAGCCAATCTCCGGCCCGAGCAGATCGAGCGCTCCGCATCGGGCTCGCTCCTGAAGAGGCCAGCCGACAAGGACGACTGCGCCGACATGGTGGTCGCCATGTGCCGCACCGAGACCATGACCGGCCAGACCGTCGTCATCGACTCTGGACGCATCTTCCACTAGGACGACGGGCCAGACAGCTTCGAACGGCTCGTTACATGGAGTGAGGCAGAATCCAAGAAATGCCTGTGCCGCAACGTTTTTTGAGAAACTATGCGTTGCCATGAGAAGCGCTGTTGGTGGCCGGAATCGAAGGGGTGCATCAAGGGAGCTTTGTTGACGAGAGCGTTACTTCACCGGTTGAATACATCCTCCTCTGGAGACGCTTTATCGAGTTGCAGCGAACGGGCTTCCATTCGATGCCGCCCAGCTTGAGGAATAACTGAGGTTTGGTCGATGGTTGTTTGGTCTCCTTTTAGGTTCAACAGCGGACAAGAGATGGCAAATCGGTTTGCGATTGCTCCGCTAACAACCGATTCTTCCCATGAAGATGGGACGGCTACCGAAAACGAACTCGAATTTGTCCGACGACGTGCTGGAAGCGGATTCGGAGCCACCATTTCTTCCGCCGCTTACGTCGAACAAGACGGGCGCTCTTGGCAGGGAATAGGTGCTACACATGATGGACACTTGTCTAGTCTCCATCGGCTCGCTGAAGCAATGCGTGCTGCTGGAGGTCTTGCGATCCTCCAAATATATGACGGTGGCCGCATCGCAAAGCCCGAGTTGATAGGCGAGCAATGTCTGCGTGCGCCTTCTGCAGTTGCATCGTTGCGTCCCGGAGCAAAGACGCCAAGGGCGATGACGGCCAATGAGGTTGAAAGCCTGATTGCAAGCTTTCGAGAGGCTGCTTCCCTCGCTCGAAAAGCTGGTTTCGACGGCGTTGAGATTCACGGAGCCAACCACTACGCGGTTCACCAGTTTTTTTCACCTCGGGCCAATCATCGCGTCGATAATTGGGGAGGCACGCTTTCAAAGCGTATGAACTTTCCTCTCGCTGTCGCGGAGGCCGTTCGCGACGCACTCGGTCCAAAGCTGATCGCAGGGTTTCGTGTTACGCCATTTGAGTCCGAGCCGGACGGTTATACGCTTGAGGACGCCAAACTGCTTTGTAATGAACTTGCCAATTTGGGTCTCGACTACATCTCCGTTTCGCTCGATGATTATCGGAAGAGCCGACCTGTGGGAGAGACCCGTGTTTATGATGGCCCGGTCGAGAAAAGTTATACCCCGGCAGAGAGTCCAATCACGGAATTTGCTCGCGTCATAGCGGGCCGCAGTGCGGTCATGGCAAGCGGCGGGATTAAAACGTGCACAGATGCTGAGGGGGCGATCAAAATGGGAGCTGATCTGGTTGCGGTAGGACGCGCTGTGGTGGTTGATCCAGAGTGGCTTTCCAAAGTCCGAAGTAAGAGTGAAGCATCGATCCTTGCGGGACTGCCGAAGGATGAACTCGATATAGCCAGAGCTTTAAGCATTCCTCCGCGAATGGTCGAATACCTGTTGAGCCGTCCAGGTTGGATCCCCCGCCTTTAGACCTGGCCTTCTCGGACGCCAGACCGACGTTCGAGCTTTTGGGCCGAGAATTCCCGAAAGTCTCCAGCCGAATCCAGGAAAACTCCCGTTTTCAGGAGACTCGCCATGGAGACTGAAGAATAAATGCATTGCGTGATAGACGTGGCAGTGCGCTTTCGTCCCAATGTGTCAGCCAGCGCGCATTTAACTGCTGCCACTTGCGACAGTGAACCTACCGGATCTCGATCTTGAATCAGACGGACGAGGACAACCCGATCGACGAGATTTTCCCACAGGGCTGCCACGGGCGATGGAAATATAAGCGCAAGAACAACACGCCAGCCAACATTGGGAGTTTGCAGGAGAAAATGGTTACGAGCTGAATGAGCGCGGCGCGCTCCTATGCGATCGAGCACTCCTTTTTTCTACACGTCTTGTCGACTATTTTTCATTTTTTTGTCGACTATTTTTCATTTTTGCTTGCCATTGAAAACGGAACGACACTTAATCAACTGAGGTCGTCTATCAGGGGGCTATTGGATGCAGACAGTCGTCGATTTGCTATGCGAGATGATCGCCATTGATTCGCGAAGCTCGGTCTCTAATGTCCCGCTTGCGAATTTCATGCAATCGCAACTCGATCACTGGGAGATCGAGCGTATCGACTATGTGGACGCCCAAGGTATCGCAAAGACGAACATCGTCGCCGCTGATCCCGAAAGCGCATCGCCTCTCGCCTTCGCCGGACATCTCGATACGGTCTCGGCCGCCGGTTGGAAGACGGACCCATTCCGAGCGGCGATCACGGGAGACCGACTCATCGGGCTTGGTGCGACCGATATGAAAGGCCCGATCGCGGCCTTCCTTTCGTCGGCTCGGCAAATGGATCCCCGGGTGCGGCCGAAAATCGTGCTCACCGCCGATGAAGAAGTAACCAAGCAGGGCGTCCGCGACGTGGTGGCGAAAAGCCGGCTGCTGCGCGAGCAGACGCCGAAATGTTTCATTGTCTGCGAGCCCACAAGCCTCGATATCGTGCGGGGCCACCGCGTCGACGTTCAGTTCGTGGTTCATTCCCACGGCCGCCAGGCCCATTCCTCGACCGGCCGAGGCTTGAACGCCAACCTGCAGCTGGTGCCTTTTCTCGCGGATATCCGCGACCTGCATCTTCGCCTGAGGCGCGACGTCACGCTTCATGACACCCAGTATGATCCGCCGTTTTGCGACCTCAACTTCGTCATCGACAATTACGGCGCGTTTCCCAACGTGACTGTCGGGCTCGCCACCTGCCGCATCAAGTTCCGGTACTCGAAGTCGATCGACCCACGGCCTGTCATCGAGGAGATCCGCCGCTCTGCGGCCACTCACGGGCTCGAAATCGAGGTGCGGCCGGAAGCGCCGCCGCCCGAGCTTCCAGCCGATGCGCCGCTGGTGCGCGCCATGGAGCAAATCATCGGCCGCAAGGCCTGCGTCATGGGGCTGGGGACCGAAGCCTCTGAATACAGCCGCATGGCGCCGTCGTTGATCCTGGGGCCCGGCCATATCGATGATTGTCATAATCCTGCGGAGGGTATCAGCATCCGGGAGCTCCAGGAGGCTGTTGGTATTTATGAACGGATTGCCAAGGAGCTTCCCGCATTGCTGTAAGCACGGGGCACCGAGAGCGTCGGAGCGTTAAGCGAATAAAAAACGAGAAACCCCCGCTCGCTGCCCGGGCTTTTTTAGTGTGCGAGCCGCCAGGGATCTGGCCGTCTCGACCTATCCGGTTTAGGATTATTGGGCGCCGGCAATTGTCTCGGGCCCTTTCCGACGGCCGCAAGATTGGCGCCGACGGTCGCTGCCCGTGGGCAGCACGGTGGACGTTGCCAACGCGACCTGCAAGAACACCATCAGCGCCCCGCTGCTGTCGGAGTGTTGGCAGATACAAATTGGCGCCAGCCTCGATCCGCATGAGCGGACTCGTATTCGGCTTTCGGAAAAACCCTACCGGGTACTGATGTGTTGAATCGCCGGATCAGTTTTGTGAACCGCCAGGAAATTGTGCTTCATCGTGACGACCTGATAACCTGATCCTTCGAGAACTTCTCTCAGCTTGAGGGGGTCGACCTTGATTGCTTCAGCGAGCAGGATGGGCTTGCTTTTTTGAATGGTTTTCGAGGCTCCCTGCAGGACCTCCAGCTCCATGCCTTCCACATCGATTTTGATGAGATCCACGCGCGCCAGGTTCAACGAATCCAGGGTGAGGGTCCTTACGGTCGCAAGGCCGGAGCCGTCGTAGCGGACCTCCTGGCCGATGAACTCGTTGCCGGACCTCTTCTTGAGTTCAAGGCTGCCGAAACTCGCCGGACTGCCGTAGTCGGGCATGGGAATCTCCATCAGCCCATCTTTTTCTGCGACTGCGGCGTTGATCGCTCTGACATTCAGGCAATTGTTGATCGCGATGTTTCCGGCTAGCGCGTAGAAGATCCGCTCCTGGGCTTCGATCGCGATGACGGATCCCCATCCCGTCATTCGTCTCGCCCAGTCGATGGTGTGCGTGCCGATATTCGCGCCGCAATCGATCGCGACGACACCGTCGCCTGCCTGCTCTCGCTTGAGATTGAGCATGGCCATGCAGGCATCGATCTCCGAGGCCTCGAAGCTCGAATGCTCCAGAATGTCGTAGCCGACACCATAGCCGGACGCTGGGTTAGGCTTGTGATAGTCGAGACGATTGACGATCAGCGTTCCGTGGTCCGAACTTGCGAGAACAAAAGAGATCTTGCGAGGGGGATGTCGCATCATGGGTGATCCCTGCGATAGGCGAATTCAAAATCATCGGATAGTCGCGGATCGGGAGATCTGCGAGTGCGTGTTCGGTTTCGCAAGGCGGCGCAAATCGAGAGGGCGCGCTAGCCGGTCAATCTTATACTCTCAAAGCTTTCGCGGACATAGCGTAGGTACCTGGTGGAAGCGCTGATCCAAGCGGGCATCGAAGCCTGGGGGAAGGCGTGCGGGCGCATTTTGTACATTCTACAGTTCGATGGGCCGCCCCTCGATCGATCCGGAGCTGCTGATCCGAATACCGGTCGTTGGTTACTCTTTGGGATTAGGTGAGGTACCTCTTTGGGATTAGGTCGGGTACCTCTTTGGGATTAGGTCAGGTACTCTTTGGGATTAGGTCAGGGCATTTTTTCCATTTAGGGATTGACGAGGACGATTTTTTCTCAACTTTGATGGCAGAAATAGATAGAAATAGATATTTGAGCCGCTCGAAATTGAGCCGGCAGGAATGGGCTGATGCTTTGAAGTGACCTTTACCTAAAATGGCGGCGCAATTCTGCGGCCATGAAGTCATGACGAACCACCACAGTAAATAAAAATAAGAAAATTCGGCCGAACCATCGCTCTATCTGGAGCGAGTGATGCGTTGCGACTATTCGCCGGCGCCGTATCTGGCCGCCGTAAGGGTGAAACGAAAGGTGAAGTAGAGAAGTAGACGGGGAAATATTGGCTAACTGGTTCTTTCGCTAACTGGTTCTTTCATCGCCGATTTTGAGTACGAACTATGTTTTTGGAAAAGCAAGTTCCTGAGGGCGTAGTAGCCTTGGTTGGAGACGGTCAGCCTGTTGCGACGATTTCAGCTGAGCCGAATCCGGAAGCTGAACCAGGCTCGCAAGCACCCGTTACGCCCAGCCGTCCAGCGTATCCGCCAGCCGCGGCGACTCCGACGCAGATTGGAAATCATGGCATTCGGTATGATTTCAATATGGGCGCGCGCATCTTGGTGCCGTCCGGAAACTGGCGCGTGCAACTGTGCGATATCGACACCGGCAACATCCTGTTCGAAACCAACAAAGGTGGTGTGTTCGTCAATAGCTCCAAGCGCTACTTCATTCGCTTCCGCATCGAGGCCTGGAAAGATGGCGAGAGTGTCTTCACCCACGAATACGATGCGACCGATCGCGAGATCCTGGTCCAGTTCCCGGTCGGCACGCTAGGCGATCTGGTTGGCTGGTTTCCATATGCCGTCCGGTTTCAGCAGGAGCGCGGCTGCAAACTAACCTGCGCCATGTCCGAGCTGCTGATTCCCCTATTCAAGGACGCTTATCCGCTCATCAACTTTGTAACGCACGAACAAGTTCAGCCCGACCGGTTCTATGCCACCTACTCGATCGGGTTGTTCTTCGATGACGCCGACAATGTCTGGCAGCCGTGTGACTTCCGCCTGGTCGGACTGCACCGCACGGCAGGCTACATCCTTGGAGTAGATCCGGAGGAGATGCCGCCCAAGATCGTGCTTGAGGATGCCTCGCGGCCGATCGCCGAGCCGTATGTCTGCATCGCCGCGCAGAGCTCATCGCAGGCGAAATACTGGAACAACCCCGGCGGCTGGCTCGAGATCGTCAAATTCCTGAAAGAGAGCGGCTACCGCGTCATCTGCATCGACCAGAAGCCGGTGCACGGCACCGGCATCATGTGGAACCAGATCCCGCATGGCGTCGAGGACGAGACCGGCGACAAGAAACTGGCCGAACGCGCGCGCTGGATCAGGCATGCCGACTTTTTCGTCGGGCTCTCCAGCGGACTGTCGTGGCTTGCCTGGGCGGTGGGCACGCCGGTGGTGATGATCAGTGGCTTTACCCACCCGACCAACGAATTCGCAACTCCCTATCGCGTGACCAACTACCATGCCTGCAACGGTTGCTGGAACGATGTGCGGCATCGGTTCAACCACCACGATTTCCTGTGGTGCCCGCGCCACGCCGGCACGCCGCGCCAGTTCGAATGTACCCGCCTGATCACCGCCGACCACGTCAAGGCGGTGATCAGGCGAATTCCTGCGTTCCACCGCCAGGCCCGGCATGCCGCGTCTGTTGAGCCCGCCGTCGATGCGACAGCCGAAAAGATTCCATCATGACCGCGTCGTGCTCGACCAACATGATTTCTCGTACTGACTGCGGCGTGCTGCGCGAGGGCGTACGCGCTCGACGGACTGATTTGTCTCAATGACTCGATGTTCAAGCTGACGCCGAAGATGGAGTGCCTGTACGAAACCAAGTTAGCGCGACGGTAGAGGCCAACGCATACACTTTCTGTTGTGCCCGAAAATTTCTGCTGAGGAGATACTGTAATGACCAATTATGTCGCTTCTGGCACGACGCTTTCAGGCATCACACTCAGCACCGGCGACACGGTCACCGCGACCAGCAGTGGCGCAACGCAGGGCGTCGTATCGTCCAGCGTGTTTAATGGAGGCACGGCCCTCATATCCAGGGGCGGCCTGATCACCACCACCACCATGTCCGGAATATCGGCGGGCCAGACTGGTTCGGTAACGATCTCCTCAGGGGGGTCGGCAACGTCGGACGGGATTGATGGATGGACCGTCAACGTTTTGACCGGTGGTAGCGCTATATCCCTGTCGGCCGGCTATGATCCCACCAGCCTTCTCAGCGGTATCATCAATGTTTCCAGCGGCGGCCTCGCGAACAGCACCGTGCTTAGCAGCGGCGGCGTTCAAAACGTTTCTTCGGGAGGTAACGTTACCTCGACGACCATCAGCGGCGGCGGCATCGAGAACGTTCGTTCATCCGGTCATGCCAGCAACACCATCATACTGAGCGGCGGCAACGAAATCGTATCATCGGGTGGTTCGGCTGTTTCCGCTGCGGTGAGCTCGGGCGGAACCGAGACCGTGCTGCTCGGAGGCGTGGAGACGGCCGCAACCGTCTACAACGGCGGAACGTTTGCAGTGTCCGGAGGCACCGTCACGGGAAATGGCTTTACACCCAGTTCGCTAACATTGGCCGGCGTCTCGGCTGGGACCAGCAAAACCTTCTCCTGGACAGCAGCAACTTCCAACGCAGGAACGTCCGCAGTCGCGGCCATTGGCGAGACAGTAGCCGGTGACAGCTTCGGGATTGGCGGCACACTCAACGTTTCCTCCGGCGGCAGCGCCAGCAACACCCAAGTCCGCTCAGGCGGGATTGTGAACGTATTTTCCAGTGGCGTCACGATCGGTGATGTCATCAGCAACAGTGGCACGGAAAAAATCTCTTCGGGTGGCGTCGCGAGCGCTACCGTCGTCAGCGGCGGCACGGAAAACGTGTCTTCCGGTGGCGTGGCGAGCGGCATCTTCGTCAGCGGCGGCGGCCTGAACGTTTCTTCGGGGGGCAGCGCAGTGT
>Ga0185299_10006418_pt1 | contig 12511 bp, 9 predicted proteins | sample PaiPotPPA55metaG_FD_128002 | JGI IMG/M metagenome (GOLD analysis project Ga0185299, IMG submission 128002) | Iron sulfur acid spring bacterial and archeal communities from Banff, Canada, to study Microbial Dark Matter (Phase II) - Paint Pots PPA... ...
AATTACCGCTTGGGCGAATTTCAAGCTGCCGTTCTCGGCCCCCAGCTCGACCGCCTTCCTCAGCAATCTGTTATCCGTGAAAAGAACATGAAGCATTTCGAAACGCGTTTGCAAAACACTCCGGGAATAGGCTTGCTAAAACCCGATCCGCGCATCACGCGCCTGGCTCCATACGGTTACGTGTTCAAGTATTTTGAAAATAAGGTTAAGGATATCCCTCGCGCTGCCTTTGTGGCCGCGCTTCAGACCGAAGGCATTCCGTGCGACGGTTTATTCTACGAGCCGGTTTACAAGAGTTCTCTGTTCCCGATTAAGTCAACCGATTTCCCGGCCCTGAGTTGGGGACGCGAAAAACCTCTCGATCTGCGGAACATGTATTCCTGCCCAGAAGCAGATCGCGCGGCCTACCACGAGGCAGTATGGTTCCCGCACCAGAATTTTTTGGGCAGCACCGCTGACGTGGATGCAATCGCCAACGCAATTCACAAAGTACTTACGAACATCGAAGAACTTCGCGGTTTGGATCACAAAGCCATACGAAATCAGAAGCTAGGCCGGGCGGACCGCGAGAGCTAGACCGTTGTTCCGCGCCGAACCCCGTGAGCGCCACCGGCTGCCGGCTCATCCTCTATGACTGTTAAGAAAAAAGTCGGCTTCGCCGTCGTCGGACTTGGCGCCATCGCGCAAGGATCCGTACTTCCGGCCTTCGCAAATTGCAAACGCGCCAAACTTGTGGCACTCGTCGGCAGCGACGACAAAAAAACCGCGCAACTAGCGCAAAAGTTCCACGCCAAGACCCGCTACCGCAGTGATGAATACGCCATTTGCTTGTCTAATCCGGAAATTTCCGCCGTGTACATCGCTACCCCGCCGGGCGTGCATGCCGGTTTGACCATACAGGCGGCGCAAGCTGGCAAACATGTTCTGTGCGAAAAGCCCTTGGCAGCGAACCTGGCCGACTCCGCTGCCATGGTCGAAACTTGCAGAGAACAAGGCGTGCTGCTCATGACTGCCTACAGAAAATTTTACGAGCCCAGCGCTGTTTACTTGAAGCAACTGATTCGGAGTGGTGACCTTGGCCGTATCGATATGATACATACAGCGTTCAGCGAATTGCATGTGCCGGACGCGTCGTTGGCTTGGTTGCTCGACTCTAAAATGGCCGGTGGCGGCCCACTGATGGACTTGGGAGTGTATTGCGTGAATACTACTCGCTGGCTCGTGGAGGAAAATCCCGTTGAGGTCAGCGCAAAATCCTGGGTCCACGATACCATGAGATTCTGGGACGTAGAGCAAGGCATCTCGTTTCGCCTACGCTTTCCGAGCGGCCTTGTCGTGCAAGGAAGTTCGTCCTACGGCGCGGTCTTATCCTCATTTATTTTTGTTCAGGGAACCAAGGGATGGCTCTCGTTAAGCCCTGCTTTTCCCTTTGACCAGGTTAGGCTCCTCACTGGAAAGATCGGCAAGCGCCAAATCACTCGAAAGTTTAAAGTCACTGACGAGTTTGCTCCGGAGCTAGACGCGTTTGCCACCGCCATTCAGAATAAACATTCCGTCGAAGCCGACGGCATCCAAGGCCACCGGGATATGATCATCCTGGAGGCCATCTATGAAGCGGCGAAAACGCAGCAATCCGTGACCATCAGATATTGAGCGCCGAGTTTCTCTTCAGAGAATTTAGTAGGGGAACGCGAACCACAAAATTATGTCCTCCGTGAAAAAAGACGAACGTAGAAAACGTGCCAAGTCCGCGAGTATTTATGACGTTGCGCGGGAATCGCGCGTGTCGGTCTTCACCGTATCTGCCGTAGTCAACAAGAAGAGCCACGTGGGAAAGACGCTGCGCAATCGCGTCGAAGCGGCCATCCGCAAGTTAAATTATCGTCCCAATCTCATCGCGCGCAGTCTAGCGAATCGTCGCACCCACACCATCGGCATGATCGTTCCGGATATCGCCAATCCGTTTTTTCCCATGGTTGTTCGCGGTGCCGAAGATGCCGCGCAGAAACACGGATACAACTTGTTGCTCTGCAACAGTGACGACAGCCTGGCCAAGGAAGAGCGCTCCGTCGAATTACTTCTTTCTAAACGCGTGGACGGAATCCTGCTCACCAAAGCTGCCGAGGATTTTCGTCCTTCGTTGCGCCAGATGATCAAAGAAGTGAACATCCCGTTCGTGCTGGTGATGCGCACGTATCCGAAATTAACCAAAGATGCCGTCATTACCGACGACTATCAGGGCGCGCGCGATGCCGTCTCGCACTTGGCGCGTTCCGGACGGCGGCGTATCGGACTAATTGGTGGTCCTTTCAAAGTCAGCAACGCCGTGGCGCGTTTTGAAGGCTTCCGCGACGCGCTGAAGGCCGAAGGCCTGGTGTACGATCCAAAATTAGTAATTGAAGGAGACTACCGCATCGATTCCGGCTTTCGCGCTGGACATGCCTTGTTGTCCCATCGCCCGGACGGCGTTTATGTAGCGAATCATTTGATGACCATCGGATTACTGAAGGCTGCTGAAGAGATGGGCTTGCGCTGCCCTGAAGATTTCGGTTTGGTGAGCTTTGACGATTATCCCTGGCTCGGTGTTTTTCGCCCGAGATTGACCACCGTCGAACTGCCTAAGCACCAACTGGGAAGCGAAGCGGCCGAGCTTTTGATCCGCCGTATCGAAGGCGATCGAAGCAAGGCCGTCCTCAAAAAACTTCCGCCAGAGCTTCGCATTCGTGAATCGTGTGGATTTGCACTGCGAGCATCACAAGGGCCGTTCCAGGCAGTCGAGCTTTCGAAATCCGCAACTTCCGCGGCTCGCGAAAAATCATAAATGCCCGCAAGCCCGGTTAATTTACGACTCGCTGAAATCGATGAGCTTCGGCCGCATGGTGAACCCGCGAGTCTTGTACGCGCTGTAAAGAATTCCCACCGCCAGCCAGGTGAGTCCCGCATATTTCGTCCAAGCCTGCAGGCTGACTAACAGGACGAAACAGAACGCAATGCCAAACCCCGGCACAAAACAATCCACTAAAAAGTTTCGATTCCCCACGGCCTCGCGCGAAAACCAGAAATGCTTTAGCGCCGATAAATTTACGCCCATGAACGCCAGCAAAGCTCCGAACGTGACGATTTCCGCCGCATGTTCCCACGGAATCGTAATCACCCCGATATAGGCCAGCACTCCGATGATCCAGACGTTATAGATCGGATTGCTTTTTTTTGGGCTCAGATGACCGAAGATTTTTCGCGGCAGCACGTTGTCCCGACCCATGCAATAGAGCAGCCGCGAGGCGCCCACGTGCCCCGCGAGTCCGCACGCGATACTGGAAACCAGCAACATCGCGCCGTAAGCCGCGAATAAAACTGGGCCGCTGGCCATTTGCGCCACATCCATAAAAGCGGTCTCCGGATTTTGCAGCGTGGTGTAGTCGGGCCAAACACGCTGCGCCATGTAAACTTGCAAGCCGCTGAAAAGCCCGGTAAACAAGACCACACACACGGAAGCCAGCAACACATTTCGTTTGGGATTCTTCACCTCCTCCGCGAGAATCGAAACGCCATCAAATCCTATGAACACGAGCGCAGCTAACGATGTTCCGGCCGCCAGCGCGCGTAAATTAAATGTCTCCGGATTATAAATTGGTTGCAAAGACATCAAGCCCGTGTAGCGATGGTGCAATACCACGTAGCGGAAGGCCTCAACCAAAAATACGGTAGTTACCAGCAACATAAACCCCAGCAAAACCTCGTTCGTTCGCGCTGTGAATTTAATCCCTTGTATCGTCATGAAGGTGATTAATCCCACCGCAAACGCTGCCAAAATGGCAAAAGGGATGCGCGGCGTCATACGTTGAAATGTCAGCGCGGCGTAGAGCGCGTTCTGAATAGGCTGGAATAAATATTCCAGAAACATCGCCCAGCCTATTACAAATCCCAGGTGAGGATTCAGCTCGCGGCTTATGTAGGTGTAAACCGAACCCGAGGACGGATACACACTCGCCATGCGGCCAAAGCTCACAGCTGTCACGGACATCGCCACCATGGCGAGCAGTAACGTCGCTACGGTGTGACCGCGCGAAAGAACTTGCCCCTCGCCAAAAAGAGGAACCGCCGCAATCGGCGAAGTGAGAATCACTCCATAATAAATAAGGTCCCACAAGCTCAGCACGCGCTTCAGATGAGGCTGCGCAGCCTTCCCCGTTTGAACGGCGTCAGTGGATGTTTCCACCCTCACCTCGTATGTTCCGGATCCCTCGAACGGAGTGCCTTCTTCAAAATCCAGCGAGAATCGAACGCAGTGAAAAAATTAAATCTAAAAGAAAAATCGTTCTTTCCTCCGCTTTTCTTCGTAATCCTTGCGCGCGGCCTTTACCGCATTTTTTTCAGAAACTTCCGCGATCGGAACGTCCCACCAGGATTCGTAGCCGGGCACTCGCTGGTCATAGGAAGTCTCCATCACTACTACCGTCGTTCGGTTCTGCTTTCTGCCTTCCGCCAATGCCGATCGGAGCTCATCTGCTGTTCGCGCTCGAGTGGTCCAAGCGCCCAAACTCGCAGCGTTCGCCGCAAAATCTACCGGCAAGATCTCGCCGTCATATTTCTCGCCGCGGCGAAAGCGATAGTCGGTTCCCATGCCTTCGTTCCCGCATGCGCGGCTGAGTCCACCGATACTTGAAAAACCGTGGTTGTCCAGCAGCACGATATTGAGTTTGCAGCCTTCCTGCATCGACGTCACAATTTCTTGCGCCATCATCAAATACGAGCCGTCACCAACAAGAATGTATACTTCGCGCTTGGGTGCAGCCATTCTCGCGCCGAGTCCTCCGGCGATTTCGTAGCCCATGCACGAGTAGCCATACTCCATGTGATAGCCACCTGGCTCTCGCGTGCGCCAAAGTTTGTGCAAATCTCCCGGCAAGCTGCCCGCGGCGCAGACCACGATGTCGGAAGCCTTCAGGAAATTGTTGACGATTCCGATCACTTGCCCCTGCGTTATAGGCGGCTCTTTTGCCAAAGCATAGAGGCGGTCAACTTCTGTTTCCCATTGCGCGCGCAGCTTCTGAATTTTCCCGCGGTAGCCTTCATCGACGCTGTAATGGCCCACGGTACTCCGCAATTCTTCGATGGTTACCCGCGCGTCGCCCGTAAGCGGCAGACCCGCATGCTTATACGCGTCGAACTCCGCCACATTTATATTGATAAAGCGCACCGCCGGATTTTGAAACGCAGTTTTCGAGGCGGTGGTGAAGTCGCTATAGCGTGTCCCGATGCCAATGATCAGATCAGATTCGCGAGCCAGGATATTGGCTCCTGGCGTGCCGGTAACTCCCACGGCGCCGAGCTGCTGCGCGTGGTCAAACGGCAATGATCCCTTCCCTGCCTGAGTTTCACAAACCGGAATCCCGGTACTCCCGGCAAATTTCGAAAGTGCCTCGGAGGCTTCGGAATAAAGCACGCCGCCGCCTGCCACAATCAACGGATTCTTGGCGGCACGTATCCACTTGGCCGCCTCATTCAAAAGATTCTGGTCGCAACGAGCGCGAGGGATAAGCCAGATTTTCTTCTTGAAAAATTGCTCGGGAAAATCGAAAGCCTCGGCTTGCACATCCTGCGGAAAACTAATCGTAACCGCACCGGTTTCTGCAGGAGAAGTCAACACGCGCATCGCTTCTGGCAGAGAAGTCAGCAGTTGTTCGGGACGCTCGATGCGGTCCCAATAGCGCGAAACGGGTTTAAAACAATCGTTCACAGAAAGGTCCTGCGTCATCGGAGATTCCAGCTGCTGCAATACCGGAGCAACGTTGCGGCGCGCAAAAACATCTCCCGGCAACAACAGAACCGGCAAGCGGTTCACTGTCGCTACCGCCGCCCCGGTCACCATGTTTGTGGCGCCCGGGCCCACTGAAGTTGTGCAGACCAGCGTACGCAACCGGAAACTCGCCTTGGCGAATCCCGAGGCTGCATGAACCATGCCCTGCTCATTTCGAAACAGGTAGTACCGCAGTCCGGTATCTTGCTCCAGCGCCTGCCCGATTCCGGCAACATTCCCGTGCCCGAAAATGCCCAGGCAGCCTCCGAAAAACTGATGTTGCTTGTCGTCTCGCTCGGAGAACTGATTCTGCAGGAACTTTATCGTAGCTTGTGCCGCGGTCATGCGAACTGTCATTAGCCAGTGCCTTTTCGATGCAATTGCTGACCCGGCAGCAGTGTATCGCAGGCTTGCAACTCGGGAACGAGAAAGAGTCTGTGGGAGCCGGAAGGAGCACTCGCGGAGGCCGACCTATCGTCGCAGTCCTTCCCTGGATCTGAGCCAACGGCTTGGGTACCTGAGTTCGGCCGAACGAGATGCATAACGGATGCAGGTTCTAAGCGATTATAATAGTTGGCTTGTCGAAAGCCGTGCCGGATTAGAAATCTTGATCCGGAGCCCTTCCCGCAGCAGGATGTCGACATGGGTTTCTCCCCGGGACGGCAACCACTATTCCTTTACAAGTGGCAGGCGAGGGTCGGTCTCCTTCCACGTGGAGCGGATCCAAACATGCTGTGGATCTTCCGTCACCGCCAGCGCACGAGAAGATCCCGCCAGAAAATTCAGGTAATACACATCATAGCCGGGTCCGGCAACCACAGGGTGGAATCCGCTATGCACCAGGACTGCGTCACCATCTCTCGTCTTCAGCATCTGATCGCCGCCGTGTTTTCCGGAATACAGATGCTGAATCGCGAAGCCTTCCGGCTGCCTAATTCGGTAGTAATAGATTTCATCCAAATCAACTTCGCCCGGCGGATTGTGCACGTCATGCTTGTGCGGAGGATAGCTCGACCAGTTCCCTCCCGGTGTATAAACCTCAATTACCATGAGCTTATCAGCAGGAAACGCAGGTCCGATAATGTCCACGATTTGGCGCGAAGCGTTCCCGCCGCCCCTCAAGCTGCTTACCACGTCCGCTGGAGTGATCAATTTCGGTTCCAGTCGCGCCTCGGACGGCACACGGCATTCCGCAATCTCACAAATCGCCTCGGCAGTGAACATTACCTCGTTCCCTGGCGGCAAATAGAGCGTGTACGGAAGACCGTCGAAAACGTTCCTTCGTTTTCCAATGCGCTTCGTGTTTCTTCCCCAACTAATCGTGCAAGTCCCCCCCAAGAGCACGAAGGCAGCTTCCTCATGTTCCGCATGCGCTCGAAATTCTTCACCGGGCTGCAAACGCCGCACAAAAAAACTCATCCATTCCCATTGAGCTTGGTCTCGGGACAGATGAAGGAGCTCACCGCCTTGTCGAGGCGGCAGTTCGGTCGAATGGATGAGAGAGGTGCTTTCGCTCACGTTTCCCCCGTCTTCTTGCTGGCGCGCGCGTGCCTGGAGGAGCAAATCGTCTAACCGCTTTGAGACTATCGCAAATGCACCCGGTGTTGTCAATTGAAGCAATTGGGAGTTTCAGTCAGCGCACACGCTTCAGGGTCGCCCTTAGGGCTGTCAGCTTTTACCAGCGATTTCTGACCAGCGGAAGGATTTTTCGGTTGTACATGGCCCGCACATCCGTCATCGTTTCGTCGCTAAGGGGTGGCAAGTCCGAAGCGCGACAATTGTCGGACACTTGCCCTGGCCGCTTACCACCAGGAATGGCGCAGGTCACCGCATCAAACATCAGTATCCATCGCAATGCGAACTCGCTCATCGAAACACCCGGGGGCACCAGCCGCCGCAATTCTTCCACCGCCTCTAATCCAATCTTGAAATCTACCCCTGAGAAAGTTTCTCCTACGTCAAAGGCCTTTCCGTGACGATTGAAATTCCTATGGTCATCCCCGGGAAAAATCGAGTCCGAGTTAAATTTGCCAGTAAGCAAGCCGCTGGCAAGCGGCACGCGCGCCAGGATTCCGGCTCTTCGGTGCTTGGCTTCGGCGAAAAACTCCTCCGCCGGACGCTGCCGGAAACAATTGAAGATAATTTGCACCGTCTGTACGTGGGGGTGTTGTATGGCCCTCAACGCCTCTTCCACCTTCTCAACGCTGACTCCGTAGTAGCGGATTTTTCCCGCCCTAACCAAATCATCCAGGATGCCGAACACTTCCGCATGCTCGTACAACGATGTCGGCGGGCAATGCAGTTGCAGCAAATCCAGGCAGTCGGTGGAAAGATTTCGCAAACTATCTTCCACCCAGCTCGTAAGATTTTCCCGGCTGTAGCCCCCCTCGGTCTGTTTTGGAAGGCGCCGCCCCGCTTTGGTTGCGACGATAATCTCCTCGCTGCGCTCCTGCTTAAATTTGGCGATCAGCCGTTCGCTTCGCCCGTCGCCGTACACGTCCGCCGTATCGATAAAATTTACGCCACATTCCACTGCCTTATGCAGCGTAGCCAAAGACTCCTCGTCCGATACTTGCCCCCATGACCCGCCGATTGCCCATGCTCCAAAACTAATTTCCGATACTCGCCAGCCCGTGCGCCCTAGTGGACGATATCGCATCGATTTCCGACCTCCCTCGCCTGTCCGCGAGCTTCCAATCATACGCGAGAACAGTTTCGCTGGATTATCATGAACTTGAAAAGTCGCTTTGGGAAATGCTTCGCGGCGACCGCTCCGCCCTCGGGCTAGCAGCCTTTATCAGAATCTATTGGACCGCGCGCGTCGTCGTGGATACGTTTTACTTCTCCCATACCGATTGGCCAGAAGGAAGACAGTTTGCCATCGGACATATTCTCCTCACTTCCTTGTTTTCTTCGCTCGCGACCACCTACCTAGGCCTATTTATATGGCGCGTTTGGCTGAATAAATAGCGGCTCGCGGGTCTCGTCCCTATTCCCGACCGGACATATCGCAGCGAGCTTTCGGCCCCTACTGCCGCATACAAACTCTTGACATGCCTACCAGCTGGCTTATGCTCTAGCGGCAATCTTATTGCTTCTGGAATTCACGACCTGCTGTCTGAGGTTTGTCATGGTTCGAATCCCCTGCAATCCCGCATGGAAATTGATTTGGATGCTGATGGTTATCCTCGCCTGGGCGTCATTCGCGCATGCCCAGGTCGCGCCTGCAGCGGCGCCGGTGATCGGTTCGGGCAACACCGCCACAGCGGATCCGCCCGTACCTCACCCTCACAGCAAGCCCTGTGTGGCGCCGTTATTTAAAAACCAGCAATTCGACAATTTCAACCCTCTGATTTTCTCTTACACTCCGCCCGACAAATGCGCCGCACCCTGGGCCAAAGTGGTTTTTGTCGGCGATTTCCATGTCACCGAGGGCATTCAATTTGACCGCACCGCCGCAATTTACCTCGGCCATGTGAACATCTACTACGGGACGACCCCGGAGCCCGATCCTTCGCTGGGCCCCACCTGGCATGTCGAGCGCGACATCACCGATTACAGCGCGCTTCTTACCCAACCGCAGTCTGGTGAAGCGGACATCTTTAATCTGGTGAATTCCACTTTTACCGGGATTATTTTCGGTACCGCGAGATTAGAGTTTTATTCTCCGGACACTCTCAACCCAGCTCCGCGCACTGCAGATAACGTTCTGCCCATGCCCGACGCTGCCGGCGGTGCCATGCTGCTCAGTTCGCCAACGCAATCCCTGGCAGAAACATTTACGCTGCCTACAAATGTGGAACGCGCCTATCTCGACGTAATCGCGCAGAGCCAGCAGACCGATGAACAATGGTTTCTGTGTCCACCAACCGATCTCCAAACAGAACTGCTGGGCTTTTGCGGCAATACCGGCTTCCGCGAAACGGAAATTTCGATCGATGGCACGCCTGCAAGCGTTGCGCCCATCTATCCGTGGATATACACCGGAGGAATCGATCCCTTTCTATGGGCGCCAATTCCAGGAGTCCAAACGCTCAATTTCGTCCCCTATCGCGTGGACCTTACGCCCTTCGCCGGCCTCCTCAGCAATGGCCAGCAGCACACGCTTTCCCTCAGCGTGTTCAACACCGAGTTTTTCTTCAATGTGGATGCCACGCTTCTTCTCTATCAGGATCACGGCTCAAGCCAGGTAACCGGTGAAGTCACCGAAAACACACTCAGCGCGGAACCCAGTCCCACGATCACCAACAACTTGTCGGTGGATTCCGGTGGCGATGTGACCGGCAATCTGAAGGTCGCTTCCAAGCGCCAATACACGCTGGAAGGTTTCGTAAATACTTCTCACGGAAAAGTGAGCACCAAAGTTTTTGAAACGGTGAATTTTTCAAACACTCAGGCCTACAAAATCACGGCGACCCTGGACGTGGAAAACGTAACGCAGTTGACCACCGTGGATTCGACAACCACCACCCGCGATGGAGCGCTCGTTTTCGAGCAAGTCAGGCACCTGGCTTTTCCCCTCACGGCCAACATCCGCTTCGTCGCGAATCCCGACGGAACATTTGCCCAGAAAACGAAAATCGTGCAGAAGTACGAAATCAACGACACCGAGCGTGCGAACGGGGTCCCTATTTTTCTTAGTATTTTGTCCAATGGCGTCACTGCAACCGACGACCTGCTCGTGAATTCGTCATTCCAGATAACCGGAAACCAGGGCCAAGCCAGCTCGCAGGATTATTTTTCCTTTGACACTTTGCATGGCTGCTATAGCCACTCGCTCGCGGCCGCAAACAACGTCTTGACCGGAATTACCAAGGGACAAGGATGCAACTCCGTTCCTAAGTTGGGCGGGCAGTAAGTGGATTGTATCTCCCACAATTAAAGCCGCGGTCGCGCTGGCTGGAACCGAAGTCTAAGCTCGCTTTCATGCTACTCGCAGTTTGAACAACTTCTGAATACTCAGAACTAAGTAAACCGGCCACAGCAGCGGCACCACCGACGCCACCGTTCGCACCGCATCTAGTCCTTGCCGCGGACCAAACTCCGTCTCGACCTCCAATTTGTCTCGCGCCGCCTTCATGCGAGCCCCGCCCGGCGCTGCCGCATCTCGCAAATCAACAAAGGACAATCGGCTGAAGATGTCGATAGCGCCTAGCAAATTCGCAATCCTGCGCAACCGCTCCGAGCTGCCGTCATAAATCACGGTAACTTGCTCGCCAAAATGTGTGCCGGTGCGATCGCGAATCCTATTCCAGACGCGCTGCAGATCCCCCGCATCGATAAATAAAACGTACGCCGATAGCACGTCCCACTGAAACATCGGTACATTCAGCGAGTATTCCAGGCAGAGATGAAAGAACAATCCAATCGCCAGCAGATAGTAACGAATCTCTTTTATCCAGATTAAAACTCCTAAAGCAAATTCCAAAACTAACGTAAACCAGGTCGCAAGCTTCAAAATGGTGGGATTCAGAAACCACGACGGCACGGGAAACCGTTGCAGCTCATCCACATGATAAATGTACGAAAGCGCGCTCCCCTCAACCCACGGAGCTCCTGCAACCTTCCAGCAAAAGCCCACGAAATACACCAGCGTCAGCTCAAACTGAATCATCCGCTGCGCCCACGGGCGACGCAGCCGAATCTCCGCGCCTTCCCTCCCGCGCCAAATCCGAATTAGACGGTCCACCGAAAACGCCGCCCCCGCGGGCGCAAAAATCAAAAAAAATCCAGCTACGCGCAGAAACGTGTCGCCGCCGTGCAGAATAAATAAATTTCTTTGCTGGATCGATGCCAGGCAAAGATAAACCACCACGGAATTGACGCGTGCTAGGAATCCGATCGTTAAGCAAGCAGCCGAAGCCAGGAAAACCCAAAACAGAGCTTGCGCCCAAAAATAAGTTTCCGGCAGCACGGTAAACAAATTCAGCCGCGGGCCAGGTTCGATTCCTTGCATCGTCGGCAAACTCACCCACGCATGCGGCCCGTACCAAGCCATCCAATCCGGACGAAGCAATAGCAGCGTCGCAATAACCATCACGCCGTAGATCACGCGAAACAACGCAATCGGAATGGGTGACTGGTCGGCAAAGAAGAATTCGTTCCATGCTGCCAGGAAGGACTTCGCTGTCACTGCAAGTCCTCAGGCTTCACGTCATAGCTGTAGAAAACGTGCTCATCCCAGGGCCCGCGCGCGAATGTGCCGTCTTCCTGACGCACAACATTGGACCATCTCGCCACCAGCATCACCTTTCGCGGACCGCCGCCGCGAATTTCAGGCAGCCGCGCAACGTGTCGCGCCACATCCGGCCACAGCATCGCGTTCTTCTCGTCCAACACGCTTTCCATGAACTTCCGATACCGCTCCTTCGAATATTTTTCGGTCAGCGTAAGCTGTTCCATCCGCGGAAAACTCCAAATCGTGGTCGAACCATCTTGGTACAAAACGAGCGCTTCCATATACGCATTCGCCGATTTCGGAAGCGGAGAAAACATGTCCCACGATTGAAATAGCCCCGACCACACAAAATACGGCCGCAGAGTTTCCCTGCACGCAGCAATGAATGGACTGCCAAACGGCATGCACCAGCAACAAATTGCCAAAGTGTGAAAAATCAGGAAGGCGTTAATCGCAATATACTGCCACTTCTTCAATCCAAAAAATTGCGCCCGCGCCAACTCTTTCTCGCCTGGCGCCCGCCCGCCCGGTCG
>Ga0185299_10006419_pt1 | contig 12507 bp, 13 predicted proteins | sample PaiPotPPA55metaG_FD_128002 | JGI IMG/M metagenome (GOLD analysis project Ga0185299, IMG submission 128002) | Iron sulfur acid spring bacterial and archeal communities from Banff, Canada, to study Microbial Dark Matter (Phase II) - Paint Pots PPA... ...
TCTAACGCGAGGATAATGTCACGGATCAGATCCATGTCGCGTTTCATTTCGCTCTCCGATGCTGATGGCAAAGGGGAGACGGTATCTTCTACAATGTTGGAGGTGGGAGTCAAGCGTATAATTCCCATAATTTTGACCTGGTGCTCCGATGTCAATTGCAGGGATGTGATCGCGGGGCAACCTCAAGCCCCGCCGCCTTGTGTCTTGAGCCAGGCGACGCCGCAGGCCTTGGCGAGGTCGCGCACGCGAAAAATATAGCTTTGCCGCTCGGTGACCGAGATAACCCCGCGGGCGTCAAGGAGGTTGAAAATATGCGACGCCTTGATGCATTGGTCGTAGGCTGGCAGCACCATCACATCGCGCGCGCCATCGTCTCCGCGGGTGAGGAGCGCGTGGCACGCGGCTTCCGCATCCTTGAAATGGCGGAACAAGACGCCGGTATTCGCGGCTTCGAAATTATAGCGTGAATACTCCTCCTCGGCCTGTTTGAAGACGTCGCCATAAGTGACCTTCTCACCCCCGTCACGGCCATTGAAATTCAAGTCGTAGACATTGGCGACGCCTTGCACATACATCGCGAGGCGCTCAAGACCATAGGTCAATTCGCCCGAGACCGGCGCGCACTCAATTCCGGCGATCTGCTGAAAATAAGTGAACTGCGAGACCTCCATTCCATCGCACCAACACTCCCAGCCAAGCCCCCAGGCGCCAAGCGTCGGGCTTTCCCAATCGTCCTCGACGAAGCGAATATCGTGGCGACGCACATCGACTCCAATCGCTCCGAGCGAGTCCAAATAAAGCGCCTGGAGATCTTGCGGCGACGGTTTCAAGATCACCTGGAACTGATAGAAATGCTGCAACCGGTTCGGATTTTCGCCGTAACGCCCATCCTTGGGGCGGCGGGAAGGCTGCACGTAGGCGGCCTTCCAGGGGCGCGGACCGAGCGCGCGCAGCGCCGTGGCCGGATGGAACGTCCCGGCCCCCATTTCAAGGTCATAGGGCTGGAGGATGACGCAGCCGTGCCGAGCCCAGAATATTTGCAGCGTTAAAATGAGGTCCTGGAAGGAGCGCGCAGGGCCCGGCGAGCCGGAAATTCTTTCCTCTGCCGCGTCTGTGTTCTTCACGATTTGGGCCTGTTCCATGAGCGGAATTTTCTATCGGGCCGTTGCGCGACAAGCGCTAAGGGCGGCGGGAAGCCGGCCGGCGGAGGGCCAAGCCGTATTACTATCGTGCGCGATATTTCCTTCAATGGGTCTGGGCAATGGCTTGGCGGCGCCTATCTTGTCAAGGCCGCCCCGCGCGAGTACGAAGGGGAACGTCATTGTCGTCAGGTGCAGCCCAAATGGGACATGCGAGGGGCGGCGATTTTATCGACCCAAAAACCTTGACCCGAAGAAGGAGGGAAAAATGAAGCTTTTGCGAATGGCGGCCCTTGCGGCCTTGACCGCCTTTGGCGGGATCTTCGCCAGTGCCGGGAACGCCGCACCAGCGGCGGTCGTGCTTACCGGGGCGCCCGCTGTGCGGACCCTGGCAACGCCAGCCGCCAACGCCTCCGTCGAAAAGGTCTATTGGCGCAGATGGCATCGTTGGCACAGGTACCATTATTGGCACCGGCGCCATTATTGGCACAGATACCATTATTATCGTCGCCACTATCATTACTTCTGGCATCCCTATTATTGGTAATAGTGCGAAGAGGTAATCCAAGCAATGCCTTGATCGAAGAGCCGGCCCGGATGGCCGGCTTTTCTATCAATAATTCAATGCTAACATAGCCTTAGTGTAAAAAAGATGACTTGACCGGGACGACGAGAGAAGGCATGTTCGCCAAGCTGGCTCCACACTGTTGTAAAGAAACAGCGGATTTGCATCATGGTGTGCGGGCGAGCGGTAACGCCGCAAGGACGAAGGAAAAAGTGGCTTGTGAAGCTTCAGTCCTCGTGACTTTTTAGCAGGGAGAAAAACATGCGTTTACCGACAACATCCGGATTGGCGATGGCCGCGGTTCTGGCCGCGGCGTTTGGTTTCGCGGGCTTGACCAAAGCGGCGCCTTTGGCAGGCAGGGCGGCGGCTGTCCCGGCGGTGCCGATGACTCAGGTGCAGATGGCTCAGGAGCAGGAGCCCTCGGCTACCGAGGCCATGCCCGAAAAAGCGCATCACCATGGGTATGCTCATAAGGGCAAGATGAAGATGGAGCACCACCACCATCATCACCATCACCATCACCATCACCATCACCATCACCATCACCATCACCATCACCATCACCACCATCACCACCACGCGATGTAGGCGGTGCGCGGCTTGCTTTTGAAGGGATCGAGTGTCGTCGTGTGAACGGAGGCAGTCGCGCAATAGTACACAACACCTTGCGCTTCACCATTCGATCATTGCCACGCCTCTATGGATGGCATCGGCGGCTTCGGTGAAGCGGTCAAACCGTAACGACGAAGTAAATGCCTTGTCAAACTTCCGTCTCGCAACTTTGATAATAGGGAGAAAGTAAAATGCGTTTACCGACAACATCCGGATTGGCGATGGCCACGATTCTGGCGGGATCTTTTGGCTTCGCGGGCTTGACTCAAGCGGCGCCTTTAGCCGGCGTGGCGGCGGCTGTTCCGGCGGTGCAGATGACCCAGGCGCCCTCGGTTGCCGAAGCCCTGCCCGAAAAAGCGTATCACCGTGGCTACAAGCATCATAGAAAACCTTATGTCTATAGAAAACCCGCCCGTCACCGCTACCACCACCACCACACCATGTGAGACCTTCTTGCCTATTTGAGAGGGTAAACACCTCTTACTCAAAATCAGGTGTCTCCGGCTCAACGGAGACACCTTCCAACGCTTCACCATTCGATCATCGCCACGCCCTGATGGATGGCATCGGCGGTATCGGTGAAACCTTTTCCGTCATGAAGCACGAGCGGCGGCGCGATCGCGAGCGGCCCGCGGCTGCCTTTTTTCCCGCGCACGAGGATGCGCCCTGCCTTGGTCTCCCGCCTCGGAAAGACCGGCAGTACCGCGATACCGCCGGCGCGCCCCGCCAGGGTTTGCAAGATAAGAGGCAAGGCGGCCGGACGATGGATCAGAATAAATAATCCGCCGGGCGCAACCAACGCCAGCGACGCCACGATCCAGGCGGCAAGCGCGCCCTCGGTGGGCATGGCATGCGCGCGCCGCTTTCGAGGGTCCGGCGAAAGCCGCTCCCGGCCCGGATCGAGAAAAGGCGGATTGGTAATGACGAGACCGGCGCTTTCATCGCGCACCCCTGCGCCGCTCCTGCTCGCCTTCGACAAAAGATCGGCTTCAAGGACATGGCCTCGGCCCGCAAGCTTATTTTGCATGAGATTCGCGCGGGCCAATCCAGCCATGAAGGGGTCATTCTCGAGTAGACCTATGCGCGCCCCGGGCCGCGCCACCGCCAGGGCCAAACCGGCGGCGCCAACGCCGGCGCCCGCGTCGATGGCAAGGCCGGAAAAACCGGCCGGCGCCGCCGCCGCGAGAAGCAGGGCGTCGGTGCCGCAGCGGTGGCCTTCGGCCGGTTGACAAAGCAGGAGCCGGCCGCCGAGAAATGCATCGGCGACGACCGCGGGCGGGCGATCGTCAACTAGCTCAGCCATCGCGCAATTCCCCGCCGAGCCCGGCCTCCGCCAATGCCAGCCGCGCGCGCGCCGCGGCATCGGCCGCGACCAGCACCCGGCGCGGCAAAAAGGACAAAGATCCTTCGAGCGCGCTCATATGGCAGTCGGCGACGAAAACCGCGAGGCCGATTTCCGCGAGAATTGCTTCAACCCGCGAAATCAACACAAGGTCGTTGGTGCGCAGAAGCTCGATCAATCCGCCTCCAACAGAATCGCGATGGCGCCCGGCGCAAAACGGCATCCATCGTATAACGATTACGCGCTTTTATCAGTCCCGCGCGGAGCTTGCTTTCGCATTTCGTCCGCGTTGGGCCTTAAAGCAACTAGGGTTTGCCCGCCAGCCCTTTGCGTGGGAAAACAGGTCCGACGAGACCGGCCGGATCGCGCTCCTAGTTGCGAAGCGTCAAACCGCGCCCTAATAGAAGTGCCAAGCCGCGCCCTCATGAGTGCCGCCGATATTCGGAGAATGCGATCTTGGGCGTTGTCATCCCCCTCGAAGAAAGAATGCAGGAGCCCGGCATCGACGGGCTGCTCGCCTTGGTGGCGCAGGATATGGAACGCGTCAATCAGACGATCCTTTCCCGCGCGGCCTCCGATGTTTCAATGATTCCCGAAGTCGCCAACCATTTGATTTCGTCGGGCGGCAAGCGGCTGCGTCCGATGCTGACCTTGGCGACCGCCGGGCTTTGCGGCTATGCCGGCGCGGGACATATCAAGCTCGCTGCCTCGGTGGAATTCATGCACACCGCCACGCTGCTGCACGACGACGTCGTGGATGAGAGCGACATGCGCCGGGGCAAGCTCGCGGCGCGCATGCTATGGGGCAACGAGGCGAGCGTTCTCGTCGGCGACTTCCTCCTCGGCCAGGCTTTCAAAATGATGGTCGAGGTGGGCTCGCTCCCGTGCCTCGATACGCTCTCGTCCGCGGCCGCCGTCATCGCCGAAGGGGAAGTTATGCAGCTTTCCGCCGCCAAGGATATCGCGACGAGCGAGGATGATTATCTCGCGGTAATCCGTGCCAAGACGGCCGCCTTGTTCGGCGCCGCTTCGGAAGTCGGCGCCTTGCTCGGAAGGCGGCCGAAGCCCGAGATCGCGGCTTGCCGCGGCTATGGCCTGAACTTCGGCATCGCGTTCCAGCTCATCGACGACGCGCTCGACTACGGCGGAACATCAGCCAAACTTGGCAAGAATATCGGCGACGATTTCCGGGAAGGGAAGATAACTTTGCCGGTTGTTCTGTCGTTCCGGCGCGGTTCGCAAAAGGAACGGGAGTTCTGGCGTCGCACCCTGGAGCAAGGCCAAATCGCCGAGGGCGACCTCGAGACCGCGATCGCGACCATGCACATGCATCGCGCGCTCGCGGACACCGTCGAGCGCGCCCGCCACTATGGCGCCATGGCGCGCGACGCCCTTGAGCTGTTTCCTGCCTCGGCATGGAAATTCGCGCTGAGCGACGTCATCGATTTCTGCGTCAACCGCACCTATTAATCGTCTTGGGGCAGCGGTTCGCCGATGGAGAGCCGAGCTTTCCTTGAAAGCGGCAATCGCGCAATCGGCAATCGATGCGCCCCATTCTGGCACGCTCCTAGCCCGCCTCTAGTAACCTGTTCTCAAGCTTACCCGGCAATAAACATTCCGGGCGGGCGGCATGCGCCAAGGCCCGCGACGAGCGTGAGACGCGCATGGGTTATTCGCGGACCGGTTGGGCTGTGGGCGCTATTGCGCCTTGGTGCCTTGGCATGGCGCTTGCTGTCTCCCTGAGCGCGGATGCCGGCCAGGAAGTCGCGTCCGGTGCCACTTTGGCGCCTTTGCCCTTGCGCGCGCCGGCGCCGCCCGCCCTGCTGGTCCCGGCACACCCGCCGGCGCTTGGCCTCGATTTTGGCACGTCCCCAGGCGAGGGACGGAAGGTCTTGCGAGAGGCGAGTCTGTCAATCGGAGGCCGCGACGAATTCAAGCGTCTGCCCGATGAAATCGAACCGCGCGCCGATTTGAAACGCAACGCCCGCCGGTTTCCAGAGGTCGACCGCCGCAACAAGGGAGATCCCTTGGCCGGTCTACGGCCGGCATTCGACACGCGACTTCGCGATTCTCAAGGCCTCGCCCAGTTTCGCGCCGACGATCTGATTTTCCATCATGACCAAACCCGGCCGGCAGACGCCTTCGCGATTGTGGGCGACGGCCTCTCTAGCCCCGACAGCGGCTTCGAGCCATGGCCCGACGGCGACGGTCCGGTAACGGCGAATTCCAGCTCCGATGCTTCGCCGGGCCGGGACGGGTCCGCGATGACGATGCGGCCAGCCGCGATCGACGAGCGGCTGATGCAGGGAGCAACGCCCGCGATTCGCCGCGCGATCACGCTCGGATCGGCGACGCCCGCCCCGGCGGATTCGGTACCGGTCGAGGTCGTGGCGCTCCCCGGGGCGCCTCGGACGCCGGGCATGGGGGAGATCCCCGCGAGTCCCGCGACAGGCGTGCGGCCAAATTATGCGGCGCTCATCGATCAGGACAAATCGGCGCGGGAAAATCTTTGCCTTGCCGAAGCGATCTATTTCGAAGCTCGCGGCGAATCCTGGGGAGGTCAGGCGGCGGTTGCGCAGGTTGTCTTGAACCGGGCCTCGAGCGGGCTTTATCCGGCGACGATCTGCGGCGTTGTCTACCAAAACCGGCGGCATTACAACGCTTGCCAGTTCTCTTTTGCCTGCGAAGGCAAATCCTTGCGCGTCGACGAACCCGATGCGTGGCGGCAGGCGGTCCGCATCGCCGGCGAAGCGATTAACGGCAAGGCCTATGTTTCCGACATCGGCGGCTCGACCCATTATCATGCCAACTATGTCCGGCCACGCTGGGCAAAAAGACTTGAAAAAATGGACGTTATTGGGCATCATATTTTCTACAAGCTAAGGCCTGGGCAGAGTTGATCCTTCGCGGTTTCGCGCCAACCCATCCGAATGGCCGCCCCAATCGATTTGGATTTGCGTCCGGCACCGGAGCGTAGCCCCGGAAACCGGGAATTAGTCGGGGCAACGCAAAACGGCCATGTTCCTCGCGAGACATCGCGTGATCGCGCCCCTTGGCGGCCGGACTATCGCTTCATGCACGGAAAAACGGTTATATGCCGATCAAGTTGAAGTCTGCCCAGAAAGATGATGCCCGGAAAGATCATGTCCGGCGTTGCCGCCGCCGCGCCGTGCGCGGGTTCGCGGTGCTTTTGCTGCTGGCGTTGGCTTTTCCGGCCGCGCTAGTGAGCGCGCAAGCGCGGGCGCGGGAAAATTTGGCCATAGCGGCCCCTTTCGAGGTCGGCGAAAGCCCGTCTGGCAATTATCTCGCCGCGGTTGTCGCGGGCTCCGAGCGCGATACCGTCGCCGCGGCAACTTTCTTTCGCGAGGCGCTGCGGTTCGATCCGCGCAATCCGAATCTGATTGAGCGCGCCTTCGTCGCGGCGGTCTCGAACGGCAATATGCAGGACGCTTTCGGCCTCGCCGATCGTCTGCTCGCGCACGATCCAAACAACAACCTCGCCCACCTCGCCTTGGGTGTCAAGGCAATCAAGGCGAAGCGGTTCGCCACCGCGCGCGCCTATTTCGCGAAGGGCGGCGCCGGCCAGCAGCGCGACGTTACCGCGACGCTGCTGACCGCTTGGTCCTTTGCGGGCGCCCGCGATACGCGCCGCGCGCTCAATCTCGTCGGTAAGCTCCGTGGCGAAAATTTCGGAGTTTTTCGCGATTATCATGCTGCCCTCATCGCCGACGCCGCCAACGATTCGCAAGAAGCCTTGAAGCGAATCCAGGCGGCCTACGCCGCCGACAAGAACACCCTGCGTCTTGTCGATGCCTATGCTCGTTTCATGGTCCGCCACGGCGACCGCGACGAAGCACTCCGGGCGTACGAGGCCTTCGATCAAATTCTTCCCAACCATCCAATCGTCGCCGCCGCGCGGGCCGACATCAAGGCCGGCAAACCGCTTGAACCGCTGGTCAAGGATGCCGGGGAAGGCGCGGCTGAAGTGCTCTATGGCCTTGGCGCCGCCGGCAGCCAGCAAGGCGACGAACTCGCGGCCATGATCTATCTAAGGCTCGCGCTCTATCTCTCCCCGCAAAACGGCCTCGCCATCATTACCTTGGGCGATATCTACGAGCGCCTCAAACAGAACGAGCAAGCCATTGATGTGTATGAAATGGTGCGCCAAAACGATCCCTTGCGCACCACGGCCGATATCCAGACCGGCCAGATTCTCGAAGCGTTGGGCCGCCCGGACGAGGCCGCCAAATTTCTCAAGCGGATCGTCGACGAAAATCCAAGGAACGAGGACGCCTTATCCGCGCTTGGCAATTTGCACCGCGCGCACAAGCATTATGCCGAGGCGATAGAGACCTATTCGCGTGCGTTGGCGGAGACGAGCAAGCCCGAAAAAGCCAATTGGCCAATTTATTATTTCCGGGGAATTTCCTATGAGCGCGAGAAGAAGTGGCCGGAGGCGGAGGCCGACCTTGTGCAGGCGCTCGCCTTGTTTCCTGATCAGCCCATGGTCTTGAACTACCTTGGCTACAGCTGGGTCGATCAGGGCATGAATCTCGACGAAGCCTTCAACATGCTGCGGCGGGCGGTCGAACTGCGGCCGACCGATGGATATATCGTCGATAGTCTTGGCTGGGCGAATTACAAACTCGGCCGCAACGACGAGGCGGTGAAGCAACTCGAACGGGCGATCGATCTTAAACCTTCCGATCCCGTGATCAACGACCATCTCGGCGATGCCTATTGGCGTGCCGGACGCAAACTGGAGGCGCATTTCCAGTGGAATCACGCGCGCGACCTCGATCCCGAGCCGGAGGATAAGGTCAAAATCTTGCACAAGATTGAACATGGTCTCGACGAGGAGACCCATCCAGCCGCGGCTCAAACCGAACCGAAAAAAAATGGGGGCTGATGCTCGCGCGGGGTGCACAGGCAACGTGCCGCGAAGCCCCATGCGGGATACTGCGAGGCGCGCGGCCCGGACCAGTCTGCCGATGATCGCTTCCAATGAACTTTGACCGCGGCTTCCGTCTTGCCCCAAACCCTCACCGAACGCGCGCCCGCGAAAATCAATTTGACTCTGCATGTGACCGGCCGCCGCGCCGACGGCTGGCACACGCTCGAAAGTCTTGTCGCATTGTCGCGCGGAGGCGACACGCTTAATCTCACCAAAAGCAAACCTCTCGCGCTTTCCGTCGAAGGTCCGGGCGCAGCAGCCTCGGGCCGGGTGGAAGATAATACCGTGTTGCGCGCGGCGCGTCATTTCGCGGAACGTTTTCCCGGCGCTAGGCTAGGCTCGTTCCATCTTATCAAACGCTTGCCGGCGGCGGCGGGCCTCGGCGGCGGATCGTCGGATGCGGCGGCGGCGCTGCGTCTGCTTGCCCGCGCCAACGCGGTTGCGCTCGACGACACGCGCGTGATGGAAGCCGCGCGGGCAACCGGAGCGGATGTCCCGATTTGTCTCATCGGCCGCGCGCGCATGATGCGGGGCGTGGGCGACGAACTAGGCCCTTTGCTCGCACTGCCGCCGCTCGTCGGCCTTCTCGTCAATCCCGGCGAGCCCGTCGCAACGAAGGAAGTTTTCTCACGCATGAAGATTGCGCCTGGCGTCGCGACCGGGTTTGGCGGACATCCAGAAGTTTATCCAAAAATGCCGATGGAAGCATTGATCACGGCCCTCCGCAGAGGCCGCAACGACATGGAGGCGGCTGCCTGCCTGCTCGCCCCGGTCATCGGCGATTTGCTCGCTGTTCTTGCTGCCGCGCCTGGTTGCCGCCTCGCCCGGATGTCGGGGTCAGGCGCGACCTGTTTTGCTCTCTTCAAGGATTGCAGCGCCGCGGCACGCGCGAAAAAAGCGATTCTCCGCGCGCATCCATTCTGGTGGGCGAAGAGCTGCCTTTTGAGCTGAGGTACGCGGCCTAGCTAGCGCTTGCTCTCACCGTCGGTATCGTTGCCCCGGCTCCGGCGGCGCCGCGCCGAACCATGGACAATGGACCGATCAATACAGTCGTGCCATGTGTGGCATTGTATTGCGACACTTTACTCTGGGGGAAGGAGCCCTATGTCCCCGGCGACGCGGCCAAGACCGATGTCGAAGGTCCGAGCCGGCACCGAATTTGCTGATCGACCTTGCGGAGGGTATTCTCAAGGTTCCTCTGTAAATCGGAAAGTTTCACAAAAGCTCAAGCAATTCCATAGCCGCCGGCGGTGCGGCCATCGGGCGCCCGAAGGCGTAGCCTGGAAGATGAACGCCAAACCAAGTCTCGCTCCAAGACGGCGCCGATTTGATCGGAATGCCATGAGCGCAGCAAAACGTTTGGTTACGACCCGCAGAGGCACACTCCTGGCATTGACCCATGCCTTGGCGTGGCTTGTTTTGGCCGCCGCTCACCTCGCCCTTCGGCCCGCGTTCGCGCTGGATGCGGCGGCAAACCCAAGCCCGCCGTTCGTGGCGCCGCTGCCCCCGCCACGCCCAGCGGGTTCGGCTGGGGGGCGCGCGACAATTGACTTTCCTTCGGCTCCGGCAATTTCCGCCGCGCCAATCGGGGCGGTAAGGCCTCAGCGAGAGTCCCCGGCGCCGCCGCAAAATTTGCCGCCGGCATCCCGCGTGCGGATGCACGCGTGCGGACTGGAATGGCAAAAGATGAAGGAAACGGGGGCAGCGGCGAACAAAACCTGGCTCGATTTCGCCCTGATCTGCCTGGCGAAATGAGCTTTCCATCGCTTCCTGCGGACGATAACGGACGGGGCGGCGTGGACACCCGATGCTATTTGCGCCCGCGCGGTTCGGCGGCCGCTCCATGCCAATCTTCTTCGCGGGCGCGCCGCGAGGATTTGGCCGCCCTTGCGGAACCGCCCGAATGAAACCTGTTGGGCAGCAACAGGGGACAACCGGCGACACGGGAAAATCCTCTCGCGCAAACAAGGCGCCCGAGAGCTGCGGCCGGCCGTCTCCATTCCTCCTGTGAACTCGTCAAGCGGTCTCCGGCGGACCTGGCGGCGGCGGCGGAGGAGGTTTGCGGGCGGCCGGTTTGCGCACCACCTTCTTGGCGCTGACCTTCCTTGCCGGCGCCTTCCTGGTGATCTTTTTCGCCGCCGTCTTCTTGACGGATCCTTTCTTGGCCGCGGCCTTCTTCATCGGCCTTTTCTTGGCCATTGCCTTGCGCGCGGTTTTTTTGACAGCGCCCTTTTTTACCGTGGCCTTCTTCGCGACACCCTTCTTCGCCGCGGCTTTCCTTGCTGGCTTTTTGGTGGTTGCCTTCACCATGTTCAATGTTCCTCTGCTGTTTTTAGCCGACCGATTCGAAAAGCCGACTAGAGGCTTGCATAGCGTACCGTTGTTAATCAGCCGTGCAAGAGGCGTTGCTTCGCAAGCAACGCAAATGAGCGCTAATATCGCGCCGCCCGCGCGGCCAAAGTTGCTTTCGGCCGCGTTCATTTCGATGAAGTAGGCCCTGCTTGCTTAGACTCGATCGTCGCGCGCGAAAGGCCGGCCGCGAGCGAAACGTGGACGCCAACAAGATGCGATCCAGCGCGTCCAACGGGCGCGACACGGCTCTTGTCAAATACGTTCGCCGATTCAAAAACCTATTATATTTAAAGGCTCTATTCCATTTTTCGAGGTCTCGGGACACGCGCGCATCGAGGCTTCCCACGACTGCTTTCGTAATTTCTCGCGATGCTATCGCAAGGCGCGATCTCGATCGGTTTGGCAGGATCGATTTCGCTCGCGACAAGCGGTCTTCGAGCAAATCGCGCGGCGCCAATTGAACGCGTGGATCGGACGAAAAAAAATTTCGTTGGATGAAAAAAAATATGACGCGCAATGGCGCTGCCATCGCTCTAATCGACGCGCATCGCGCGAATCACCCGAATCAAACGTGATTCGCGATCGCTTTTCAGACCCCAAGTTTCGCTTTTAAAAGCTCGTTGACGGTTCGCGGATTGGCCTTGCCGTCCGTGTCTTTCATCACCTGACCGACAAACCAGCCGAGCATCGAAGGCTTGGCCCGTGCCTGCGCGGCCTTGTCCGGATTCGCGGCGATGATCGCGTCGATGCAGGCCGCGAGCGCGCCATGATCGGTGACCTGCGTCAAGCCACGAGCTTCGACTATGACGCGCGGATCGCCCTCCTGATCCTCGGCGATGACGATCGCCAACACATCCTTGGCGATCTTGCCAGAGATCGTGCCGTCGCTAATGAGGTCGATGATTTCGGCGATCTGCCCGGGCTTGATGTGGGTTTGCGCGACGGACAAGCCGAGCGAATTGGCGTAGGCCGCGACATCGCCGGTAATCCAATTGGCGACAAGCTTGGCATCGCGGGTTCCGCCCCCGTGCTTGATCGCGGCTTCATAATACTCCGCGGTGTCCTTGTCGGCGACGAGGACGCCCGCGTCATAGGGCGGCAAACCGTAATCCCTGACGAAACGAGCCTTCTTCGCATCGGGAAGCTCGGGTAGATAGCCCGCCAGGGCATCGACATAAGCCTCGTCGAATTCGAGCGGCAGAAGATCTGGATCGGGAAAATAGCGGTAGTCGTGCGCCTCTTCCTTGGAGCGCATCGAGCGCGTCTCGCCGCGTCCTGGATCGAACAGGCGGGTTTCTTGATCTATGCTGCCGCCATCCTCGATAATCCCGATCTGGCGGCGCGCCTCGGCCTCGATCGCCTGACCGATGAAGCGGATCGAATTGACGTTTTTGATTTCGCAACGGGTGCCAAGCGGCTCGCCGGGGCGGCGCACCGAGACATTAACATCCGCGCGCAGCGATCCCTGTTCCATGTTCCCGTCGCAGGTGCCGAGATAGCGCAGGATCGTGCGCAGCTTCGTCACAAAGGCCTTGGCCTCGTC
>Ga0185299_10006421_pt1 | contig 12504 bp, 10 predicted proteins | sample PaiPotPPA55metaG_FD_128002 | JGI IMG/M metagenome (GOLD analysis project Ga0185299, IMG submission 128002) | Iron sulfur acid spring bacterial and archeal communities from Banff, Canada, to study Microbial Dark Matter (Phase II) - Paint Pots PPA... ...
TCGTGAGCCCGTTCCCGCGCTGGTTTCTTTTGACTTCCAAGCTCGCCGCCGGCACCGCCGTGTCGCTCGCCCAAGTCTATGCGTTTCTTCTCGTCGCTTATTTCTGGGAGATCGAGCCGCCTACGCCATGGGGCTACCTGACCGTGCTTCCGGCCCTCGTTCTCGCGGGCCTCATGCTGGGCGCGCTCGGCATGCTCTTGTCGTCGCTGATCAAGCAATTGGAAAATTTCGCGGGGGTCATGAATTTCGTCATTTTCCCGATGTTTTTCGCGTCTTCGGCGCTCTATCCTTTGTGGCGGGTCAAGGAAGGCAGCCCGTGGCTCGCCACTATATGCGAACTCAATCCTTTCACCCACGCGGTCGAGCTGATTCGCTTCGCTTTGTACGAAAAGATAAATTTCCTCGCCTTGGCGGTGGTGCTCGGGACGACAATCGTCTTTCTCGGCGCGGCGATCGCCGCCTACGATCCCTCGCGCGGAATGCTCCCGCGTCGCGAGGGGCCATAGGTTGACGGAACTTATTTCTTCTTGCCGTCGGCGTCGAACTGAGCGAGATAGGCAACAAGATTATCCAGGTCGTCTTCTTTTGGCAGCCCGGCGAAAACCATTTTCGTGCCGGGAATCTTGGCTTGCGGCTTGGCAAGAAACTCTTTCAGCGCCGCCTCGTCCCAGGTAATCCCGGAGGCTTTGATCGCCTCGGAATAATTATAACCCGGCACGGAGCCCGCCTTGCGCCCAATAATGCCGTTCAGTTCCGGGCCGACGAGTTTCGTAGCGCCTTCTCCGATCATGTGGCAGGTGTGGCACGGTTGTTTCTTGAAGACCTTTTCGCCTTCGGCAGCATCACCCGCCAAAGCCCCCGCGGCAAAACCGGCCCAAGCGGCCGTGGCGACAAGGCAGACATATTTACGCTTCATATCCGGTTTCCTTCCCTTGAGTGCGAGGGGCATTCGATAGCGGTCTCGCCCATGGCTCGCAACCATGGCCAACGGACGATCCTCATTATGGCTCGCGCGGCAAAACATGTATCCTGAAACGATGGCAAATGACAACCCAGGCTTAGCAGAAGGCCTATCGCCTCGCCACGGCTCGGGGCTTGCCGATCGCGGGCGCGCCCTCCAACGCCGTCTTTGCCTGGCGACGTTTTACCTCATGCTGCAGGTCGTTTTCAACTGTGAAGCCGAAGCCGCCGACAAGCTCCGTCTCGCGCTGCAAAGAACCGGAACCTTCGCCTGGGAACTTGCGATAATCACCGAGCGTGGCCTGGCCAGGAAAGCCGGTCTCGACATCGAGGTTACCGAGCTCGCCTCGCCCGAGGCCGCGAAGATCGCTTTGATGGGGGGCGCTGCCGACCTGATCCTTGGCGATTGGCTGTGGGTCGCGCGGCAAAGAAATCTAGGCCGCCAGATTGTCTTCGCGCCCTATTCGACCGCGCTCGGAGCGGTCATGGTTCCGGCGGCCTCGGCTATCGAGGATCTCGCCGGCTTGAAAGGCAAAAAAATCGCGGTCGCGGGCGGTCCCATGGACAAGAGCTGGCTATTGCTCCAGGCGCTCGCGCGAGGGTCGGACCTGGACCTCGCGTCGCAGGCGAACATCATTTATGGCGCGCCGACTCTGCTCTATCAGAAGGCCGCGAATGGCGAGGCGGATGCCACCTTAAACTATTGGAATTTCTGCGTGGCGCTCGAATCGCGCGGGTTCCGGCGGCTCATCGGCGTGGACGAGGTGGAACGCCGCCTCGGCGCCAAGGGCCCGGTCGCCATGGTGGGCTATGTCTTCGACGAAGGCTTCGCGCGAACCCATGCGGACGCACTCTCGCGGTTTTTCAAGATCGCGGCCGAGGCCAAGGACATTCTCGCCCATTCCGGCACGGATTGGGAGAAGATCGCGCAGCGGATCGGGATCGCCAGGAAAGCAGAACTCGCCCTGTACCGGCAAGCCTATATAGATGGCATCCCGCGCCGCCCGGTCGCTGAGGAAACGGCCGACGCGCGCGTGCTTTATCGCATCCTCGCAAAAATCGGAGGCCCCGACCTTGCCGCCAACGCAACGGAACTCGACGAGGGAACTTTCTACCAAAACACGGAAATGGTGCCCCAGGAACACTAATGGCCGGCTTTTCAGACTGGCGCCGCTGTTCTTGCTGGTTCTCGTGTGGCAATTGGGATCGAGGTTCGCCTCGGCCGGCACGCTGCCCGCGCCGCTTGCGGTTATGTCGGTTATTGGCACCGAGGCGCGGTCGGGCGCACTTTTCGTCAACCTTGCGGCAACGCTCGCCCGGGTCGCGGCGTCTTTCGTGCTGGCGATGGCTCTCGGAACGGCGCTTGGCGTGGCCATGGGCCGCAACAAGTCGATCGACCGCCTGTGCGATCCCTTGGTTATCGTGCTCTTGAACCTGCCGGCGCTTGTCGTCATGGTGCTCGCCTATATCTGGATTGGACTGAACGAGGCCGCGGCGATCGCGGCCGTGGTTCTAAATAAATTGCCGAATACGGCGGTGACGCTGCGCGAGGGCACCCGCGCGCTCGACGAAAGCCTCGACGAAATGGCGCGCGTGTTCAACCTGCCGCTTGGCGCGAAAGTAAGACATGTTGTCTTGCCGCAACTCGCGCCCTATTTCGCAGCGGCTATGCGCTCCGGTCTGTCGCTGGTGTGGAAAATCGTCCTCGTCGTCGAATTGCTTGGCCGCTCGAACGGCGTCGGCTTCGAGATCGGCATTGCGTTTCAACTCTTCGACGTGACGCGGCTGCTGGCCTATGCGCTTCCCTTTGTCGGCCTCATGCTGGCGATTGAAACTTTCTTTGTGCAACCGGTCGAGCGGCATGTCTCGCGCTGGCGGCCGTCGCATGGAGCTTGAAGTTTCCGTCGCACGCAAGGCGCTCCGGAGTGCTTCGGGGCAAACGCGTGTGGTTCTGCAGGATGTGGCCTTCAGCTTGCGAAAGGGAGAAATCTGCGCCCTGCTGGGGCCGTCCGGCTGCGGCAAGACGTGCTTGTTGCGAATCATATCGGGACTCGACTCCGATTTCGATGGCCACATTGTCTTGCCTTCGCCACATAAAGTCGGCATGGTTTTCCAGGAGCCGAGGCTATTGCCGTGGCGTAGCGTCGCGCAGAACCTGCGTCTCGTTGGGTCGTCAAGCGAGAACGATCTCGCCGAGATCGCCGCCGCGCTGCGTCTTTCGAAGCATCTCGATCATTTTCCAGGGGAATTGTCGCTCGGTCTCGCCCGCCGTGTCGCTATCGCACGCGCGTTCGCGGTCAAGCCCGATCTTCTCCTCCTCGACGAGCCCTTCGTCTCGCTCGATGCCGCCCTCTCGGCACAGCTGCGCGAGGAGCTTTTGGCGCTCGTCCTGAAGCGCAAGGCGACCACCCTCATCGTCACGCATGACGTCGAGGAGGCGATCTCGATCGCCGGCCGGATCATCGTTTTGTCTGCGGCGCCGGGACGCATCCTTGCCGACCAGATCATCGAGGCGCCGCGCCAGGCGCTGACGGAAGCCCGCGCGGTCAAAATGAAAGAAGAGATCCGGTCGCTTATGGCAAACGCTTCTTCGTGAGCGGCGCGAACCGCGGGCCCCCGCGCCGCCCCGCAATGTTTGCTGGAAAGCTTGGCCGCGATTGGATATGACATGGTCGCGAGGACTTTCGATGCGGTGACGCCGTGAACGCGCAAATGAACGAGGCGAGAGAGGCGCTGGAACGCGTTTTCGGCTTCGCGAGCTTCCGGCCAGGCCAGCAAGAAGTTCTCGAAGCCGTGTTCGCGGGGGAAAATATTCTCGCGGTCATGCCGACGGGATCCGGCAAATCGCTTGGCTATCAGTTGCCCGCGATCGTGCGCACGGGGCTCACCATCGTCGTCTCGCCGCTGATCGCCTTGATGCGCGATCAGGTGCAGCAATTGCAGGCCCGTGGAATTGCCGCCGCCACGTTGAACTCTTCGAACAGCGGCGAAGAAAATGCGGCAATCGAGGCGGGCCTGCGGCGGCGCCGTTATCGCCTCCTCTACGTCGCGCCGGAGCGCCTCACGCGTCCGGCTACGCCCGCCCTTCTTCGCGAGGCGGGAGCCAATGTCTTCGCCATCGACGAGGCCCATTGCGTCTCGCAGTGGGGGCACGATTTCCGGCCCGAATATCTCGGCCTCGCGCAAGCGGCGCAAGCAATCGGCGATCTTCAACTCATCGCGGTGACGGCCACCGCCGACGCGCCAACCCGCGCGGACATCATCCGGAAGCTGTTTTCCACCGAGCCGCATATTTTTGTTCGCTCCTTCGACCGGCCGAACATCCATCTCGCCATGCGGCGCAAGGCCGACGCCACAGGGCAAATCGAAACGATGATCGCAAGTCACAAACGTCAAAGCGGCATTGTCTATTGCGGCTCGCGCAAGGGCGTCGAGAAGCTCGCGGAAACCCTGAGCGGGAAGGGCATTTTGGCGCTCGCCTACCATGCCGGTCTCGACGCGGGATTAAGATCGGCGCGCCAGGACGAATTTCTACGCAACGACGGAACCGTCATTGTCGCCACGATCGCCTTCGGCATGGGGATCGACAAACCCAATGTTCGCTTTGTTTGCCACGCCGATTTACCGCAAAGCGTCGAAGCCTATTATCAGGAAATCGGCCGCGCCGGCCGCGATGGCCTGCCGGCAGACACCCTGACTTTGTTCAGCGACAGCGACATCAGGCTACGCGAGCGGCAAATATCCGACAGCGTGGCGCCGCATGATCGCAAGCGGATGGAAAAGCGAAAGCTCAACGCCTTGATTGCCTTGTGCGAATCCCCGCGTTGCCGCCGCCAAACATTGCTCGCCGCTTTCGGGGAGGCCTCGAAGCCTTGCGGCAATTGCGATATTTGCGACGGGAAATGGCCGCTCTTCAACGGCGCGATCCCGGCGCAAAAGATCATGTCCGCGATCCGCCGCACTTTTGGGCGGTTTTTTCCGGGCCACCTCGCCAATCTCCTCGTCGGCCAAGCAAGTGACGCAATCCGGCGGCATGGCCACGATCGCCTGCCGACTTTCGGCATCGGCAAAGAGTTCAATCCGGCCGAATGGCGCAGCATTTTTTACCAGCTTCACGCGGCGAATCTGATCGCGCAAGACCCGGAAGATCGTGATCGTTGGATTATCACCGAGACGGGACGTGCCGTGCTCTCGGGCGAGGCGCCTTTGACGCTGCGTGGCGACATGACCTTGTCGAGCGGGCGCAAGGCCGGCGTGCGGCGAAGCTTGGACGAGATCGAGATTGCGCAGGCGAAGGATCCGGTGCTGTCGCGCGAGGCTTTCGAGCCGGTCAAGCCGGGGATCTTGGCGCCGCTGCTGACCGCCCGGCAAAATAGCCTGTTCGCCGCCCTCAAGGCCAAACGCCTCGAAATCGCCAGAGACCAAAAGCAACCCGCCTTCGTCATATTCCATGACAGCGTCTTGATCGAGATGGCGCTGGTGCGTCCAAAAACCGGCGAGGATTTGCAGCTTATTCCCGGCGTCGGACCGGCCAAGGCCGCGCGTTTTGGCGCGACCTTTCTTGCCGTCATTGCCCATAACGAAGGTTCATGAGCGCCCCACGAAGCTGATCTGCGGTAAAGCTCGCTAAATAAATATTGACGAAAAATGACAAGCATTATACGTTAATATTTGCATTTTTATCCCAAAAAATTTGCTGGAGACAGTCTTGGCAGATATCAAGAACCGCAGTCAATTCGAGGCCTGGCTGGGAAAGCACCCGCGCGAGGTTGCGGTCGCGCTTGCGGCGCGCGTGGCACTGCGTGTTTTGCCGGTCGTGCAGGCAGCAAAACACTATAAGGGCTGCCTCGTTTTGCCGGTTTTCCGTGCCACGGCCGTTTCATGGTCCGCGGCCAAATATCCGGCACATGGAACGGAACTCGCCGCCTACGCTGCCGTCGCCTACGCTGCCGCAGTCGTCGTCGCCGCCGACGTCGCCGTCGCTGCCGCCACTGCCGACGCCGCCGCCGTCCGCGCCGCCTCCGGCGTCGGCTCCCGCCGTCGAACCGTCACCGCCGCAGCCCTAGCCGCCGCCGCGGCCGTCTGCGCCGCCGACACTTACGCCGCTGTCGCCGTCACCCGCGCCGCCGCGGCCGCCGCCCGCGCCGCTGCCGCCCGCGCCTTCGACGCCTACGCCGCCGTCTCCGCCGTTCGCGCCGCCGCCTACGGCGCCGCCTTCGCCGAAGACGCCGCCCACGCCGTCGCCGGCCCCAGCCCCCACGCCGCCACTACCGCCAGCGCCGCCCGCTATGTCAGCAACGCCGCCATCCGTTATTTTTGGTCCGCGCTTTCTACAGACGCGACGCGTGTGGAGAAGGGCAAGACGCCTTACGACATCGCCGGGTCGCCGCTTTGGCCTCGCGGTCAACCAGACGAGCTCCGGTCTTTATGGCGGGAATTAGAAGCGGGGCTCCTCGCCGCGAAGCAGGACTGGCGGGTTTGAACCACCTGGTACGACGACCGCCTCGATGGCAGCTTCCGGGGAGAAGAACGCGAACTCGGCTATGTGCGTATCGACGAATACCTATGGGACCAAAGCCCGGCAATCGTCAACGCCGAAATCAAACGGCGGTTCGACGAGCGCGCGCCGCCCGCTCTTGCCGGTTGATCTTGAAGCACCAAAATCTGACCCGGTGCCGTCTGGAAAATCCGCCATCATGTCTGGCTTGCCAATCAGAGCTTCGTCCATCCCGCGCAGCATATCGCCTTTCAGACTTACCTTTAGGATCAATGCGCACGTGCTGTGCGCGAGCGCGCTTGCTCTCCTTTGTCTTCTCGCGTCGTTTGCCTCGCGCGCCGAACCGCCCCTGGCGCCGGCAATCATTTCGCAAGGCGCGCGGGTTTTGCCGGTGTTGGCGAGCCATGGCATGGTCGTCGCGCAAGAAGGAACCGCGGCCAAAATCGGCGTCGACATTCTCCGTCGCGGCGGCAACGCGGTCGATGCCGCGGTCGCCGTCGGGTTTGCCCTTGCCGTGTCGTTGCCGCGCGCGGGAAACCTCGGCGGCGGCGGCTTCATGCTCGTCTATCTTGCCAAGGAGAAGACAACCGTCGCCATCGATTACCGCGAAGCCGCGCCGGCCGATACGCCGCGCGACGTCTTTCTCAACGAGACGGGCGAGGCGGTCGCCGCGAAATCGCGCGATACCGGGCTTGCCGTAGGCGTGCCTGGAACCGTCGCCGGCTTGTCGCTCGCCCTGCGCAAATACGGTTCGGGCAAATTCTCGCTGGCCGAGCTGGTCGCGCCTGCCGTCGCGCTGGCCCGCTCCGGCATTGACGTCGAGGTCGATCTCGCCGATTCCCTTCCGCATGCGCAGGCCCGGCTGAAGCGATGGCCCGCGTCAGCCCGGATTTTTCTGCATCCGGATGCAACGCCGCTCGGGCGCGGAGACAGGCTCGTTCAATCCGATCTCGCCTCCGTCATCGAGGCGATCGGCCGCGACGGCGAGCGCGCCTTTTATGACGGTCCGGTCGCGGCAAAAATCGTTGCCAGCGTCCGCGCCGCCGGGGGGCGGATGACGCAAGACGATCTGAAATCCTACCGCGCGGTCGAGCGCGCGCCCCTGCATGGCTCGTATCGCGGCCACGAAATCGTTGCAATGCCGCCGCCCTCGTCCGGCGGGGTTCATATCATCGAACTCCTCAATGTGCTCGAAGGATTTCCGCGAGCGGCGGAGGGCGCCAACTCGGCCGCGAACATTCACCTCATGGCGGAAGCGATGAAATTGGCCTACGCGGATCGCGCCGAATATCTTGGCGATCCAGACCACGTGCCGGTTCCGGTCAAGGGCCTGATCTCGAAAGCCTATGCGGAGCGCTTGCGCGCCGAGATTTCGCTCGTGCGCGCGCGGCCTTCGGCGGAAATCAAAGCGCTCGATCCCATGCCTTATGAAAGCGATCAGACGACACATTTTTCGATCGTGGATAATGAAGGCAACGCGGTCGCCAACACTTACACCTTGAATTTTTCCTACGGCCTCGGCCTCGTCGCCGAGGGAACCGGCATTCTTCTCAATAACGAGCTCGACGATTTTGCGGCAAAACCCGGCGCTCCAAATGCCTATGGACTCGTTGGCGGCGCCGCCAATGCGCCGGGGCCACGCAAGCGGCCGCTGTCGTCGATGGCCCCCACATTGGTTTTTCGCGACGGCGAACTCGAACTTGTCACCGGCTCGCCGGGCGGCTCGCGGATCATCACGATCGTCACGGAAATCATCCTCGACATCGTCGATTTCGGCATGAACATCGCGGAGGCGACCGAGGCGGTGCGCATTCATCACCAGTGGCTTCCGGATGAATTGCAGGTCGAGCGTGGCCTCGCACCCGATACGATCCGGCAGCTTGAAGCACTGGGCCACAAGGTCGCGGTTCACGACACCTGGGGCTCGGCGCAGAGCATTTTTCGCGAAAACGGCCTGTTGATGGGCGCCGCCGACACAAGGCAACGGGGCACCTTGGCCACTGGATATTGAGGCCCGGTCGCGGCACGCGGCGCTCGGCGGCGGACGCTCCTTGGAGAACTGGCCGAAGCGCGCGGCCGATAGATCAGCGAGCCCCACGCGGAAAAATTTTTCGCGGGCTTTCTTTGGCGTGTTGCAGGGAATTGTTTTTGACGCTCGCCCTCATCGCGCTCGACGCGGGACCTTCCTCGCAGATTCACTTGTCCGGTTTGGCGATGTTTCTTATGGTGGCCTATGGTTAGCCTATGGAACCGCACCGGATTTTCTTTTTCGCGTATTAAAATGGCGAGGTTGTCCGCCGCGAAAGCAAGAGTTTTGCGCCGGGCTGCTCGTGAAAGCGAACGCTATGGCGGCGTTTCATACGCGCTTGCATGGCGATTGCTACATTTTGGAAGGAGCTCGCTGCTGTCGTCTTGAGTGTGGCGACTGTTTGTACCGTCCCGTTCATCGCCGTACTGCTGTGGAAGGCTCTCACACAGAAGACGATTGCGATCGCGCCTATATTCGTGCCGCGGATGTTGACGGACAACGGCTACACGGACGACGTCGCGGCACAGCGGTTGCCTGATGCCCTGAATAAATTTGTTGAAGATGCGCACACGAGAAAGAAAGGACCCGAGGTTGCGCTGCAGGCCGATCTACCCAGCATCGTGGTTCCGGCCATCGGTCTGTCGCTCGAAACCGTTGCCGCCGACATCCGCAACTTTTTTCACATCGCTGACCGCTGGAATATTTCGGGGGAGCTCACATTCGCACAAAAGCAGCTCTGGTTGCGTCTGCGGATGAACGGGCGGGACTTTTATACCAGTCCCAACGGTGTCGATCAGGAACATTCCGACGATCTGCTCGCGCCCGCCGCCGAGAAGGTTTTTGAACAGGCTGATCCCTATATCGCCGCGATGTTTCTGAAGCAGAGCGATCCCGGCAAAAGTCTGGAGATCGCGAGACGGATTATTGCTGACAGGCCGGAGACGGATCAAAACGTCCTCTGGGCTCACAATTTGGCGGGCAACATTCTGCTCGATCAAGGCAAGACCGACGAGGCGATCGCGGAGTACCGGAAGGCGATCGAACTCGATCCTCGCCATGCGTGGCCCGACAACAATCTAGGCTTTACCCTAAGCGGTCAGCAGAAGACCGACGAGGCGATCGCCGAGTACCGCAAGGCAATCGAGCTCGATCCTAGCCTTGCGTTGCCCCACAAAAATCTAGCCAACATCCTACGCGAGCAGGGCAAGACCGAGGAGGCGGACGCCGAGGATCGGAAGGCCGCCGAACTTGGCGCCAAACACCCCGATTGAAATTCCCGCGATTCTGCGCCATGTTTATGGAATGCTCGGTCGGTCGGCCGGGCCTGAGGAGGATCGGCCCACTGATACAAGCGATACTTGCGCAAGCGGCGCACCCGCCGCTCCACCCGGTGCCCGGTTCAGTTGGACCCGAAGCCGGTACGCTTGTGCGGACTGTCTTGACCTGCCTCGATGACTCCAAGGCCGAGGACATCGTCGCAATCGATCTGCAGGGCAAAACCATCCTCGCCGACGTCATGATCATCGCGACCGGCCGCTCCAACATTCAAGTCGGGGCGATCGCCGAGCGCCTTATCGGCGCGTTGAAGGGCGAGCGCCATAAGCCGCCGCGCGTCGAAGGCTTGCGGACCTGCGATTGGGTTCTGGTGGATGGCGCCGACATCATCATCCACATCTTCCGGCCCGAGGTGAGGCGGTTCTACAATCTCGAAAAAATGTGGGGCGTCGACCGGCCGGGCGAGCGCCGCTTAGGCTAAGGCAGCCCATTACAAACACGATGCGTCTTCCGCTGGGCGGCCGAAAATTCGCGAACTTGCCGGTCTTGCCGCGACCGTGCCACTTTCCTCTGGCTGGATGGCGTGATGGGATTGATTCCTGCGGCCGGTCCAACCGGCCGCTAGGCATAAGGAGATTCGTGGCGGTTCGAGCGCGGCCCAGGACGATTGCTTCAGCGGGAGCGGCCAGTTGCCGCATCGCGCTCGCATTATGTCTTGCACCCTCCGTGCCCGCTTGCCTTGCGGCGCAATCCAGTCAGCCGGCGGCGCCGGATGCGGACGCGAAAGGCACGGAGCTGAGCGGCCGCCGGCTCGAACTGCGGGGCATGGAAGACACGCTCGAGGAGTCGCAAGAGCAGCGCCGGCGGATCGAAGCCGAGATCGCATCGATCCGCGCCGACCGGGTGAAGCTTACCGCGGCGCTTCTCGACGCGACGCAAAATGTCAACGCGAGCGAACGCAAGATCGGCGCAACGGAGGCAAGGCTCGACACGCTGACTGGTGCGGAGGACGCGATCAAGCGTTCGCTTGCGAGTCGCCGCGCGGTCATTGCCGAGATCCTTGCCTCCTTGCAGCGGATGGGGCGCAAGCCGCCGCCGGCGCTTCTGGTCGCACCGGAAGACATGCTTGCCGCGATTAGAACCTCCATGTTGCTCGGTTCGGTCCTGCCGCAGATGCGCGGCGAAACCGAAGCGCTTGCCTCGGACCTTTCGGATCTCGTGCAGTTGCGGCAATCGATTGCGGCCGAGCGCGAGACACTCGCGAGTGGCGTGGCGAAGCTTCGCGCCGAGCGTCAGCGTCTCGCCGCGCTGGTCGAGGCGCGCCAATCGGCGCTGTCCGCCGCCGAACAGGCTCTTGGAGAGGAGCGCGAACGCGCGCTCAATCTCGCTAGGCAAGCGGCGAGCCTCAAGGATCTGATCGCCACAATGGAAACCGAGGTCGCCGCGGCCGCGCGGGGTGCCGAGGCGGCGAGGAAGGCCGATGAAATCCGAAGGCGCGCCGCGCAAGCAGTACCGCCAAGCGCTGCTATGAAAACCGCCTTGGCACCTTTCAAGGATCCGGCAAGGCTTGCGCCAGCGACAGCCTTTATCGAGACAAGAGGTCTTTTGCCGGTCCCCGTGAACGGCACGCTCCAGCGCGGCTTTGGCAGCCAGGATGGGTTTGGCGGCACCGGGAAAGGGATGCTGATCGCAACCCGCGTCGAAGCGATTGTCGCCTCGCCCTGCGACGGTTGGGTGTCATTCGCCGGTCCGTACCGGAGCTACGGACAACTTTTAATCGTTAACGCTGGCCAGGGCTATTATATTATTCTTGCCGGGATGGATAAAATCAACGTAAACGTAGGGCAATTCATTCTGGTTGGGGAGCCCGTCGCCGTCATGGGCGACGGGTCCGTCAAGACGGCCGCGGCCATCGCCATCGGCGCGGTCCAGCCCATCCTCTATATCGAATTTCGGAAGGACGGGGTGGCGATCGATCCGGGCCCATGGTGGGCAAAGCCGGAATTGCAAAAGGTTCGCGGATGATGCGCAAAGTCTTACCTCTACTGATAGGCGCCGTTCTGGGCGCGGGGCTCGGCACGCTTGCAACAAAGACGCGGGTTTTTCCGGCGGGAACGGCGCGCGCGGCCGCCTCGGACACCTACCGTAATCTCAACCTCTTCGGCGACGTTTTCGAGAAGATTCGCTCCGATTATGTCGAGAAGCCGGACGAACAAAAGCTCGTCGAAGCCGCGATCAACGGCATGCTCGGTTCGCTCGACCCGCATTCAAGCTACATGGACGCCAAAAGCTTCCGCGACATGCAGGTTCAGACGCGCGGCGAATTCGGCGGTCTTGGCATCGAGGTGACGCAGGAGGACGGGCTTATCAAGGTCGTCACGCCAATCGACGACACGCCGGCCTCGCGGGCGGGAATCTTGTCCGGCGACGTTATCAGCGCCATCGACGGCGAGAATGTTCAGGGCTTGAGCCTCAACCAGGCGGTCGACAAGATGCGCGGCGCGCCGGATACCTCGGTGACGCTCAAGATTTTGCGCGGATCCAACAAGGACCCGCAGGATATCAAGCTTACCCGCGCCGTGATCCAGATCAAATCGGTTCGCGAACGTCAGGAAAGCGACGATATCGGCTACATTCGAATCACCCAATTCAACGAACAGACGTTTGAGGGTGTTCGCGCGGCGATCCAAAAATTCCAAAACGATATCCCGGCCGCCAAGTTCAAAGGCTATATACTTGACCT
>Ga0185299_10006422_pt1 | contig 12503 bp, 10 predicted proteins | sample PaiPotPPA55metaG_FD_128002 | JGI IMG/M metagenome (GOLD analysis project Ga0185299, IMG submission 128002) | Iron sulfur acid spring bacterial and archeal communities from Banff, Canada, to study Microbial Dark Matter (Phase II) - Paint Pots PPA... ...
AGCTGGGATTTCCGACGCCGTGGAGCGGGTGGCTGGCCGGACCACGACTGGAAACGATTCGCGAGATGCTGCTCGAACCGCGCAGCCTGAATCGCGGATACTTCCGGCGCGAAGCGGTCGAGAAGCTCTTCAATGAACATCGCGCGAAGTATCGCGACAACTACGATCGCATCTGGCGGCTGCTCAATCTTGAGCTGTGGCACCGCGTTTGTCTGGAAGGCGAATCGCACGACGAGATTGGCGAGCCTGCGATGAAGATGGCGTCGACGTAGTAGCTGGATTTGTTTCCACGCTGCATTCTCCCGTCAATTTGTGCATAAGTGTGAGTTGTTGTGCTGCAAAATTTGTGAGACGCAACGTCAGTGCTATTCTCATTAGCTTATGCGCAGCCTGATCTGCTTCCTTATCGCATTCACTACCTTCTCTGCTTTTGGTCAACAACCGTTCCTTGGTGTTCGGCAGTGGACGGCGCTGCGAGACGAGTCGAGCGGTGCTGCTCCCTACGAGAACCTGCGCTACTTGACTGGCCTGCATCGGGTCCCGGCCACCGCGGATTTTGAACTGGCAGCGCAATTCGTGTTGCAACGGGCGCGCGAATACGGTCTGGCCGATGCTCATAGCGAGCAGTTTTCCATCGATGGAACCAAGCGTTACGGACTGATGCGCTCGTACCTGGCATGGACCGTCGAAGATGCTCGGCTGTGGGAAGTCCGTCCTCAACATCTTCTTCTCGGAGATTGGACAACCGATCCCATCCACCTTGCAGACTACAGTCACAGCGCCGACGTGGAAACGGAACTGGTCGACGTGGGCAACGGCGCAAGCGAGGCAGATTACTCGGGCAAGGACGTGCACGGCAAGATCGTCCTCGCCGATGGCGTTCTGGCACGAGTACAGGAATTGGCGATCGCGCAGCATGGTGCCGTGGGCATCGTCAGCGACATGCCTAACCAGACCACGGCATGGTCTGGCCTGGATACGACTGTGGTTCGGTGGGGTCATTTGGATGCGCGTCAACCGTCCGGCTTCGCCTTCATGGTCTCTCGCCAGACCGCCGAGGCGCTGCGGTCCCGCTTGCGAGGCGGCGAACCCGTCATACTGAATGCCCACGTGAAAGCAACCGTCGGCCCTGGCCACTGGACGGTCGTGACCGGCACAATTCCTGGCACGGACCCTGATGCGGGAGAAATTGTCTATAGCTGCCACCTCGATCACGAACGTCCAGGAGCGAACGACAACGGAAGCGGAAGCGTTACTATTCTTGAATCCGCGCGCGTACTGGCGCGCTTAATCGATTCGGGTCTGCTGCCACGGCCCAAACGCACTCTGCGCTTTGTCTGGGGACCGGAGGTCGAGGGTACCATGGCATTTCTCGCCAGCCATCCTGAGATCAAGCAGCGTTTGCGTGCGAACATCCACATGGATATGGTTGCCGGCGACCCTTTCAAAAACAAGTCTGTATTCCACGTCACCGGCACCCCGTGGTCGCTGCCAAGTTTTGTGACTGACGTAGGCGCCGTGTTTCTCGATGCGATTCGCACTGCTGCCAGCGGGTATGCCGAGGGCGAGACGCCGGCTGACACGGGCATTGTCGAAACCCGCGCTGGCGGGCAAGGCACGCGCAATGAATTGATCGCGGACGTGACGCCATACTCCAGCGGCAGCGATCACGATGACTACGACTCTTCCACTATTGCAGTGCCGTCACTTTACCTTCGCGACTGGCCGGACATATACATTCACACCGACCACGACACCCTCGATCAGATCGATGCCACGAAGTTGCGGCGCGTGGCCCTGCTGGGAGCGGCATCGGGATATGTCTACGCGAGCGTCGCTGCGCAACAACTTCCAACGTTACTCCCGTTCCTCACTGCACAGGCCGAAGCTCGTCTCGCCCAGGTCTTCGGACCGGCACAACAATTAGTGGGTAACCCTCAACTCGAGCTGGGCGTCGCCTGGTACGAAGCGCGCAACCTGGTGAACCAAACGTTGCAGCGCGAAAGTGCGACGCTGCACTCCATAGTCGAATTTACCGGCGGGCCTGCCGAGGCAGATGCAGACGGAGCGAAAGCCCTCGCGGACCAAGCAAGAAATTTCCAAAATTGGCTCGACAAGCAGGCGAAGCTACGCGGAGCAAAAGGAACAGTGCCCACTGCGCCGTGGGCCAGCGCCTCAGAAGCGAAACGCGTGCCTATCCGCGCAGGGGAATTCGGTCCACTGACTTATCAGAACGACAATGTTCTGCTGGCCCGCCTGGGCAAAGAACGCTACGTGAAGATTAAGCTGATCAACAGCGAAGCTACCCAACTACTGAACGTGCGTGACCAATCCGAGCTATATGCTTACGAGATCGTCAACTTCGTGAATGGGAGGCGCACGGTGGGCGAGATACGAGACGCGGTGTCGGCCGAATACGGGCCTTTGCCGGTGAATCTTGTCGCCGACTACCTCGATGCTTGCTCTGAAGCCGGGGTGATTCGGTGGAAGTAAGGGCCTGCTGGATGTAACCACAGACCAATATGTCTGGTGTCTCGCGTGAAACGTTTTGCACTTAAATAACTCTACATACACTTGGCAAGAAGATCAGTTGCAAAGCTGGCGCGAGGGCACTAGAGTACGTCCAAGCAATTCGAAAGGATACAAGATTGAAGATCTCGCAAAAAGGGCTTTACGCACTGCAAGCGATAATGACCCTTGGCCGCCGATACGGAAGCGAAACCGTCAAGATCCGGGACATCGCCATGGATAGCGATCTGCCGGAGAAATTTCTAGAGTTGATACTGCTCGAACTCAAGAACGCGCGCATCGTGGAAAGCGTTCGGGGGGCGAAGGGCGGCTACCGGTTGCGGCGCGCGCCAGCGGAGATCAAACTCAGCGAGATCATTCGTCTGGTTGACGGTCCACTCGCACCGTTTGGCGATGCGGATCAACTCCGAAGCCTGATCATCACCGATCCCGACCATCGCGCGCTCTACGGCGTGTTTTTGGAAGTACGAGACGCCGCGGCCAAGATACTGGAGAGCACCAGCGTCGCTGACATCGTCGGGAACTCTTCTAAATCCCGCAAACCATCCAGAGCCAAGAAGAAGTCGAGGAAAGGTCCGCTGCTGTCTATTGTTCACAAGGACGCGAAGAGCAAGTAGCTTGCTCGTTTAGGCGAGAACGGCTTGGTATTCGCCGTATGCGCCTTTGAAATCGGTGATTTCGTGGGTGCCCTCGAAGTGCCAGATTCTGGTCGCGACTTCATCAATCAGATCCTCGTCATGCGTGACCAGCAGTACTGTTCCGGGATAGCGCTGCAGCGAAATGTTGAGGGCGTTGATCGATTCGAGATCCAGATGGTTCGTGGGCTCGTCGAGCACGAGCAGGTTCGGCTTCTGCAGCATCAGTTTGCAAAAGAGCAGCCGCGCCGCCTCTCCGCCGGAGAGTATGTCAGTACGCTTGTCGGCATCATCGCGAGGAAAAAGCATCTGACCCAATATGCCGCGAATCTCTTCGGTCGAAGCGGAAGGATCCCACTGATGGAGCCACTCCAGAACCTTGATGCCGGGCTCGATTAGCGCCTTGTGATCCTGGGCGAAATATCCCACGGCCGCTTCGTGACCCCAGATGACTTTTCCGCCGTCCACAAAAGGCCCATCGTAGCCGCTCGTCTTTCGCAAATCCGATTCCGAAACCGTCGGCGAGTTTGCGAGCAGCGCGTTCACCAGAGTGGTCTTGCCGGAGCCGTTGCGGCCCATCAGCGCGATTTTTTCTCCTCGGATCACGCTCGCCGTAAAACCAGAAATCACTTTGGCATCGCCGTACGACTTGCTAAGCCCTTCGATTTCCAGAATGTGTTTGCCGGAGGGCCGCTTCTGCTCGAACTTCAAGTATGGACGTTGAATGTTTGATCTCGCCAACTCGGTGACCTGCAGGCGCTCGACTTCCTTGCGCCGCGACTGCACCTGGCTAGAGCGGGTTCCGGCGGAGAAGCGCGCGATGAACTCGTTCAACTGGTCGATCTTCTTCTCGCGCTGAGCGTTTTGCGATTCGATCTGTGAACGAATCTGCGTCTTCGCGACCACCATGTCGTCGTAAGTGCCGGTGTAAGTAATGATGGTCTCGTAGTCGATGTCGGCTATGTGGGTGCAAATGCCGTTGAGGAAATGACGGTCGTGCGAGATCACGATCAGCACGCCCTCATATTGATTCAAGAAATTCTTCAACCAATGGATCGAGTCGAGATCAAGATTGTTCGTGGGCTCGTCGAGCAACAGCGCCTGCGGATGCCCGAACAGAGCCTGCGCCAGCAGCACGCGCACTTTTTGTCCGCCCGGCAACTCCGACATTTTCCGCTCGTGCTGTTCGTCGGGAATGTCGAGACCCTGCAGCAGAATCGCAGCGTCCGTTTCCGCGGTGTAGCCGTCTTCCTCGCCGACGATCCCTTCCAGTTCGCCGAGTTTCATGCCGTCCGCGTCCGTCATCTCATGCTTCGCATAGATGATTTCGCGTTCTTCGAGAGCCGCCCACAAGCGCCGGTTGCCCATGATGACCGCATCGATCACGCGATACTTGTCGAAGGCGAACTGATCCTGGCTCAGAACGCCGAGCTTCCGCGGGCGCACGACGGTTCCCTTCTGCGGCTCAAGCTCGCCGGTCAGAAGCTTCATGAACGTGGATTTGCCCGCCCCGTTGGGGCCGGTGAGGCCGTAGCGCTTCCCCGGAATAAAGCCGGTGGAAACTTCGTCAAATAGAACTTTGGCGCCGTAGCGCATTGAAACATTGCTGACTGAAATCATGATGTTTAGGGAACTGCGGGAATCGATCCAATCGGAGGAAGACGCAGCTACTGTTATAAGAATATCACGTCCCCTTTCGCTCCCAAAGTCAAAGGCTTAACCACAAGGAGCACAGGGGCCCACAGGGAAGAACCGCGATTCATGTTAGCCTTTTTAGACGCTTATGAACGATCCTCGGTCTTCTATCAACCTTCAGGCAATCGCGCGGCAGGTCATGCAGGCACAGGGGTTCCAGCCGGATTTTCCTCCCGAGACTCAAGACCAGCTGGCCGATATCAGGGCTCATCCACCGCAACTGACGCCTTCCGACAAGGTCCGTGACCTTCGTAATCTGCTTTGGTCTTCGATCGATAACGACACGTCCAAAGACCTCGACCAGATCGAAGTTGCCGAACGCCTACCGAATGGCGACATCAAAGTGATGATCGGCATCGCCGACGTGGACGCTTTTGTCGCCAAAGACACTCCCATCGATCAACACGCGGAGCGGGAGACCACCTCCGTCTATACCGGCGTAAGCATTTTCCCGATGTTGCCGAACGAACTCTCGACCGGCGCGTCTTCCCTGCTCGAAAATTCAGACAGGCCGGCCGTCGTGACGGAATTTGTAATCGATACCAGCGGCTCGCTAAGCTCAAGCAATGTGTATCGGGCCCTCGTTCGTAACCAGGCACAACTCACCTACAACGCGGTCGGAGCATGGCTGGAGGACACGGCGGCCGCTCCGCCAAAAGTGGCCGCGTCTTCGGAACTGCAGGCGCAACTCAAGCTCCAGGACAACGTTGCCCAGGCGCTCAGGAAACTGCGCTTTGAGCACGGCGCACTGAACCTGGACACCAATGAAGCTCTTCCGGTGGTGCTGAACGATCAGGTCGTCGACGTCCTAAACCAGGGGAAAAATCGAGCGACGGAGGTGATCGAGGACTTCATGATCGCCGCCAATGGCGTGGTGGCACGGCTGCTGGAGAAAGTTTCTTCTCTGCGCCGCATCGTGAAAACGCCCGAGCATTGGGACGGCATCGTGCGACTCGCGGCGGCGCAAGGCGAAAAGCTGCCCGCTGAGCCTGATTCGAAGGCGCTCAACAATTTCCTTCTGAAGCGCAAAGCTGCCGATCCCGATCACTTCGCCGACCTCTCGCTCGCGGTCATCAAGCTGATTGGGCCGGGTGAATATGTTCTGGAGCGTCCGGGCGATCCCGAGCAGGGGCACTTTGGACTTGCCGTGCAGGACTATACGCACTCGACCGCTCCCAACCGGCGCTTCGCCGACGTGGTCACGCAGAGGTTGATCAAAGCCCTACTCGACGGAAAGCCCGGACCCTATTCCGACAACGATCTCGCCGCCATCGCCACAAACTGTACCGAGAAAGGCGATGCCGCGCGAAAAGTGGAGCGGGAAATGTCGAAGCGGTTGGCCGCCATTGCGATGAGCCATCGAGTGGATGAAACCTTTGACGCCATGATCACCGGAGTCACGCCAAAGGGGACGTTTGTTCGCGTTCTACAGCCTCGCATGGAGGGATTGCTGGCACATGGAGCGCAGGGATTGCATGTTGGCGATAAGCTGCGAGCGAAGTTGGTGAGGACTGACGTGCAACATGGGTTTATTGATTTCGCCAAGGTTTAGGACATCCATTCTTTCGTGATGCTCTGTCTGCTTTTGTCGATACGGACACTGGGGAGTGTGGCGAACGGCGATTGGAGAACCGGGAAGAAGCAGACAAGTTTTATCGCGATCTCGGTCCATGTCTCTTCGGACATCACTGGGAGATCGGCCGTACGCTGACGTAATTGTTCTTCAGTTCGGCATTCCACTGTGGACTACCCGGCGCGTAATCCAATTCCGATTTTGTATTCCTCTTAAATATTCTCGCGTAGTGGCGCTTGCACGAAGAGCTTAAATCCGGGTCGCAGTGTTGGTGGAAGGTGAACGTGCCGATGCCAAGCCCGAGCCCCGTTCCCACCCACATATCCGACGCCCAGTGGTCTCGTGCCAGGAATCGGGTTAGCGTAACCGTGAAGGCCGCCGAATAAGTCAGCACTCTTACCCAGGGCTGCGAGTACTCATGCGCCACTACCGTGGCCATAGCCCAGGTAAACATCGCGTGCCCGCCGGGAAACGATGTGTTGATCATGGAATGACGCAGAAAATCCCCATGCCCGTTGCCTTCGCCCGGACGTTGTCTTGCAGCGATGAACTGCATCGGCGTGTAAACCAGAAACGTGTTGGCCAGGGTCTCCAGCTCCAGTTCGCCGGTTTCTCGGGCGTGCGGATGGTCCCCCTTGATTCCGTATAACCAGACTCCACCTAGCGTAGCGGCGAGGCCGCCAATCGCAATATTGGAACTGTCTGCATAAAACTGGTAATGACCGCCAGGAAGATTGTTTTCAATATGCCGATCGGTCACCAGGAAAGCCGCCGTGCCAGCCAAAAGGATGGCATCGTACTTCAAATGCGATGGCTCGAACGGAGATAGATAAATTCCTTTCTGGTCTTCCAGGATTCGTTTCACAGACCTGTGAACCAGTCCGGGTTGCTGCTCCGAGTGCTGCGCAGCCGCATTTCCAGTCGTGTCATCATCGAACGTTTCTGCCCGAAGTGCCGACACATTAAAATTCTGTACGGCATCAAACTTCGGCACCGGATCCGCGTTGGCCGGTGTCACCGGCCCGAAGGTCGTGGCCTGGCAACATATTGTTTGGCAGAATGCGGTGGCGCAAAACAGCGCCGTGGCAAGTGTCGTCATCAGAAGTCTGTGAAAATTCCTCGGACAGTAGTGCAAACGAGTCTCCCGGGCGCCTTTTTTCCACACGAATGCGCTTGGGTATGATGCAATCCGCCGAAAAGGGTAAACTGAATTTTTCGTGGTTTGGAAATCGCAGAGGTCAACTCGGAACGAACTCGCCAACCCTCCGGTTGCCGTATGGCATCTAACTTACGCGATGTGGCTATCCGCTCTCTGGCTATCCGCTCTCTGGCTATCCGCTCTCTGGCTATCCGCTCTCTGGCTATCCGCTCTCTGGCTATCCGCTCTCTGGCTGCCCGCTCTCTGGCTGCCCGCTCTCTGGCTGCCCGCTCCTCAAGTGTTCCTTCCAGTCGCAGTGAGCGGTGCTGTCGTGACAAGTTTAGGGATCGGCACGATGGGTTTAGCCGCTCTTTTTTTCCAGTTCGGCCCAACGAGTGTAGAGGTTATCCAGCGCGTGTTGAGCCGCGTCCAGCGCGGCTTGCGCGCTTACTAAATGCGAGGCATCTGTCGCATTGGCTGGATCCTCCAGTTCCGCGCGTTTCGCTTGCACTAACTGTTCGGCTTCTTCAACTCGCTGCTCAATGGTGGAGTATTCTCGTGCTTCCAAATAGGAGAGTTTTTTCTTAGTTGGGGCTGGCGGCGTCGCGCCATTCTGTGAAGGCGCCGCTGCGGCCTTTTCCGATTTTGCGGGTTGCGCCTGCCATGACTCCCATTGCGCGTAATCGGCAAAAGTATCGGCGCCACCATTTCCATTCAGTCCGAGGACGATGCTGGATACTCGATCGAGCATGTAGCGGTCATGCGTCACCAGCACCAGCGAGCCGGGGAAATCGATCAGGCTTTCTTCCAGAATTTCGAGCGTCGGAATGTCGAGGTCGTTGGTGGGTTCGTCGAGCAGGAGAATGTCGGCGGGCTGGAGCATGAGTTGCGCGATCAAGACTCGGGCGCGTTCGCCTCCGGAAAGCCGCCCGACCGGCTGGCTGAGTTGCTCGCCGGTAAACAGGAATCTCGCCGCCCATCCGGCCACGTGAATTACGCGATCACGATACACGACAGAATCGCCGTCCGGTGCGAGCGCGCGGCGTAGAGTCACATCGGGATCGAGAGTGCGTGTCTGGTCGAAGTAGACGATGCGCAGCCAATCGGCGCGGCGAATCTCACCACCGGTTGCAGCGAGGTCTCCCTGCAACAAGCGGAGAAGGGTCGTCTTGCCACTGCCGTTCGGGCCTACGAGGCCCACGCGCATGCCGGCTGTCAGGATGAAGTTGAGGCCGTCGAATAACGCGCGGGTTCCCATTGTGCAGGTGACGTCCTTCAGTTCGATGAGACGTTTAGTCTTGCGGTCGGTGGCGGAAAAATCGATCTGAGTTGTGGTGTTGCGGGTTCTCTGATTCAGGTCCGCTAGTTCTCCCATGAGTTCACCAGCTTTGCTGATGCGCGCTTTCGACTTTCGTGTGCGGGCTTTCGCTCCGCGGCGAAGCCACTCGATTTCCCCGTGAACAAGATTCTCCAGCGCTTCCTGACGTTTGGACTGCGCGTGCAGGAACTCTTCTTTCTTCTCCAGAAAGTTGATGTAGCTGCCGTGTACGCGGAGGGAGCCGTCGGGATAAATGCGATTGAGTTCGACCATGTCGGTGGTGACATTCTCTAGAAAATAGCGGTCGTGGCTCACAATGACACTGGCGAATGCCGCCGCTTCCAGCAGATCTTCGAGCCACGTGATTCCGGGAAGATCGAGATGGTTGGTGGGTTCGTCGAGCAGGAGGATGTCGGGATGCTGCACCAGGGCTTCGACAATTGCTAGACGCTTCTGCCACCCGCCGGATAACTCGGTCGCTTGCGCTTCTAGATCTTCAAAACCGGCGCGGCCGAGAGTTTCGGCAAAGCGGGCGCCGCGCTCGGATCCGGAGACCCCGCTTCGATCAAGCGCGCTTTCAATTACCGAGCGTACCGTTGTCCCAGATTTGAATCGCGAGTCTTGCTCGACACAAGCGAGGCGGGTGCGCTTGCGGAACGAGACTTCCCCGCTGTCGGGAGTAACCTCGCCAGCCAGAATTCTTAGAAGGGTGGATTTACCTGATCCGTTCGGACCGATCAGGCCGATGCGGTCTCCGTCAGAAATGGTGAAGGAAACATTCTGGAAGAGCGGGTTCGCTCCGAAGGCTTTGGTAATTTCCTGGGCGTTGACAATAGGCGGCAATGATTTGCGGTCTCCTGGATCTCGATATCTTGAGAGTATCAGGTGAGACACGGTTTCAGCCCCGGAGGGGCGAACCCGCTTAGCTCAGCGCTTCAGCGCTGGGAAAATGAGGCAATGCTTAAAGTCCCGGAGGGACGGCCCAGGTTGTCACCGAACCTCGTGCGAAGCTGAGCCTACAGCGTAATGACTCTTTGCCTCAGGTCATGAGCTGCTTGCTCCACATTCTCCGGCTTGCCGAGATCGCGCCAATAATATTCATCGGCACAGAAGGCTAGGATCTTTTCGCCCTGGGCAGCGAGACGCAAATAGGAGGTGATGATGGAGAACGCGCCGTCTTCAGTCATCATCGCGAGAAGACGCGGAGAAATGACGTGGATACCGGAAAAAGCCCATGCCTGCACCTGCTGGGCAGGCCGAACGAATTCAGGTGGTTGATTGCGGCCTGCTCGCCGGCCACAGAGCTGGCGCCGCTCGTCGAACAGAAGATAGCGGGAAGTCTCGCGGTCTTGTACGGCTAGGGTAGCCAGCGCTTGAGTTTCAAAGTGAAGATGCCTCATACGCTCGAGATCGATCGTGCTGAGGACATCGACATTATGCAGAATGAAAGGCGTTTCGTTCCCGGAATGCCCACGCGAATCTTTGAAAAACCAAGCGGCCTTTTTCAGGCCTCCGCCGGTATCGAGCAACTCCTCCTCGCGCGAGACTTCAATGCGCATGCCGAAGTTGTTATTCGTTTTCAGGTACTCCAGAATCATGTCGGCGAAGTGATGGACATTGATTATGACCTCGCGAACTCCGAATGTCCGCAAGCGAGAGAGCGTGATCTCGAGCAGCGTGCGGCCGTTAATTTCGATCAGCGCTTTGGGACGATCGTCGGTCAGCGGCCGCAAGCGCGTGCCGAGGCCAGCGGCCAGAATCATCGCCTTCATGGATTTATTGCTCTCATCGAATCAGCGCCTTCATTGATTCAACTGCTCTTGCTCGCGATGATGGACTACTACTTCTACTCCATCTTTGCTGCGCAGGTGCTTCGCCAACTGCTCCGCGAGATACACCGAGCGATGCTGGCCGCCAGTGCAGCCGAATGACACCATCAGATGCTTGAAGCCGCGACCCTGATACATGGTCACACTTGCGTCCACCAGTGAGATCGCACTGGAAAGAAACTGATGCACACTCTCCTGCTGATTGAGATAGTCGATTACCGGCGCGTCTTTGCCGGTGAGGGATTTGAAGCGCTCTTCGCGTCCGGGATTCGGGAGGCTGCGGCCATCGAACACAAATCCGCCGCCGTTGCCAGTGTCATCCTGCGGCAAGCCTCGGTGAAATGAAAAACTGAAAACCCGCACGGTCAACTTTTCCGGTTCAGACGGCGAAGTCAGGCCCTGCAACTTATCCGACGCCACCATGCTCTTGAAGGCTTCCATCAGCGTCGGCAAAGCGATGGGCAACTCCACATTGTGAAGAAGCCAGCGTATGTTTTTCAGCGCGTAGGGCACGCTTTGCAGGAAATGCTCTTTGCGCTCGTAGAACCCGCGAAATCCATAAGCGCCCAGGGCCTGCATGATGCGGACGTAAACGTAGGCGTAGTAATACTGCATGAACGCGGAGCGATCGAGATCGATGAAACCGGCGAGGCTATCGAGATAGTGATCGAGCAATTGCTGGCGAAGATCGGGGGGCAGGTCGGCCTTGGCATCGTACAAAAGAGAAGCGATATCATATTGCAGCGCGCCTTTGCGGCCGCCTTGATAGTCCAGGAAAAATGGCTGGTCTTCGTTCAGAATTTTGCGCAACATGATGTTGCGGGATTGGAAGTCGCGATAGAGAAAATAATCGCGGCTGGCGCTCAGCAGCAATTTCGTCAAGCGGCTGAAATCGCGTTCCAGCGCTTGCTCGTTGAAAGGGATGCCGGCGAGCCTGAGAAAGTAATACTTGAAATAATTCAAATCCCACGCGATCGACTGGCGATCGAAGCTGGCGCGCGGATAGCACACTTTGTAATTCAAATCGCGGCCCGCTTCAACCTGAAAGCGCGGCAACACAGCAACAACTTTGCGATAAGCCGCGACTGCCTCGGGAGCAATGGTCGCGCCGTTACGATGATCCGAGAGAAATTCAAAAAGAGTGGTGCCGCCAAAGTCCTCTTCGAGATAAGCTCCTTGGCTTAAATCCTCGGCATAAATTTCCGGCACTGGCAGACCGTGCCGGCGGAAGTGCCGGGAGAATTCGAGGAATGCGACATTCTCTTCGCGCACGTTGTACAAGATGCCGATCGCGCTGAGGTTTTCGCTGGAAAGCCGGATGATCTTGCGGCCCGAGCCGCCCAGTTCCCCCTGCAGCGGCTGCACCCGCTTGACCGGGGAGTGGAAGCGCTGCTCAAAGAGTCGTTTGAGAACTTCCATGAATATGATTTCCAGCGATTCAGTTTTGACTTCATAAAGATAACACCCAGACGGTCGGTCAAATGGAGCTCTGCCCCGTGAGGCAGCCGCAGAGTAGATGCAAACCGCAGAGCCCTACCCCTTCGCGTAATCACCTTTCCCTCTGGTACCCTGCATACATCTATGCGCCTACACCACAGCCTGTTTTTCCTGGTCGCCGTATTCAGTTCCGCCTTCGCCGAAAACCTCAAACCGCTTGCCGACCGACTCGCCGCCCAGAACGCTGTTTTCGAAGAGCAGTACGAGTCCGATCTCCGCAATTTTCCGGAGCGCGCCACCGCCTTCGGCGACTACCGCTACAACGATAAGCTCGCCGAGCGCTCACTCG
>Ga0185299_10006423_pt1 | contig 12503 bp, 8 predicted proteins | sample PaiPotPPA55metaG_FD_128002 | JGI IMG/M metagenome (GOLD analysis project Ga0185299, IMG submission 128002) | Iron sulfur acid spring bacterial and archeal communities from Banff, Canada, to study Microbial Dark Matter (Phase II) - Paint Pots PPA... ...
GAGATTGACGGGAATCTCGGTCGGCAAGTATTTCTCGAGGCCTTTGTTCATCAAATTGAGAGTCGTGCCAATCGCGAAGGTCGAAACGGTCACACCGATCAAAAGTCCCATCTGCTGCCAGAACGGAGTCGCGCCGACCAGATAACCGGTCTTCAGATCTTGGGAAGTGGCGCCCGCTATTGCCGCGGCGATGCAAACGACGCCGCCAATCATCAGCGCCAGCACCTGATAATTTGGAGCGGTCCAGCCGGCGACGAAAAAGATGGCGCAGGTAGCCATCAGCGTGGCGATGCTCATGCCGCTGATGGGATTTGAGGAATTGCCGAGAAGGCCGCTGATGCGCCCGGCCACGGTAACAAACAGAAATCCGAAGACTACGACGAACACGCCGGCGAACAGATTCTGCCACCAACTGGTCTGCGCGCCTTTCACGGGATGAAACGTCAGGAGTATCCACATCATGACCATGATCACGAGCGTGCCGAGGACAACGACGCGCATGGGCACATCCCGATCGATGCGATTCGTCGCGGTGGATTCGCCGGCACCTTCGGTGCGGACATCTTTCAGCCCAGCGCGCAAAGCGGAAATAATCGTGGGCAGGGTGCGCAGCAGGGTGATCAGCCCCGCAGCGGCGACGGCGCCCGCGCCCATCGGGCGAATGTAGGAGCCCCAGATTTGATCGGGCGTCATTCGCGGGATCGGAATCGTGGATGGATAGATAGGCGTGTTGCCGGCAAGCTGACCGTAAAAACTAATAGCCGGCATGATCACCAGCCAGGAGATGATGCCTCCAGCAAAGAGCAAACCGGCGACGCGAGGCCCGATGATGTAGCCGACGCCGAGATATTCGGAGGTCACCGCAGCGCGAAATGAAGCTCCCTGAAACCAGCTCGGGCGGCTCTCCGGCTGCGAGGTCCACGCCTGCACCGTGTTCATCAGAAAGGTGTAGACGCCACCGAGTCCTAATCCCCAGAATACGCGTCCCGCGAAGGAGCCGCCGCGCTCGCCCGCGACCAGCACGTCGGCGCAGGCGGTGCCTTCGGGAAAGGTCAGGTTGCCGTGTTCTTTCACGATGAGCTGGCGGCGCAGGGGAACCATAAACAACACGCCGAGCCATCCTCCGAGAAGCGCGAGCGGAAAAATTCGCCAGAATGTAAATTCCGCGCCGAACCCCAGAAAGATCAACGCTGGGATCGTGAACATCACGCCCGCCGCCAGCGACTCCCCAGCGGAACCTGTCGTCTGCACGATGTTATTTTCGAGGATGGTGGAGCGGCCAAACGCGCGGAGGATGCTGATGGACAGCACCGAGATGGGGATCGAGGCAGAGACCGTAAGGCCCGCGCGCAATCCGACGTACACGGTCACCGCACCGAAGAGCAAGCCAAACAGAGCGCCGAGGACCACTGCGCGCACCGTGAATTCCTTTAGCGTTTCTTCGGCAGAGATGTAGGTGCGAAATTCTCCTGGAGGCGCGGTGGAACTCCATGGACGATCGGTCACTGAAATCCTCCTCGGGCGGAAATCGTGCAAGCCCCTGGGCTCAGCGGTGCAGCGCCGCGACAAGTTTTGCCGCAGCATTCAGGGCGTGCCCCGTGCGCGACGGATTATGCCGTAAAGCGGAGGTTGGTGGTTAGAGGTTCGAGGTTAGAGCTTCGAACTGCGAATTTAGATTCGCTGCGTGAGGCGCTTGCGGAGTTTCGCTTGGTTTTCGCTTAGGACGGCAAAAACCATTTCGTGTTCAATAGGGCGAGGAGTCGATCGAAGGGATTTAGAAAGGTAGAAGCACGATGGCATTTTTCTTTTCTAAGCTGAGCAAGCGCAAGCAGCAGGAACTGCTTCGCGATCTCAACTACCTGAATACCGCCGAAATCAAATCATTCTGCAAGCGCCATTCCATTCCTTACACGATTGCCTATGAAACCAAGGATGGGACCAGGAGAAAGACGCGCGATGACGATCGAAAGGGCGTGATGCTTCGCAGGGTTCGACACTTTCTTCGTACGGGAGCCGTTTTGAAGGAGACGTACTTTCGCTCCACAGTCGTATGTTTTGACGCACTGCCGCAGACGCTCGCCGCGAGCGACCGCCTCTATTACGGTCAATATGACAACTCCAGCCGAACTCTGATGGCCGTTCTTCGGGACTTGACCGATGGCGCGTTCGAAGACGGAGCCATCGCCCGAATTCTCGCGAGAACGTTTTGGTCCAAAGGCTATGCACCGACATTCCAGGAATTTGCGGATGCATGGCTGCAAGCCCGCAACGAGCACAAGCGGCCCAATCCAGAGTGGGCTTTCTTAGCGGACCTGGCGGAAAAGAAGGCCGGCGCCGATTGGAAGAAGATGCGCGCGAAAAAGGCAAAGCAAGTATTGCAGACGCTCGAGCAAATCCTTCCCAAACCCTAGATCGAAATCGTACCCCCCGGCGAGTTAAACTGGGCGTTGCTCGATCCTCGATGAGCGCGCGCGCCAGCCGCTATAGGAGCGAAAACTAGTAGGCCGCGAGTCCTCTTGACAGGGGCGTTTCCGCAGGATAGTTTCTCCTCCAATACTGGCACAGGTTAACAACAACTCCTTGATGGTACGAGTCCAGCCCTCGCGCCGCAGCGGGCAGCTGGCAGGATTGTCGGCCCTGCGACGGAATGGCCGGAATGGTGTGTCCGGTCGCGACTCCAAGGAGGTTCCTTGTCAGACTCATTAAAAACCCCTTCTCAGCCCCAGGTAAACAGGGCTGCGACTGCGCCCCGCGCGAGCCGGTTTCGCCGGCATCTAGTCCTCACGGCGTTTTCGCTAGTGTTTGTCGGCGCGCTGCTCGGCATGCGCGCGGTCAGCGCGGACGACTGGCTGCCTATCTCCCCCGACGAATTGAAGATGACCAGTCTGCCCGAGGCGCCGGGCGCACCGGCGGTGATCTTGTATCGCCAAGTGGACCGCGACGACAACGCCAAGACCGGGAACGAGCAAGACTACGTGCGCATCAAGATCCTGACCGAAGAGGGGCGGAAGTACGCCGACGTGGAGATTCCCTACTTCCGTGATCAGGGCAACGTCATCGCGATCCGGGCGCGTACGGTGCGGCCCGACGGCAGCGTCGTCAATTTCGCTGGCAGGGCTTTCGACAAAACCATCGTGAAGGCTCGGGATCTTAAGTATGTGGCGAAGACCTTCACGCTGCCCGACGTGCAAGTGGGCAGCATCATCGAGTACCGCTATGCGTACGACATGACCGAGAACTACGTATACAACTCGCATTGGATTCTGAGCGACGAATTGTTCACCCGCCGCGCCAAATTTTCGCTCAAGCCCAATCACGACTTTTCCCTGCGCTGGAGCTGGCCGGTTGGCTTGCCGGACGGAACGTCCCCGCCCAAGGAGGAGCCCGCTTCCCATATTCTTAGGATGGAGTCGCAGAACATTCCTGCCTTTCAGATCGAAGACTTCATGCCCCCGGCCAATGAGCTGAAATTTCGGGTGGATTTCGAATACAGCGAGACCAATGTCGAGTCGGACCCGGCTAAGTTCTGGAAGCAGCGCGGGAAGAAGTTAAATGGACAGGTGGAGAGTTTCGCCGGCAAACCGAAATCGCTGGAACAAGAAGTCGCGCACATTGTTGCGCCCAACGATTCACTCGAAGTGAAAGCGCAGAAGCTGTACGCCCGCGTGCAACAACTGCGCAACACCTCGTTCGAAGTGGAAAAGACCGATCAGGAGCAGAAACGCGCGAAAGCCAAAGAGGCCGGTAACGCCGAACAGTTGTTGAAGCAGGGCTACGGCAACGGCGGCGACATCACCTGGACCTACCTGGCGCTAGTCCGCGCGGCAGGAATCGAAGCGTATCCCGTCTGGGCATCGAGCCGCAGCGAATATTTTTTTAACCCGCAGCTCATGATCGCCAACCAGCTGAATTCCAACGTGGTGCTGCTGAAGCTGAACGGCAAGGAGGTTTTCTGCGATCCGGGGACGGCGTTCGTGCCGTTCGGACTTTTGCCCTGGAACGAAACCGCGGTTGCTGGACTGAAGTTGGACAAGGATGGCGGCAGCTTTATCAAGACCGCCCTGCCTGAAAGCGCCCTGTCAAAAATCGACCGCAAAGCGGAAATGAAGATGTTGGACGACGGCTCGATGGCTGGAAAAGTCACGGTGACTTTTTCGGGCCTGGAGGCCATGTCGCGCCGCATGGAAGTGCGCAACGAGGACGAAGCTGAGCGGAAAAAGTTTCTCGAGGACCAGCTTCGTGAGTACATCCCTGTGGGCGTCGATGTAGACCTCACCAATAAGCCGGAATGGACCAACCCAAGTTTGCCGCTGGTAGCGATTTACGATTTGAAGGTTCCCGGCTGGGCATCGGCCGCGGGACGCCGCGCGCTGGTTCCCGTGGGACTTTTCAGCGCCACGGAAAAGCAGCTCTTCGAACACGCCGGCCGCGTGCATCCCGTCTACTTTCACTACCCTTTCGAGAAAGAAGACAACGTATCGATCGATTTGCCGCTGGGATGGAAGGTCAGCAGTGTGCCGAAAGAGCTGAATCAGGACGCGAAGGCCGTCGCTTACGTTCTGAAGGTGGAAGACGACAAAGGGACGCTGCGCCTAAGGCGTATGTTGCGATGCGACATGGTGATGGTCGAGCCAAAGCTGTATCCGGCGTTGCGCACATTTTTCCAAACGGTGAGGACCGGCGATGAACAGCAGATTATCGTACAGCCCGGCGCGGCGGCTGCTGCCAGCAACTAAGCCACCAACTAAGCGAGGTGGCGGTGTATTTCGCACCGTGGCGGGCGCGGCGTGCTTGTTGCTCTTCGTGCTCGTTGCGCCGCGCGCGTCGGCGAATAGCGACGCGCCTGCGTGGATGCACAGCATCGTGAACGCGGCGCTGCCACAGCACGACGAGAAGACCGATGCGGTGCAGCTGTACGCCGAAAGAATCATCACGGTGCAGTCCGCGGACAAGATTAAGACCCAGGTCCGAGTGGCCTACAAGATTTTGCGTCCCGGAGGGCGGGATTTGGGCACTGTGGTAATCCCGTTTGACTCGCAGACGAAGATCCATTGGCTGCGCGCGTGGTGCATTCCCGCGCAGGGAAAAGACTATGAAGTAAAGGATAAGGATGCCGCGGAGGTCGCCCTGCCGGCCGTGCAGGGAAGCGAACTGATTACCGATGTGCGCGCGAAAGTGATGCACATTCCCGCTTCCGACCCGGGAAATATCATCGGGTGGGAATACGAGCAAGAGGACCATCCGTTTGTTCTGCAAGACATTTGGTACTTCCAACGCGCCTATCCGGCGCGCGAGGAGCACTACTCGATACAACTCCCGGCGGGATGGGAGTACAAGGCTTCGTGGCTGAATCACGCGGAAGTCGCGCCCACCGGCGCGGGCAGCAATCAATGGCAGTGGACGGTGAGCGCGGTGCCGGGCATCCGGGACGAAAATGAGATGCCCCCGCACAGTGGCATCGAAGGACAAATGATTGTTTCGTTTGTGCCGCCGGGCGGCACAGGGAAGTACTTCGCCAGCTGGCGGGATATGGGCTTGTGGTATACCGACCTGACCCGCGGGCGCCGCGACGCCTCGGCGGAAATCACTCAGAAAGCTGCGGCGGTGGCCGTCTCGAAATCTTCGACACTCGCGAACATGCAGGCGCTGGCGCGATTCGTGCAGCGCGATATTCGCTACGTGGCGATCGAGTTGGGAATCGGCGGATACCAGCCGCACTCTGCGACGGAGGTATTTGCGCATCGCTACGGCGACTGCAAAGACAAAGCCACACTGATGAGCTCGATGTTGAAGAGCATCGGCGTGGACTCCTACTATGTGGTGATCAACACCGAGCGAGGTTCCATCACGCCTGATATGCCCGCGCACATGGGGGGCTTCGATCACGCGATTTTGGCGATCAAGCTACCGGACGGCGTCGTGGATCCATCGCTGGTCGCCGTGGTGCAATACCCCAAGCTTGGGCGGCTCTTGTTTTTCGATCCGACTGACGAACTCACCCCATTTGGGTCTCTACGTGGCGACCTGCAGGCCAACTACGCGCTGCTGGTTACGCCCGATGGTGGCGAGCTCACCGAGTTGCCACAATTGCCGCCAACTTTGAATGGCGTTCGGCGCAGCGCGAAGTTGACCCTGACGCCCACGGGAACACTGGTGGGCGAGGTGAAAGAAATTCGCTTCGGCGATTCCGCCTGGCGCCAACGCTATGCCTTCAAGTCTGCGAACAAAGAGGCCGACAAGATCAAGCCAATTGAGACGCTACTGTCGCAGTCGCTGGCCACCTTCCGCCTCACGAACGCCTCCGTATCCAATCTGGAGCAAACGGAATTGCCGTTTGTGTTCAATTATTCACTGGTGGCGGAGAACTATTCCAAGTCCGCGGGCGGATTGCTGCTGGTGCGGCCCCGCGTTGTGGGCAACAAATCGAGCGACCTGCTGGAGACCAAGGAGCCGCGGCAATATCCGGTCGTCTTCCAAGGCCCGTCTCAGGACACGGATACGTTTGAGATCACCATGCCGGCTGGCTATGAAGTGGATGACATGCCACAGCCGGTCAGCGCCGAGTATGACTTCGCCAGCTATCACAGCAAGGCCGAGGTGAGCGGCAATGTCCTGCGCTACACGCGAACGTTTGAAATCAAGGATCCCAGCGTGCCGCTCAGCAAGGTGAACGACTTGAAGATGCTGTACCGTATCATCGCGTCTGATGAGCGCAACACAGCGGTGTTGAAGCCCGCTGGCAAACTCTGATCATTTCGGGTCCCGGGCTGACCAACCAACTTGTTACGCAGGCCCTGCTGTTGTTGGTCCGGACTGCTCCGTCGAGTTGCTACGGGAGTGCTTCCAGTTGGCGCTGGGTTGGGATTGAGGGCTCGGTGGAATTGCTTACGACGACTAAATCATTCTGAAACTTTTGCCCGGCAACCCATTGTTTGAACTTTGAGCCGGGAACCCATTGCCCACCAACCAGGGGAGTCTTGCACACGTTCTTAACAGGCTTGCCGTCCCAGGCAATGCGTCCGACGATGGAGTTATAGTCCGTCGCGCGGATCGAATCGCGAATCGATGCGGGGGAGTCGATGTCCTTGGTCCGTTGAAGGACACTCAAGCCCACTTCAAAAAGCGCGTGCAGGAAACCGATAGGTTGTGTCCATTGCTTCTGGGTCGCGTCCTCGTATGCGGCGCACAATTCAGCCGAGTTCTGCCCGGTAAGACCAGACTTGAACGGAAAACTGGGCGACCACCATATTTCCGTAGTCAAATCGGCGCCACGGTCGCCCAGCGCTTCCACCGCTGCGGGGAATAGGATGGCTTTGGCAACCGTGGCCACTTTGGGCTTAAAGCCTTGCTGGCCCGCTTGGCTCCAGAACGTGGTGAATGCCGGTGGTGGAAGCACCCCGGTGAGGATTTCGACCTTGGCGTTTTTGAACATACTGATCTGGGCGCTGAAGTCCGCTGCGGAATTCTCGAATCGGCCGGGATCAACGAGAGTGAACCCCTTGCTTTTCAGAGCGCCGGGAAACCCATACCCGGGATCGGAACACGCTTTGCCTTCGGCATCGTTTGGCCAAAGAGCTCCCACGACTTTATTTGTGGGTAAAGCCGTCCACATGTTCGTGAACACCGCCACCAGGTCCTCTATTCCCCAAAAGAAATGATAGGTCCAGTTGAAGCCCTTATCGATTTTGCCGCCCCGGCCAAAGAAATAAGATTGCCAGGGACTGTCGGTCGTGATGCAGGGCACGCCGTTGCGCTCGCACTGATCGCTGACTGGATTTACCGTTGCCCCGCTGCTGGAAGCCAGTACCAGGTCCACATGGTCGGCCTTGATCAAACCCGAAGTTATGCTAGCCGCACGGTCGATACTGGATTCACTGTCGTAATCAATGATCTGAATGGGGTGCGTTACATCATTGATGACGATCCCGCTGCCAACCGCTTTGCGAATACCGGAAAAGATGAAATCGTGCCCCTCGCCAAAGCGTGCCAAGGCGCCAGTCCGGGGTCCCACGAAGCCAATCTTGATGACGCGGCCCATCGTCCGGTCAGTCTTTGCGAGCAAGAGGCCGGGGACAGCCATCGCCACTACCGCGGCTGAGGCGGAATTCCTGAGGAATCGCCGGCGCGCCGGATCGCAGAGATCATTTCTCCATTGTCGAGGTCCAAGGCCTGCAGGATCTTTCATCAGTGCCTCCGGGCGCGAAATGCAATCGACGGACACCCGCCACATGGAACGCCTATTGGGTTGAAACCTAGCCGAGGAATTGCTTGCAAACCATCTTACGTGTTAAACCGGAACCCGCGAGAACAGGTCGCAAAGACGAGGACCTTAAAGTAACTAGCCGGGGAATACGTTCCTGGTTGACGACGCATCTACGGTAAATTCCTGTGATCGATAGAGTGATCTCACGATTGTGCTGGTCCGACGGGTTTGTTACTGTCCCCACCGCTTCGATGATGTCGAATCGGGCTGCTCGGGGTACACTTCCGGCCCAGTGCTTTGCCCACTTCATGATTCAAAAGCTCGATAGTCTAACCACGCTTTTGCTGGCGACGATCTTTGCCACGTTTTTATTGTTTTCGTGTGCGGCAAAACAAGCGCCGCACGAGATCACCGTGAGAGTCCCGGATAACTATTCGGGCGAATTGAATCTCGCTCCCTGCTCGCAAGACTCTTCGGCGGAAGTCGCCGTCGACTTACAGGGGGCGGCGCGGACTTCCGCGTGTCCCAAGCCTGGCGAGAGCGTTACACTAACGGTCATTCAGGGCGGCGTGGAGCGCAGGCTTTCGCCCGACCAGGTGAACATTGAACGTGCAGGTGACGGGATGCCCGTCGCCATCAAAGCGCGCCTTACTGGACGATAATTCCGGTGGGACGGTTTCCGGTAGGCTCCCGAAGGATTGTGGGTCTATCGCTATACTTGCTGGTGAGCCAGAGCGTCTTCGATGCTTTGTTTGTTGACTGGCCTATTGCCCATGCGCCCCTTGTGCTTTGGGGCGCAATTGCACTTCCAAATCTCGGAGCCTGTGATCCAATTTTGCCACGCGCTCACGCAGGAAAAATATCTGGCTATGCGCCAGCTCGACCATAAACGCGTCTTCCTTGCCTAAGGTTTCTTCGCAGCGCTTGATGTAATCCGATGCTACCCCCAAAATTTCACCGAGCAGTACTAGATTGTCCGCACAGCTGGTGACCTCTCGCATCGGCATCCTTTCGAGCAGGCAGCGGGACGGCAGGCAGGGGGGAGCCACCAGCGTATGAAGCATTGCGGCGCCTAGCAATCGGGCTCCCACTGTAGATTCACCTAGTTGCAAATGTCGAGATAAGCAGATTAAAGGCGAAAAATGCAGTGTTTTCCGTGAGCGCCGTTCGACATTCCGGCGTTTAGGAACGCTTTGATAGGCTCTGCCGTTAGATAAGACGGGCGCGGACGCGATCGCTCAGCGCCTTGCCGTCCACGGTCTTGCCCTCGAGCGCGGCTTTGGCTGCCTTCACCACAGGACCCATTTGTTTGATGGAGGTGGCGGAGGTTTCCGCGATGGCTTTGGAGATAGCCGCGTCCATTTCGGCTTCGCTGGCGCCAGCGGGGAGATACGTTTCGATGATGGCGAGTTCTTTCGTTTCCTTCTCGACGAGATCCTGGCGGTTACCCTTTGTGAATTGGTCGATAGACTCTTTGCGTTGCTTGACCAGCGTTTGCAGGAGCTGAATGCATTCGGTTTCGTCGAGGGCCCGGATCTTTTCGGTCTCTTTGTATTGGATGGCGGACTTGATGCCGCGGAGGACGCTTAGGCGGAGTTCGTCTTTGGAGCGCATGGCGTAAGTGAGATCTTTTTGAATTTTTTCGGAGAGAGTCATCTGCGGCCTCTGGAATGAATATAGCAGACGAAGAGGAGAGGGAAAAAGATAACGCAGATACGCAGAGAACGCCGAGGTGCGCTGAGATACTCGTAGCACTGCCACTCCGGTTCTGTGCCCGCTTGGAGAGAAGAACCTAGCCGAAAGACAAACAGAAAGGAATTAACAACGAGCGCACGGAGGTCGGGGCATAGAGGTCACGGAGAATGCGTGGCGTATTTGAGAGAATGCGGGGCGTATTTGACTTGCCGTGGTGGGCTCGCTACCGTTGTTCTCTTGAGTTTTGGCGATTTTGTCGCCTTGCGCGACCGTATTACAAACCTACGACCAACGAGGGCGGATGAAAGTCATTGTGGCGGATAAGATCAGCGAGCGTGGTGTGGCGTTGCTGAAGGAGCAGGCCGGATGGAATGTCGTGCTGACCACGAAGGATACGCTGCACGCGGAGATCGCAGATGCGGAGGCGCTGATCGTGCGCAGCGCCACGAAAGTCACGCCGGAATTGATGGAGAAGGCGCCGCGATTGCGCGTGGTGGGGCGCGCGGGCGTGGGTGTGGACAACATCGATCTGGAAGAGGCGACGCGGCGTGGCGTGCTGGTGATGAGCACGCCGGGCGGAAACGCGGTGAGCGTGGCGGAGCACACCTTCGCACTGATGCTCGGGCTAGCGCGGCAGGTACCGCGGCTGGACAAGGCCATGCACGAAGGGAAGTGGGAGAAGGGCAGCGCGGCGGGAACGGAGGTGCGCGGCAAGACGCTGGGTTTGATCGGGCTGGGACGCATTGGCAGCGAAGTCGCGGTGCGCGCGGAAGCGTTTGATATGCGCGTGCTTGGCTACGATCCGTTTATCAGCGAGGCTGCGGCGCGAGAGATGCAAGTGGAACTGGTGCCGCTCGAGCGCTTGCTGGCGGAGAGCGATTTCGTTTCGCTGCACACGGCGGTGAGCCCGGCGACACAGAATTTGATCAACGCTACGACCATTGCGCAGATGAAGAAGGGCGCGAGGCTGATCAACGCGGCGCGCGGGGAATTGATTGACGAGGGGGCATTGGCGGACGCGCTGAAGAGTGGGAAGCTGGCTGGCGCGGCGCTGGACGTCTTTGTCGAGGAGCCACCCAAGAGTGCCGCTCTCGTGGGACTGCCGAACGTGGTGGCCACGCCTCACGTTGCGGGGTCGACTGCGGAGGCTCAGGAAGAGGTTGGGACGCAGGTGGCAGTGCAGGTGCGCGATTATTTGGCCGAAGGCGTGATTCGCAATGCCGTGAACTTGCCGGCGTTGTCGCCTGACCAGTATCGGCGCGGACGACCGTATGTGGCTCTCGCGGAACGGCTTGGCTCGTTGGTAGCGCAGGCGGCCGCTTCGCGTCCGGCGCGAATTCGGATCCGGTATGCGGGCGAGGTGTCTGAGGTTGGCACCAACTTATTGCGAAGCGCGGTGCTGACGGGTTTGTTGAACGCGGTGTTGGACGAGAAGGTGAATGTGGTAAACGCGCCCCAGGTGGCTGCGTCTCGGGGGCTTACCGTGGAAGAGGAGACGCGGCGGCGCGAGCACGGCTTCCCAAACACTCTGGAGGTTTCTGTGCTGCCGGCAAAGGGCAGCTCTGGATCGGGGCCGACGGAATTTACGGCCGAGGGAACGGTTTTGCACGATGGCACTCTGCGGGTGTTGCAGATCGGCGGGATCCCGGTCGAAGCTCAGCTCGAAGGAACGATTCTGTACCTGCGGAACCGGGACGAGCCCGGAGTGATCGGGCAGGTGGGCTCGACCTTGGGCAAGCTTGGCGTGAACATCGCAACTTTTGCGCTTGGGAGGCGGGAGGAGGCGCGTGGGGCGGAGGCAGTTTCGCTGGTGCGGCTGGATGGGGAGGTTTCGGGTTCCATTTTGGGACCGATTCGGGAGATTCCGGCGATCACCGAGGCGAAGCTTCTGCACTTAGGCAAGACTTAGGTCGCGGTGGCCCCGCGTTAAAAGCGTTCGTCGGCCGGGTGGCCACCCTTTTTGTGTAAGTGTTCATTATAAAGGTACTTAAAGTCGTTTGTTTTACTACACATTTGTAAGTGTTCATTCTAAATGGCTTGCAGAATTGCAGTTGTTGCGCCAGAAATGCAGCTCGATCAGGCCTCGTTCGTATTGGGTGGCGACTCCCCGCGGGGAACCAGCGGTCAGGGCAACTGGGGCGTATAACTCAATTTTGATCGGCCACGAACCTGCTATTTCAGAAATGAAACGCCGGTGGGTCGGTGGGAGTTTTTCGTATGGGCGAGATGTTACCTACTGCTTATAGTACGCGAGTGTTAAGCTTCGGGCAAACGAAATTTTTGGGAATCCGAATCAAGTAGTTCTCAACCGGGGGGGCACCTTCGTCCACGTTCCGCGACGTAACTGCGGTCCAAAAGCCTTTGAGATTTAGAAGCTCTGTTGAGACAACGCCAAAAAAACCAAGCCACCAGGTCACAAATGAAGGCAGATCCCTCACTCCGCAAGAACTGCGGGGATTCGGGATGACAACTGTTGGAGGGTCCCGCTGGGAGTCTGGAGTGATCGAGGTTACGAAGCTCCTTGTTGCACAAGTGCGTTGTTTCTGTTGAGAGTTTGGGGTGGTCGAGGTCGTTTCGTCGGGAGTTTGGGAGTGGTTAAGATTGT
>Ga0185299_10006424_pt1 | contig 12503 bp, 10 predicted proteins | sample PaiPotPPA55metaG_FD_128002 | JGI IMG/M metagenome (GOLD analysis project Ga0185299, IMG submission 128002) | Iron sulfur acid spring bacterial and archeal communities from Banff, Canada, to study Microbial Dark Matter (Phase II) - Paint Pots PPA... ...
CTGTTCGAGGGAAGCCAATCGTTCCTCTGTGGATAGGGCTGACGCGCCGTCCGCCATGGCTATTTCCTACCATACCGTGCAACTTTCTGCATACTTGTTCTCAAGGAATACTTACCGGTGTGTGACATCTGACCTTGTCCACAGCCCACAACTCGCGTAATCATGACTGAGGCAGTGACAATCGGCTAACCACCAAAATCGCCGCCCCTAAATCCTTTGTTTCACGGATTTTGATATCTAAGTTCTTTGGCCACCGGATTTTGCGGGGAATTTCTTGCTAACCCCATCATTCCAGAGATTGAGGGGGAGGGGGGCTCCCCGCCAAAGTTCCTTCCGGCAAACCGAAGTGGAGGATGTGAGAAAAATATGTCTTTCGAAAATGTTCCACGATGTCAACACGTAAAGATCAATGGGACGCAGTGCGGGTCTCCGGCGCTGCGGCGCAGGCGGCATTGCTTTTTTCATGAGCGCATCCGGCGCGAGCGGGCGAAAATCGCGGCCGATACGTCGGCGCAGCGCGGCTTTGATCTGCCGCTGCTCGAAGACGCGAACTCGGTGCAGGTGGCCCTGATGAAGACGATCCAGGTGCTCGCTCCGGGCGCTTGGATCACCGGACGGCCGGGCTGATCTTCTATGCGCTGCAGACCGCCAGCGTGAACCTGCGCAACGCCGAGTTCGAAGTGCGTCGAGTGACCGACGTTGTGATCGATCGCGATGACGTAGATCGCACCTGCATCAACGGTCCCCAGTGGTACGAAGAAGACTTCGACGACGAGGTGAAAGAAGTAGAGGGGGAAGGCGAAGTAGAAGGAGAGGCTGAAGCGGATGACGAAGCCGCCGTTGCTGCCGCGCAAGTGGCTGCCGTGGCCGCTCCCAGAAAGATAGTCAAGCACGTAAGCCTGGAAGAAGCTCGAATCAGGGTGCAGGGCGCAGTCCGAAATTGGCTGCTGGAAAACGGGAGAGAGAAGGCAGCAGCGAAGCCGGACTAGAGCTGATTTGGCTCAGTACTAGGTACAAGGTACTAGCTACTATTTAGAAGCGCTAGCCACCTTAACGGCGCGCGATCCAGCCGCATAGCGCGCGATGCCCTTGTACAGCGCTTCGGCGATCTGTTCGCGGTAGCCGTCGCTACGCAGATTTTGCTCGTCGTCGGGACTGCTTACGAAGGAAACTTCGGCCAGAATTCCCGGCATCGCAGTTTCGGTGAGTACGACGTAAGACGCTTCTTTCACGCCGCGGTCTCGCAGTCCGGGATTTTGCACCGACAAAGTTCCATAGAGCGAGCGCTGCACGCTAGCTGCAAGCCGCCGCGACTGCTCGATTTTTTCGTGGAGTTCAGCCGCCGACAAAAGCGTTGCGCTCGCGTTCTTGGCATGGTCCGGCTCCCGAGTCTCCACATCTTTGTCCTTGGCATTGGGGGCCGAGAAGAAATTCGTGTAGTAAGTTTCCACGCCGCGAGCCGAAGGCAGATCGCTATAGTTTGCATGGACCGAGACAAACAGATCCGCCTGCGAATGATTCGCCATCCCAGCCCGTTCGTCGAGCGAAACGTAGTTGTCGTCGTTCCGTGTGAGAATCACGTCGGCACCGAGACGGCTCTCAAGCAACTTCCCCAGCCGCTGGGCAATCTCGAGGACGACATCTTTTTCCAGCAATCCGCGTTTGCCGACGGTCCCCAGATCCCAACCGCCGTGACCCGCGTCCACCACGATGCGCATCTTCGTCTTAGGCATGCGCGCCCGCAGTTGCAAGTCCTCGTGTGTCGGCGGAGGAACTACTATGGCCAGTTTCTCTTTGTCGGCGGTAGCGGCGCCAGGGAAAAGATTCGCCTGAGCCTTGGAGTACGCGCCCAGCTTGCCCACCTGCACCACGAGGCGATAAGGATTCGGTTCCAGGCTGACGGAAAAATTCGGTTTGCCTTTTGTCTCCAGCACCACACGCGTGACGCCTGAGACCGGCCGCGACACTCGGACGCGCACCAGCAGAGCGTCGCCGACATCGATGACCTTTCCTTCAATGTCAGGCGCGAGCGAGGTATCATGCAGATCAAAATAAATGCGATCGGGAGAGGCCAGGCGATGCGCCTCGTACTGCACCTGATCTTCGACATCAAGCACAACCGTGCTGGAATCGGCGGAAGACCAGTGCCGGATTCCAGTAATGCTTGGCACCTTCGAAGATTGTATCTTGGGGCCTTCGCTGCCGGGTTCAGTCTCTGAATTCGTCTGCCCATCCAAGCTGGTGTTTGAGGAGGTTACGGAAGATGAGTTGATTGAAGATGAAGTGGCTGAAGGTGGAGTAACCGAAGGTGCCGCTGCTGAAGGGGCAGGCTGCTTCGCCGCGGATGCCGATTGCGTCATCCTCTGCTCAGGCTTCACCATTACCTTGCTGAGTTGCGCATTCTTCAATTTCCACCATAGTCCACCAGCGAGCAGCGCACAGACCACGACCAGCACTAACACCAGCACGATGCCAGGATGATGACCTGAGGAATGTTCCGGTTCTAGCGGGACAGTTGCGTTTTCGATTGCCTCTTCCGGTTCGGTGCTTAGTTCCGTCGCCGGCGCAGACAAGAGAGCGGGCTCGAGAGAAGGAACAACGACCGGAACCACGACGGCTGGAACAACGACGGGAGGAACCACGACGGCCGGAACAACGATCGGCGGAGCAACGACCGCCGCTGTATTCTGCGACGCTGGTTTCGCATGGTCCTCGTCCTGCGGCGCGGGTGCGATAACCGCAGCGGCAATTTCTGAAGAAGCTTGTTCAAAGGGCAGAGTTGCTTGCGGCGTGACCGGCGGTGCGGCTAATTCCGCCTCCGCGACTTGCGCCGATTCTGCGAAGCGTTCTTCGTCTTCTGGTTTGAGAGCGCCGAGGATCAACTCCGCCAGCAGTTCAAGGCTGCCGACGTCGCTGTCGTTGAATCCGAAAGGCTCGGACGAGAAAGCTTCCAGCAGCCCGATCACGCGCCGCCGCCCGCACAGCGGTACCGCGACCATCGACCGCGCCCTTAGTTGCCGGCACGCAGAGAGATTTACGCGATCGTCGGTCTCGGTATCGTCGCAGCGGATAATCTGCGCGGTCCGGAAACATGCTCCCGAGAAAGCCGAATCGCGCTGGATGCGCTGGCCTACGTCCGGCTTGATCGCGCCTGCCGACGCTCGCAAAACAATTTCATTATTTTCCGCGAGGGCGATTCCCAAGCCATCGGCTCCGGTGATGGCAATCGCTCGTTCCGCCACTAACTGCAGCACTTCGTCCAGAACGAATTGCTCTCTCGGTTCGAACTCATGCGCCTGCGCAATGGTTTCAAATCCATTGCGCCGCGCCGCCAGCGCCCGCCGCTGGCGCACCTGCTGATGCATGGCTGAGAACGCCAAAAGCGCTTGCAGGGCGTCGCGCCCCGACGGGCGCAGATCCCGGGTCTGACGAACAGCCGCTTCATGGGAAGCGCCGTCATAAGGAATGCCTTGCTCCTGAGCAAAAGCACGTCGCTGCAGCGGCCACGATGGCACTCGCGCCGCGCGCAGCGTAGCGTCAACTTCGATCGTCGGTTTGGTGGGAGTTGTTGCCATTCAATTTCTTGCGGCCAATCTCCTTACTGCCGAGTGTGGGCACCGAGTGAAGCCTCTGTCAATTAACTACTTTGTGTAGCTGCGCCGCCTTTTGCCAAGCGCCACGAATGCAGGAGCTTCGCTATACCAGCTTCTCGCCGGGTATAACAGTAAGTTAGCGGCGTTTCGCGCTAGTTGCAATGATCCTGCACTGTCCTTTCGGCCATGGCCTTTAGTAAGAACGTCTTCGCGGGCCTTCCCGAACCACCTCAGTTACTGCCAGCCAGCGTCTGTCAGAAACTAAAATTTTACGAAGTAGGCCTTGTCCGAAGCCATTCCCTGGGGAGAGTATGCAGGCAGTCTCTTTTCCCGCGCGGCAAGCACGCACTCATTACCGGCATGAGTTGCGCACACTCACCTACGTGACCGTGGACAACGCCAACGGTGGAATTATTCGTAACCTCAATCACCTGGGTGTGGCCGTGCACGCCGTTCCTGCGTTGCGCCCACAGCAGCGCGTCCACCTCCGCTTCGAGTTGAAATTTCCTCGCTTGCGCGTGGAAACGGCCGGTCAGGTCAGTTGGACGAGGCCCTCGGGACAGTGCGGCATTCGCTTTGTGAACTTGCCTGCTGGAACACGTCATCAGATCAACGCCTGGATCTTTTCCAACCTTTTGGTTGCCATTGCCCGCAATTCCGGCCATCCTGGCTCCATCTTCGGGGCTTCTGTCGTCTCGATTGCTCGTGAAGAAAATGCTCCGCAGGAAAACGACGGGCTGACTCTTTCCGCTTCGCCCCGCCCGGCGATCCGGCTGGAGCCGGACGTTACCGGGCAGCGCGAGGCATCAATCCTGCAGCAGCGCACGGATCCTGCCTGCGATCCGTATTCGCAATTAAGCTGGCTGTCCCGGCCAATCTCCGGCCGAACCTTGAGTTGGGTGGTGGATAGTCTGGTGGTGACCGCTGCTCTGCTGATGTTTGCCCTGATTTTTCTGTCGATTGCTCATGAACTTCCGCCTTGGCCCCTCACGGTAGGAAGCGTTCTTGCGGGGGCGATCGTCGTCGCGGCTGGGTACTGGGTTATATTTTCCGTTGTTGGAGGATCGAGCCTCGGCGCTCGTTTGGCGCAAGCTGTCTCTGGTCCTGGAGAGAAAGACGATAACGAAGAAGCGGTTCGGATCCGTTAGAACAAGCAGTTCTCAGTTCGCGGTTTTCAGTTCTCAGTTTTTGGAGGACGAGCGTGAGTGAGAAATCAGTCGTCCCTGCGTGGCGGCTTTTCAGGGGCTAAAGCCCGTAGTCTTTGGGGCTTTTACGCGGCGCTGAAGCGGCGCTCTTCCACGGTTCGCCTAGTTCGCGAAGTACTGCTGTGCCAGCCACAGCCGTAAGGTGTTTTTCATCTGTGGCTTCATGTTCACGAAGCGGATGCCGATATTTCCCTGCTTGTCGGACCATGCTACTTCCACTTCGGCCTTCACTCCGCTCTTGGTTCCGGGCAGCTGGAAGGCGACACGCGAGGCTTCAGTGGCTTCGAATCCATCCTCGACGCGAACCTGCAGTCCGCCCTGGCTTAGATTGATGAGTTGCCCTTCGGCGCGCTTCTGATGGCGGCCGAGCAGAGTTACTGGCGCTTCCAGGCCGGCGCGGTGATAGCGCAGGCGTCCGTCAAGAATCATGTTGCGTGCGGCGGAGAGTGTGCGCACGGCTTGCTCCACGGAAATCGGCTTATCGAAGGCGTACATCGCGCCGGTTCCCTCCATGTCGTGCTTGGCGGGCGAACTGCCCATGATCACCAGCGGGACCGTGCTGGCGCGCGGAACTTCCCGTTGCAGTTCGCGAAAGAACTGGCACGTACCATTCAGATCACAGTCAACAATCAGGGCATCGACTTTCGATTTTGTGAGCCGCGTGAGGGCTCGTTGCGGTTCGCTCTCGACGGCGACGTCCATGTGCAAACCGCCGAGAATGCATTCCAGAACACTGACTTCCTGCCAATCCCGCGAGACCACCATAGATGAGAGTGTCATGGCTTCACTTTATCCACAGCGGTAATCGTTACGTAGATCACCAACGTAATGTGGGCTTCGGGCTTCGGCTTTCGGGCTGGGAGCGGCGGCGTCACCTGCAGAGAGTCAATACACCCGCAATGCCCGTGATAAGGTAAAACGCAGGGAGGGCGCGGCAAATGCAAGGGAGCACGAATGACATCGACCACTTCGACCGCTGGGCGCCGACGTACGACACATTCTGGGGACAGCGATACGTGGACCGCATTCACCAACTCATGCTGGAGTCGGTAGCCGGGAGCGGCGCGGCGGTGCCCAGCGCTGTGCTTGATGTGGGCTGCGGCACGGGACGACTGCTGGAGAAGGCCGGCGCGCATTGGCCGGCCGCGCGGCTTCTCGGTGTGGATCCGGCCCCGGGGATGATTGAGGTGGCGCGGCGCCGAATTCCAAAGGCTACGATGGATGTCGCGGGCGCTGAGGCGCTGCCGTTGCCGGCCGCTTCTGTAGATCTGGCGCTGAGTTGTGTCTCACTGCATCACTGGAAAGACCCCGCGCAAGGCTTGCGCGAAGCTGCGCGCGTGCTGCGCCCTGGCGGACAACTCTGCCTCGCCGACATCACTGTGCCCGCCTGGGTTAGGCGCCTGTTCCATGGAATTAAGGCAGCGAGCCCTGACACCTTGCATTCGTTGGTTACGCAAGCTGGCTTCCGAGTGGAAAGCGAAGCTTCACCATGGCGCGAATGGTTTGCCTTGTGTTGGCAGTGAAGCCCGGCTCTCGTGCATGAGGGGATTGAGAACTGAGAACTGCTACTGGTTCTTTCGCAGAATCCTGAGGAATTCGTCGCGGCCCATGACGTGGCGGTTCTCAAAGAAGTTCCGCATCGCCTGCAGTGCGGCGCTCGGGTTGGCTGCGGGGGACAAGGCGTCTAATTGCGGAATCGACAGAGCGCGCGTGGCACCTTGCGCGCTTAGAGTCGCTGAAGGCCGCGAGATCGAGGCCACTAGTTCACGCAAACGTTCGCGATCTTTTTCCGATATCCGATTGAAAGAGATTCCCATTCCAAGGTTCGGGTAGGCCGCGCGTACCTCTCCGGTGGCCTCGACCTGGAAGCCGTTGACCTCGAGTTTCAAGCCGAGCACGGTCCCCACGCGCAGCGGGCCCGCCGTCTCCACATAGCAACCGAACATGCTGATGTCTGCAAACGTTGCCCAGGTCGAGACGGCGCTGCCGCTTTCCTGCAGGCGGGCGCTGCCTTTGCACTTGTAGCGCGGGGTTTTGCGCTTGTCGGCTCTGGCGGGGTTTGCCCTGCTCGATGGCGGAACATCTCCGAGAGTTGCGTGGGACTGCGGAGCCTCAGGCGCGCGCGCCGTCGCCGCCCCGGCCGCTTGAGGCGAGCCTGATCTCTTCAGGGCCGATAGATAGTCCGCACCGTCGCTGGTTTCATCGAACGCCATGCCGTGGATTTGCCCTTCGCTGCGCTTGGCTGCCCGCGGCCGAAAGCCTTTCGGAGCCTGGCTGGTGGCGCAGGAACTCTCTTTTACTCTACCGAGCGTTCGAGGTTATCGCTTAGCGGAAACGAAAGCTGGATGTAGCGATGGGGACCGGCAGTTCCGAAACGGGAGAAGTTCAAGATTGGAACGTGGTCGCGGGGAATTCTGCTGCCGAGTGCCGGATCTTATTCCAGACCTCGTCCCGCCCGGCGCCGGTCTTTGCGGAGAAGGGAATCACGGTCGCCGTTGGATAGGCTTCTGCAAGGCTTTTCAGCGCGTTGCGCAGTTGATTGTTCGAGAGCCGGTCGCTCTTGGTGGCGATCATTACCAAGTCGCGGCCCGTGGCATCAAGAAAATCCAAGAGTTGACGATCGCTGGCTTGCGGGGGAACGTTGATATCCACTAGCGCCAGGCACAACGCCAGCGTGGGCCGGTCGTTGAGGTAAGGCTCGATGAACCTGGGCCAGTCCTGGGAAATCTCGCGCGAGAGTTTGGCGTAGCCGTAGCCCGGCAGGTCGGCGAAGATGACCTCCGGACGCGGCTTTCCCGGCCAGCGCACTTCGAAGAAGTTGATGCTGCGGGTGCGACCCGGCGTGGAACTGGTGCGGGCCAGTTTGGTGCCCACTAGAGTATTGATCACGCTGGATTTTCCCACGTTTGAGCGGCCTAGGAAGGCGACCTCCGGCAGACTGGGAGCGGGGAAGTGATCGGCACCGGTAGCCGCTGCCATGAATCGTGCCATTACTCTCATGAGCTAGTGTGCTATGGAGGCACGGATGTTGGCAAGCCGACGAAGAAGTCGGGTGGTGGGCTACTTGGTTTTGATCCCCAGATCTTGAACGCTATTAGGTAGTACACATTCAAGAACACGAACGCAATGCCGCATGATTCGATGATGATGCGGAGAGGAAACATCTTGAAGAAGTAAAAGTAGGCCGCCAGAAGGGGTAAGCCAATGTTTGTAATCAACAAGGCGGTGCCCAATGTTATCTGTTTCTCTGATTTTCCCATCCTGGACACGCCGCTCTTTCCGCCCTTCGCCGCCCAGTTAACGCTCTGTTTCGCGGCGAAATTGCTTGCTCAGTGTGAGCGCCTGATGCTGGTAGGACGATCCTATATTCGTGCCGTAGATCTTGTGCGGCCGGGAGAGCAGCGGCATATAGTTCAGGCGGCCTACTAGCTGTCCATGTTCCATGAGGAACGGGACTTCATGGGCTCGAACTTCGAGCACGGCAGGCGTCCCCTTGATGTCGTTCGAACCATAACCAAATCCAGGATCGAAGAAGCCGGCATAGTGAATGCGGAACTCGCCGTCCGATGGATCGAAAGGCACCATCTCTGCCGCGAACTCGGGAGGAACGCTCACCCGCTCTTTGGATGCAAGGATGTAGAAGTCCCCAGGTTCGAGAATCAGATTCTTACTGGCATTCTGATGACGAACTTCCCAGAACTCCTCGGTCGCATAATAATTAATCCGGTCGAGTTCAATGGCTGGAGCAAAGCGCTTCGCCTTGTAGGCAATAATCTCGCCTGGCGCGCCTTCCAGATTTATCGTGATTCTCAGACCGCGTTCCACTCGCGCTTTGCCGGGGCTGTCTTCCCCATAGACAAGCGGCTCTTCCCGATCCAGCCCTCGGATCGCACTATCGCTCGATCGCGGATTGCCTTGCACAAAACGCAGTTGGCTAAGCCTCATGCCCGCTCGCAGCGCTACGGTAAATGTGCGCGAGACAACTTCGGCGTAGAGTTTGCCTTTGTAGCCCGGCGGCACGCGGTCGAACTCGGTGCCGTAGTCGGTGATCAGGCGGGTGAAAATATCCAGGCGTCCGGTCGTGCTTTTTGGATTCGCTTTCCCGGAAATATTTTCCGGCAGGTTTAACTCTTCGACCAGAGGAATAATGTAGACGCAATCTTTTTCGAAGACGGGCGCGCCGGTGAGATCGACGCGTGTCATGCGGAGCTCTTTGATCTTGGCTTCGACCGTGCTGTTCGGCCCCGGCAAGAAACTGGCGCGCACGCGATGCGCCAGGTCGCCCAAGCGCAGGTCGAGACTTGCGGGTTGGATATGGTCGGGGTTGATTGCAGGAGAGGCGCTAATGTTGCCGCGAGCGATCAGGTTGTTGATTTCTTGCGAAGGCAGGATTCCGGTGGTACGGGTCTGCGATGGTTCGGCGGGCTGGTCTGGCCCGTTTTCAAAAGCTATCTGGCTTTGGTTGGACGTTGACATCTTAGGTGATTTTACCCTAAGGACGCCCGTCGGCGGCTAAAGCCGGTTGTGAATTCGATTCAGTAGCGGCGCGGCTGAAGCCCCGCCCATTCAAAGCCCTTTCTTCTTAAACCGCCTACTGACGTGCCGCCGGACTGTCTTCAGTGACCGAGGTTAGCGGCGCGATCGGCTGCGTGGGTACATCTTCGCTGAGCGCCGGGAGGGCCGATTCCAGCGCGATCTGCAGCACCTGGTCCATGGTATCGACGAAGTGCAGCTTCATGGCGTTGCGCAGATTCTCGGGAACCTCTGCCAAATCTTTCTCGTTGTCGCGGGGCAGAATGACTTCGAAGAGTCCAGCGCGATGGGCAGCCAACAGCTTTTCTTTGAGGCCGCCGATGGGGAGGACCTTGCCGCGCAGCGTAATTTCTCCGGTCATGGCTAGATCGCGGCGCACGGGAATCTTGCTAAGCGCGCTCGCAATCGCTGTGGCAATCGTGATCCCGGCCGACGGACCGTCTTTCGGGATGGCGCCTTCGGGCACGTGCACGTGGAGATCGAGAGTGCGGTAGAAATCGCGATTGAGGCCGAGACGGAGCGCCCTTGAGCGGATATAAGATAGAGCGGCCTGCGCCGACTCCTGCATCACGTCGCCGAGCTTGCCGGTCAGAGTGAGCTTGCCCTTGCCATCGACCACCGTGGCTTCTGTGCTCAAGATCGAGCCGCCGACTTCGGTCCAGGCCAGACCGGTGACCAATCCCACTTCGCTCTTTTCGTGCGCCAGCGTGTCGCGGAACTTGATGACGCCCAGGAAGTCGGTGACATTCTCGCCGGTCACGGCGGCGGTATAGTTTTCGCCTTCCTTGACTACCTTGCGAGCGACCTTACGGCAGACGTTGCCGATCTCGCGTTCCAAATTGCGCACTCCCGCCTCGCGCGTGTAGGAGCGAATCAGCCCCAGGATTGCCTCATCGGTAAACTTGATGTTTTTCTCGGACAGGCCGGCCTGCAGCATCTGCTTCTTGACCAGGAACTGTTTTGCGATCTCCAGCTTCTCCTGCTCGGTGTAGCCATGCAGCCGCAGCACTTCCATGCGGTCCTGCAGCGCGGGAGGGATGGTGTGCATGACGTTCGCGGTGGCGATGAAGAAGACCTGCGAGAGGTCGTACTCGACATCGAGGTAGTGATCGACAAACATGAAGTTCTGTTCGGGATCGAGCACTTCGAGCAGGGCGGCCGAAGGATCGCCGCGGAAGTCCATCGACATCTTGTCGACTTCGTCGAGCATGAAGACCGGGTTCTTGGTGCCGGCCTTCTTCATCATCTGAATGATCTGGCCGGGGAGCGCGCCGATGTAGGTGCGCCGGTGGCCGCGAATTTCGGCCTCATCGCGCACTCCGCCGAGCGACATGCGCACGAACTTGCGTCCCGTGGCCTTGGCGATCGACATTCCCAGCGAAGTCTTGCCCACGCCCGGAGGGCCGACGAAGCAGAGGATCGATCCCTTGGGATTCTTTACCAGTTGGCGCACCGCTAGGAATTCGAGGATGCGTTCCTTAATCTTTTCGAGCCCGTAGTGATCTTCGTTGAGAACTTTTTCGGCGCGCGAGATGTTGCGGATTTCCTTCGACCGCTTCTTCCACGGCACCGCCAGCAGCCAGTCCAGATAGTTGCGCGAGACCGTGGATTCGGCCGACATGGGCGGCATGGCTTCCAGCTTCTTCAGTTCCTGCAGCGCCTTGTCTTTGACGTCCTTGGGCATTCCAGCGGACTCGACTTTTTTCTTCAGTTCGTCGAACTCGCTTTTCTCGCCGCGGCCCAGTTCCTTCTGAATGGCCTTGATCTTTTCGTTGAGGTAGTACTCTTTCTGCGCTTTCTCCATCTGGCGCTTCACACGCGACTGGATGGTGCGATCCACGTTGAGCTTTTCGATTTCCACGTCGAGCACGTCGGCGATGCGGTTTAGGCGCTCGGAGGGATCGAAAATTTCCAGCAATTCCTGTTTCTCTTCGATGGAGAGCTGCAGGTTGGCGGCGATGATGTCGGTGAGCTTGGCCGGATCTTCCATTCGAACCGCTGAAATCATGGTTTCGTAGTTCAGCGCCTGGCAGAGCTTCACATACTGCTCAAACAGAGTGGTCACGCGCTGCATGCCGGCTTCGATCTGCGCGTTCATCTCGACCGGATAGCGGGCCACGCGTACCGAGGCCTGCATGTAACCATCGGCGTCGGTGGCCTGCAGAAGCCGGCCGCGCTCGATGCCTTCGACCAGAACCTTGATGTTGCCATCGGGGAGCTTGAGGCTCTGCACGATGTTAACGATCGTGCCTACCTGATAGATCTCATTCGATTTAGGTTCGTCGATGGAGGCGTCGTGCTGCGTGGCCAGGAAGATTTTCTTGTCGGCGGCTAGCGCCTCTTCAAGGGCGCGCACGCTGGACTCGCGGCCCACGACGAACGGCGTCATCATGAACGGGAAGATGACCACGTCCCGGATGGGCATCATGGGCAACTTTTTGGTCTCGAATTTTTCCTTGGATGTGGTCACTCAATCTCCCCTGGGTTCAGGCGAACGACTTATGGCGAACGAGCTATGCCGAAAAACTCCGCTGATGGCTTGGCGCCGAATGAACTATCGTCCTGCGCGTGCCCCCACCAGTCCGGCTTACAGTTTACTCCTGTTTTGCTATCCCGCCTTCTCTAATGTGGCAACGGAAGCGCTGCGTTTCTCCACCATCTCCCGCGTGACCTCGAACTCCTTTAGTTTCTTCTGGCTGGGCAGGTGGAACATCAGGTCGAGCATGAGTTCTTCCAGGATCATGCGCAGGCCGCGGGCACCCACTTTGCGAGCCATGGCCTGGCGGGCGATCGCGCGCAGGGCGTCGTCGCTGAACTTCAAGCGCACATTTTCGAACTCGAACAGGCGCTGGTATTGCTTAACGATGGCATTCTTGGGGCGGGTGAGGATCTCGATGAGGGCAAACTCGTCCAGATCCTCGAGCATGCCTACGACCGGCATGCGGCCGACGAATTCGGGAATCAGGCCAAACTTGATCAAATCCTCCGGCTGGATTTCGCTCAGCAGTTCGAAGTTGCGCTTGCGCGAGACACCGGCGTCTTCTTTGTCCGCCTCTTCGCCGCCGCGGAAGCCGAGCGACTTTTTCCCGACGCGCCTGCCGATGATTTTCTCCAGGCCCACGAACGCTCCGCCGCAGATGAAGAGGATATTGGTGGTATCGACGGGAGTGAA
>Ga0185299_10006425_pt1 | contig 12497 bp, 1 predicted proteins | sample PaiPotPPA55metaG_FD_128002 | JGI IMG/M metagenome (GOLD analysis project Ga0185299, IMG submission 128002) | Iron sulfur acid spring bacterial and archeal communities from Banff, Canada, to study Microbial Dark Matter (Phase II) - Paint Pots PPA... ...
TTAAAGCGCAACGAGTCCCGCTCGTCGACTAACGAAAGCTTTCCATAGCGCCCCGTTTTGAATTGCACGTCATTGGGCGGGCAACGTAGGTATTTCCCGAGTAGCTCCCGCAGGCTTCCCCTCGAGACTATAAAGTGATCGCGATCGCGCGGAAAAACGAAGCGGTCGGCCCGCGAAACTTCATCTTTATTTAAGTATGAAGAAAACCGGGCGAGTTCCTGCGGCTCTACATCCAGCCAGGCAAGCCACATGTGTAGTTCGCTTTCTGGGAGAGCGAGGTCTTGCACAGGCCGGGACCAGCTCACGACTTCCATGGCAGATGAGCATATCATCCGAGAATGCCCTACTCGCCAGCGAGTGACATCAACTTATGGAGGCCGCTAAGCATTTTGGTTTCAGCCCTATACGGGCTAATCAACAAGCACGGCTTCCGCCACCGTGTCGGCTGCTTTAGCCGCTTCGTCGATGTGAGCATGGAGCCGGGACTGCAGTTCTTCGGCCAGTCGCATGACCCGCGGCTCAACCAAAATATTCTGTTGATGCCCCGGCAGCTCACAAATTTCCAAATGCCCCTTGATGACCTGTTTCCATCCTAACGAGCGGTCCGCAAGCATGCCTGGCAATTGCTTGCTGGCGCGGAAGAGAAGCACATCGCCGTCGTACGGGCGGGGAACGTAACTCATGAACGCGCGATCATGTTCCATTCCTAGCAGTTCAAGGATATAAGCCATGGAGGCACGCCTTTTTGAGCCGTTACCATTGGACATTCTTTTGTCGAACGCGATTTGCGTTCGCGCTTGCATGATGTCGCGCGTTCGCCTCAGCCTGTCCCCGAAATATCCGAGGCCTCGCTGTAAAAGATTGTCGCGTTCGAGATCGATTCGTTTCGCGGTGCGGTGCCACCAGCGCTCAGCGGAGCTGCTTCCGGGCGTAAAAACAGGCGCTCCCGGATGAGTGGTCTGGATCATCACCACCAACGCCACCTTCTGCCCCGCATCTTGCAACTGCTGCGCGGCTTCCAGTGCGACGAGTCCACCGAAACAAAAACCACCCAGGAAGTACGGCCCTTCGGATTGCAGCGTCCTGATTTCCTTCAAATAGGCGGACGCAATTTGCTCCAGCGACTCATTTTTCGGGATGTTGCCATCCAGCCCACGCGCTTGCAACCCATACACCGGCTGATCTTTATCGAGATGATTGGCCAGCGGATAATACTCAAGCACATTTCCGCCGTGGCTGTGAATCAAGAACAGCGGCGGCTTCGAGCCTCCGGGCTGCAGCGGCACCAAAGAAGACCACGACGGCTTCCAATTTTCTTTCCGCAAGACTTCTGCAAGGGCTCCCACGGTAGGCGCTTGCAGCAGCGTGGCGAGCGGCAATCGCCGCCCATAAATGTTCTCGATTTCGACGATGATCCGCACGGCCAACAGCGAGTGGCCGCCCAGTTCAAAAAAATTGTCGTTGAGCCCCACGCGGCTCACTTTCAAAATCTTGGCCCACAACTGTGCGAGTACCTGTTCCACAGAATCTCTAGGCGGGAGAAAAGCCTCCTGGCCTTCGCTGCTTCTTTGTTCCGGAGCCGGCAAGGCTTTCGTGTCGATCTTTCCATTCGGCGACAGCGGCAGCCTATCCATGCGCACGAAGGTCGCCGGCACCATATATTCCGGGAGCTCTTTCTTCAGGTACGCGCGAAGTTCATTGGTTTCGGGCGCCGCATCGGTTTGCGCTTCGAAGTAAGCCACCAGCATTTTTTCGCCCGGCCGGTCTTCCCGCGTGGTTACCACACATTGCTTAATGCCAGGATGTTTCGCGAGGACCACTCCGATTTCGCCAAGCTCGATGCGGAAGCCGCGAATCTTCACTTGATGATCGATGCGCCCGAGATACTGAATCTCGCCGGAAGGCAGGTATCGCGAAAGATCGCCAGTCTTGTACAGACGCGCGCCACTGCGCTTGCCGACCACGTCAGGAATAAATCGCTCGGCCGTCAGTTCCGGTCGGTTCAGGTAGCCGCGCGCCAGTCCAATCCCGCCTATATGCAATTCGCCCGAGACACCGATGGGGACTGGGCTCAAATTGTGATCCAGGATATAAATCTGGGTATTCGCGATGGGGCGGCCAATGGGAACAAACGAGCGGTGGTCATCTCGCCGGCACGCCCAATAGGTGACGTCGACGGCGGCCTCAGTCGGTCCGTACAGGTTATGCAATTCCGCGTCGCTCGCCGCAAAAAACATGCGTTGCAGGTCCGCGCCAAGTTCCTCGCCGCTGCAAAACACCTGGCGAATGGTGGAGTGCTTTGGCAATTTCGCGCTTTCCAGAAATAGCCGCAGCATGGATGGCACGAAATGCAATGTCGTAATTTTTTCCTGCGCGATCAGCTGCGCGAGATACTCCGGATCGCGGTGGCCGCCCGGGCGCGCCATCACTAGACTGGCGCCCGTCACCAGCGGCCAGAAAAATTCCCACACGGAAACGTCAAAGCTGTACGGAGTTTTCTGCAGCACGCGATCGGCGGCTGTGAGCCGGTAAGCGTCCTGCATCCACTGCAAGCGATTCATGATGGCTTCGTGGATGTTAACCACGCCCTTTGGTTTGCCAGTAGAACCCGAAGTGTAAATTACGTACGCCGCATCGTTTCGCGTGGATTGCGCGCCAAGGTTCGTATCTGGCTCCGAAGCAATCTTGTCCCATTCGCTATCCAGACAGATTGCTGACACTTCGTGCGCGGGCAGTCGCGGCAACAACGCTTGCTGCGTCAAAATCACCGGCGGTTGCGCGTCCTCCACCATCAATGCCAGCCGATTCCTCGGATAGTCGGGATCGAGCGGCATGTAACATCCGCCCGCCTTAAGTATTCCCATCAGCGCCACAACCATCTCGATGAAGCGTTCCGCGCAAACGCCTACGCGCACGTCGGGACCAACGCCGAGTTTTTTCAAATGATGCGCAAGCTGGTTCGTTCGTCTGTTCAATTCGCGATAAGTCAGGTGCTGGCCCTCGGCCGTCAACGCCAGCGCATCAGGCGTCCTGTCCACCTGCAGTTCGAACCAATTCTGCAGCGTTTCCACGTCATCGTATCTCACCGCGGTATCGTTCCACCGCACGGTGATCTCGTGGCGTTCCACTTCCGAGAGGATCGGCAGCCGGTCTATCGCTTGCGTCGGCGCCGCCGCGATACTCTCGAGCAGCGTCTGCAGATGCCCGAGCCATCGCCTGATCGTGGAAGCATCGAAAAGATCGGTGTTGTAGTCGCACTCCAGATACAACGAGTGCGGTCCTTCCACAAAGTTGAAAAACAAATCAAAGTGCAGCGCGCGTTTGGGATTGCGTTCGCATTCGAATTTCAGGCCCTCAAATTCCACCGCGCCGGGATCGCGATCGATGTTGAAGATCACTTCCACCAGCGGTGGCCGGCCCGGGCTGCGCGGAACTTTAATTTCCTGGAGGATGCTTCCAATGGTGCTCTGATTATGATCGAACGCGTCTAAAATACTCTTCTTCACTGCCGCGAGATTTTGCTGGAAGCTGCCGCTGGGCTCCAGACGCGAGCGCACTGGGAGTAAATTGACGCAGTGTCCAACGAGACAGCTCTGACCAGTGATGGCTTGACCCGCGACGCCCAGGCCGATCACCAAATCGGTTTGACCCGTTATGCGGTACAGAAAAGTTTTCAGCCCGGCCATCAGCAGAACGACCAGAGTTGTGCGCTGCTGACCAGCGGTTTTCTTCAGTGCTAGATGCAGCGGCTCAGGCAGATCCCGTTTCAGTGTGGAAGCTTGCGCTGTTCGTACCGCTGGGCGAAGCCGGTCCGCAGGCAACTCCAGCGGTGTTGCAATCTCCGCAAATTGTTGCGACCAGTACGCGGAAGACTCTCGCGCTTCTTCGCTGTCCCCTTGGTTGGTGATCGCGTATTGACGGAAAGATTCTGGAGCCTCCAAAGCTGGTGCGGCTCCTTGTTTCAACGCCGAATAAATTTTTGCCAACTCGCTGACAATCAGGCCGCCTGACCACCCATCACACACAATGTGATGCGCAGTCCAAACCACCACGTGGTGGTCACTCGAAAGGCGCACAATGCGAACCCGCAGCAGTGGTCCCTGGGTGAGGTCGAAGGGACTCGACACTTCAGTTTCAATTAATTTTTCCAATTCCTGCGCGGGCTTCTGTTTTACCGAAAAATCCAGCAGCGGCACATCCAGCTTTACGCTCGGGTCTATTCGCTGCCATTGGCCATCGGAGCTGAAGCTGGCAAGCAATATTGGATGTCGGTGAACAATCTGCTGAATCGCGGCGCGGAATAATTCCGCGTCAAAGCGTCCGTGAAACTCCAGCCTGAGAGATTCGTTATAGCCAAGCGCGGCCTCGCCGCCCATCTGCGCAGCCAGCCAGATTTCTTTCTGCGCTTCGGTTAATGGAAACTGATCGACATTATCAGGGCCTACGGCGACAGGTACGATTTGGCGCTCTTTAGCCGGGGCGTCCGCAGTATGAGTTTTGACGGTCGAAGTTTTTCTGGAACCGGAACTTGGCGGCGGCAGGAAACCGGCGTCAACCATGGCCTGCAAACTTTGTCTAAACGCGGTCAACAGCTTGCTGAGGTCAACCTCGCTGTGCGCCGTGGTAAGCACGAACGCGCGATTGTCCCACATGTGAATTCCGCGTTCGCGCAGCATGTAATGCAGCAGCGCCGCGTACTTCTGCTCTGACGGGAAAGTAAGCTGCATCAGCGAACTGAATTGCGAAAGGTGATAGGGCGCCTGGAATTCGTCAATGATGGCGCGTAATTGATCGGCAAGTCGCGCCGTTCGCGCGGTCAGATTTTTCTGCAGGTCCGGGCCTTTTTCTTTCAAATGCAGCAGCACCGCTTTGGCCGCCGCCAATGCCAGCGGATGCCGCACGAACGTTCCGGCAAAAAATGTTACCCCCACTTCCGGAAACGAAGTGTCGCCATAGTTCCACTGGCCGCCGTCGAGCGCGTCCATATACTTGGGATCGCCGGTCACCGCGCCAATCGAAATCCCGCCACCAATTACTTTTCCGTAGGTGGCCAGATCAGCGCGCACCCCAAAATACGCTTGTGCTCCGCCCGGCTCCACGCGGAAGCCGGTGACCACCTCATCAAAGATAAGCGCCGAGCCAGTTTCCTGAGTTACTTTTCGCAGCTCTTGCAAAAATTCCCGCGGCTGCAAATCCAAGCGTCTGCTTTGCACCGGCTCAACCAGCACCGCGGCGATTTCCGACCCGCGGGTGCGCAGAATATCGAGCGATTGCGGATTGCCATAATCCAGCACAATGACTTGCGAAACCGCGCTGGCCGGCACTCCCGGAGCGCTCGCCGCGGTCCGCATTTCTCCATTCACCGTTAATGGCCGGAAAAGTACTTCATCAAAAATTCCGTGATACGCGCCCGCGAAAACCGCAATCTTGTCCCGTCCCGTCGCCGTCCTCGCCACGCGAGTGGCAGCCAAAACCGCTTCAGACCCGGTATTGGTGAACGCTACCCGTTGCATCCCGGTGAATTCGCGAACCAGTTCCGCGACTTCTCCGGCGATGGGCTGAATCGGACCAATTTCAAACCCCAGATCCAGCTGCTTCTTCACCGCTTCGACGACGAACAATGGCCGGTGGCCAAAGATGCTGGCACCAAAACCCATGACGAAATCAACGTACTCGTTGCCGTCCACGTCCCAGACTTTTGATCCATCCGAATGCGCGGTGAAAATCGGATAGACCATTTCCTTCCATAATTGTTTGAAGCCACCCACGGAGCGCGGGTCCGCCAGGATCGGGCGATTTTTTATCGCCAGCTTCTTCGAGCCCGCGGTTCGCTTCGTATAGCGCGCAATGAGTTCTTTCAGCGCGGCAGTTTGCTCCGCGGTCATGGCCATGTCCGCTGCGCGATCGATGGGCTTAAAGGGGCCATGCGATTTCACTTCGGACTTCACCACCATCGGAACGGAAGATGTTGCAGCCGCGGGCACAGCGGTTGGAACCGGTGATGACGTCGCTGCTGGCTGTTGCAATGGCGCGCGGCCCATCAGTTGTAAGACTTGCTGCGTCAATGCTTGTTGCTGCTGCAAAATTTGCTCAAGAATTGAGTTCGGTATGTTGCCGGTTGCCAAATTTCCCGCCGCAGCGGTTTGCTGCGTCGTTGCGGTTGAAGCTGCAGGCGCGGGCGCTGCGGGGGGCGCAAAAGCTTCCGCCGGCAACGTCGCATCCAGGTGTTCGGCAATTTGTTGCAGCGAACCCAATTCCTCCATCAATTGACGGAAAGTTATGGACACGCCGAACTTCCGGTGAAAAACCTGCGCGGCTTGCGTCAACAAAAGCGAATCCAGCCCCAATTCCAGCAGGCTCGTAGCCGGATCCACTTGAGAAAGATCGTAGCCGCTAAGTTCTTCGAGTAAAGTGCGTGAAGCGGCAAGCAAACGATCTTTCCGAGGAAGCGCGGGTTCTGCTGGGGTAGCGGGCTGCGCTGAAGCCACAGTTGGCTGCGATGATTGAATCTCGGCGTTTGCTGGAGACGTGACATTTGTTGCTGCCGGCGGCGCGGAAAATTGCGTAGACGCGGCCGAGCCACGAGCCGCAGTCGGCGCCGATTCCGGCCAGTAACGCTTGCGTTCGAACGGATAGGTTGGCAGCACTGCTCGGAGCCTTCGCTCGGTGGCATAAAATTGCTGCCAATCCACGCTAACCCCGTTCATCCACAGCCGCCCTAAGGTGTCCAGCAGTCCGTGCGGCTCCTGGTCGTCAGTCATGGCCAGCGAAGCCAGCACCGTCTGCTCGTTTGCTTTTGCCGGGTGCTGCCGCGCCAGGGTGCTAAGTGTTTGTCCCGGCCCAACCTCGAGCAACACGTACTTGGAATCTTTCATCAACTCCGCAACGCCATCGGCAAATCGCACCGTCTGCCGCACATGCCCCGCCCAATATTCCGGGCTTTTGGCCTCCGCGGCAGTAATCCACTTGGCAGTAACATTCGACACATAAGGAATTTGCGGTTCGCCAAATTTTATTTTGCGCAGCAATTCGGTAAACGGAGCCAGCACCGGCTCCATCATCGGCGAATGAAACGCATGCGATGTTTGCAATCTTCGCGCGGCGATTTTCTTATCCGCGAGTTCTTCTTCCAGCTTGCCAATCGCCTCGTTCGAACCGGAAACCACGCACAGGTTTGTAGAATTAATGGCCGCAATGGCTAATTGCGGATTCAGCAGCGGCAGCACGTCTTTTTCAGGCAGGCGAATCGCCAGCATCGCTCCACCCGGCTGCGCCTGAACCAATGCCGCGCGCCGCGCGATGAGCGTAAGCGCATCTTCCAGCGTAAATACTCCCGCAAGGCAGCCCGCCACATACTCGCCGACGCTGTGGCCAATCGTTGCGGCCGGCTTGATGCCCCACGACATCCACAATTTCGCCAGCGCGTACTCAATCACAAATAAAGCCGGCTGCGTGAAGCGCGTCTGCACCAGAAGCTCGTCAGACTTTTTCTTCGCGCGCGCTGCAGGAAACATCACCTGGCGGATATCGGTCTGCAACTCTGCCTTGAGCAACTCAGCGCAACGATCCACTTCCGTCCGGAACGTCGGCTCCGTGCGATACAGTTCCGCGCCCATCCCGGCGTATTGCGCGCCTTGCCCAGGAAACATGAACACCACCGGAGGATCGACAAGCTTTTGGTGATGCGTGAAAACTCGCTTGGGATCCTTGGCCTCCAGCGCAGAGGCGCCTTCCGCGGCATCGGAGCAAGCCACGACGCGGCGATGAGCAAATCCGCTTCGCCCGGTTTGCAGCGTAAAAGCGGCATCTGCAAGTTCGCTGAGTTGCGTCGAGCCTTCACTGCGAGAGGCAATCGTTTTCAAATGCTCGGACAAGTTTTGTGTAGTGCGCTCCAACGCATCCGGCGTTTTGGCCGACAATACCAGCAATTGCCACGGCCGCGACGGACCAGACGGCTCGGTTCGCGGAGCTTCTTCCAACACCAGGTGTGCGTTCGTCCCACCGGATCCGAAAGAACTAATGCCTGCCCGCCGAGGAACGTCGCCCTTGCTACGCCATTCCTGAAGCGCGGCATTCACGTAGAATGGCGTTTTCTCAATCTCCAATTTCGGATTTGGTTTCGTGAAGTGCAGGCTCGCGGGAATAATTTTGTTATGCAGCGCCAGCGCGGTTTTAATCAATCCCCCCACGCCCGCCGCCACGTCCAGGTGCCCCACATTGGATTTGACCGAGCCGATGGCGCAGAACTGTTTGGCCTGCGTGCCCATCCGAAAAGCTTTCGTTAAGCCCGCGACCTCGATGGGATCGCCAAGAGGCGTCGCGGTTCCATGGGCTTCCACATACGTGATGGTTTCCGGATCAACGCCCGCCAGTGCCTGAGCCATGGCCACCGCTTCCGACTGGCCCTCGACTCCCGGCGCGCCAAAACTTACCCGCTGCGAACCATCGTTATTCAGCCCGACGCCCTTGATGACCGCGTAAATCTGGTCTCCGTCCTTCACGGCGTCTTCCAGGCGCTTCAATACCACCACGCCCACGCCGTTGCTGAATGCAGTTCCCGCAGCCTTGGCGTCGAACGTTCGCGTATGCCCGTCCGGCGATCCAATATTGCCTTCGTCGTAGTAGTAGCCGCGTTGTTGCGGAACTCTCACGGACACGCCGCCGGCTAACGCCACATCGCATTGACACATCAGCAGCGATTGGCAAGCCTGGCCAACGGCTACCAGCGAAGTAGAACAAGCCGTGGCGACATTCAGCGCCGGCCCCGTAAGTCCCAACTTATAGGCTACGCGTGTCGTCAAATAATCTTTGTCGTTCCCGTACATCACCAGGTCGGACCCGACTAATTCCATCAACTCCGGCCGCGGTTCCAACGCGTGGTGCACGTACGTATTTGTGCTCGCGCCCGCAAACACGCCCACCGTTCCAGGCATCTTGTCAGGCGCATATCCGGCGCGTTCCAGCGCGGCCCAGCATGCTTCCAAAAATACGCGCTGCTGCGGATCCATGACTTGCGCTTCTTTGGGACTTACGCCGAAAAAGGCGGCGTCGAAACAGTCCGCATCCTTCAGAACTCCGCGCGCTGCGACATATTGCCCGCGGCGCTTTAGTTCCGCAGCGTCCAAACCTGACGCAGCCAGTTCCTCATCGTTAAAGAAGGAAATGCTTTCGCGGCCCGCGACGAGATTGGCCCAGAATTCCTCGACGCTTTCCGCTCCGGGAAAGCGCCCGGCCATTCCAACGATTGCGATGCCTTCTAATTGGCGTTCGTCGTTCATTCACATTCCTATGCCGCGTCTAAACAGTATCAGCCGAACCCGGAGTCACTTAGTGCAACTTTCGGGCCAATCTAAGGGTCCTTACTCGATGATCCCAAAAGACTTAAGCAAAATCTTGGGAAGATCTTTCATCCATTCCGGGGACAGTGGATAATATCTTCCATAAAACGCTCTTTGCCCTGTAATGCCTCCGCGGTATTTACTTCTTTGTTGGAACCCGCAGCCGCGAGAGCGCTTTTTTTTGTCGTTCAGCTCGATCGCGCCACTGCTCGCCCTTTTCGGCGGTTTGACCCGCCGGCTGGCTGAGATGCCGCGCGAGGGACCGTACCGTCGGGTGCTCAAACAGCGCCACGATTGGAAATTCCGAGTTCAGTTTCTCCCGCAGCAGGCTGTGCATTTGAACCAACAGCAGCGAGTGCCCGCCCAATTCAAAAAAGTTTGTCTCCACGTTTACTTGCTCCAAGCCAAACATTTTCTGCCACACCGATGCGATGCTCTTCTCCATTTCCGTTTGCGCCGGCACGAAATTCTGCGCTTGCATCTCTACCGCGGACGGCGGTGCCTGCGCAATGGGTGCGGGCCGCGGCGACAACAATGCCTGCAGCTCCCCGACCCGCTTGTCAAAAAATACCGGGGCCAGTTCCAGGAGGATCTCGAGATCGCGCTTCCACCGTTCTATCGTCGCAGCCGCAACACTTTTACGATCGTAAATCAGGCTTAAGCGCAGGCGCTCCCCCGGCTCCGCGAGTAACAGCGCCGGATAGTTCGTATGTATAGGTCCAACAAAATCCTCGATTCGAATTTTTTCACCCAGTCGCCGCGCCGAATCATCAACCAGGTAGTTCTGGAACACGATCAGACTGTCGAAAAGACGGTATCGCCACGGCACTTCGCTGCTGCGTTGTATTTCCATCACCGACGTGAACTGAAACGCATTTAATTCCAGAAGCCTGCTGTGCAGCTTGCGGAAAAATTCGGTGCCAGTTTCGTTTTCATTCACATCGACCCGCACCGGCAGGTTATTTGTGAAAGGTCCGACAATGGATTCAGCGCCTGCCAAATCCGTCGGACGCCCAGAGAATGCAGCTCCAGCCACAACATCGGTCTCGCCACTCTGTCGGCTCAAAAGCAGCGACCAAACGCCCTGCACCAGCGTGTTAAGCGTCACCTGCATCCGCCGCGCCGCGGTTTGCAGCGCGCTTGTTGCCTCCGCGGAAAGTTGAATTGCCTGTTCCTGGTAGCGTTCGCCTCCGGCATCCACTATCCGCTCACTTGTTAGCGCAGTAGGCTTGCGGAATCCCGTGAGTTGCTGCTGCCAGAATTTGGCGGATTCCACAGTCGACTGCCGCGCAAGCCATTCCAGATAATCACGGTACGGGCGGGCCGCTTCCAGTAGCGGAGCGACATTCCGGGCGTATGCTTCATAAAGCCGGCTGGCGTCGCGAAAAACCAGCGGCCATGACCAGCCGTCCAGAAGCATGCCTGGCACACTCCACAAAAATCGCCAAGTGCTATCGTCAAGCCGTACCAGCTTGAATCGCATCACCGGCGCTTCGGTCAAGTCCAGCGCTTCGCTGCGATCTTGTTTCAGTAGCCCGTTCCACCGCTCCCGCTGTTGTTCCGCCGGCGTGCCCCGCCAATCCTCCACCGTCCAGGGCGGGCGTACATCGCGATGAACAGCCTGCAGCGGTTCGCGCAACCCAGCACTCAACACCGTTGAACGCAAAATTGTGTGCCGCCTGATCGTCTCATTCCACGCGCGTTCGAACGCGTCCGCTTTTAAATCCCCATGCAACGTGCAACGCCACTGATCAAAAGCAGCTTGCGCAGAGCCTTGATTTGCCGAAAAGAACAGCGTCTGCATCGGCGATAACGGGTAGATATCTTCGATCCCCGGCTGCTCGGCCAACAAGCGATCCAGCGCGGTCTGATCCAGCCGCGCCAGCGGAAAATCGGAAGGAGTGCGTCCGCCAACATCAGGCAACTGGCAATGAGCAATCACTTCTCTTAGCGCATTTAAAAATTCGTCCGCCAACTGCTGGATTTTCTTCTCGCTATGAAGCCCCGGGCTGTAAGTAAACTCGAATTCCATCCGGTCATTCATGACCAGGCTGTTTATTTCCAGCGCGTGTCGCCTTTTCTGCTTCGCGCCGTGCCAAGGTCCGCTGGATTCACTGGCAAAGCGCATCAGTTTCGATCCCGCAGCGGCGCGATCGAATTGGCCCAGGTAGTTGAACACCATCGCCGGTTCCGGTCGCGCTTTGAGCGCGCCGCCCTCGCTGCTTAAATAACGAAGAATTCCGTAACCTACGCCGCGCTCAGGAACGCGGCGTAATTGTTCCTTCACCGACTTCAGCGTCTCGCCAGGCTGCCAATTTTCTCCCGAATCATTCAACTCCAAACGCACAGGGAAAATCGAGGTGAACCACCCCACCGTTCTGCTGACATCCACATCCTCAAATAAATTTTCCCGGCCATGCCCCTCGAGATTTGTGTACAGCGTGCGACTGCCGGTCCATTTCGCCCACGCGCGAGCCAACGCCGTCAGCAACACATCATTAATCTGCGTGTTGTAGACCGCCGGAACGGTTTGCAGCAAAGCTCGCGTGGCATCCTCGTCCAGCGTCACCGTCGCCTTCTTGGCTTTGCCTTCAATGTTCGCTACCAATGCCGCGGCGTCCATTGTCAAGGGTTTCAAAGCCTCCGTCACCGCGCTCGGTTCCGTTACGGCCGTCCAGTAGGACAATTGTTTTTTCAACGAATCTGAGTCGGCAACTGCCTGCAAACGTTCAGCCCAGGTTTTGTAAGACGCAGTCTTCGCCGGCAATGCGACTTTTTGTTTGGATTTAGTTTGCTGATACGCGGTCTCCAAATCCTCCAACAAGGGACGCCACGAAATTCCGTCCACCGCCAAGTGGTGCACCACAAAAAGCAGCCGGTCAGGCCGTCCTTCGCCCAGGTTGAAATACACCACACGCCAAACTGGCCCGTGTCGAACATTGAGGCTGGCTTGTTGTGTCGCCGAAGTCGATTCGATAGCCGCGCGTTGTTCCGGCTCCGAAAGTTTCGAAATGTCTACCCATTCGAGCGGTGGCTGTCCCGAGGTTCCAGAATAAAACATTCGCCAGGCTTCGTTTTCCAGCGCCGCTCGCAGTCGCAGCGCATCATGATGCCGGCTCAATTCCGCAAGCGTTTGTTCGAGAACTCCGCGATCCAGAT
>Ga0185299_10006426_pt1 | contig 12497 bp, 13 predicted proteins | sample PaiPotPPA55metaG_FD_128002 | JGI IMG/M metagenome (GOLD analysis project Ga0185299, IMG submission 128002) | Iron sulfur acid spring bacterial and archeal communities from Banff, Canada, to study Microbial Dark Matter (Phase II) - Paint Pots PPA... ...
GCGTTACACTTTCTCTTATTGCCGCTTATGGGTCAATCATCAAACACCCATTTCGTCATTGGGACTGGCGGACACAGTGCTGCGCACGCTGCTCCTGCACAAGCTGCTGGCGCAGATTTCTTCCCCCTGTCGGTGTTCTTTGCGATCGCCGGAGTGGCAGCAGCCATCTATGCCGGAATTTACGGTGGCAGTCTGTCCGAAGAAAATGACGGCCACCTGGCGCTGGCATGGACCAAACCGGTTTCACGAACTCGCTATGCGCTTCTCATTATGGGCGTCGATCTCGCGTTCGTTGTCTGCATATTTGTTCTCACCGTCCTCTTCGCGGCGGGCATTACGGCGCAGCATGGGGCGCTTCGCTTTCTGACCATCGATCGCGACGCGTGGTTTAATCTGGCCCGCTTTCTGCTCTTGGCGGCGGCGTGGTTCGGGGTTGCTCAAGCGCTCACGGCGTCACTTAAGGAACGCAGCGGAACCGTGCGCGGCGTCTCCGTGGCAATTGCCGCCATACTGCTCGGGTTAGGCGCGGCGACCTTGCCGCCGGCTTGGAGCGCGCTCGTCAAGTTCGTGAACTTCTTCAATCCGCTCGCATATGGTACATACTCGGATGCACAAACGCAGCCGCTCTATCCGTTCGCGACCTGGGGACTCGATCTCGCAGCCCTCGCTGCGATCGCCGCTCTCGGTGTGACACTCGCGCTCGCTCAGTGGCGCAGACTGGAGGCATAGATTCAATGCAACTCTTTGGTACGTCGTTCAATATGGACTTGGGCAATCTCCGGCTGCACATCTCCGTCGGGCTGGGTGAGCGCGAAGCGCAAGCATCGGTCGTTCGGGTCGAAGATATGCCGCGCTTGGAAATAGGGACGCATTAAGTGGATCTCTAGATCCGTTTCATTGAACGAATCTGAAGATCAGTTGCTACGTCACTCGCCGTATTGGCGCACGGCGAACAAAGTAACGCCGGTCTCGCGCGCGATGGCGCAGAGTGCTTGTATCTCGTCCATGCCGTATCTCGCTTGCACGCTGCTTGGACCGACCGCGAGGAAGCCATACAGCCGTCCGGCGATAATCATGGGAAACGCCAGCACGCCGGCGATCGGTGATGGCCTGTCGTCAAGCTGCACCCATGACTCGGCTTGCAGCATCGATATTTCGCGAATGTTGCCCAGAATATCGGCCAGTCGTTCGGCTTGACTCCAAATGACGTTGATAAACTTATCTCCCTCTTTCACGAAGACATCTGAAAATTGGGCCTTTGCCGAATCCCGAAGCACGTCCACCACTCGCCGGCGCAGCGCTGCAAGATCTCTGATCGTGATAAGCTCGTCTTCGAACTTACGCAGCCGGCCAATGCGTAATTCACGCCCCGGAAAAATCACGCGATGGACGGCTTTCTCCAGCAAACCGTGCGTCTTGTGGATATAGGCGAAAAAGAGCAGGCCAAGGCCAAATCCGACCACGAGCTCGATGAACTCAGGGCGCACGGAGGAGCCGGCGAAAAGAGATGCCACCCACAGGCCGACCTTATCGGCGAACAAGTGGGAATTCTCGTCCATCTGTCTCGCCAGCATCAACAGGATTACGGCAACGACAGCGCCGCCAATTGCGCGGTCGAGGAAAAGCTGCACGTCGAACAATTGCTTGCGAAACAGCGCGGTGACAAGACCCACCGGCAACACGAGCGTTAAAAGGGCGTCGATCCAATTGAGGATCGGCGCATCGCCGATGAAGACGTTGCCGATGAAGTGGATGGCGGTCCCCAACCCGTAGCTCACGAACGAGATGAGCACGAGCTTCATGCGCTGGCGTTCTTCCGAAGGCGACGTCCGCCACCCGATGTAGGCCGCTGCGATCATCGCAAGCTTGGCAAGCGCATCACCGAACAGATATATGCTGTGGATATGATCGATGTCTTTGGGCCCCGCCCACGTCGTATCCCAATTCTGAAATGGATTGACAGCCGGCGGCAGCCGTAAGAGCGGGCCTGCAATGCCAAACACCGCAACCAACAGTACCCAAGGAGCATACCGATAGAGCGCGTCGCGAATGCCTTTGTAGTCGCTCGTGCCGAAGGTTGCCGCGAACTGGATGAAGCGCATGAGCCCAAAACTCGTGCCTGCGTACTTGAGCATCATCGGGAACAGAACCCAGAACTTGGCGTCTTGATAGCCCCACCATTGCCAATAAATGTCTGCAGAGCCGCCGATCAGAGCTTCCGTCAGCAGCCGCGCGTTGAGGTCGCACCGAGTTCGCCATGCCGTCACGAGCGCGAATAACAGCATGGCAATGCGGACGATAGCTTCCAACTGATGGTGTGCCGTATAGACGGCAATGCTAAAACGCTGCACGTGCATGTGATCGCCCGGCACTATCATGAACCCGTCGTGCACGGCGAAGAGTAACAGCACGAGCGCAACCGCCGTCGCACACAAGCGCCAGACCATCGTCCAGGGTCCAGGCAACGGCTCCCGGTTGCGATCACCGGTTGCGGACAACGCAGACTCAGACACGCTCGAGGCTGACGTTGCTCGGAGTTTCACCCGAAGGTTAGCGCGCCGGTACCTGAGCGGCAGATCTGTAGACGCGCACGAGCTGGTCTTTGAGCACGTCGGGTGACGGATTGCAACCCTTGAGGGCGTACTTCGTATTGTTCAGCCCGCGCTCTGAAACACCGATGGCGCAGCCGGCTGCGTCCGGCTTGAAATGCGCCGGCCCGATCACGAGCGACGGCGCCGCAACGTCCAATTGATTTGGGTCGGCTTCTTCTTCCGGCGCGAGACCGGATTTCGAGCTTGCCGCCGGCGACGGGCGGTGGGGAATTAAATTGCTCAAACTTGAGAAGAAGCCATGGTGCTTTTTCTCTTCAGGCTGACCGAGGCTGACATGCTCGCCGCCTTCAAAGATAAAATACGCGCCATTTGGACCAGCATAGGTAATGTCGTACTTGCGCTCAACCGCATCGAGCCGCACTTTACCAACGTAGCCGGGCGGTACGTAACTCGGCGCCACCGGCGTAACGTGCCAGCTCCGCAGCTGAGCGAGGTCGCAATCACTAAAAACGCCGATGAAATGTCTGGTGTTACATCGTGGCGCGGCCGCATCCGCGACGGCTGCACATGATGCCGCGATTACCATCGCAAGCAGAACATTTCTTACATGCAATCTGGTTGTAAACACGACAGTAAACCCGCTCTCACAGGCTCTTGAACCTGGACGGACGATGAATGCTCGGGCATTCGCGCAGGCGGCATTGTGACCCCTGGGACCGCAGTCTTGGCTGGAGGCAGGCCGCCGGCACTCGTACGGGACATGGCCGCTTAAGTGCAGGGCGGCGCACACCACCTTCGAATTTGCGCTGCCATGCGACGCCCTTATGATGTCCACCGCGCCGTTGTCTATACGGTTGTCATGCTCTTCATGACCGCAACCTCCTCGCTCCCACATCTTGCGTCCGCGGACAACCAGGCCCAGGATCGTCAGATCGGCCAGCAAGTCTACAACGACATGCTCGGCCGCGGCCTCATCGTCGCGCGGTCTCCCTACTACGCAGCGTTGCGGGCTACGGGCCAACGCGTGTCCTTTGCCGCGAGACCCATTCCGTTCACGATGAACTTTGTTATCATCAAGGGCAACGGGGTCAACGCTTTTTCAGCGCCGGGCGGCAACGTCTACGTCACCGAAGGTCTGCTGCGCACCGTCGACAACCAAGATGAGCTTGCGGCAGTCTTAGGTCACGAAACAGCCCACCTCGTGCTTGGTCACGTTGTGAAGCGGCTGAACACGCAAAAAGGTATTAGCGCCGTTTCGCAATTCGTCCAGCGCTTTGTGCATAGTAAAGGAAGTCAAAATACTGCAACTGCCGCGGGCATCGTCGGCAACTATGGTTTCCTGAACTTTTCGCGCGATCAAGAGTATGCGGCCGACCAAGAAGGGGCCGTGCTGGCGGCAAAGGCCGGCTACAATCCGTATGGCACGTTGTGGTTTTTTCAAGATGTTGAACAGCTTTATGGTGATGCCGGCTTCGAGCAGTTTGTGCAGCAGCATCCGTCGACGAAGGATCGCACGGCGCGCGTCGAGCGCTATATCAAGAGCAATCCACGAAAGTTCGGCCATCCGTCGCCGACGCTGCGGGTGACAAGCGGACTGCCACAAAGCACGGCCGGTGACACCCTGAAACTGCAGTAAGCGAAAAAAAGAAAAGAGGGCCCTGGCGGGAGGGGCCCTCTGGGGCGTCGGGGGACTATCTGACCACGTGCCAGTCGATGATGAGTGCTTGCTGGCCGTTGGCGTACGTGATGATTCCGTTGCCGTTTTGGTCAACTTGGAAGGTGGCAACGTTGTTGCCAGACGGATCGGTGATCGAGCCGTTGATGGAAACGCCGGGCGGCGTGCCCGAGCTCGTCACGTTGATCGCGTCGCCATTCCACAGCGTTCCCGTGATCGATACCGAGACGATGTTGCCGAACTTGTCGAACGTCACCGAACCGCTCACGTTATTCGTGCCGAGTTCTGTGCCGCCGGACACCGTGAAGGGCGGCGTTGAAGACAGCGTCAACGAGCCGAATGGGCCCTTGAAGAACGTGCCGGCGTGCGAGCCTGCGAAGGTAACGTTGTTCGTCGATGAGTCGATGGTCATCGTGCCGTTAGAGAGCACACCCATGTGACCGAATGACTCGTTGATGTGAGGGTTGCCATTGTTCACGACTTTGCCTGAGTTTGCGGCAATCGTGTAAACGCTGCCGCTCTGCGGCGCGACCGTAAACTGGTGGCCGAACTGGACCGCCGGGCTTGAGGATGTGCCGATGAGGACGTCCCCGGTGAGCACAGCTGAGAAGTTGAGCGGAGCTCCGGTGATGGCATAGTTCGTGTTGCGTGTCGAGAGCAACAAGCCGGCGAGATTGTAGTCCTTGGCGGTGCGGACAATGCTCTCATTCGATGCGCTGTTGACCGTGACGAGAGCGACGACATCCTTGGCGAGGCTCACGCAGGCCTTGTCGTAGAAGTATTTTGTTTCGTATTGGGTTTGCGTCGGGCTGATGACGGTGACGATGTACTCGACGCCGTTATTGCACGAACCATTGGGGGTGGCGGCAAACGTCGAAAGCGGGGAGCGCGAGGTTGACAGCGGCACGCCCATATTGCCGTTGAAGAGGCCAACCTGAAGGCTGCCTTGCTCGACCGGCGCCAGGCCGGCTTCGGTAGCTGCTTGAGCGATTTCTTGTTGCGTAGCTTGAGAGTTATTATTTTGCGTTCCGAGCCCGAGGCCGCCGCCGCCACTGCAACCGGCGATAGCGACCGCTGCAAGGATCGCGAGGATAATCCGAGTTCGCATGTGCTTTAATGCCCTTTCTCATGGACTTCTCATTCGCCGATGCTGATCAGCGGCGTGTCATCATGACGCGCATGGTCCTACAAGGGCAAGCATACGAAACGAAGCGCCCGGCTACATGAGGCTCGACTGAAGCGGGTATGAGACTTCGCTAAGAGTTGCGCTCGAGAATCTTCTCCATGATGAGAACGTCGACGAGCCGGCCGTCCAGGGTGCCTTGCTCGCGGAAGGTTCCTACTTCGCGAAAGCCGCGCTTGCGGTACAGCCGCTGGCCCGCTTCGTTAAATGGGAGCGTAAACAGCACGATCTTATGAAAGTCGGCGCTGCGGGCGCTGTCTTCAAGTCCCCTGAGAAGCTGTTCGCCCACGCCTTTGCCACGCGCTTCGCGTTCGACATATATTGAGAGATCGGCAACACCTGCGTAGGCACAGCGATGTGAATATGGCCGAAGCGCAGCCCATCCGGCGATGCTCCCATTTGATTCTGCGACGAGGACGGCGTAACGTGTCGGCCGTTCATCCAGCAGCCAACCCGTGACGTCGGCTTCTGTCTTGGCGTCCACCTCGAACGTGGCTATACGATCCTCGATGCCTTGGTTGTAGATCCTGGTGATGGCTGGGATATCCTCGTGGCGCGCGCTGCGGATGGCAAGCTGCTGCTTAATCATGGCAGCACGTTCTCCCCTGAACTGCTTCAACGCCCTCGCGGGCAATGATAGGAATCATGACCATGGCCGCAACCGGGTCCGCCCACCACAAACCGAGCGTCGCGTTGAGCGCCAACCCGACCAGTGCGATGGCTGAAAGATAGGCGCAAAATTCGGATTGTTTGGCATCTGCGGCAAGAGCGTCGCTTCCAAGCTGGTCCGCAACTGCACGCTTCGACCGCCGCAACCAAAGCATGGCACCGAGCGAAAGTCCGAGCACGACGATGCCGAAGATGCTCCGCTGTGCGCGCTCGTGTTGCACGAGGCTGACAAGCGAGTCGTACCCGATGTATGCGGCGAGTGCGAGCAGCAGAGCCCCTACCACTTTAAGACTTGTTTTTTCTCGCTGGACACGCCGCTCGTCGTCGCGGCCGGCCATCCCCCACAGTACCGCACTTGAAGAACCTACTTCAATGAAGCTGTCCAAACCGAAACCGAGCAGCGCGATGCTCCCGGCGGCGAGTCCCGCGGGAATGGTGAGTCCGGCCTCAAGCAATGCGATGGCGATCGAAACGTAACTCAGGCGCCTTCCGGCTCTGAGGATGTGGTCGGGGCGAGTCGAAGCGATTGTCAGACGAGTACCTTTGCGAGCTCTGTAAACGATCGATCGTAACGGTAGACGATGCCCATGTGGGTGTCGTCGAATTCTTCATATATATAGCTGATGCCAAGCTCGTGGAGCCGTGACGTGAAGATCCGTGCGCCGATGTGCAGGTTAAACTCGTCGCGAAGGCCGGCATCGAGGTAGATCTTCTTAAGCGATCGCAGCGCCGCTGCATGGTCTCGAGCCATGTGCACCGGGTCGTTGGCCTCCCAGCGCTTCCAGACGTCCGCACGGATCTCACCGCTCGGCAATTTAACCGGCAGATCGATCCCCAGCGGCGCGGACGGATTAGGAGAATAACACGCCGCCATCGCGAGAATGTTCAGCACTTCCATTGCCTCGTTCGTTTTCTTTGGCAGCGCGTCGAAATAGCGGACAAACTGCTCGACCCCTCCGGCCTTCTCGATGCCGATGGTAAACTTGACGAAATCTGGGAGGTAACAATAGGCAAAGTAGGCATCACCGGCGTGGGATCCCATTGCCCCGAAAACGTCAGGATGGCGCATGGAGAGCCGCATCGCCCCATACCCGCCGCTCGACTTGCCCGTGACGCCGCGGTGTTCCCGGGCCGCCTGCGTGCGCAGTTCTTCGTCCACAAAAGGCACGAGTTCGCTGACAATATAGGTCTCGTAATCGCCGGTCGCAGTTGAATCTGCGTACTGGCTGCCGCCAAATCGAGTGAAGCAATCGGGCAACACGCAAATCACGGGCGGCATGGCTTCCGTGCTGATGAGGCGGTCCAAGCGGCGGTCGATAGCTTCGGCCCACGGATCAAAGTTGAACATCATCCGTCCGCTGCCCGTAAAGCCGGATAGCCAGTAGATCACGGGATAGGTCTTCGACGACGTCTCGTAGCCGGGCGGCAGGTAGCAGTAGAGATCGCGATCGGCGGGATCGCCGAGCGCATTTCCGCGCAGCACCTTTGACGAGTGTTGGAGCACGAGAACTTTACCGCGTTCGATCGTTTTCATGAGAGACACTACGACGAACCGACCTCAAGGTCCGTTGCTACAGAATCAAGGAGCATATGTGACTTTATAGATGTAGCCGAGGCTATCGTCACTGATGTAGAGTGAGCCATCGGGGCCGACGGCGAGCCCCACGGGCCGACCATGATAAGCGCCGCCTTGCAGCCACCCGGTGATAAAGTCGCTGTAACCGGTCGGCGCACCGCTGGAGAACGTCACCTCAACTACCTTATCGCCGGTGGGCACAGTTCGATTCCACGATCCGTGGAATGCGACGAATGCGTTTCCTTGGTGCGCAGCCGGAAATTGTGACCCCATGTAAAACACGATTCCAAGCGGCGCGGAGTGTGCCTGGAAGTTGAGCGCGGCCGGCGTTTGCCCTGAACAGTTTGCGCTTGGATATTCTGGGTTTGGCAAACGATTGGCTGCCAACGGATTTGGATAACACTGCGGCCAGCCGAAGTTTCCGTTCGAGGCGACGAGATCGAGCTCATCGGGCGGAAGGTTGTCAGTTGTTGTTTGGTTGGGTCCGATGTTGTCGCGCTGGTTGACGGTTGCCCACAGACGTCCGGTCGCGTCAAACGTCAGACCCGATGCGTTGCGCAGGCCGTGTGCATACACCGTACCGATGGTGTCGCCGACGTCATAACGCAGCACCGTCGCAAAACGCGAATCGCTCTCGCCACAAACGTTGCAATCAGAACCGGACGACACGAAGATGCTGCCGTCGCCCGCAATCGCGAGCGCGCGCCGATTGTGGTCACCGCCTCTCCGCATGTTCGAGAAAAGTGTGGTGGGCGAGTTCGCCGGATAATCATATCGCACGACGCCTGACCAGGTGGCGACGTAGAGCTTCCCACCGAAAAAGGCGACCCCGTGCGGCTTGGACAGGCCGCTCGCGAAAACGCTGGGTTGAGCGTCGGGTGACAATCCCGGCGGAATAACAACGACGTTGCCGCTGTCCGTTTCAGTAACGACGAGATCGCCGTTGGGAGCGAAGGCCATGAAGCGAGCGCCGGGCACTCGTCGTGAAACGTACGAGACATGAAAGCCGCTCGGAGCTGAGAGAAACGACACCGGCGCACCAGACGGCAACGGACTGAGCGACGGTTGCGGCGTCGGTTCCGTCGCGATTCCGGAACCGGGTCCCGAACATGCCACCGCGATCGCGCACGCAGCCGTTGCGACCACCGCGACCACCAATTGTCTCCTCATTTTCTGCCAGTTCAGCCTCGCCCGCATGCTTCAATCTTTCATGTTACGGTCCGGCTCGCCTTTGCCACCGTGCAACGGCATGAAAAAAAGCCACAGCTCTAAAGAGCCGTGGCTAAGTTCTAACTTGCGCTTACTTGATTAGTTGCCGTTTTTGATAAGCTGATTAATAAAGTCTTCGCCGACGTTGCTTGGAGTACCGATCACGCGTTGTCCAACATTGCCGTTACCCGCGTTGCCCGGCTTCGGCCGATACTTTTTCAGCATTGTTATTCCGGCACGCTGCGATGCTTCAATCAATTGCTCTTGGGCCTCTGCGCCCTTCGCGGCGAGATAGCCCATTGCCAGACCGAGCACGACGCCAACGATTTGAATGACGGCAAAGACGCCGTCGTGCGCGTTTGGCGTACGTGAGTTCGCGTAGACGAACAATCCGACTACGCCGCCGAGCACGGTACCGCCGAACAGTCCCATTGCAATCATGACGCCCGTGCGGAAGAGCTTGACCTGACTGTCGAAATCGGCCTTCTCCGCTGCGCCCTTAGCGAATTCTCCAGGCTGCGTCTGCAACATCCCCATGCTCCTTAAACGCCAAATGGATATACTTCTATCTCATTAATCGGCGTGATCTGCCTATGCACCCGCACGCCGCCGCCTTATGTGACCGTTCTCACGGCGTTTTCAAAGAAGCGGAGGAAGAAAGCCCGGCGCGACGCTAAGTTGCAAGCATGATACGGCGTAAGCGCATGATGGACACGGTCCTGGATCTTGTCCGCCTGGACAGCCATTCAAAACAGGAAAAGCCTGTCGCCGAGTACCTCGTGCGGGCGCTGGGCGAGCTCGGCGTATCCGTCCGGGTTGACGATGCCGGCACAAAAGTGCAGGGAAATACCGGCAACGTTATCGCCGCTTTGCCCGCGACCGGCTCAGGCGAGCCTCTACTCTTATCTGCGCACATGGATGTCGTTCCGCCCGGTATGTCGGTCAAACCCATCTGCGAGCCAGATCGCATCCGCTCGGATGGAACGACCATTTTGGGCGGCGACGACAAGACCGGTGTCACAATTATTCTCGAGGTTCTGCGCACGATCGCCGAGCGCGATCTACGCCACGGCCCGATCGAAGTTGCCTTCACGATTTGCGAAGAAATCGGACTGCTTGGTGCACGGCACCTCGACTTCGCCGCAATCCAATCCAAAGAAGCGATCGTCCTTGACTCGTCACAGGCATCGCAGCTGGTAACAGCCGCTCCTTCCTCGGATCACTTTTCGATCACGGTACACGGCCTCGAGGCTCACGCGGGCATGTGCCCGGAAAACGGCATCTCCGCGGTTCGCGTGGCTGCCGAAGCTATTGCCGCGATGCCGCTTGGACGTGTCGATGCGCAGACCACGGCAAACGTGGTTGTCGCGGCCGGTCCCACAGCGACTAACGTCGTTCCTAATCTGTGCGTCGTGCGCGGCGAGGCTCGGTCGCTTCGCGATGACCGTCTCGATGAAGTCATGCGCTCGATTCGCGCCGCGTTCACAGATGCGGCAGCCCGCGCCACGATCACGCTCAACGGCGAGATCCGCCGTGCATGGATTGAGGAGCAGTGCGAGCGCGAATATCAGAGCTTTCACATTCCTGCGGATGCCGGCGCCGTGCAGCTCGTCATGCGCGCAGCGCGGCGGCTGGGCGCAACAGTCGAGACAATTGCCATTGGCGGCGGTTCGGATGCGAACGTCTTTAACAAACACGGTATCACAAGCGTAAATCTCGGAACGGGCATGCGTGACATTCACACGGTGAACGAGTGGATCGATCTCGCGGACTTTTATCGCTCGGCCGAGATCGTGCTGGAGTGCATCAAGGAACGCGCGGCAGCATAAGGAAGCTAGACAAGCATGCAGCCAGGCATCTACCGTTATCGCCCGGGATTCGGCGGCGGCGAAACGCCGGCCGTCTATGCGCTCCTGTCGCTCATGGGCATTGTCTTCCTTGCCGACTTTTTCTTGCGCGGGTCGCTGACGCTCTTACTGGCGTGGCAGGTAACCATACCTTGGTTGCACAGCTGGATGCTCTGGCAGCCGTTTACGTTTCCGTTCGTGCACCTCACGAGCTTTCTTTATCTTCTGACCGATGGGATGGTGCTGTTCTTCTTCGGGGGCTCCCTCGAACGAGCGTGGGGATCGGGGAGGTTCCTGTTTTTCTTTTTTGCGACTGGCATCGTGCCGGGAGTGGTGCTCCTGGCGCTGCAGCCGTGGATTCCGATTTCGCCGCTCTTCTACGGAATGGTCGGAAGCCTGGTCAGCATGGTTGTCGCGTTTGCAGTCATGAACCCATATGCAACCGTGCTGTTGATCATTTTCCCTTTGCAGGCACGCTGGCTTGGCGTGCTGGCTGTCGCCTTCGAACTCTTTGGAAGAACAGCGTTATACGGTGGGCCGATTCCAGCTGTTATTGCGATCGCCGTTACCGTGGCATTTGCGTACGTTTTTACGTCGGGGAGGCTCTCACTGCGTTCTTTCTTGCCGCGCGGCGGGGGCGCAAGCATGCGTGAACGGCTCGAGCGCTGGCAGCAGCGCCGTCGCATGCGCGAATGGCAGCGCCGCGTCTCGCGCGTCAACCGGCCAGAAGATCTTTTCAAGGACAAGAAATAGCTAGCGCTTCTGCTTGCCCTGGACGACTCGGATTTGGGTTATGACGTTCTGTGCGGCCACGTAGAGCGGACAAAGCGCGTTTCCACGCTCTTGCAACGCGCTCTCGTCGACTTCGTCCGAAGCACGAACGCCGTCCAAGGTGAGAAGGTAAAATCGCGCCTTATCCGGCTGCGGCGTCGGATACGATTGCGCTTTCGCAAATCGATTCACGAATTGACTTGCGACTTCCAAGAACAGATGGTTAGCCTTGCGCACGATCTCGCTTTTGCCGGCGCCGATGATGCCGCCGCCGCTGCCGAAGTACAGACTCGTGGTGCCGTCGATGATCGCGACCAGGCTCACCCAGGTTTTGCCCGCGTCGAACTCCATGAGCGCTCCGAAGACGCCGCTTGGGAGGGGTGCTACGGCAACGTCTTTGGCAGACAGCGCTAGCACTTGGTGGCGCAGCTTACGGAAAATTTCGGCAGGGTTCTTTCCACCTGGCCGCTCAGTGGCGTCTTTCAAGATTCCCTTGAGCGTTAGCGACCAGTGCGCACGATTTCTTCAAGCTTCGCGCGGTCAAGTTTGACGACCCGGCCTCGGCGCAGTTCGAGCGCACCCATGTCTTCCAGATGCGACAGCGCCCGGCTGCCCATATCGCGCACCGTGCCGACGCGAGCTGCGAGGTCCGACTGCGTGATCCGCTCCACGCCCGCCTCGCCCGGCGACATGCCTTCTTTGGGAGATGCGTAATCGAGCAGGACGCGTGCAATGCGCGTGAGCACGCGGCCGAATGCGAGGTTGCCAGCTGCCCCGCCGAGCCGCCGTTGGCGCTGAGCAAAAAAACGGCCCATGCCGAGCGCAATTTCCGGGCTGCGCTGCACGAGACCGCGAGCGAATTGCGCAGGCAATTCGATAATCTCAACCTCACCGCGCGCGATCACCGTCGCTTCGGCGGTACCTTCATCGAAGACTGCGGCTTCGTTGAACATGCTGTACGGCGACACGTCATAGAGGACGATCTCGCGTCCCTCGTCGGCCGCGCGCGTCACTT
>Ga0185299_10006427_pt1 | contig 12497 bp, 9 predicted proteins | sample PaiPotPPA55metaG_FD_128002 | JGI IMG/M metagenome (GOLD analysis project Ga0185299, IMG submission 128002) | Iron sulfur acid spring bacterial and archeal communities from Banff, Canada, to study Microbial Dark Matter (Phase II) - Paint Pots PPA... ...
GCCAGTCGCACCAAAATCATCTCAGGGTCATCGTCCGCCATCCGGATGAGATGCACTAGCCAGGTTTCCGGCAGAGCTGAGAGCAGACGGATGTCGCATTCCCTTAAAGCGTCGTAGATTAGCTTGGAGTTGGTCACGGAGACCGGCATAGGCTGGCTCTCAATAAATGAAACGAGCATATTCTATCCTGCGAAGGTCGGAAATGCGCCCTTGACGAGCGTTTGCAGCGGGGTATAGGTTTGGCGCTGCTTGTTCGGCAGGACTCGGTGCTGACTCTCAGATGTGCCCAGGAGTAAATGCTTGCAGGCCAAATCCCAAAGCGTTCTCAACCCCGAAGTTCCGTCCGGACCGAATGCCAACTTTCCCATTGAAGCCGTTCGCGCCGCTTTCCCTGCGCTAACGCGCCCTCCGGGATTCATCTTTTTCGACAATGCGGCAGGTGCCCAGGTCCCACAGATCGCGCTGGACGCAGTGAATCATCATCTCCTCGAGTGCAATGTGCAGCGCGGGGGACGCTACCCGAAAAGCCGCGAAGTGGACGCGACAATTTTGCGAGCGCGGCAGAGTGTCGGTGATTTGGTGAACGCCCGCGATGCGAGCGAAATCGCGTTTGGCACGAACGCCACTTCCTTCATTCGGCTGGTGAGCCTCGCGATCGGCCAAACCCTCGACAAGCGGAACGAGGTTGTCGTTACCGACATGGATCACGAAGCGAACGTCGGTACATGGCTGGCGCTGGAAAGAAACGGAGCACGAATTCTTTGGTGGAGGATGAGGGACGATGGCAATCTGAACGCTGAAGACCTCATGGCTCTGGTGTCATCGAGAACACGCCTAGTGGCGTGCACGCTGGCCTCGAATGCGATTGGCTCGATTGTGGATGTCGCGCCGGCGGCGCGAGTGGCGCACGCGGCTGGTGCGGAAATATTTCTCGATGCCGTCCATTACGCCCCTCACGGGCTGATCGACGTACAAGCCTTGGATTGCGATTACCTGGTGTGTTCGGGTTACAAAATCTTCGCTCCCCACATGGGTTTCCTTTGGGGACGTCTCGAATTACTTCACAGGCTTTCGACCTTCCGCGAGGACTTCATCCCCGACGAGCCGCCTGGAAAAATTGAAGCCGGGACCTTCATTTACGAAAATGTGGCAGGGATGGATGCCGCGATACGCTACCTGGAAAACCTGGGTAGGAGACTCAGCGGGAACGACGAACCGGAGAAACCGGAATCGAGACGGGCCGCCTTGCAACGTGCCTTTTGGGCAATCCGATCCTACGAAGAATTTCTTTCGCTCGAAATGCTTCGGGCGCTAAGCGATTGCGGCGCGGTCGTCTACGGCGTAGCCGACAAAAAGCGGATTGGTGAGCGAGTGCCGACCCTTTGCTTCAATTTGCCAAACGTGCCCCCGGCAAGAATCGCCGAAGAACTCGCCAAACAAAATATCAGCGCGCGCGACGGCCACATGTATTCGCCGCGGCTGATGAAGCGGTTGGGGCTTGCCCTGGAGAGCGGCGCAGTCAGAGCATCGTTGGTGCACTACAATACCCTCGAAGAAGTGCGCAGGTTCGGAAGCGCGCTGGCTCAAATGATGCGTGACTGATTCAACGACGCTCAACCAAAACCATGCTGACCGAACAACAAATTCACGGAATTCGCTCTCGCTTCAGCATCTTCCACCGCAAAATCTATCTCAATACTTGCTCTCAGGGTGCGCTGTCAGATGCTGTGCAGATCGGCCTGGAGGACTACATCGCGACCTGGCACGAGCAAGGGTCGCCGTGGGAGACGTGGATGAATCGCTATGAGGAGGCGCGGACTACCTTTGCGCAATTCATCAACGCCAGCCCGGATGAAGTTGCAATCGTCACCAGCGTCTCGGCGGGCATCAATGGCGTCGCCAGCGCACTCGGTTTCCGCGAACGGAAGAAAGTGGTCATGGGTGAGTTCGAATTTCCTACCATGGGTCACATCTGGCTGGCTCAGCGCCCGCGCGGCACCGAGGTGGAATTTGTAAGGGCAGAAGGTAACCGCATTTCAGCGGACAATTACGAGAAGATGATCGACGGCAATACGCTTATCGTGCCGCTCACGCGCGTCTGTTTCAAGAACGGATTTCGTTCCGAGATTAACGCTATCACAGAAATTGCCCACCGCTCCGGCGCTCTCGTGATGCTCGATGACTACCAGGACTGCGGAACCCGCCCGGTTGACGTGAAAGCCATGGACCTGGACTTTTTTCTAACCGGAACCCTCAAATATCTGCTCGGTCCACCAGGTCTTGCCTTTATGTACGTGCGCAGAGAACTCATTACATCACTGACTCCCACAGTCACCGGATGGTTCGCGCAAGCAAATCCGTTCGCCTACGATCCTCAGACTTTCGATCTATCTACCACTGCGCGAAGATTCGAGTCAGGTTCCCCGTCCGTACCCAATGTGTACGCCGCGGTGCCTGGATTCCAACTGCTAAAAGAAATCGGCATGGAGAATGTTGCATCCCACATAGAGAGGCTCGCGCAATCGCTGTTGAGCGGTGCTCGCGATCTGGGCATTCGCGCCAAAACGCCCGCTGATAGCGCTGGGCCGTTGGTGGTGTTGCAGTGTAAAGATTCGACCTTAATGGTGCAGAAGCTGTCTGAAAGCGGAATTGTCGCATCAAACCGACACGACGGCTTGCGGATTTCATTCCATGTGTACAACACCATGGACGATGTGAAAGCAGTCGCAGAAGTTCTCAAGAAGAATGTCGATCTTATGGTCCGTGATCCTGCCCGCGTCGGCAGTTATGACTGATCAACAACGTTCAGCGGTTGAGGCCACACTGGCGGGGGAGGAGCCACCCATGCCGGACGTGGAAGGTCTCCACCGCCGCTTGAGCCAAAGGCAGCTCACCATGATGGCCATTGGCGGCGCCATCGGCGTCGGCTTGTTCCTGGGAAGCGGTGTAACCATTCGCCTCGCTGGGCCGGCCGTCATTCTTTCCTATCTTCTGGGAGCAGGCATTGCTCTGGTCATGTCCTATGCGCTGGCGGAGATGGCAGTCGTCCATCCCGTCGCGGGCGCATTCGGAGTGTACGCGGAGAAATATCTCAATCCCTGGACGGGTTTCTCGGTTCGAGCCACCTACGGAGTCGCACAGATTATTGCCATCGGTGCTGAAGTCACAGCCGCCGGCATTTACATTTCCTTTTGGTTTCCGAATGTTCCGCAATGGATTTGGGTCGTGCTGGTTTCAGCCGCTCTGGTAGCGCTCAATTCAATGCAAGTCAATCGCCTTGGAGAGTTCGAATATTGGTTCGCGATGATCAAAGTGGCAGCCATCGTGGCCTTCATCATTGTCGGGCTATCGTTGATTCTTGGCGTTGGTTCCCGGCACCCGATTAGCTTGGCCAACTTAACTCAGCACGGAGGCTTCTTGCCGATGGGCTGGAAAGGAGTCTGGCTTTCGCTCACCATCACCGTCACCAGTTACATGGGAGTGGAAATCATCGCGGTCACTGCGGGAGAAGCCCAGCACCCGGAAACCAGTATCCCGCACGCCATGCGGAGTATTGTCTGGCGGCTCATTTTATTCTACGTGCTGGCGATTGCGATTATGGTGACGATGGTTCCCTGGAGCCAGACCAGCGGTTCGTCTGCGCTTTCCGGAAGCCCCTTTGTGACCGCATTCGCGGCGGCGCATATACCCTTCGCCGCTGCCATCATGAACTTTGTCGTGCTCACGGCAGCTCTATCGAGCGTGAATACGAACCTTTACCTTTCGACTCGAATGCTTTTTTCTCTCGGCCGGGAAGGCTATGCCCCCAAATGGTTGGGCAAGGTAAGCCGCAATGGTGTGCCGCATCGCGCACTGCTGGCTTCAACCGCGGGGATTGTCGCAGCCATTCTGTTGGCCATTTTTGCTCCTAAGAATGCTTTTCTCATGCTCTATGGAACGGCAGTCGCCGGAATGCTTTTCGTGTGGCTGGTGATTCTCTGTACGCACCTTCATTTTCGCAAGGCGATCACGAGCGAGCAGCTATTGAGTTTGCCCATGCGTTTGCGGGCGCACCCGTTGTTTACCGTGGTCGGCATCCTGCTGCTTCTAGCGATCTCGGTTACAACCTTCTTCGTAGATGGATTGCAATGGTCGGTTCCAGCGTTTTCTGTTTTCTTAGGTGTTATTTCGCTGTTTTATCTGCGAACCCGGCGGCCTAACCAGGTTTAGCAGAGTGAATCGTTGTCGGCCGGAAAAACTTCCGCGAGGGCATCACGAGATGGTCGAAGCCAGTGAAGAGGTTTACTCTTCGCTCCACCAGCGATTCAAAGGTGATTTGCTGCGCCCCGGCGAAACCGGCTACCAAGACGCGCGTGACATTTGGAATGCCATGGTAGCGCGTACCCCGGGCCTTATCGCGCGTTGCGCAAATGTAAGCGATGTGCAACACGCAGTCCGAGCCGCTTCTGAGGCTGGAATTATTAGCGCCGTCCGCTGCGGCGGACATAGCCTCGCGGGTTTTAGCACATGCGATGGCGGCCTGGTGATTGACCTGTCGAGAATGCGCCAGGTGACTGTCGATCCCGAGGCCCGCCGGGCGCGGATCGCAGGGGGTTGTCTGTTGGGATCGATTGATACGGCAACGCAAGAAGCAGGACTGGTTTTCCCTTCTGGCGTCGTCTCTCACACTGGAGCTTCCGGACTGATTTTGGGAGGAGGAACCGGATGGCTCACCCGGCGATTCGGATTGTCTTGCGATAACGTCGAGGGATTTACTCTTGTAACCGCCGACGGTTCCGTCGTACGCGCCAACGCAAAAGATAATCCTGATTTATTTTGGGCCTTGCGTGGAGGCGGCGGTAACTTCGGAGTGGTGACAGAATTCGAAGTGAAACTCCATCCGCTTACGGCGGTGGTGCTCGCCGAGGGATTGACTCCCGAGGCTGACATTCGCTCGCTCCTGGAATGCTGGAGAGACTTCATGGCCGAAGCGCCGCTCGACTTGAAGTGGAATATCGACTTGCGCCTTGCCCCCACTACGAACAGGGTACCGGTTAAGCTCCGCGGACGGCCGGTGGCCAGCAATTCCCTGGTTTGGACTGGTGAACCGGAAGCTGGCCGTCCATATTTGGAGCGCGCGCTTTCCCTTTGCAGCCCGGACTCTGTCAGCAACAAGGTTGTGTCGTTCATGAATTTGCAAACCATGGCAGATTCCGTTTTCCCGCACGGCAGGCGCTACTACACCAAATCGGGTTATTTCGCTTACATTGACGACAGCGTTATTGATCGCCTGGTGGAAGCTGTTGCCACGGTTCCCTCATTGGAGACCCAGATTGAACTTGCCTACCTTGGCGGCGCTGCGGCGCGGATTGCCGCGAACGAAACCGCAATCGGCGATCGCAGCGCTCCTTTCATCATGAATTTGCTGGCGAGCTGGTCGGACGCGTCCGCGGATGCCGGCAATATTTCCTGGATTCGCGGGCTCTTCAACAAGCTTCGGCCAGCAATGAAACCCGGTGTTTACGTAAATTTTATGAGCGGCGACGAGCAGGATCGAGTCCCCGAGGCTTATCAGGGACGATGGGACAGAATCGTCGCGGTCAAGACGCATTACGATCCGAGTAACTTCTTCCGGCTGAATCAGAATATTCCCCCAAGGAAACCCGCGGCAAAGCGCTCGTAGCTGACCCGCAACCAAAGGCCCGGGAGCCCCGGAAGCCCGGGTTGCCCGGCGCAATTCGCTTACCATATCTCTCGGGGGTCAGCTCTCGCTCATCTTTCCCTCTATGAAAATTTCCGGTTTCGTGAAAAGATTTAGTTCTCGTCCAAATGAAGATCTTCCCTCTCACGCCCAACTGGAGGCAGGTTCGTTTTCGCCGCAAGCCCAAGCCTGGCTCTGGGCCGGGAGTTGCAATGCGTGCATTGTTCGCCGCGAGCGCTTTCGCAGTCTCCCTCTCGCCCGTGGCGCAGGCACAGACTGATCCGGCGAAGCCCGTGGTGGTGCAACCGGGTGCGCCGGGCGCGCCGAGCAAAACGCTGCCGTCGTCGACGCGAGCAAGTCTGCCGCCACGGTCGCCAGCGGACGTAGAGTTCATGCAGGGCATGATCTTCCATCATGGACAAGCGGTGGAGATGACGGCGATGATTCCGTCGCATACGCAGAACAAAGACCTGCGTTCATTGGGTGCGCGTATCAGCAGCTCACAGTCGGACGAAATCAAGTTCATGAAGCGCTGGCTGGCGGCGAGAGGCGAATCAGTTCCGAAGGCAATGCCGAACATGCCGAGTATGGATATGTCGCTCGAAACTTCGCATGAGACTTCGCACGAGGCATCGCACGATACCATAGCACTGATGCCCGGAATGCTTACGCCGCAGCAGATGGAAGCGCTGCGAAAGGCGAAGGGCGTCGAGTTTGACCGCTTATTCCTGATGGGGATGATTCAACATCACAACGGCGCCTTGACCATGGTAAAAGATTTATTCGACACCGCGGGCGCCGGTCAGGACGCCGAGTTGTTCAACTTCACGACCGATGTAGACAACGGCCAACGAGCCGAGATACGGATCATGGAAACCATGTTAAAGAAAGAGACACTAGAGGAGAAACGATGAATCGATTGCCCAGTCTTGCCCTGTGTGTGGTGGGGGTCGCGCTTGTTTGTAGTTTTGCGGTAAACCGGACGCAGGCACAAGCGGGGCCCTCCTCGGCTCCGCAGCAGGAACAGGCGCAGAAGCCCGCGAACCCGCCGTCCGAGAAGGACACTAAGGATGCTGAGGACGAAGGGAAGGATCCATTCGCTCCCGAGCCGGCCCCAACGCTGCCGCCGGGGATGACGGGGTCGGATGCAAATGATCCGCGCGCCAAGCTTGCACCGGGACTTTATGAAGCGGGCGAAGCTGCGATGGGCATCGAGCACGTCCTGCTGCTCAAGAAGCCGGACGCGTTTCAACTCGGGGCCACGGATCCGGATGATCCCAAGGTTCAGAAGATCGTTGGGCAGCTCGGTATGGGGAACAATAAGAAGATCCCAAAGCCAGTGCTTTTAATGATTGCGCAACTTGCTTTTGCCAACTCGGACTTGGCCTTCGAAGGCAACCACCTGTTCCAGGGAAATTTTTATGGCGTGAGTATCTTCGACATCGCCGATCCGGCGAAAGCAACGTTGCTGACCTCGCTGGTCTGTCCCGGCGGACAAGGGGATGTGTCGGTCTACAAGAATCTACTGTTCATGTCGGTAGAGATGCCGAATGGACGGCTGGATTGCGGAGTTGAGGGATTCCCGCCGGAACCTGCTCCCCCGGACGAGGACAAAGATAAAGCTGCAGACAAAGATAAGGATAAAGATCAAGACAAGGATAAAGCCGAGGATAAAGACAAAGGCGGTGATAAAGATAAAGATAAAGACAAGGACAAACCAAGGAAGCGCCGCCTCCCTGCCCCTCAAAAGGACCGTTTCCGCGGTGTAAGAATCTTCGACATTTCCGACATCAGGAATCCAAAGCAAGTCGCAGCCGTGCAGACCTGCCGCGGATCCCACACGCATACCCTGGTCACCGATCCGAACGACAAGGAGAATGTCTACATCTACGTGTCGGGGACCTCGTTTGTTCGTCAGCCGGAAGAACTAGCCGAGTGTTCCGGGGAAAAGCCGGACAAGGATCCGAATACGGCGCTGTTTCGCATCGATGTGATCAAAGTTCCGGTGGCTGCGCCGCAGGAGGCGAAGATCGTGTCGAGTCCGCGGGTATTTATCGATCCGCGCACAGGCGCGATCAACGGCCTGAATAACGGCGGTACCCATGGCAAGAAGGGCGCGGAGAAGCCGGCGGACACCGACCAGTGCCACGACATCACCGTGTACTCCGCGATCGGGTTAGCGGCGGGTGCATGCTCCGGGAACGGAATTCTGCTAGACATCAAGGACCCGGTGCATCCCAAGCGTTTGGATGCCGTGAATGATCCAAACTATTCTTACTGGCATTCGGCCTCGTTCTCGAACGATGGCAGCAAAGTCGTGTTCACCGATGAGTGGGGCGGTGGCATGGGGGCACGCTGCCGTCCGAACGACCCGAACAAGTGGGGTGCAGACGCCATCTTCCGTCTGAAGGACGACAAGCTGACTTTCGCGAACTACTACAAACTGCCGTCCGCCCAGGCAGATACCGAGAACTGCGTGGCCCACAATGGCTCCCTGATTCCGGTTCCCGGCCGGGATATTGAAGTGCAGGCATGGTACCAGGGCGGGATTTCCGTGATGGACTTCACTGACCCGGCGAATCCCTTCGAGATTGCCTACTTCGATCGCGGGCCCATTGATTCGAAGATGTTGGTGCTCGGAGGCGAATGGTCCGCGTATTGGTACAACGGCTACATTTACGGCTCGGAAATCGCGCGCGGCTTGGACGTGTTTCAACTGACGCCGACCAAATTTCTTACCCAGAACGAAATCGACGCAGCCAAGACGGTTCTGGTCGCTGACCTGAATGTACAGAACCAGCAGAAGATCAAGTGGCCTGCAAAGTTGGCCGTGGCCAAAGCGTACGTAGACCAGTTGTCGAGGTCGGAGGCTCTGCCTGCAAGCCGGATCGCAGCGCTGCGAAAGGCGATTACAAGCGCAGAGAGTTCGCACTTGAACAAGAGCAGCATGGCAAAGTTGAAGGGTATGGCGACTTCCTTGGAAAAGAGCGCCGCAACCGCGAAGACCCCGGCCGACTCAGAGCGGTTGCACGCACTGGCAGACGTTCTACAGCATCCGTCCGCTTGAGCCGGGATCGAAAGTCTACATCGCCAACACTTCTTTGGTGGGAAACTGGGCGGAAGGAAATCATTTCGATTTCATCACGTAGACTCCGTCCCACGCGGGATCTGGCGCTTCCTCCATGAATTCGAGGCAACGCTGCAGAAGCACCTGGGTAGGCCCGTCGTCGGGATAGGCGGCCAGCAATTCGCCGAATTTCCCAGCTGCCTCCCGCCAGTTTTGGTTTCGGTAGACGTCGAGAGCTGCGTTGAACTGCATCAGCAAACCTGCATAGGCGTGGCGCTCGGTGATTGGAGCCAGCAACTGGTAAATCACCACCGGCAGCTTTTTCCCCTTTACGCGGATCCGATCGACTTCGCGGGCGACAAACTGATGCGCCAGTTGAGAATAGGTGCCTTCGCTGATGATTACGCCACTGCGGTATTGCTTGGTCATGCCCTCCAGGCGGGAAGCGAGGTTGACGTTGTCTCCCATCACGGTCCAGGCGAGGCGTTTGTCAGACCCCATGTTCCCGACGTTCACGGGGCCCGTGTTCAGCCCGATGCCGATTGAGAGCTGGCGCCGCCCCTGCTCCGCCCACTTACGGTTCAGTTCTTCCAGGCCCGCGACCATCTCCAGAGCACAGCAGCAGGCGCGATAGGCATGATCCGGCTGCGGAAAAGGTGATCCCCAGAATGCCATGATGGCGTCGCCGATGTATTTGTCCAGTGTGCCCAGATTGCGAAACAGAATGTCCGTCATCGCCGTCAGGTATTCGTTCAGCAGATGGACGAGATCATCCGGTGTCAGGCCCTCGGAGAGCGTGGTGAAATCGCGAATGTCGCTGAACATCACCGTCAATTCGCGGACTTCGCCACCCGTACGAATGTACTTGCGCGGATCCTTCTCCAGCAGCGCAATCACTCCGGGCGAGAGGTACTGAGAAAATGTCTTGCGGATTTTCCGTTTCTCGCGCTCCTCGTGAATCACCCGGAAGCTGATGACGGAAGCGTAGGAGCCGACCAGCGTCGCGGCCGGAATTACGCAGCTGTACCAGCGCCCCCAGTGAACAAAACTATAGTAGACAAACCAGAGGAATGCGGCCAGCGCCACCAGGGCAGTAAGCGTTGCAACCAGAGGACGAGAGCGGCCGAACCAAAGTCCCAACCCGACTCCGAAAAAAAGGATGAAGCCGATATCGACCATCTCTTCGCGGAAGCCGCGAATGAGAAAAGTCCGATGCGGCTCGGCGCTATGCAGCAGATTGTCGAGGATGTTGGCATGTACCTCGACTCCCATGTAGCCGGAGTTCTGCTTCTGGAACGGTGTGTTGCGCAGGTCGCCGATGCCCAGCGCAGTACCTCCGATCAGAACAATCCTTTCGCGAAAGGCATCGGCGGGCACGGTTCCATGGATCACGTCCGCCATGGAGTAGTGCGGATAGGAGTGATAAGGGCCGACGTAGTTGATCAGCGCAGTGCCGTTCTGCCAGGGATGCAGTTCATGATCGCCAAGCTGAATGCGCTCGATGCCATCCGCCGAAATGTAGGCCGCGACTTGCTGGTCAGGAATCTTTTCGTATTGCCGCAGGATCTGCAACGCCAGCGACGGGAAAAAATCCTGATCCTGGTAGCGCATCACAAACAGCGCCCGCCGGAGCGTGCCGTCGGCATCCGCCGCGATGTTAAAGAAGCCATACGAAGCGGCGGCTTCGGCCAGTCGCGAAAGATTGGCCTCCACTCCCGCAGCGACCGGCCCTCCACCTTGAATCCATGCCCGTCCCAGATCAAAATCGGTGTTGCCGGATTTGACTTTCAGGACCTGCGGAAAGGCTTGCGCCCACACGATGTTGAAATAAGATTCGGCCAGCTTGGGATCGGAAAATTTGGAACGCTCCGCACTCAGAAAAAGATGGCCGAGAACCACGTTTCCGGCGTCTTTGAGTGCGGCTGCGAACTGGCCGTCGACATCGGATTGTTGCTGCAGGTGCTGAATCTTATTCTGCAGATCGGGGGGCGCGGCGGATCCGATTTCGCTTCGCAAGCGCGTAAGCACCGCAAGAGCTTCGCTGCTGGCCGCGGTGGGAAATGTCATGTCGAAGGCCACCACGCGAGCGCCTTCCTGTTTCAGGCGACGCACCAAAGTAGCGTAGTCACTTCGCGGCAGAGGGTAGGAGCCGATCGTCTGCAGCGTCTTTTCGTCAATGCCAACGATGGCGATGCGAGGATCCGGAAGGCGCCGGCCCCGCGCGACAAAGCGAAGATCAAGCGTGCGCTGCTCGATATCCTGCAGAAACAGAAAGCCGGCCCGCTGGTTGCCGCCGATTCCAGAATAAGCGAAGAGGGCCAGACCAACGGCCGTCACCGCCGCCGCAATGGCCGCGTGGGCATTCTGCGAGAGCCATCTGGCTATAACTGTGAATTGCACTCCATCCCCGCGAACGGTCAGCAACCGGCCCCGGTCGGACCGCACTTCGACTGGGCAGGCGGAGTGCTGCCCCCCCGAGTCTCCGCGATTCCCACTCCCAATCCCACTCCGGCCGCCACTCCTACGCCGATCAAAACATTGCGCAGCGTGTGAGTATGCACTTTGCCCGCGCCTGCCGCCTGATCGGGAACGTTGGTGTCCTGCAGGCTTGCCTCCGCCACCGGCGCCGGTGTCGAACTGGCTTGGTAACCTGCAGGCGGGATATCGACTCCGACGATCACCATCTGGCCCGCGGTAATCGTGAGGGTGTTGGACGAGCCGGTCGACGCGTCATCGCTCTTCAGCACTTTTGCCCCGGCCGCAGGCGTCACCGTCACAGTGCCGACGTAGCAGATTACCGTGGTTCGTTGATCTGCGTATCCGACATAGAAGTCAGTTCCAATCACGCCGATCACTGTGTTCGGCGTTTTGACCTCGTACTTGCCACCCGGCTTGGTGATCTTGACCACCTGGTTGCGGAGCTTGCCGTAGTTGACTTCAATCGAGGTCTGCTGCGATGCGGCATCGTGCTGCACCACCTTGAGCTCGCTGTTGGAGCCAAGACTGAGAATGGAGCCGTCGGCTAGGCCGGCACGTAAACGTCCCTGGGCGTCGGTTTTCAAAAGGTCATTCCACTGGAGGCTGTCTTTGACCTTTGCTGGCTGCGCATTTCGCGAAGCCGCTGGAATGAGGGCCTTCACTTCTCCCGCTGTTTGGTTATCGGCTGAAGCCGACAAGAGCGGCGTTGTAGCCAGGAGCAGAGCGAGCAAGACCGACAGCAGGGGTTTCAGCAAGTCAACCCTCCAGACATCCGATTTTTAGCGGAGCCTAGCAGGATTGTCCCAGAAAAAGGGGCGAAGTCAAGAAACCAGTCGGGTACACCGTAACTCAAGCAGCACATAGTGGCGCGAATTCTGCTCTTTTCCGGCTGCGTCGCCCGACCCTGCCTCGGCAGGCGTGTAATGAGATGAAGATTCCCACGCTATCCAACGAATATCGCAAAAATGGACACGTTTCGCGCATCGTTTCGTGACAAACGAAAGGCAGAATTTCTCTGCAGTTAAGATTTACCTCCCGTCGAGGGACAAACAGGAACGGTAATCTGAAAGCTGCAGGTGCAGCTATGTCTCCGTGTGCCAAGCCAAGGCGTACGGCCCTCGGTTGATGACGCTACGTTTTCTTTTTTGGGGGTGGCGAGGGCTGTGGCCCTGGGAGGCGGAGCCTGAGTCTAGACCCCAGAGTTCATGGATTTCCTTGTTGGGCAACTTGAGTGATCCAGGCACGTGCGTCGGGTAGCGAATGTCGCGCCCT
>Ga0185299_10006428_pt1 | contig 12496 bp, 9 predicted proteins | sample PaiPotPPA55metaG_FD_128002 | JGI IMG/M metagenome (GOLD analysis project Ga0185299, IMG submission 128002) | Iron sulfur acid spring bacterial and archeal communities from Banff, Canada, to study Microbial Dark Matter (Phase II) - Paint Pots PPA... ...
TATTGCCGGATAACCTTCGGCCGCGATGAGCCGCGCGCTCGCTGCATCCCAGGCATTCGGAAGCAGAAGAGGTTCTGGGCCGGCATGCAGTTTACGAAACAGTTCCGCTTTGGTGATTCGGTTCATGGTTTTTCGCCGACCTTTCCCCCTTCGGTCAACGTCACATTCCCAATTGAAAGCTCGCCTAAAAAGCATCCGCCTTTTTCGACAGTGAATCCCAGAGCCGATACTGTACCGGTGAGTCGACCGGTCTGATGAATAACTACTTTCCGGGTCGCGATGATCCGGCCCGAAATGGCACCCTCAATTTCTACCGACTCAGCGCGGATCGGGTGAACCATCTCGACGTCACATTTCTTTTCGATGTAGACCGTCTTCGCCTCGATACTGGCACTCATCTTACCCTTGAATTTGATCCTTACCGCACCGGTGCAGATCAAAATCCCCCGCAAGGATCCTTGGATCTCGGCCGACCCACAAAATGTTCGTCTACCAATAAGGTCGCCCTTGCCGGTGACGATCAGCCGACCTCCCGTCCGAATGGATCGAGTGTAGATGCTGCTTATTTTGTAGTCTTGCAGATCGATGTACGCGCCGCACTTTGGGCAGAGGGTAGACGTAGCACTTTTCGGAACCTCACGCTCGCCCGCGCACTCGAAGCACCGGGCAACAAGTGTGCGCTGAACACCAAACAGCCCCTGCAATTCCTGGATAACAGAAGTAGACTTCCGTTGGGACTCGGGGGATGCGGCCGGTTTTCGGCTTTTTTCCAGTTGGATGTAACTGCTGCATTTGCGGCAGTAAGTCGATTTCGCCGCTTCAGCCTCGAGCTGCAGGTTGCCGCAATGGGGACATTGTATTTCGACTCGCCCTTTCGCATCTTCTACTTTCTGGAATGCCGAAGGGTAAAGGTGTGCCTCGTGCGGTGCGGCCGATTGGCGACCTTTCTCCAGCTGGATGTAGCCGCCGCATTTGCGGCAATTGGTCGACTGAGCGAGCTCAGGCTCTAACTGGAGGTTGCCGCAATGAGGACATTGTATTTCGATCCGTCCTTTAGCAGCCACTCAGAACTCCTCAACGTGGAGCACCAATCTTCTGCAGCCCTTTCCCAAACTTATCTTTGACGTGTACGTCTTTTGATAGGCTATTCTGATTCGGTATATCTTTCATAAGGGTGTTAAGGCGTGGTAGACTTGAGTTTTAGCGGCAGCGGATTCTCCATAGAGTCAGTTTCTTCCACGTCACGAGAGCTGGGAAACTCAGCAGAGCATATTACCAGTCCGCGGAAACGTAGCCCACGTCCATAGCCGACTCTTGACGCTATCGGAACGAATCGAGAGCGCAAGACTGAATTGGCCGGAGAACTCTCCGAATGACAAGGGCGGCGCCGTGGACAAGTAAGCGGTGCAGACGTTCGGCACTCCCGATATTTGATTGCCAAATTGCAAGATTTCATTGGATGTCGATCCCCCGACCACATAATCTTGGGATGAAGCCTGTTGATCCCCACAAGATGTAGTGTATTTTCCAAACGTCATGAGCAAGGTTGCTTCCCAGCCATTCACCGTTCTAGTGAGAGCCGAACCCAGTGACTCTCGTTGGATTTCTACCTCAGCGAAAGTTTTACGGGCGGCTGCAACTTGCGCCACCATGATTTCCCTGTTTGGGGCAGTTGCCATCTTTTCAATTGGGTTTAGTGCGTTCACGCCTAGAACTTTCGGCCCAGAAGGATCCGCGGGCGTTCCTGTTTTCCCCGCGACGAAGACGTCACCGGCTAGGTCTGCCGACCAAGAGAATGGCATCGGTATATTGCTGCCGGATGCGAATCAGGCTCATCAGGGAGCGATCGCATCAGCTCATTCGACCATTGATCAAACGTCCGCGCTTGCCCTAAATCCGACTCCCCCTACCGCATCGGTGGCGCAACCGGCGGCGTCTGTGAGCGATAGCGCATTGGTCGAGCGAGAACGTCCGGAGGCTGTACGAAAAAGCCTCGAAAGAGAACTACCAAAGGTTGTGCGCAAAAACCTTGAGAAAGAACGACGTGAGGCTGAGCGCAAAAGATCTCGATTAGAGGAAATGTATCAAAACCATGCGATCTCGGGCGAGGCTTACAAAAAGGGCGAGGAGAAGTACAAAAGCGAAATCGAAAAATATCGAAGGGAAATGAATGTCGGTAAAGGGCCGAAAAATGAATCAGGGTTCTGAACAGCTGCCCGCGAGACAGGATTTGGAAAAGGTCGAGAAGATTAAGCTAATTGCTTATCAGCTCTGGTTGGTTAGACGCGACAGCAACTCGTCAGGTGATGCTGAGCGCGACTATTATCAGGCCGAGCGCATTCTTGAATCTCACAAAAATCTGAAACTATTGTCGCTGGGATCTTTGGGGTTCTGGTCCGCTGCATTTGTGCTTGGGCATTCCGCAGAAGAGCATTTCGCAAACGCAGTGAAAGCCGTCATCGGACTTAATGAGCTCACAGACGAGCTACAGGTTAGCCTGCATCGCTCACAGATCCTTAGAGATTTTTGGCTTTCGCGTGATTTTGCGGGTTAGAACGCCATACCCGTGATGATGCGCTCGACCGCCTCGATGGTTGTCTGCTTCGGATCGATGTCGTCGGCGACTTTCTTGCCGCGCCGCAGGACGATAATACGATCAACCACCTGAAACACGTGGTAAATATTATGTGCAATAAAGATACACGAGTGTCCGGAATCGCGGGCGTTGCGAACGAAGCGCAGCACGCCCTGGGTCTCGTCGACACCGAGGTTGTTGGTTGGCTCATCGAGGATAATCAGCTCACTCTCGAAATGCATCGCACGGGCAATTGCGACCGCCTGCCGCTCGCCGCCAGAGAGCGAACTGATCGGAGTGGTCGGCGGAATCTCTTTCGTGATGCCCACCTTTTTGAGCAATTCGCGCGCCGCCTCGTTCATCGCATTCTGATCCAGTCGATCGAAAAAGCTCAGCCCCTTAACCGGTTCGCGTCCCAGAAAAAGATTGCGCGCAATCGAGAGCTGCGTCACCAGCGCCGAGTCTTGATAAATCGTCTCGATACCCAGAGCTATGGCGTCGGTCGTATTGCGGATGTTAACCTTGCTGCCGTGCATGTAGATGTCCCCGCTGTCCGCCCTCAGAGCTCCGGACAGGATTTTGATCAGCGTCGATTTGCCTGCGCCATTGTCACCCAGCAGCCCGACGATTTCATTCGGCCGGACCGACAGAGTGACGTCGTTGAGCGCCTGCACCCGACCGAAATACTTATTGATGCGCTCCATGCGCACAAGTTCGTCTGCCATCGTGATCACGTCCCCGCGTGGTGTCTGCGTTCCAACCAGGAGTGAAGCGCCATCATCCCGAGGATGATCGCTCCGATGAAAATATTGTAGGCAAGACCGGGTACCCCGACCAGGACAATGCCATCACGCATCGTGCGGAGGATCAGCACGCCGATGACGGTCCCGATGATCGTTCCACGCCCGCCGGTGAGCGCCGTACCGCCGATCACGACCATCGCAATGACCTCTAGTTCGTAACCGGTGCCGCTGTTCGGATTAGCCGCCGAAACTCGGATCGAACTGGTGACACCGGCGTACGCGGAGATGACCGCCGTCAAGATGAACAGCACAATCTTGGTGTACGTTACCCGCACACCGCGCGCGCGTGCTGCGTCCGGGTTGCCGCCCGCAGCCTGAATCCAGTTACCGGCTTTCGTTTCGGTCAGCACGTAGCCCAGGATTACCGCAAACAGGATGAACCAGAGGAGCGACGCAAAGATACGCAATCCGCCGACGGAAAATTCCCCAACAATGACCTTCATCAGAGCAGAGTCTGAAGTCCACGTCCGCTGCGGGAATCCGTCAGTAACGTAAAGAGCGGTCCCGCGCACGACCAGCAGCATTCCCAGCGTAACCAGAAAAGACGGAATCTTGAGGCGAGTAACCAACCAACCATTGGCGAAGCCAACGAGGACGGCCATCACCATCGCGATGAGAAAGCCGACTTCAAGCGAGGTGATGTGAGCGTTGTAGAACGTCCACATCATGACCGGCGCAAAGCCGAACACCGAACCTACCGACAGATCGAATTCGCCGGAGGTCATTAAGAGGGTCATGCCCAAAGTGATCATGCCCAGTTCGGGAGTGAAGGCCAGCAGATTGCTGATATTACCCGCCGAAAGGAATACCGGCGACCGCACGGTGAAAACGACGATTTCAGCAATGAGCAGGACAAACGGTCCGAACTCAGGTGCAGAAATAAGCCGATGGAGAAGCGAGGTCGATCGCATTTAGCCCAAAAAACCGAAGATCAGAGGTAAACCGCAGATTACACCGATTCCACAGATAATTGCAGGCAAGGCGGAATCTGCGGTTTCAATTTCGGAATCGAGCGGCTCGGGTTGTACCGCAGCTCGAAACTATACGCCGTTATTTCTTGGTCATGATCTTCAGGTAAGTCGAAGCCTTGTCCTTTTCGTAAAGCGTGCCGACGCCGACGTCGAATCCCGGGGGAATACCGCTCGCTGCCATCGCCGCGAGCGAGAGCGCTACATAACTGGTGGCCTGTGGATCCTGCCACATCGCCGCGTTGACATAGCCATCCAGAACTTCCTGAGCCGTGTCGGGCGAATTGCCCCAGCCGACTACTGGGATTTCACCGGCTTTGATGCCGACTTGGTCGAACACACGCTTGATGCTTCCGGTTACGAGGTCACCGAGTCCGATGATTGCCTTGATCTTGCCACGATTGGCAGTCAGGTAATCGGACATACGGGTGATGATCTCAGCCTGATCGAGCTTGGCTTCGGTGATTTCGTGGGTGACACCGAGCGGTCCAAACACACTGTCAATGCCCTGGGTCTCAAGCACTCCGTAGGTCGCGCCGGGAACTTCCACCGGGGTCCAGACAGCATCGCCCTTTTTCACGAAGCCGTGATCGACCAGATACTGCGCCCAACGATGGCCGATCGCCACATTGTCGCCGCCGACGTAGGCGTCGCGACCACTGGTCTTGTCTTCGGTGTTCATGATGATAACTGGAATGCCGGCTGCGTGTGCCTCGGCGATGACCTTTGTCAGACTTCCAGGATCAGGCGTGCTGGTAACGATCCCCTTGGCTTTTGCAGAGATCGCCGCCCGGACGGCTTCCTGCTGCGACGGAACATCGCCGCTGTGGAAAGAGGTGCGAACCTCATGGCCGGTGTCCTTGGCCCACTGCTCGGCACCTTGCAGAAAGTAAGTCCAGACTGGATCGGTCGGTGATCCGTGCGAAACCCAATAGTAGACTGGTTTTGCGTCTTGCGCTACACCAACGAAAGGAATCGATAGCGCCACGATAGCAGCGCAAATCGGTAAAAGGAGGCTAAGTTTCTTAGGCATGGGGGGTTGCTATTTTGAAAGAAGACTTTAGTACGATGCTTGTTTTTCCAAGTCTCGACGTCAGACAGATCCCGAGAATAACACAACTCAGGTTTTTAGCCAGCACGATTCCCACCAAGTGCCGTTGCGACGGTAAGGAAGCGCTCGGCGCGTGCCAGTGGAAACCGTAGGCGGCAGGCTCCAGCCTAGCCTTTGCCCTGCTTGGCGCGGCCATGGCATGGCAAGGCTGGAGCGTTCGCTCCCGCTATGGGACCGTTCGAGAAGACGATTGAGCCGAAAGCGAACACAGAGACTAAAAGCGGAAGAACATAACGCGGCGTCGAATAAACAGATATGCAAGTCGCCCCATAGACCGCCGCGCCGACCCCCAGCACGGTTAGTCCGATCAACAGGGCGTCCAGCGGCAGTGCGCAACGCCTAAACCGTAAAACTCCAACAAGTGCAAACAGACCGGACCATACAAGTAGCGGTATCCCCTGCCAGTGCCGAAAGAACCAATCGTGCTCAGCTTTCTTCAACATGATGCGGGCGACTAGAATGTCGAACATAGGCCATCGGGAAAGATCGCTCCAGGGCGACGGATCTCTTTCAATGTTGCTCGCGAACCTAAACGTTTCAAGCGGGCCCGATAGCGCAATACGGTAATCGCTGGTCGGCGCCCACCCTTTGGCAAACTCTCTGAGGATGACCGCGATCAATCGGGGATCCAGCGTTTCATAAAAACAGATCGCCGCGCGCAAAATGACCTTATCGCTTTCCGCCTGTATCCTCTCTTTCGGTAATCCCTCTAATTCCAAAGCATTTCTTATCACCTTGTCTGTACCCATGTGATATGGCCCTAACCTAATCTGAGATTCAATCGCAAGGCGCACATTCGAATCGGTTGTCAATGCTCCCACCTTCTCCAGGAGTCGATCCTTTTCCCCTGGAGAAAGTAGATTGACCCATGTCGCAATCCGGTCGCTTAATGTTCCACCGAATGTTGAATGCTCGATGACATTAAAACGTTGGCATAACCAGGCCACCAAGCAATGCTCGACGCCAAAAACAGCAACGCCTACCGCGATTGCGACCGCCAGAATTCGGCCTCGTCGAGGAACCGGCTTGGGTTTTTCAGATTTTCGGGAAAGCCAGCGAAACCCAATTAAAATCAGGGCAGCCATTGGCAGCCAAGCCAACAGCACGACATTAATTTGGCGCGAGCCGAGAGCCAGAATAAGCGCAGCGATGTAAATGACCCAGCTTCGCCATGTCGCTTTCGCGGTTAGAACTCGGTAACCTGCGCCGAAAACCAAAAACCAAGTCACCGGAATCATTGCGTCAGATCCGCAGGTGTGAGCGAAAACGTAAAAGCTCGCGGCAGAAGCAAGCAGGAGAGTGACTATACCGCGATTGAGATCTGACAACGCAATCGAAAACAGGAAATAGCGCAGCGCCGTCCAAAGACCCGCATGCTGAAGTATGACTAGAGCTACTACGGCCGACAAGGAAGGGTGTTGCTCGCCAAAGATACTGGGAGCAGTGCCAGAGATCAACTTATCCGCAAGCCAAAACGGAAGCCGCGCCCCGAAACAGTAGATCGGTGGAAAATGGAGGATATTGGCCTCCCAGGCGGGTGAGATTAGCTGGTGGACTGCATCGACATCCTTCCAGAACGGCAAAAAGCGCCAAAACAGCCAACCCGATGGAAGAACCAATATCCATGTCGGATGTCGTCCGATGTACTCTAAGATGAAAGTGACTCGTACACGGAACGCGTTAGCAAACATTTGCGGTAGCTAACGTTGGTAAAGAGGCACAGGTCAAGCGTAAGCGAAGGCTCCAGCCTTTGCTTAAACGCCACGCGGGCAAAGGCTGGGGCCTTCGCTTACACGCCACCCAGGTAAAGGCTGGAGCCTTCGCTTACCTTTTAGTTCGGCCAACGAAAGACGTCAGCACGGCGGTCGAGCAAGTAATGTTGAAGGAACGCGATGATCATGGGTTCCACGTCGGGATCTTCAACAGGCCGACGCCGCCTCCACCCACATCAAAGTTGCTTGTCCGGGGATTCACGCCGAGTCCGAAGTAAGGATTGTGCCCGCCGCCGACTACGGTATGGAAATGATATCGAGCGTCCGCCCTATCCATGGCATCAGCCAACGCCTCGGCCTGCTCGTAGGGAACCAGTTTATCGTCGGTCCCGTGAACAATGAGCATCGGTGTTTCGTCCTTATGGACATGGAAAACCGGACTCGCGCTACGCACGAGATCCCAATTGCCAGCGGCTTCCTGTCCAAGGAGCGTAGCAGCTGCCGACCGCAATCTTGTCAGATCGCTCACACCAAACAGGTTGACGGCGCAGATTACGTCGCTGGTGTAATCGAGGTTTTCGCCGACGTCGAAGATTTTGGACCCGGTTGTGGTTCCGAGCATCGCCGCCAAGTGACCACCAGCCGATTCGCCAACGACAGCGATGCGGTTTGGATCGTAGCCGTACTCATGTGCGCGCGCTTTCAGCCACCGAATCGCAGCCTTGCAATCCTGGATCTGCGCAGGCCATAACACGGAGGGTGCCAAACGATAATTGATCGAGGCCATGGCGTAACCTTTCCAAAGCCATCGGAGATTGTTCGGGTTTACGCTGTCACCCGCCTTGTCGCCATGCTCCCAGCCTCCTCCATGGACGTAGACTACCAATGGTCTGCCATTACCGTTCGTCGGAACGTAGAGATCGACCTGCTGTTGCGGTCCGCCACCTGTCACATAAGGGAGGTTGGTAACCCAGGCAACGCTATGGGAAACAGTTGGGGACGGCGGTCTCGTGCGTGACCGGCTCACTGCGTGGTTGAGGATGAGATCACTCAAGGTTGTAAGCGAAGGCTCCAGCCTTTGCCTGTATTTTTCGTAAGCGAAGGCTCCAGCCTTCGCCTTACATGCTAAATTAATAGGGCCACTTCCATTTTACGATATCCGGTTTATCGATGCCGTTTTCGTAGGCGTAGCTGCGGCAGGCTATCTGCTCGCTTTTGAACTTATCTTTGGCGTGAGCACCCGCCACCTCGAGTTTGGGCACACGATCAATAGCATCGATCGCAATACTGAAGCGGTCAATTTGGTTGCGAATCGCCAACTCGAACGGTGTGTTGATGCTTCCCTGCTCTTTGTAACCGCGCACGTGTATATTAGTGTGGTTATGGCGGCGATAAGTCAGACGATGGATCATCCATGGATAAGCATGGAAATTGAAGATGACCGGCTTATCGAGCGTGAACAAGCTGTCAAAGTCGCGATCTGACAAACCGTGTGGATGCTCTGTATCTGGCTGCAGCCTGAAAAGATCCACCACGTTTAGAAACCGAATCTTCAAGTCCGGAAACTCGCTTCGCAAGAGTGCAGTTGCTGCCACGCCCTCAAGAGTCGGAACATCTCCGGCGGTGGCAATCACGACATCGGGTTCGGAGCCCTGATCGTTGCTAGCCCAGTCCCAGAGCCCAATTCCCTTCGTGCAGTGCGTGATCGCAGACTCCATGTCCAGATATTGTGGGTGGAGCTGCTTATCGCAAACGATCACGTTAACGTAGTTCTTACTCCGAAGACAATGATCGCCGACGGATAGCAGAGTATTAACATCGGGCGGCAGATAGATCCGAGTGACTTCCGGACTCTTGTTGGCAACGACGTCCAGAAAGCCGGGATCCTGGTGGGTAAAACCATTGTGGTCCTGTCGCCAAACGGTAGAAGTGATTAGCAAATTAAGCGATGGAATGGGCGCGCGCCAGGACAGCTCGTTACATTTCTCAAGCCATTTGGCGTGCTGGTTGACCATGGAGTCAATGACATGCACAAATGATTCGTAGGTGGCGAAGAAACCATGGCGCCCGCTGAGAAGATAGCCCTCCAACCAACCCTCGAGTGTATGCTCGCTGAGCATCTCCATGACGTGTCCGTCCGGTCCCAGTTCCCCACCATCAAAGTCCTCTGGAAAATATTCTTCCAGCCATGTCTTTTTGGTAACCTCGTAGATCGCATCGAGCTTATTCGAGGTGGTCTCGTCGGGACCAAAAACTCGAAATTTTTGCAGGTTGCTTTTCACCACATCCCGGAGGAAAGCCCCCAACGGATAGGTGTTAGACACTTCAATCTGGCCCGGCTTTGGAATCTCAACGCCATAATGGCGGAAATCCGGCAGACTCAACTCCTCCCTGAGGACTCCCCCGTTCGCGTGCGGGTTGGAACCCATACGACGAGTGCCCTTGGGAGCGAGCTCTCTTAGTTCAGGAATCAGCCTACCGGTCTCGTCAAATAGCTCCTCCGGTTTATAGCTTCGCATCCAATCCTCTAACAACTTCAGGTGGCCCGGATTTTTCGATACGTCTGCGATCGGAATCTGATGGGCACGCCAGAAGCCTTCCAGCTTATGCCCGTCTATCCCTCCGGGCGCGGTCCACCCTTTTGGCGAACGCAGAATAATCATCGGCCAGCGACAGAATGTGGCGACTCCGTTACTTCGTGCTTCCTCTTGAATTGTTTTAATCTCTTCAATACATCTATCCAGCGTCGCTGCCATCGCCTGATGCATACTATCGTGATCAGAGCCCTCAACGAAATATGGTTTGTATCCGTAGCCGATAAAGAGATGTTCAAGATCTTCATGGCTGACTCGCGCCAGGATCGTAGGATTGTTAATTTTATACCCGTTGAGATGAAGAATCGGTAAGACAACTCCGTCTGTAATCGGGTTAAGAAACTTGTTGGAGTGCCACGAGGTTGCCAGCGGCCCTGTTTCAGATTCGCCGTCGCCCACAACGCACGTGGTAATCAGGTCCCGATTGTCAAAGACCGTTCCGTATGCATGTGAGAGACTGTAGCCCAGTTCACCCCCCTCGTGGATGGAGCCGGGAGTTTCCGGAGTACAGTGGCTGCCGATACCGCCCGGGAATGAAAACTGTCCGAAAAACTTCTTCAATCCGGCAAAGTCTTCGCTCTTGTCAGGATAGATCTCGGTATAGCTTCCGTCCAAATAGACGGGTGCGAGCACGCCCGGTGCGCCATGTCCGGGACCGGATATATATATTATGTTAAGATCATATTTCTTTATAGCGCGGTTGAGGTGCGCCCACACAAAGGATTGCCCGGGACTAGAACCCCAGTGGCCCAAAAGACGATGTTTGATGTGCTCAACTCTAAGCGGTTCCCGCAGCAACGGATTCTCTCTCAGATAGAGCATTCCGAGAATCAAATAGCAACAGGCGCGCCAGTAGGCGTCTACTTTGTGCAGTTCTTCCTCACTTAACGGTGTTCCTTGAACGGTCGCTCTCGCGGGACCGAATACGCTGATTTCGGCTAACTTATTTGGATTAGTGACCATTGTTTTGTTTTCCTCACTTGGTCGTCTGTTTAAGAGCTTCTATTCGCAATGAGCGACTCGACTGAGCTCGCCGAAGTCTCGTCGATCCTTAAAAGCGTGCGATTTCAAGAGTCGACCGGCTTCCAAAGCTTCCTCCCTGCCCTGCTGGGAAAGATCAACATCTGTCCAACCGGTAAACCGATTTTCCTCGTTCCACACACTTTGGCCATGCCGCAACAAGACTAATTGAGTCATCGCCATTGGACATTATTCCAGGTGAGAATCAATTCAGAGACACACGGGCGAGAAGCACTGGTCGACCATGGTCATGCCGGCGCAAGGTAATTTTGGGCCACTTCCTTGAAATCCCGCACGGTTTGTTTCTGCCAGTCTTCGCCTCGTTTAAGTTCACGCGCCATCAACTCCGCCACCCGCGGAGCGGCTTCAATGCTGGCCCGCGCCCCCAGAAGCAGGGCTCGGGTTCTTCGGGAAAGCACGTCCTCGAGGGTCCGCGCCATTTCCTCGCGTACTGCCCAGACAACTTCGGCACCGATGTAGGGCAGTTCAGAGTGAAGTTTTTCTGCCAAGGCGGGCTCTTTGCTCGCGAGTTCCCGGATCGCGGGCGCGTCGGCACCATAAACGCGCAAGTTCGGTTCCGAAATGCTCTGCTTGGTCCAACCATGAATTTGCAAATGCTCGGTTGTGCAGGGGCGCTCCTCCAAGCCGGCCATGATTTGCGCTTGTTCGACGGCATCTTGTGCCATCTTCCGATAGGTCGTCCATTTGCCGCCGGCGATCGTCAATAATCCGGCGTTCGAAATCAAGATCGTGTGGTCGCGGGAAAGGGCCGATGTGCTTTTGGCGTCGCCGACCTTTACTAACGGGCGAAGGCCCGCGTAAACGCTCAAGATATCGCTGCGGCTGGGCCGTTTGCTTAAGTACTTGGCTGCGTTGGTGAGAATGAACCCGATTTCTTCTTCCATGGGAACCGGCTCGATCGAAATGTTATCCACGCTGATGTCGGTAGTCCCTACCACCACGTGATCGTGCCAAGGCACCGCAAACAGCACTCGCCCGTCCGGGGTGTGCGGGACCATCACGGCGCTGTTGCCCGGCAGGAAAGACTTCGGCAACACCACGTGGGAGCCTTGACTCGCGGCAATGACGGTTTTTGCATCCGGCTCATCCATCTTGCGGACGCCATCCGAGAACACGCCCGTGGCGTTGATCACAGCCCGCGCTTTGACCTGGTACTCCGAACCGGTCTCCAAATCGCGAATCACTGCCCCTACAATCAGTTCGTCTTCCTTGATGAGGGAAACGACCGGCATGTAATTAATGGCAACGCCGCCAAGGTCAAAGATCGTTTGCGCTAGGTTGGCGGCCAACCGTGAATCGTCGAATTGTCCGTCGTAATAAGAGACTCCCCGCTGTAGACCGGCAGGTTCGAGCGTCGGGATCAGTTTCAGCGTTTCCTCACGCGTAAGAACCCGCGACGGACTGAGTCCGAGTTTACCGGCGAGCCGGTCGTAAATCTTCATGCCGATCCCGTAGAACGGCCCCTCCCACCAGCTGTAAATCGGCACGATAAACTCGAGGTGGTGGACCAAATGCGGAGCATTTTCACAGAGTAATCCGCGTTCGCGCAACGCTTCGAGCACAAGTGAGATGTTGCCCTGTTTGAGGTAACGAACCCCGCCGTGCACGAGTTTGGTGCTGCGACTGGAAGTTCCTTTGGCAAAGTCGTGCTGCTCCACCAGCAGCGTGCGGTACCCGCGTGCGGCCGCGTCG
>Ga0185299_10006430_pt1 | contig 12494 bp, 8 predicted proteins | sample PaiPotPPA55metaG_FD_128002 | JGI IMG/M metagenome (GOLD analysis project Ga0185299, IMG submission 128002) | Iron sulfur acid spring bacterial and archeal communities from Banff, Canada, to study Microbial Dark Matter (Phase II) - Paint Pots PPA... ...
CTCGGCGGTTAAGGTGGCGGCGGCTCGGTGACCGAGGGCGAAAGAATCCTTAAGAAACTTGAGAATGTCGGCTTTGCTTTTCATGGTCTCCGAACCGTTGCCGTCGCCAAGGCCTTCCGGGAGTTTGTCGCCGGTAATGGGCGACCACAAGAAGTAGTTGGAAGCGGCGATGTGCTTGAGTTCGACGGCGAAAGTGCGCACGCCCGTGTAGTCGCTACCCGGGATTTTCAGACCTTCGGGGGAGAAGTTGAATTTGTCTTCGGGCATGGCTTCCGCGGCATCCAGAACTTGCTTTTCGATTGTGGAGATTTGGCGGTCCACGGTGGAGGCCAGCGTGGGAGGCTGCGGCGGCTGTTGTGGCTGTTGCGCGTGAGAGATGCCCGCGAAGGCCGGGGAAAGCAGAGCGACGGCAAGGAACGGAAGCAACGAGCGCCTCATGGTTTGGATTCTCCTTGGATAGGTCAAACGGTAGACGAACAGCCTACGGGATGGGTTAGACGGCTGATTCAGTGGTTGGGTAGCGATTGGAAACGGAACAATTATTTCAGATCGAAGTTGAAGGGATAAGTTCGCCGATAGTGCGCTCCGCAGCTGGCGCCAAGTTCTCTGGCGAAATCTGAATGTCCAGCCAGAGATTAGGTTCGTAGTCTCCTGGAACAGAGAGTTTGAGGTAGTTGGAAGAAAGTGTGGGAGTGAGACCCTCGCGTTCGTCGTGTGCGTTGCGGTGGAGGGTTAGGACGCGTTCGGTGAGGCCGATTTGCGCGCGGCGGAAGGTGGCGGATTTGGCTTCGGATAGGGAGCGGAGTTCGCGGGCGCGGCGTTTGATGATGTGGCTCGGGACTTGATCCGAGAGAGAGGCGGCTTTTGTGCCGGGGCGAGGGGAATAGGAGAAGACGTGGAGGTAGGTGAAGGGGCAGCGGTCGATGAAGGCAACAGTGGCGGCGTGGTCGGAATCGGTTTCGCCGGGGAAGCCGGCGATTACGTCGGCGCCTATGGCGGCGTTGGGGAGGCGGTCGTGGATTAGTTCGACGCGGCGGGCATAGTGTTCGGAGCGGTACCAGCGGTGCATGGCGGCCAGGATGCGGTTGGAGGCGGATTGGAGGGGCATGTGGAAGTGCTGGGCTATGCGGTCCGTGGAGGCGAAGAGGTCGATGAGATCTTGCGTGACGTCGAGGGGTTCGATCGAGCTGACGCGGAGGCGTTCGATTGGGGTTTCGTTTAGGATACGGCGGATTAGGTCGATAAATTCAACGCGTGGGGTGAGGTCGCGGCCGTAGGTGCCTAGGTTGATGCCGCTTAGGACGATTTCGCGGGCTGGGGAAGGTTGATGCGGGGGATTCGGAGGAACAGGCAGGAGTGCCTGTTCTACAGGCGAAGAGACCGCCAGGATTGGATGTCCCACGTGGGCATTTGCGGGCTCGGCTGGATGTTGTGCGGCGAGTTTTTCGATTTCAAGGATTACGGCGTCGGGGGGTAGGCTGCGGCTCTTGCCGCGGACGAAGGGGATTATGCAGAAGGAGCAGCGGTTGTTGCAGCCGTCTTGGATTTTTAGGATGGGGCGGGTGTGATTCCCTTCTCCGCCTTGGATAGGGGCGGAGAGGAATTCAGGGTGGTGGAAGATGTCGCCGGTGAGGATGTTTCCCCGATGGGGCGTTTCGTGGAAATGAGAATGCTTGCGGGGTTGGGGCGTTTCGGCAAGATCCGGAATCTCGCCAAGACCGGGCACAGCATGCTGTGCCCCTACAAGGGAATGGAACGGGGCGGGAGAGTCTGCGATTAGGGTCGTGGCTGGAAAGAAACTGCTCGGGCCACTGGCTTGGGATTTGGTTGAGAGTGCGTTGACTAGATCGGGGATTTGGGGTTTGTGGGAATTGCCGACGACCCAATTGACGCCGGGGAGGGTGGCAAGTTCCTCGGGGGCGCGTTGGGCGTAGCAGCCGGTTACGATCAGGCGGGCGTTGGGATTTTGGGCGTGGATCTTGCGGATGGCGTCGCGGGCTTGGGCGTCGGCGGCGGCGGTTACGGTGCAGGTGTTGAGGACGACGATCGCAGCGGTGGCGAGATCGGGTGCGGGGGTGCAGCCGCGGTCCAGGAGTTGGCGTTCGAGAGCGGCGCCGTCGGCTTGGGTGGCACGGCAGCCGAATTGTTGGATGTAGAAGGTGGTCATTTCATTCGCGAAACAGCGCAAAAAATTTAGGAAAAAGGCTTTTACACAGAGTTCACTGAGTACCCAGAGAAGGAGAAACACACTTCCCGCATGAATGCACGCTCCGTGGGCCGAGGATAGGATAACTGGTTCGATGGGGCACGGGAAGGCGGTCAACCCCCAGATGCTCGGGGCCGGGAGGAGGCTGGCGGAGAGGCAGCCTTTACTCGGTGTGTGGCGGGCCGCTACAATCTGTTTCTGAAAATGTGTGCTCTGCGGCGACATCCCTCTGCGTTGGATAACCCCAAGCTTTCGGTTGTGATTCCTGTTTACAACGAAAAGGCGACGATTGAAGAAATTCTGCGGCGCGTCCAGGAAACTACGATGCGCAAGGAAATTGTGATCGTGGACGACTGCTCGACGGATGGAACGCGGCAATATCTGGAAAGCATGATGCAGCGACAGACGAGCGGCGAAACGTGGGCGCCGGCTCATGACTGCGGCGATCCAGTGGACGTGCGGGATTTGCGGATTTTCTTTCAGACGCAGAATCAGGGCAAGGGAGCAGCGCTGCGGCGTGGATTTGCGGAGACGACGGGCGACATTGTTTTGGTGCAGGATGCGGATTTGGAGTATGACCCGAAAGATTATCCGACACTGCTGGGGCCAATTGTTGATGGGCGGGCAGATGTGGTGTTTGGTTCGAGATTTCTTGGCGGGCCGCAGCGGGTGCATTACTTTTGGCACTATGTGGCGAACAAGCTTCTGACGCTGCTCTCCGATGTGATGACGAATTTGAAGCTGACGGACATGGAGACTTGCTACAAAGTGTTCCGCAAGGAAGTGCTGCAGGGGATCAAGCTGCGTTCGAACCGGTTTGGGTTTGAGCCGGAGATTACAGCGAAAATTTCGAAGGGTAAATGGCGGATTTACGAAGTGCCGATTAGTTATGCCGGGCGGACGTACGAAGAAGGAAAGAAGATCACCTGGAAAGATGGCGTGCAGGCGCTGTGGTGCATCTTTCGTTACAAGATCGCCGATTGAAAGCTAACCAATAAATTTTAACCAGACGCGGCTTCGGCGTAGCCGTGCGGGTGTTTCTGTTTCCATGTCCAGGCGGAGGTGATGATCTCTTCGAGGGAAGAGTGCTGGGCTTCCCAGCCTAGAGCGCGGTGGAGTTTTTCCTTGCTGGCTACCAAGACGGCGGGGTCGCCTGGGCGACGAGGAAAGACTTTGCGCAAGATTTTGCGGCCAGTGATTTTTTCGGCGGCGTCGATGACTTCAAAGATGGAAAAGCCGCGGCTGTTGCCGACGTTGAAGGCTTCGCCGGAGACAGACTCTATGGCTTCGAGAGCGCGGAGGTGGGAATCGGCGATGTCGAGGACATGGATGTAATCGCGGACACAGGTGCCGTCAGGGGTGGGATAGTCCGAACCGAAGACTTCGACGTGCGGGATGACGCCTTGAGCGGCGTCGAGAACTTTGGGGATGAGGTGGGTTTCGACACGATGTGCCTCGCCGCGCTCGGCGGAAGCGCCGGCGGCGTTGAAATAGCGGAGAGTGGCGTAGTGGAGACCGATGTAGGCGCGGTAGTCCGAGAGGATTTCTTCGAAACGGAGTTTGGATTTGCCATAGGGGTTGATGGGATTTTTGGAATGATCTTCGGGGATGGGGACGGTGTGGGGTTCGCCGTAGGTGGCGGCCGTGGAGGAAAAGATAAACTTTCTTACTCCGTGGCGGGTTACGGCGTCGAGGAGATTGACTCCCGCGGCGATGTTAGCGGCGTAGAAAGTGCTGGGCTCGCGCACGGACTTGGCGACCAGGGCTTCGCCTGCAAAATGCATGACAGCGTCGATTTCATGTTTGGAGAAGACTTCTTCGATTTGTGTGCGAATGCCGAGATCGGCCAGGCGGAAAATGGCTTTGGGAGGGACGGCGGCGGCGTGGCCCTCTTGGAGATTGTCGAGGGCGATGACCTGGTAGCCGCGAGCTAGGAGAACCTCCGTGCAGATACTGCCGATGTAGCCCGCTGCTCCGGTGACAAGAACGTTCAAAGTAGTGTCCTCTCTCTTTTAGGCGCGGAATGGAATGTACGGGCGCGCATCTACTAAAACTATCAGGACGCGGAAGAGTTGTCAGCGGCGAATTGGTGAAGGATCAAGCTAGTGTGACAATTTCAGGGACACGGAGGCTAAGGTTGCGCCATGCGGCGCTGGAAGGTGAGCAGGATCAGATCGGCGCGGCGGCGCACGCCGAATTTGCTGAGTAGGTTGGAGACGTGAAATTTTACAGTCCGCTCGGCGATATTGAGCTTGCTTGCGATTTCTTTGTTGGAAAGATTCTCGAGGAGAGAATCCAGGACTTCTTGTTCGCGGCGGCTGAGATTGGTGACGGAATCGGTTTTGAGGCGGCGGGCCTGACTGGTAAGGACGGAATCTACGAAGCCGGAAAGCACAGAGCGCGGAACCCAGAATCCGCCGTTGGCGACCAGCGGCAGAGCGCGGACCAACTGATCACGCGCTTCCGTGTACGTGAGAAGACCCTTAACACCAAGGCGCAAAAGCTGATAGCTGTTAGCGTCCGTGTGCTGTTCGCCAACGACGATGAGGCGTGCCTCGGGATGACGTTCGAGAAGGTTGGCCAAAAGAGCGCCAGTAGCGGGGCGCGCGGCATGGCCATCAATGACGTAAACCTGCGCGACGGGCGGCTCGAAATTACGCATATCGGGTGCGAGAGTGGATTCGAGCTGCTTGACGGCGACTTTGAATGGAGCCTTCGACAAGACGCGTTCGAACTCGCTCAGCACAAGAGGGTGCGGCGAGAGGATGCAAACCGTCATCTTTGAACTTGTTCGCTTGGTAGCCACTGTGTGCCAGCGTAGTAAAAACTGTCCTTAGGGGCAAGTCTCTTGGAAGGGGGTGTTCTCGAATTGTTACGTAACAGGTAGGGTGCTTTTTCGATGGGGGCCGAGGGTTGGATTCTTGAGGAGGACCTCGACAATACGCTCGGCGGCATGGCCGTCCCAAAACGGAGGGATGCGGCCGGGCTTGCCTTTTCCGGCGAGGATGGCCTGGGCTGCGGCTGTGATTTTTGCAGGGTCGGTTCCGATGAGGAGGTTTGTGCCTTCGGAAATGGTGATGGGGCGCTCGGTGTTTTCGCGGAGAGTGAGACAGGGGACGCCGAGGGCGGTGGTTTCTTCTTGGATGCCGCCGGAATCGGTGAGGACCAGCGTGGCTTTGCTGAGCAGGCAGAGAAAATCGAGATAGCCCACGGGAGGGATCAGCTTGAGCTGGGGATGAGTTTTGATGCCGGCCTGCGTAAGGCGCTGCTGGGTGCGCGGATGAACGGGAAAGATTACAGGAATTTGAGCGGCGATGGAGTCAATCGCGCCGAGCAGTTCGGCGAGTTTTTCCGTGGTATCAACGTTCGAAGGACGATGGAGAGTGAGGACGCCGAAGCGGAGCCAGTCGGCACCGTTCTTCAGCGCCAGATCTTCGCCGATCGGAGATTTCTGTGCGATAGGAAGAAAATGGCGGAGAGAATCGATCATGACATTGCCAACGAGATAGATGGACTCGCGGGGGCGGCCTTCTTTGAGGAGGTGCTGGATAGCGTCTTCTTCGGTGACGAAAAGATAGTCGGCCAAGGCGTCGGTGAGGATGCGGTTGATTTCTTCGGGCATGGAACGGTCAAAACTGCGGAGGCCGGCTTCGACGTGGGCTATCGGAATGCCAAGTTTTACGGCGGCCAGCGAGACGGCGATGGTGGAGTTGACGTCGCCGACCACGAGAACTACATCCGGCTGGTGTTCGAGCAGGACGGGTTCGATACGCTTGAGAACTTCGGCGGTCTGGACGGCATGGGAGCCGGAGCCGACCTCGAGATTGACGTGAGGCGGGGGAATGCCCATTTGGCGGAAGAAAATATCGGAGAGAGATGCGTCGTAATGCTGGCCGGTGTGGACTAGGATAGGGTCGATCTCCGGGTGGCGCTGCATCTCACGGATGAGCGGGGCAATCTTGGGGAGATTGGGACGGGCACCTACTATATTGATGATTTTCAGTCGCATGGAGGTGAATGTTTTCTGTGCGAATCAACAATAGTACAGCACCTAGATTGTTTCCCGGGGGAAGGATCGGAATGGAATTTTCCTAAGACCAACCGGGCGCGTTGTATTTGGAGCACGAAAGGAATCTCGCGGAGAGGGCCAGCGCGAGTAAAGGAAAGGGGCGGCGAAAATCAATCGGGCCGCCCGACGGAATGGTATTCGAAACCGAGGGCCTTCATGTGCGTTGGGGAGAGCAGGTTGCGACCGTCCAGGACCAGAGGGCGGGCCATCGTGTCGCGAATGCGCTGCCAGTCAAGAACGCGAAATTCGTCCCATTCGGTGAGGAGGAGGAGGGCGTCCGCTTTGATCGCAGTGTCGTAGGGGTCGCGGCAAGAAACGAGTTCGGGATGGGCGCTGCGGGCGTTCGAGATGGCTTGCGGATCAAAGGTCGAGACGCGAACGCCGGCGGCTATCAAGCGTTTGTAAAGTTGGATGGCTGGCGAACTACGAATGTCATCCGTACCGGCTTTGTGGGCGAGACCCAGCAGCGCGATCTTTTTGTCTTTCAGGACCCAGAGGGAACGTTGTATTTTCTGGAAAAAAGCATCGACTCGGCCAGCGTTTACGTCTTCGGCTGCTTGAAGGATACCAGCATCCACGCCTTCCGATTCGACGAGCTTACAAAAGGCGCGGAGGTCTTTGGGCAAGCGGTCGCCACCAAAGCCAATGCCGGCTTGGAGAAAGGCGGATCGAATGCGAGGATCGAGGCCGACCGCGTGGGTGACTTCCTGAACGTTTGCGCCGAGATGTTCACAAAGGTCAGCGAGCACGTTGGCATAGGAAATCTTGACTCCCAAGAAAGCGTTTGAGCACTGCTTGATGAGTTCGGCGCTGCGCACGCTTGTGAGAAGGAGCTCTGGGGGTTTGCGCGGTGGGCAACTGCTCGGATGGATGGGACATTGGAAGTCTTGCTGAATAATGGAAGCATAGATTTTCGGGAGAGCTGCTTCCGATTCAGCGTCATCCACTCCCAGGAGTACGCGCTCCGGATGGAAGAAGTCCTCGACGGCGGTGCCTTCGCGCAAAAACTGAGGGTTGGCGGCAACTCGGAAGCGCGCGTTGGGATGGGATGTGTATACGGAAAGCAGATGTTTTAGTTGCTCACCAGTTTTGACCGGCACGGTGCTGCGCTCCACGATGAGTTTTGGCGCGTCCACACAGCGGGCAATCTGATTTGCAGCAGAGTCGAGTGCAGCGAAATCGGATTCGCCGTTCTCAAGCTGCGGCACACCGATGCACAGGAAAATAGCATCCGCGCTGCGCAGGGCGGACGCAGCATCGTTGGTGAAGGCGAGCATTCCAGCAGCGCGGCTTCGCTGAATCAACTCATGGAGGTGCGGTTCGTAAACGGGAAGACGGCCTTCTTCGAGCAACCGGATGCGTTCCGCGTCGCGATCAACGCCGAAAACGCGATGACCTATTGCCGCCAAGCAGCCGCCTGTGACCAAGCCCACATGGCCGCAGCCTATGATGCAGATTTTCAGGGCTTCCTCTCCGGTGAAACGCATCATTGTATGACGAATTCATTTCAGCGGCCTGCGGGAAAGTGAACGGAATGAGGCGTTTGAGTTCACGCCATTCGAGGTGCTGGAACGACCATTCGCGCGAAAAAAGCACCAGTTCGCTGCAAGGCATTCGATTCCCGTGCGGAACCTGCGTAAAATAGAGGTGTACCCGAAACGCGGCCTCCTCTGCTGGTGTCCCCAATGCAATAGGAAGTCCGGTAAGGAGTTGTGGTTCTCCCTCGGATGCGCAATTTGAATGAATCGGCTAAGGCTCTGCGAGAGTTGCTCTCGGAGAGGATACTTGTGCTCGATGGAGCTATGGGGACGATGCTGCAGCAGCGGAGCCTGACTGCGGAGGATTTTGGCGGGGCGGCGCTGGAAGGTTGCAACGAGAATCTGGTGCGAACACGACCGGATGTGGTGCTGGATATTCATCGGAAGTATTTTGAGGCAGGGTCGGACATTGTTGAGACGAATTCGTTTAATGGAACGAAAAGCGATCTCATCGACTACGGAGTTGCGGACCAATCCTACGAGCTAATGTTCAAAGCCGCTCAACTCGCGAGGCAAGCCGCAGATGAATACTCCACACCCGCTAAACCTAGGTTTGTAGCTGGGTCGATGGGTCCAACTCGCAAAGCAATAACCGTCACAGGCGGCATCACGTTTGAGCACCTTTTGCAAGATTACTACGATCTGGCGAAGCCCCTGACGGAAGGCGGGGCGGATCTTCTGATCATTGAGACCTGCCAAGACACTCGTAACATTAAGGCGGCGATTCTTGCGATTCACAGGCTATGCAAAGAGCTTGGCGCTGAAGTTCCATTCATTGTGTCTGTGACAATCGAGGCCATGGGGACCATGCTCGCAGGCCAAACAATTGAGGCCATGTGGGCATCATTGCGGCATGCGAAGCCCCTGGCGTTTGGCATGAATTGTGCGACGGGGCCGGAATTCATGACTGATCACCTGCGGACTTTGAGCCAGCTCTCGAGCGAATTTGTTTCGTGTTACCCAAACGCCGGGCTTCCTGATCCTGAAGATGGGAAATATCACGAGACTCCAACTACACTCGCAGCACAACTCGAAAGGTTCATAGGAAATGGCTGGCTAAATATCGTGGGCGGGTGCTGCGGAACGACCGAGCAACACATTCACGCTATTGCGCAGATGGTGCACGGCAAGAAGCCCCGGGGGCGGCCCGGCGAATCGCACCGAGCGGTGTATTCGGGAATCGAGACGATTGAGGCGGAAGACAGTACGCGGCCGCTGCTGGTAGGCGAGCGGACGAACGTGATTGGGTCGAGACTCTTCAAGAATCTGGTGGCCGAAGAGAAATGGGAAGAGGCTAGCGAGATTGCGCGGCGGCAGGTGAAGGGCGGGGCGCATATCGTGGACGTGTGCCTGCAAAGCACGGAGCGGGATGAGAAGAAGGATATTCCGGTGTTTTACGAGAAGCTGATTCGAAAAGTAAAAGCCCCAGTGATGATTGATACGACCGATGCGACGGCGATCGAACTGGCGCTGACGTATTGCCAGGGCAAAGCGATCATCAATTCGATCAATCTGGAGGATGGTGAGGAGAAGTTCGAGCGCGTGGTGCCGATGGCTCACGATTTTGGGGCGGCGGTGGTGGTTGGATGCATTGATGAGGACAAATTGCAGGCGCAGGCGTTTACGCGAGAGCGCAAACTGGCCGTTGCGCAACGCAGCTACAAACTGCTGACGGAGAAATATGGGTTGGGGCCGGAAGACATTATTTTCGATCCACTGGTGTTTCCCTGTGCGACGGGCGACGAGAATTATATTGGCGGGGCGGTCGAGACAGTAGAGGGCATTCGGCTGATCAAGCAGGCGTTGCCGGATGTGCGAACGATACTGGGAATTTCGAATGTGTCGTTCGGATTGCCTGCCGGCGCGCGCGAAGTGGTGAATTCGGTTTTTCTTTATTACTGCACGAAAGCGGGGCTGGACCTTGCGATTGTGAACACGGAGAAACTGGAACGGTTCGCATCGATTCCGCAGCACGAGCGAGACCTTGCGGAAAACCTTTTGTTTTCGCATCCGCCCAAGGATGTGCCTGCTGGGCATTCGTTGGCGGAATTGCTGCGCAACGTTCCGGCAGATTGGCGGGAGCAAAAGAAGGAGCAGCGCGCGGCGGTCAATCAGTATCACATCGCGGCTATCGCCGAGTATTTCCGGACGGCAAAGAAGAAGGAGAAAAAGCTTGCGGCGGACCTTCCGTTGGACGAGAGGCTGGCGAATTACATCATCGAGGGGACGCGTGACGGACTGATTGCAGACCTGGAGCGCAAGCGCGGGGAAGGCGCGGCGCCGCTGGATATCATCAACGGCCCACTGATGACTGGGATGGCGGAGGTGGGGCGGCTATTTAATGCGAACGAACTGATCGTGGCCGAGGTGCTGCAATCGGCGGAAGCCATGAAGGCCTCGGTAAACCATCTCGAGCAGTTCATGGAAAAGGCGGACACGGCGAAGCGCGGGAAGATCGTGCTGGCGACGGTGAAGGGGGACGTCCACGACATCGGAAAGAATCTCGTTGAAATTATTTTGAAAAACAACGGGTATGACGTGGTGAATCTTGGGATCAAGGTGCCCCCGGAAGAATTGATCAAAGCGTATCTGCAACATCACCCGGATGCGATCGGGCTTTCGGGGCTGCTGGTGAAAAGCGCGCAACAGATGGTGATCACCGCGAGTGATCTGCGGGGAGCGGGAATTGAGATTCCGCTGCTGGTGGGCGGGGCGGCCCTTTCCGCGCGGTTTACGCAGACGAAGATTGCGCCAAGTTATGGCAGGGCGGTGTGCTACGCGAAAGATGCGATGACCGGACTGCGGTTGATGAATCAGTTGATGGACCCTGCTACGCGGGAACAGGTTTTGCTCGAACACGCGGCGGCGGGAAACGGATTTGCTGTAGCAACGACGGTGAAGGTAACGGAGATACCCAAAATAACGCGCTCGCCGAAGGTGCGGACGGATCTTCCAATTCCGAAGGTGGCGTATCTCGACAAAAAATTGCGGTTGGTGCCGGATTTGAACGAGGTGTGGAGTTACATCAACCCATTCATGTTGTATGGACGGCACATGGGGTTCCGCGGAGATTTTGAAAAGCGGTTTGCGCAGCGCGATCCGAAGGCGGTCGAGCTATTTGAAAGCATGGAAGAAGTGAAGCGAGACGCTGCGGAGTTCATGAAGCCGCGGGCGGTGTGGCAGTTTTTTGAGGCGGAGTCGGATGGCGAGGCCATGCATCTGTTCGTACCGGGCGCAGGAGAGCCAGTACATACGTTCCGGTTTCCACGGCAGCGGGTGGGAGACTTTCTGTGCCTCAGCGACTATGTGCTGCCGCCGCAGAGTGGGAAGCGGGACCACATCGCTTTGTTTGTAGTGACGGCGGGAGAAGGGGTGCGCGAGCGGTCGGAAAAAGCGAAGAACGAAGGCTACTACTTCAAGTCACACGGGATGCAAGCACTGGCGATCGAATCGGCGGAAGCCTGCGCGGAGTGGCTGCATCGGCGGATCCGTGAGGATTGGGGTTTCCCAGACCCGCCCGAGATGACCATGGCGCAGCGATTTACTTCGCGCTATCGCGGCAAGAGGTACAGCTTTGGCTATCCGGCGTGTCCGAACCTGGACGATCAGGCCGGGATTTGGACGTTGCTGCGGCCGGAAGAGATCGGAGTGCAATTGACGGAAGGATTTATGATGGATCCGGAGGCCAGTGTGAGCGCGCTGATCTTTCAGCATCCGGATTGTACGTATTTCTCGGTAGGGGACGCGAGCGAGCTATAGCGTTCACAGTGCGAACGCTTCGATAGATAAGTACTCTATATTTCCATCTCTGCAGTGGACTATGCGATCTCACACGCGCGAGAATTTCTTCAGATCCAACGCGAAATTGGCGGAGACTGATGCCCAGACCATGCGCGCGTTCGTTGAAGAACTCCTGGCAATCATCTCAGTTGCGTTTTGTGCTCAACCGAATGTCGTGCGCGAGAGCTGCGCGCAGCGAAGGAATTTGGGCATTCCGCCAGAAGGCGAGGCCCGTCGTTTTCTCTGACGAACTGCGCTCCTTAGGCTGCGTTTGTGCCCTGCCGAGTATCTGCCTTTGAAGCAGAATCCAGTGTACTGTGGACCGGAAGTAGGAGTTTGCGCAGCAACAGAGCGCCGATCATAAGGCTGGCACCCATGAGCGCCAGTCTTGCCGGTTCGGCGAGGGAACCAAAAAACTCGTGCAGTGTATTCATAGCGCAAGAAAAGAGTGCAGGCGGCATGCCAATGCTCGCATATGGCTTAAGCCTTTTTTTACTATTACTTACGGCACGAAATGCGGTCCATTGCCCTGGAACAACGGAAAGAGAATGTCAAAAGTGAGCGAACTTGTTCCTTCGCGTAATTTCTACAAAATGGCGCACCCGTTGGAATGGGCGGTCAGACCGATTTGGTTATTTCAGGGATCATGCGAGGCACGCACCGGGGTCAAGGGGGGCAGTAGACGGTCGTTGAGCTTGGCGGTAAAGCTAAGATCAGATCTCCTAAGGTCCCAAGCACGGTAAATTTCGGGCGACGGACTTGAGATCGTCACAGAAATGAAGCCAGCTACGAGGGGCAGTGGGCTACTGAGGCTTGAATGCAGCCACGATGGAGGCCCAATTGCCTACGGCGCCTGCCGTCGTCGTCCACACAAAGGTCTCGGGACTGGTGTCCGAATTGT
>Ga0185299_10006432_pt1 | contig 12493 bp, 11 predicted proteins | sample PaiPotPPA55metaG_FD_128002 | JGI IMG/M metagenome (GOLD analysis project Ga0185299, IMG submission 128002) | Iron sulfur acid spring bacterial and archeal communities from Banff, Canada, to study Microbial Dark Matter (Phase II) - Paint Pots PPA... ...
CGGCTAGACCTCGATGCCACAGCGACGGTTGTTGATGACGTAGTTTGATCATGGCCGTCATCCTAATCACTGTTCTTTTCTAAAACAATACCTCTTCAAAATGTTTTATTACTTTCTCGAATACCACTGCACAAACTGAACGTTCTGGCTCCCACCCTCGGGTCCACCTCCGCTGTTTACGCTCCTCTTATCCTCTATTTTTGCGATGGAAAGTAGCTAGGAATCGGAAGGAACCTGCTTGCGGCTACCGACTGAGGGCAGCAAACGATTAATTTTATAGAAGGTTAGAGGATTAGGGCAAACAGTCGGCGACCCATCCCGTACAATTCGCTTAAATGATCCTCGACGCTATCCATCGCATCGCCCATCAAGGCCAATCGCTGGCGCGAGCGGAAGCGCGCGAGGTCATGGCGGAGGTGCTCACAGGAAACTGCACCGACGCGCAGATCGCCGCGCTGCTCATGGCTCTGCGCATGAAGGGCGAAACGGTCGAAGAGATCGTCGGGTTTGCGGAAGCGATCCGCTCCGCGGCGACGCCTTTGCCGATGGCGCCTGCCCGCACGCTCGACTTGAGCGGTACGGGCCGCGACGCGCTGCTTGAATCATCTCTTGTCGATACCAGCGGCACCGGCGGCGATGCCAGCGGGACTTTCAACATTTCGACGGCAACGGCATTCGTCACCGCAGGAGCCGGCGTGCGCGTCGCGAAGCACGGCAATCGTAGCATCAGCTCGAAATGCGGTTCGGCTGACGTGATGGAGGCTCTGGGAGTGCACATCCAGTTGTCTGCTGAACACGCGGCTCAATGCTTGCGCGAGGTTGGAATCTGCTTTCTTTATGCGCCGGATCTGCACTCCTCCATGAAACAAGTGCAGAAGGTTCGGCGAGAGTTGCGCCTGCGTACCATGTTCAACCTGCTCGGGCCGCTCACCAATCCCGCGCACGCCTCGGGACAAGTTGTTGGCGTCTACGCGCTTGATATGGTTGAGAAGCTGGCCGAGGCGCTCAACATGTTGGGAGTGCAGCGCGCGCTGGTGGTGCATGGCCTCGATGGACTTGATGAGATCACGATTACGGGGCCGACACGCATCGCCGAAGCTCGCGACGGATGCGTGCGGACCTATGAAGTTGATCCCGAGGAGTTCGGGATGAAGCGGTCCAAGCTCAAAGATATTAGTGGCGGCGATGTTGCCGAGAATGCGGCCATTGTTCGCGAAGTATTGAGTGGAAAGACATCTCCGCGGCGCGATGTTGTTTTGCTGAACTCGGCAGCTGCGCTGGTAGCGGCGGGTCGCGCGGACCGTTTGAGAGACGGAGTTCCTTTGGCGGTTCAATCCATCGATTCTGGCTCAGCCGCTGCCAAGCTCGCGGCATTGGCGACTTTCACCACGGTCACTTCGCGGTGTCAACCGCCTCAATCTTAAACACATTGTTCGCCGTGTCGCTCTCGGGCACGCTGCCGTCGTTGATCACAATTTCTTCCGGGGCCTTCGAAACCTCCACACGAATCACCCCTTTGCTCTTGCCGCGCACCACGAGTCGTTTTGTGATCTCTCCGCCGGCAAACCTCACAGTAAGTGGAACCTCGGCTCCCGCCGCGCTCAGGTTGGCAATCGTGATCGTGAGCATGTAACCCTCGGGCAAAGTCTTGCGAGTGAATGCCGACTCTACTTTGAAGTCTGGCAGGCCCCGGTCGCGATAAATCCAGTCGTCGAAGAACCACTCCAGATCGCGTTGCGTCTGGGCCTGAATCAGTCGGGGCAGATAGGAAGATTCCTTGTCCTGCTCCGGACGATACAACGCTAGAGCTCTCTTCAATGCCTGATCACCAATCATGTCGCGCAGCATCCACCACAAGCACATGGCTTTGCTGCGATAGAGTTCCTCGTCGGAGGTATTGACGAGAGATCGGTTTACTTCGTCTTCGGATCTCGGCGCCTTGGCCTGCCTCGCATTTTCGCTCTCACTCGCGCTGAGTGCGGAACGGTGCAGCCCCATGTAATCCAGCGCAGCCTGGCGGCCCTTCTCGTTTTCCAAATAAAGAGCCTGCGCAAAGTGGGCAAGACCTTCGTTGATCCAGGGCCGCGGCGAGAAAAAAGCCGCATGCGTGAGTTCGTGCGTGGCCGCCAAGCCCGCCAGTTTTGCGTCCGTACCCGTCAGAGGTGCAAGCAACAAAGCGCCGCTTTCAAACGGCGCCGCATTTGGATCGGCGAGATCAACTCTTTCCGCCCTGGTTCGCGGAGCTCCAAACCACTCGGTGATAAGCGGTATGACTTTTTCCGCTGCATCGGCGTAGCTAACGGCCGAGGAATCGTGACCGGGCAAGTAGTGAACGACGATATCCGCCCGCTCTGCGACATCGAAGTTAGCGAGCACTAAAGTCGGCACCACAGAGCCGAGCGATCGATAGGTGCAATCCGCAACGAATTGTTTTCCCGTGTCGCGCGCCGTGGGGCACGCGGTCGCATTGACCAGAAGTTCCGGCTTTTCGCCCTCGTCATCGCCCGTCACAGCGACTTGCAAGTGCATGGCGGAGCCGAATTCTCGCCTTTTCCACCGGCTCAAAGTCTCAAACAAGTCCGTACCTTCGGCGAGACTCGCCGCTTCGGTCGCGATCGGGTACCAAGCCACATATCCAACCCCGCGCACCGCGGTGAATTTCGTACTGATCTGATCCCAATCAGTGCTGCGGGCCGTAGTCTCCGGCGTGTCGATGCGCTCGAGTCGCGACGCATCCAGGACGACGACGCCTTCATAGCCGATCTCGAGATCGATAGTGCCGTGCGGAGCGATTGCCTCGGGCAAGGTCACGATTGCCTCGGAGAGCACTCCGGTGTGATCGATGTCAGAGTTGTACGATTGGGAGACGAACTGTAATGGCTTGCTCCCGGCCTTGATGGAGAGCCAGTCCAACGAAGAAGAAATTTGCAGGACGGCGATCTTCTGAGGGATCGCCGAGTCATTTCTGAGAGTAATCTTGCCGCGAGCTCCCAGGCGTTGCTGGTCGGGTTCGATGCGGACGTTCAGGTCGTAGCTGGTAAAAGTAAAAGCTTCACGATCCAGCGCAAGACAATTGACCACAGAGGTAAGAAGGACAGAAAGAAAAATCGGTCGAATACTGCACAACCTCATCTCGCACCCGCAGACGCCTCTTTATTTTGCGATCGGTCCTGATTTGGTGCCCCCCCCTGTGCGCGCCTCTGCCGTACGATCTCGTACATCACCACGGCGCCGGCGACGGAAACGTTCAGCGATGGCACCTTGCCAAGCATCGGAATCGAAACCAGGAAGTCGCACTTCCTCTTCACCAAGTCGTGCAAGCCCTTGCCTTCGGCGCCGAGAACCAGCGCGCAATCCATGTTGTAATCGAGGGCTTCATAACTCTGCTGCCCGTGCTCATCGAGACCAACCGTCCAGATATTGCGTTCTTTCAGTTCTTCCACTGTGCGCGCGATGTTCGTTACCTTCGCGATGGGCAAGTGTTCACTGGCGCCCGCAGAGGCCTTTGTAACAGTTCCGGTAACAGCCGCGGCGCGGCGCTCGGGGATGACAACGCCGTCGGCGCCGGCAGCGTCAGCTGTGCGCAGAAGCGCGCCCAGATTGTGTGGATCTTCTACACCATCGAGCACAAGGACGAATGAATACCGTCCCCGCTTTGCCCCCACCACATCATCGAGGTCGCTATATTGTTTCGCCGATGTGACGGCGACTACGCCTTGGTGCGCCGCATTACCGGCCATGCGGTCGAGCTCCACGCGCGTTAAGAACCGCACCGGCACACCAAGCTTGCGGCACTCTTCGATCATCCGCTGCAGACGAATGTCGTGCCGCTCCTTCGCCATACCGACCCACTGGAAGGCGCGTCCACGGGCCTTAAGCGCCTCGGTGACGGCGTTGATGCCGTAGATGTAGTTCATGAAATATCAGTGTACCGCTCTTCCGGCAAACCTGAATTGGGAGGGGCACGACTTCCGGTCGTGCCATAACTCTGCTCTATCGTGGAAGAGCGGCGCTTCGACGCCGCAAAGCTCCACAGATCACGCGGGCTTCAGCCCTTTCGGGTCGCCATGAGTAGGTTGACGATGTCCTCCGGCTCGGGGCGCTCCGTGTAATCTTCGTTCGCGGACGCGTAGAGCACGGTACCGTCACGGTCGACGACGTAGGTCGCAGGAATTGGCAACTCCCAAGTGTCGTCACCGTTTACGACCGGCAGATTGACGAACGCACGTTGATAGACAGCACGCTGTTCGTGGGGGAGGCTGTAGGTGAGGCCGAACCGCCGCGCCGCTTCGTTGCCGGCATCGGAGAGAAGCGGAAAGCGCAGCTTATGCTGATCGCGCATGAAAAAGGATTGCCGCGTTGTCTGCGGCGAAATCGCGACGAGCAGTGCTCCCGCACGTTCGATCTCCGCAAGGATTAGATTCATAGCTTCCATCTGAGCGACACAGAACGGGCACCAGCGCCCGCGAATGAAGCAAAGTACGAGTCGCCCATTTGCTAGCAACTGGGAGGAAGATACGACCTTGCCGTCATGATCTTGAAGCCGGAATTCCTGAATCCTCGAACCTGCCGGCAGAATATTTGCGGCTAAGCGCTGCTCTTTCAGTTCGGAGGCCACCTTGACGTGAATGGCTTGTGTTTCCGCCGGAACGTATTTTGCGATGAGTTCCTTGCGCCCGGCAAAGATTTCGCGCAGCGGACGGGCGTCAGTACCGATGCGGGATTCTTCCAGGGATCGCCACTTCATAAGTGAACCGAGTCCAATTTTGCGGGTGTTTTATTTCAACGCTAAGGCCGTAGGATGTTTGGGTTGATAAAGGCCGATCTCGCCTCCGCCAGGAAGCCGCATCTTCGTAATGGAACCCCATCGTTGCTCCTGAATGTCAGAGCACCGCACGCTCTTCTTTGCGAGGGAAGCCATTTCGGCTTTCAGATCGTCGCATATGAAATATAGCTCGTGCGCAGCATCGTCAGACGGGTGGATTGCCGCTTCTGCCGGCGGCAGGGCAAAGATCAGCCAGCCATGGCCCGCATCCACGGACTTGAAACCGAGGACATTGCGAAAAAATGCGCGGTCCGCTTCGGCATTCTTACTGTAGACAACCACGTGAGCGCCAGAGATCATTTCTACCTCCGAAGAACTACCGGCGACTGTTCTACATTCCCGGCAGTTTCATCCCCGCCATTCTGCGTGCGAAGCTGGGCTTGCCCATCTGCTTGAACATTTTTTTCATCTGCGCATATTGGCGAAGCAGGTTATTCACTTCCTGCACTGTGGTTCCGGAGCCGCGGGCGATGCGCTTGCGCCGGCTGCCGTTGATCACTTCGTGGTGGCTACGCTCGTGCACGGTCATCGAATTGATGATGGCCTCAACGCGGTTGATCTGTTTCTCATCCACGTTATCGGCGGCCTTTTGCAAGCCGGAAAATGGACCGATGCTGGGCAGCATGCCGATCAGGCTTTTCATCGATCCCATCTTCTTCACTTGCCGCAGCTGGTCGCGAAAATCTTCGAGCGAGAAGCCGTCGCCGGTGAGAGCTTTGGTGGCCATCTCCTGCGCTTTCTTCTTGTCGATTTGCGATTCGGCGCGCTCGATCAGCGACAGGATGTCGCCCATGCCGAGTATCCGCGATACGATGCGGTCAGGATGAAACGGCTCCAGCGCGTCGTACTTCTCGCCCACCCCGATAAACTTGATGGGCTGCCCTGTCACCTGCCGAATGGAAAGCGCCGCGCCACCCCGAGCGTCGCCATCCATCTTGGTCAGGACCACACCCGTAAGAGACAGCTTTTTGTGGAATTCGTCTGCGGAGCGCACCGCGTCCTGCCCGGTCATGGCGTCGGCGACAAACAAAATTTCTGACGGATTCAGCAGTTTCTTCAGCGACTGCATCTCGTTCATCAGTTCGTCGTCGATGTGCAGCCGTCCTGCGGTATCGACGATCAGCACATCGCACCCGGAGACGACGGCCTCGCGCCGCGCTTCCTTCACGAGCCGCTCGACTGTGGCCGTGTTGGCCTCGCCCACTTCGCCTTCGTAAATCTGAGCTTTGACGGCCTGCGCGACAACTTTTAACTGCTCGCGCGCCGCCGGACGATAGACGTCCACCGAAACCAGAAGCGGACGATGTCCGCCCGCCTTGAACCAATGAGCAAGCTTGCCCGAGGTGGTGGTCTTGCCCGAGCCCTGCAGGCCGGCCATCAACACCACCGTGGGCGGCTGCGAAGCGAACTTCATGCGAGCGGTGTCTTTGCCCAGAGTCTCGACCAATTCGTCGCGCACAATCTTGATGACCTGTTCGCCGGGCGAGAGCGCCGTCAATACTTCCTGGCCGACGGCTTTGGCCTGGATGCGGTCAATCAATTCTTTGACCACTTTGAAGTTGACGTCGGCTTCGAGCAGCGCAAGCCTGATTTCGCGCAACGCCTCGGCGATATTCTCCTCGCTCAGGCGGGCCTGGCCGCGAAGAGACTTGAAGGCGCGCTGCAGCTTTTCCTGAAGATTCTCGAACATAGAGTTAAGAATGTATTTTAGCAGGCAGGCAGAGTGCTGAAGGGACGCACCCTCGGCACCGAGTCATCCAACTTTGGGCCTCACCATCTCAAATCGCTGCGTGGTGCACGTATATTGCGCTCCGCCCATACGTCCGATCAGATCCAGCGAGTTCCGATCCAATTTTCCTTCCTGGAGGTGGGCGTCGTTCATGTAAATCGAAACAATCTCGCCGATCACCAGGCTGCTGCCGGTGGGCGCGGGAGAGAAGTCGAGAATTTGGTGAAGCTTACACTCAAAGCTGACCGGCGATTCGCCCACTCTTGGCGGACGCACGATTCTCGACGGCTCCGGAGTAATCTTGGCCAACTCGAATTCGTCCACCGACGGATCGTATTCGCCGCTGGTCAAATTCATTGCTTCGCGAAGTTCGTAGGTAACGATATTGACGACGAACTCCCGGGTTTCTCGAACATTCCGCAACGTGTCCTTAGCGTCGCCATATGTCGTCTGCGTGCTTTTCGGCCGCCGAAGCCCCGGCGCAAAAGCCAGTAGCGGAGGATCGACGCAAACGGCGTTGAAAAAAGAAAACGGCGCAAGGTTGAGCTGCCCCGATGTGCTGATTGTGGAGACCCACGCAATCGGGCGCGGCGCCACGGAATTGAGCAAGGTGCCGTAAAGCTCGCTGTGAGAAAGGTCCGCCGGGCTGACGATCATTCCATCGAGTATAACTTCTCGCGCGCTCACTAAGTTACGTCGAACACTTCCTTCGCCGCGATTACCGTGTTGCAATGAATTTTCACGGTATCTTCCACATTCTGCGCGTAGCCTCCGGCGAAAGTCACCATCACAGGGATATTTCGGGCGCGGGCCACGCGGAAAAGGAGTTCATCCCGCCGCTTCAATCCTTCAATCGTGAGCGCGAGGCCGCCAAGCTGATCTTCGCAGTAAGGGTCTGCGCCGGCAAGATAGCACAGCAGATCGGGCTCAAACTGCCGCAGCCCGGAGCTGAGCGCGTTATCGAGCCAGGCAAGATAATCATCGTCTTCGATGCCGTCGGGCAGATCGACGTCAATCGAAGACGCCGGCTTCCAGTGCGGATAGTTGTTGTGCTGATGCAGCGAGATGGTGAAAACTTCTCCGGCGTGCGCGCCACGAATCTCGCCGGGAAGGGCAGAGCTTCGAGGCGCCGCGATTGACGAACCGGGAGCCGAAGGCAGTGGCTTACTCCCAGTGCGAGTCCCAGCGAAAATTGCCGCCGTGCCGTTGCCCTGATGAACATCGCAATCCACGGTCATCGCGTTGCGAATCTTGTCGTCGCGCTGCAAGCGCCGGATGGCGACGGCCACATCGTGGATCATGCAGAATCCCTCGCCGTGATCGGGGAAAGCATGATGAAAGCCGCCGCCAATGTTGAGGGAGACGCCGTCTGCCAAAGCCTGCCGCGCCGCCAGAATCGATCCGCCGGCCGCCAGCCAGAAAGCATCCACCAGTTCACGCGAGTAGGGAATCTCGAGTCCCATTTCCTCGAGCGGGCTGAGTGTGCCTGTCTTCAGCTTGCGCACGTACTCCGGCTGGTGAACCAGCAATATGTCCTGATCGTTGGCCGGCGAGGGCTGCAAGAAATCGTCGACGTCGGCGACACCATCCGCCAGCAGCCGGTCGCGCACGCGCCGGTATTTCTCGGCAGGGAAGACATGCTCGCCGATCGGCAAGAAATACGCGTCGCTGTAAATGAGCTTGAAGGGAAGCATGGAAAGTACGCGTCCATGATACTGCGTGTTGTTTATCCAGCGTGCCTGTCAGCTGAGCGAACCGTCTCACGTAGCCGAAGCATCCCTACGGGCACCGCCGGTGCGGGGGACGCCGCCAATCTCAGCCATTGCTGCCGATGCTGTGCCTGAAGAGGCCCTAAAATGAGTGGTCGAGGTAGAGATCCTTCGACTGCGTAGTGCTTCGCTTCGCGAAGCGGCTACTCCGCTCTGATGGCCGAATCAAAACATGGGCAGGCAACTAGCGCTTTTTCCCCGGCTGGACCGCAGGTACAACCATCGCCCTTCGCACCGGCACGATCGCGCCTCTCGCCGGATCGGCAGCGGCATTGGCGCGGGTCAGCACTTCCTCCTGAATGTACTGCACGAACTCCTGAATCTGGCGTTGCATCTCCTCCATGCGCTCGCGCATTTGCAGGATGATCGCCATGCCGCTGATGTTTACGCCCAGGTCACGTGCCAGCGACAGGATAAATTCCAGCCGCTGCAGGTCTTCATCGGTGTAGAGACGGGTGTTGCCTTCGGTGCGTGACGGCTTCAGCAGTCCCTCGCGCTCGTAGAGGCGCAGCGTCTGGGGATGGATGCCATACATCTCGGCTACGGCCGAGATCATGTAGGCGCCTTTGGATTTACGTTTGGTCATCGCCCCGGAACTCTCGTCGTCACCAATTTACAACAAAAACAAGTCAGCCACGGATCATCACAAATTCTCACGGACCAAGAAAGCTAAATCCGTGTTCATCCGTGCAAATCCGCGGCTGAGGGTGTTTATTAAGCCGCTGGTTCGGGCTTGCGTTCGGTCGCAGCCCACCCCGCCGGTTTCAGCGCATGATTGATGAAGTAAACCACAAATCCAGCCGCGATCAGGATCATGCCGAAGGCGAACGAGCTCATGTTCCATATCTGCTCATGTTCGCTGCGAATGATGGAAAAGCCCAGCAACAGCATCGGCGGGATGCCGATGGCGATCGCTCCAAATAATCCGCCAGGAACGCGGAACGGTCGCGGCAGTTCCGGCTCACGGAAGCGCAACACGGCAAGCGCTACAAACTCCAACAATAGGCTGAAACCGTAGAGGAGGATGTCGATTGTCACCAGGCGGGCAAAGCCCAGACCGAGACACAGCGCCCATCCCATCGCCAGCGCGGTAATTGCCACCCAGGGAGCCCGCGATCGCGAATGCAGCTTTTGGAAGATTCCCGGCAACATTCCATCCTGGGCCATCGCCAAAGGCAGTCGGGAGTAGCTCATTACAAGCGCATTGAACATGCCAAACGCACTGATAATTCCGCCCAGCACAACTCCGATGCGGAGCAGCGGTCCGCCCAGCAAGCCAGCGATATCGGCCCACGAGCCGGTCTCCCAGGCCGTGGGCTTCAATCCGGTCATCCACATAGCAGCGAATGGAAGCACGTAGCTCAAGGCCACGATGCAGACCGCGATCAGCATTGCTCGCGGGTACGTTCTCTGTGGTCGTTCCACTTCGGTAGCGATGGTCGAGGCGTTGTCCCATCCCATGTAATTCCACATGCAGATGAGCAGACCGCCAAGAATATCAACCGTCGAGGTTGTCGGCTGGGTCACGGCATTCGCCAGTGCTCCCATCTTGAAGGGCGCCAGTACCACAATCGCAACAAACGGAGCCGTCAACGCGAAGAAGAGCCAGAGCGATGTCAGGGACACCACTTTCACGCCGGCAATATTCAAAACCGCGCAAGCAATCACCACCGCCAGCGCGACCCACCATCCGCGATTCCCCTGCTGGAACCAGGGGAACATCCGTGTCAGGTAGGCGACGAACAGCGTCGGATAAATCGCCATATCGAAAATTGACGCCACCAGCGAGAGCCAGGCTTCCTGAAATCCCCAGAAATTCCCCATGGCGCGGCGTACCCACGCGTAGTAGCCGCCTTCGTAAGGCAGAGCGCTCGAAAGCTCGCCGATCATGAAGGCCGTGGGCAGGCTCCAGAGCAGAGGTGTGAGCAGCAGAATCAGAATCGCCCGTCCGTAGCCGGCTCCGTGCACGATATCTTCGGTGCCGTAGGTTCCGCCCGACACCATAAAGAAGGTGGCGGCGACCAGAGGCCACAAGGTGAGGCGAACGAATCGTTTCTTGGCGATCGGGGTCCGGTTGGGGATGACGGCGAGAGGTTGGGGGTTCTCTGTTTGTTGTCGCGGGGCGCTAGCTATTGCCAATTTCGATGGCTTCCTCCTCAAGCGACTCACTCTCAGCTACTCCGCAGCGGGCTGGTTCCTGCTCGAGCTTTCTGGTTTGTTTAGATTCCAGAAAATTCCGCTGGAGTTAGTTCGCATTTGTGAGATTACGGGAAATTTCCAAGGATGCAAGAAAAATATCGAATTTTTCCGGGAAAATTTTGGCAATGAGGTCAGCGACGGACGCAACGCGCCTTCCGGCTCACAGCTTCAATTCCCAGGTCTCGGCAACGAGGTCCTTCCGGCTCCAACTGGAGTGCTTCTTCCTTGCGATCACCTTGAAGCCAGCGTTCTGATAGATACTTCGCGCCGCGACAAGCTCGCTCTGCGTCCACAAAAGGATCTTCTTGTATCCGGCACGCCGGGCAAATCGAACACACTCCGAAACCAGTTGCTTTCCGAGGCCCATTCCGCGCGCCGAAGGTTCCACCAACAGCAGGCGCAGCTTGGCCACAGTTTGAGATTTCTTCACGAGAAAAACAGACCCGACGTTTTCCCCATCCTTCTCGGCAATCCAGCACTGTTCGCGTGCCGGAACGAGGTTCTCGACAAACTCCGCCACGATCTCGGCTACAAGAGCCTCGAAGCGCTCGTCGTAGCCATATTCCTGCGAATAAAGCAGTCCGTGGCGCCACACCACCCAGCCCATGTCGCCGGAGCGGTGCTGCCGGAGTACGTACGACGTTGCGCTCTTGGTGCCGGGATTCAAAATCGACTCGACCGTCTGCATAGAGTGCAGAAGGTCGGCCTGCTTCACAGGAGAGAGCTTACTCAGGATCTCTCTAACCTGCTCCTCCGACCGGGCGTTCAGCGGCTCGAACACCTGACGCCCTTTCCTGGTGAGTGCGAGCAGAGTCTGACGCGTGTCTTTGGACGACCCTTTTTTGTCGATGAGACTGTCCTTCTCGAAGCCGGTTAAGATTCGGCTCAGATATCCCGGATCGAGTCCGAGAGCGGCGCACAGTTCCGCAGCCGTTGACTGCTCACGGTTCGCCAGTTCGTACAGGACACGCATCTGGGTTAAGGAAAGGGGACTATCGAGGAAGCCTTCATCCAACAGCCCGAGGTGCCTCGTATAGAAACGGTTGAAACGGCGCACGGCGCCTACGTGATCTGCCGAAATTGTTGCGGGGGCCATATCTGAGTATCGCTTCTGTATGTTGACCAAGTCAAATAATTATGTGACGAAGTCAATAATGGAAAGGTTGTATAATTTTGCATCCCTCCTGAGGCTGTGGTGGATTTTGATTCCGCAATCACCAGCCTGCCGTGTCAAGCCATTTAAGAATGTAACCCTGGGGTCGATCGTCGAGACATTGAAAATGTAACCAGAGAGCCGCCGTCGCCGCGGCTGTGGGAAAGTGGGAATCGCGCGTTTTTTGCGCGATTTCCAAGCTCGGTGGAAAAGTCTGGTTTTCGACTTTTCCACCGAGCGGCTTTTCCACAGCCGTTTCGCCGGCCGCGTTGCGTTTCTTGCTCAGCATGGTTTTCTGCGCTCACTTTCGGACTGAGCCGCCGATTCGCCATGTCGTAGATGCGTTGCAGTTTCTGTTCGATCAAATCTCCTAATTGAAACGGGTCCAAACTTGTACGCAGCTTTTTGAGGTCGGCCAATCGCTCCGGCTTGCCTTGCGCTCCAGCCAGCACCCGCTGCCACGGTGTTTGCGCGGCATCATAGACGCGCCGCACCTTCGATCCCACCCGAACTTTTTTCACCAGCTTCACCGAGGGCAGATACAAATTCATCCACAAACCTAGCTCGTGACGATAGAGATCGTTGATCGCCTCCACCACCGCTCGCGAGTCGTAGCGCTCCCAACCCAGAAGTTTGCGCACGTGTGTCCAGTTCTTCTGCTCCACGTGCGCGTTATCGTCTTTCTTGTACGGGCGCCCGCGCGTGAGTTGGATCCGCCTTTGATCACACCACCGTTTCAGATGCCAGTTGATAAACTCCGATCCGTTATCCGAATCCACCCCTAGAAGACCGAAGGGCAACACGCCTTCGATCTCATC